>Ga0182011_10003796_pt1 | contig 12283 bp, 10 predicted proteins | sample 711E1DmetaG_FD_120481 | JGI IMG/M metagenome (GOLD analysis project Ga0182011, IMG submission 120481) | Permafrost microbial communities from Stordalen Mire, Sweden - 711E1D metaG | ecosystem: Environmental > Terrestrial > Soil > Wetlands > Permafrost | place: Sweden: Stordalen | collected... | reverse complement strand
GGGCCGATCTCCGGCGTTTCCGCGGGGCAATACATTACCGGCCTGATGAACGAGCTGTTGACCGTAGCGCACACGAGTCACTGGCTCCCTCCGGCACTGACCAACGCGCAGGGCCGCCCCTTCCAGTTCGATATGAATCATACCGCGGCGGTCTTTGCGGCCGCGGTGACCATCTATTACTGGTGGCAGAACATCAAGGGCATTGAGGAATCCAGCGGCAAGGCCCTGCGCGTCATGCAGATCACCACGGCGATGGTAGTGGTTCTATTCCTGTGGGGCACTTACTCGGTGTTCATGAAGGGCGCGCATCTGCCCCCCGCGCCCATCCCGTCCAATCTCAAGTTCAGCGACGAGGCCCAGGGCTTCCTCTTCGGAAGGGGGCTGCCGCTGCTGGGCCTCTTCGGCATCCTCATGGCCTTCGGCCACTCCGTGCTGGCCATGAGCGGCGAAGAGAGCCTGGCCCAGGTGAACCGCGAGATCGAGCATCCCAAGCTAAGGAACCTCAAGCGCGCGGCCATTGTCATCGCCATTTACAGCCTGATCTTCACCGGCGGCGCCACGCTGCTGGCTTCCATGCTGATTCCCACTTGGCAGCGGACACACATCTACCAGGATAACCTGATTGCCGGGCTGGCCATGTACATGGTGGGCCCCTTGTTCTGGCGCATTGCCTTCCGCATCTTCGTGGTTCTGGTCGGCTTCCTGATCCTCTCCGGCGCCATCAACACCTCCATGATCGGCTCGACCGGCGTGCTGATGCGCGTGGCCGAGGATGGCGTGCTGACCGACTGGTTCCGCAAGCCGCACAGAAGGTTCGGCACCAGCAGTCGCATCGTCAATCTGGTCTTCATCCTGCAGATGGTCACCATCGTCGCCAGCCGGGGCAACGTGATCACCCTGGGCGAGGCCTACGCCTTCGGCGTCATCTGGTCGTTCACCTTCAACAGCCTGGCCATGCTGGTGCTGCGCTGGAAGTATCACGGCGAGCGCGGCTGGAAGGTTCCCCCCAATCTGCGCATCGGCAACGCCGAGATCCCCATCGGGCTGCTTTCGGTCTTCCTGGTGCTGTTGTCCACGGCCATCGTCAACCTCTTCACCAAGTCCGTCGCTACGGTGAGCGGAATCCTCTTCGCGGCGGGCTTCTTTGTCATCTTCACCATCTCCGAACGCCAGAATCTGCGCAAGCATGCGATCGCCGCGCGGCAGATGAAGGACCAGTTCCAACTGGAACACCAGGACACGGTCAACCGGGAATCGGCGGCTATCCGCCCCGGCGGAGTCATGGTGACCATGCGCGACGCCTCCAATCCTTACGCGCTGAAGTGGACGCTCTCCCACACCAAGACCGAGGACCAGGATGTCGTGGTGCTCAACGTGCGCATGATGGGCGTGGGCGGGCCGGAGTATCTGAGCGCCGTGGATCAGAGCTTCAGCGAGCACGAGCAGATGATCTTCACCAAGGCCATCTCCGTAGCCGAGAGCTTCGGCAAGAAGGTATCTCTGCTGCTGGTTCCCGCCGGAGACGTCTTTGCCGCGCTGGTACAGGGCGCAAACTCCCTGGAGATCGATACGGTGGTTTCTGGACTCGCCAACACCATGACCGCCGAGGACCAGGCCTTTCGCATGGGACAAGCCTGGGAGGCGCTTCCGGAGCCCAAGCGCCAGTTCAATTTTTATGTCATCAGTCCCAGCGGCGAATCCAAGGCGTTTTACATCGGCCCGCACGCGCCCGCCCTGAGTCCCGACGACGTGCAACTGGTGCATCGGTTGTGGCTGAACATGCGCCGCGACCCCTCCGTGCCCGGCCTGCACCACAGCGATATCATCACCTATGCCCTTACCCGGCTGGCCGGCCAATACGCCCGCGAAAATCAGGAGATACTCCGCGACCTGCGCAACTATCGCGCGGCGGAGTCCCCGGCCGCGATGCGGCTCGGCAACCAGGCCCTTTCCGGCATCCCGGCCGCGCCGCCCGCGCCAGGACAAGCGCCTACGCCGCCCCATCCGCCGCGCTAGGGCCTGCTCTCACGAATGGCCGCCATCCACTCCATAGCGTGAACAGGCACGGGTGCTCAGTCAGCATGATTCTGTAATCAACTCGATCGCCTGCGGGCGGGGACACCCGCAGGACAGCCGGCCGGGAGGCCGGCGCTACACTCGGGCCATTACGAAATCACGAAGACACCGTGCTAGGGTCCCGAGTCAAAAGCTCGCGAAACAAAACTCCTGTCATCCTGAGCGGAGTTTGGCGCGCTCCTTGCGTCAAACGGAGTCGAAGGACCTGCACTTCGGGCTTCTGATTACGTAGGCGAACTTCAGATTCACTACACTAGCAATCGCGGTTCTCCAATCGCTATTACATGCGTCGATTCCGCGGCAATTACTTTCGTTTCCAGTAACATATTGCATTTTTTGTTTGTAAAAGAGTCTACAGTTGCGTATTGTGTTTCACAGGACAAGTGGTTGGCCCTAGCGATATTGCCGGCTTTGGCACAGCGGGATCGGATCACAGATATACATCCAACAGGAGGAACCGTGGGAGTCTCGGAAATTCTTGCACAGATCGATAAGGAGATCGCCCAATTGCAGCAGGCGCGCGCCCTGCTGGGGGGCGGAGCCGCCCCAGCGCCTAAGAAGGCCGCGGCAGCGCCAGCCGCAAAGAAACCCGTCAAGAAGAAGAAGAGAAATCTTTCTCCTGAAGGACGGAAGCGCATTGCCGAGGCCGTTAAACGGCGCTGGGCAGAGCAGAAGAAAGCAGCATCCGCGAAGTAACTGAAACCACGGGAAGGTCATGGGCTGGCTCGTAAGCCAGCCCATCCTCCATTCCGGCACAAAGACGGCTCGGATTCAGGCTGAATAAACTTCTCCAGGCACCCATCGCACAACCTGTACGCCGGCATCGGCCAGTTCAGCCAGTTCTTCCGGCGATCCCTTCAGTTGCGGTACCGTTCCAAAGTGGATGGGAAGGATGGTCTTCGCCCCCAGCAAACCTATGGCCAGGGCTGCCTCCCTGGGCCCCATCGTAAAATGCCCTCCGATGGGCAGCATGGCCACCTCAGGCCTATATAGATCGCCGATCAGCTTCATATCCCCAAAGACAGCGGTATCCCCGGCATGGTAGAGCACCGGGCCGCCGGCAACGGAGAGCACATAGCCGGCCGCGATGCCCACATAATGGGTTTCGTTTTCCTCACGCACTCCTGACGAGTGTTTGGCCTCGACCATGGTGGCCGCAATATCTTCCAGTTGCACGGTTCCGCCCAGATTCATCCCCATCGTACGGGCCACGCCCTTCTCGGCCAGATAGCCCGCCCACTCGTAGATTGCCACCACCGTGGAACCATGCTGGGCGGCCACAGGCGCCGCATCGGAGATGTGGTCTGAGTGCCCATGAGTCAACAGAATGTAGTGGATTGCCGAAGGCAGCGGAAAATCCTTTGGATATTTTGGATTCTGCGCGATGAAGGGGTCGATCAGGATATTTGTGCCGCCCGGCGTCTGAATCAGCACGGTGGCATGACCCAGCCAGGTTATGCGCGTTCGCTTGGCTGAACCCATACATCCTTTCTGGAGAGATCCGTAGAGCCCTACCGGGTGATGATGACCTCTGAGACCGAGTCCTTGGCCAGATACTGCCTGTGGCCCGACCAGCCTGCAAAGAGGCGCTCGATGCTGCGGTTGGTAAAGGCGCGCTGAATGGGAAACGGCTTGGCCAACTGCGCTTCCACATCGTCTCCATCCGTGAGGTGATAGCGGCAATATGCACCCTGGTCGCCCTGAATCCGGGTGTGGAACAAGGCCAGTACCTGCCCGCCGGGATTCATGGCCGAAAACAGATGCCCAACTACCGGCGCCACCAGCGGCTCGGGCAGATAGTCCAGCGCCGTCCACAACAGCACCACATCGAAGGTTCGCCCGGAAAAATTGAGCGATTGTTCCAGAAAACCCTCGATGTTCCAAACCGGGCTTCCGTCCTCATCCGTCCCGCTCACCCAGCCGCCGGTGCAGGCATCGTGGACCAGATCGGCCAGGAAGACGCTGTGGCCCAGACTGGTGAGGAAGTTGATGTTGGTGGAAGAGGTATATCCGGCGTCGATGACGCGGAGGCCCTGCTCGGCACGGAGCCGCTTGCGCAGCGCCGCCCACCCACCGGAGTGGCGCAGCGCCCTGGGCCCGGAGAGGCCTGGGGCGGAAGCGGGGGAATCGCTATCCTGCTTGTTGTCGAACCAACGGCTGAACAACCTGAAAACCTCTTGCGCACGAACCGGCGGCAGCCGGACGAAACGGCGCGAAGCATTTGATTAGAAAATGCCGCCGGTCTGCGGGGCATTGACGCCATCGGGACCCTTGGAGACGGCCTGCGTCAGGTCCACTTTGCCGCGAAATACAGCGTTATCCTCCACTGCCAGGCGGAGCGCGCGAATATCGCCTACCACGCAGCACCCGGCGCGCAGTTCAACGCGGCCGCTGGCCACCACGTCGCCCTGAACCTTTCCCAGGATCAGCACATCCTTGGCGGAGAGGTTGGCCGATACGTTTGCATTGGGTCCAATCGTCAGCCGGCTATCGGAGAGGTTGACGGTTCCTTCTACGCGCCCATCTATGGTTAAATCCTCGCCGCCCTTTACTTCGCCGCAAATCACGACGCTCTTGCCGATGCGAGCCGGAGCATTCTCCACTACCATTGTCGGGTTCCTTCCATAGGCCAAAACAGGCCCTGACCGCACTATACGCAACCCGGCCCCATTGCTTCAATGGAGAAACCGGATTGATACCTCTTCGACCAGGGCCCTAAACAGCTCATAAGCCTCGGCGAGATGGCGCTGGTGGCCGATGCCCGCTAAACTAGACTCCGTGCCCCGTCTTTTGCCGCTCCTCCTCCTGTTGCTTCCGGCCGCGGCGGCCGCCGGCAAGCCTCTTCCCGCCGTCTCGCCGGCACTGACGCCCGCTCAGAGCCAGGCGCTGGTGGAGCGGGCGCTGGCCGCCGAATTGCGCGCGGCGCGGGACACAGGCCACCCCATGCGCTACCGGCTGCGCAAGTCCAGCCCCCGGCTGACCTCAACCAAGGAGATCGTTGAAACCAGGGACGGGGCCGTGGCCCGTCTGGTTTTGATCGGCGACCAGCCACTCAGCCAGGCCGACGAAGAGCGGGAAGAGGCCCGCCTGGACGGGCTGATCAGCGATCCCGGCCGCCAGCGGCATCGCAAACAGGGCGAGGAAGGCGACATCGGCATCGTTCTGAAGCTGTTGCGCATGCTCCCCCAGGCGTATCTCTATCAGTACGCCGGCGCAGGCACCGGCCTTGCCGGATCGGCGGAGAAGTTCAGCTTCCGCCCCAACCCGAATTTCAGCCCTCCCGACATGGAGAGCCAGGCGTTGACCGCGATGTCGGGCGAGATATGGATCGACGCCGCCCAGGAGCGCGTGACGCGGCTCGAAGGCCATCTGCAGCAGGATACGGACTATGGCTGGGGCATCCTGGGCCGCCTGGACAAGGGCGGATGGATTGTCCTCGAACAGGCCGAGGTGGGCGGGGGACAGTGGCGCATCGTGCGCTTCCAGATGAAGATGAACCTACGGGTGCTGTTCAAGAACAGGTACATCGACACGACGGAGGAGATGACCCAGTACGCGCCGGCGCCCGCAAGGCTCGACTATCGGCAGGCCATCCGGATGCTGCGCGCCGGCGCGGGAGACGGGGCGAAAGGAAGCCGGTAGAATTCGGGCGCTTCTTGATCCGGCCGATTCCGACGAGCCGGACAAACGGCATGAGCAGTCGAAGGATCTGCATCTTGTCCTTTCCCATCTGCGTTTCGATTCAATAGTATGGAGAGCGGAGGCATCCGTGCCCGCGTTCACCCTGCAACCGATTGGATTCGTCAGCAGCCCCTTCAAAGACACAGCCGCAATTCCCAAGGGGATGGGCGCCAAACACGAGGCGGAGGGCGTACTCAATCTCCTGCCCGAATTCGAGGCCGGCCTCACCGACATCGAGGGCTATTCGCATCTCATCGTGCTGTGGGCCTTTGACCGTTCCGGCGGTTTCGATCTGATGGTCACGCCACCCACCGACAACCGCCCGCATGGCGTATTCACCACGCGATCTCCGCGGCGCCCCAACCCCATTGGCCTGACCGTCGTCGAGTTGCTGCGCCGCGACCGGGCGTCGCTCTTCGTCCGGGGCGTCGATATGCTCGACGGAACGCCTCTCCTCGACATCAAGCCCTACCTCTCCAGCATTTCGCCGGAGAAGCTGCGCCGGGGCTGGCTGGCGGAGGCCGAAGCCCGCAAGAATTCGCTGTTAACCTGAGCGATTCGCAGCGAGTTGAAGGAGTTGCATTTTCATTGCCGGCCCGGTTCGATGAACGATCAGGCCATCGCTCGATGAACATTCAATCCAACTACGGAATGCCCAGAAACTTGTGGGTTTGCAGACTCAGCCGCCAGCGGGGGTGATCGAGACAATAGCGCAGCGCCTGCTCCGTATTTGCCGCGCGCTCCGGTCCGTCCATCGGCTGCAAAAAGAAATGCCGGAAAGCGAGGGCTTCAAAGTCCATAGGATCGGCTCCAGCCTGCGGATAGACGAGCTTTAGCTCGTCGCCGCTTCGCTGCTTGAGTTCCGTTCCTGCCTTGGGACTGACGCACAACCAGTCCACGCCCTCCGGAGCCGCAACCGTCCCGTTGGTTTCGACGGCAATTTCAAAATCGCAAGTGTGCAGCGCGGCAATCAGGTTCGCATCCAGTTGCAGCAGAGGCTCTCCGCCGGTGCAGACTACGAACCTCTTCCCAAGGCCGGAGTCTGCGGGCCATTTCCGCTCGACAGTGGCAGCCAAAGCCTCCGCCGAGTCAAATTTTCCGCCGCCCGGCCCATCCGTTCCCACAAATTCCGTGTCGCAAAACCGGCAGATCGCCGTCGCCCGGTCCGCCGCCCTGCCCGACCATAGGTTGCAGCCCGCAAACCGGCAGAAGACCGCCGCGCGCCCTGTCTGCGCCCCTTCCCCTTGCAGCGTAAAGAAGATTTCTTTGACGGCATAGCTCATCGGGAACTCCGGCCTTCCGGATACCGCAGCGGGTCCTCGATCCCGTTTTCGCGGAAACCCTTCCGCCGCAGCAGACAAGAGTCGCATTGCCCGCAGGGCGCGCCCGTGGGCGAGGGATCGTAACAACTGCCGGTCAGCCCGTAGTCCACGCCCAGTTCGATTCCCTTGCGGATAATCTGCGCCTTGGTCAGGGCGATCAGCGGGGTGTGAATCCGGAGCGCCTGACGGCCCTCGACTCCCGCCTTCGTCGCGAGATTCGCCGTCTTCTCGAAGGCCTCGATGAACTCCGGACGGCAATCCGGGTAGCCCGAGTAATCCAGCGCGTTCACTCCGATGAAGATGTCGCTTGAACCAAGCACCTCAGCCCATGCCAGCGCGAAGGAGAGAAAAATCGTGTTGCGCGCCGGAACGTAGGTGATGGGAATGCCGTGCCCCATCTCGTCGGCTGTCCGTCCCTTGGGAACCACAAAATCTCCGGTCAGCGCGGAGCCGCCAAAGGCGCGCAGATCGATAGTCGCAATCCGGTGGCTGACGACTCCAATGGCTGCGGCAACCTGGCTGGCGGCCTCCAGTTCCACGATATGGCGCTGGCCATAGGAGAAGGAGAGTGCATAAAGCTCGTACCCCTCGCTCCGGGCGATAGCCAGCACTGTGGCTGAGTCCAGCCCACCGCTCAGCAGAACCACCGCGCGTTTTGGCTGGGTTTCCATGATTTGTCCTACCCGATCCCTTTCCCATCTTTCAGTCTTTAACGATTGAAACAAAATTGGGCGGCCACCCTCGCCGCTGTCATCCTGAGCGAACCCTGACCCTGAGCTTGGCGAAGGGGAAGGGGGAGTCGAAGGACCTGCGGTTGCTCTTGCTTTTCTCTGCAAGTACTCACGATGCGCCTACTTCAGATCGCCGCCCTTGCCGATGTCCATCGAGGGCGGAATCGGATTGTCCTCGTCGATGTACGCCTCGATGCAATTGTCGAGCAGACCCTTGGCCTCGAGGATGAACTCCACCGCATCGCGCGCGGCGCCGTGGCCGCCCCGGTTGGGCGTCACATAGTGCGCCTCGGCCTTCACGCGCTCGCGCGCATCGCCCACGGCTACCGCGAAGCCGCACTCCCGCATCGCCGGCAGGTCGATCACGTCGTCGCCCACGTAGGCGATCTCGTCCAGGGTCACGCCTTCCTTGGCAATAATCTCGCGCAGCGCTTTCATCTTGAAGGCACAGCCCTGGTAGACGAATTCGAGCTTCAGGTCGCGGGCGCGCAGGGCCACCGTCTCGCTGATGCGCTTGGTGACGATGCCGCACTTCAAGCCGCCCAGCCGCGCCAGCGAGATGGCCGTGCCGTCGTGCGCGTTGAAGCCCTTGGCCTCCACCATGGTTGCGGATTGAATGGCGAAGCCGGTTTGGCCGTCTTTCTCCGCCAACCGACCCTGCGTGGAAGGGCTGACGCCGGGAAAGAGCCAGATGCCCCCGTCGGTCAGTACGCCGTCCACGTCGAAGAGAATGATCTTGATGCGGCGGGCACGGTCTTGCGCGGAGAGTGTCATGCGACCATCTTACCAAGACCTCCGCGCCCTCATTGGGTTGCGCCGGTCTGGGCCGGCGCCGCAGCAACCGGCTCCTTGACCAGCACCGCAAAGCGCGGAAAGGCAAAGCTGCCGCCGGCGTCGTCGATCACGTTCAACTGGCAGAGGTACTGGCCCGGCTTCAGCCCCGCCAGCGGCACATCCAGCTCGATAGCCACAGCGTCGCGCCCCTCGACGTTGATTGTCCGCGCCTGCACCACCGCCGTCTCGTAGACCTTCGTCGAGCCTTGGATCACTTCCAGGCTGCTGAGCAGGTTGATGCCCGGCTTGGTTCCTTTTGGCTGATTCTCCGCCGGCTTCTCGCGCGCCGGCGAGTAGATTTCATAGAGCAGATACAGGTGCTGGTCCTGGCGGAAGACATGGCTGATGTTGGGCACGTACTCTTCGCCGCTGCGAACCAGCGGACTCAACTTCTTGGTGGGCTGCCGCAGCGAGGCCAGCACGATGGAACTGATCTTCAGCGGCGCCTGCTTCATCTCCGGCAGCGCAATCTCCGCCTCGAAGGAGCCCATGCGCCCGGTCTGGTTCTCGCGCACCACGAATTTCAGCCGGTACTTGCCCGGCGGCAGGTTGAAGCTGGTGGTGTACTGGATGTTCTTCTGCCGCGCCTGCAAGGATGGGTCCAGATTCAGCTTGACCGTTTCGCGCGCCTGGCCTATGGGCCGCTTCACCTCGTCGATCACCGTGCCGATGATGTCGAGAGTGGCCTTGTCCTTGTCTCCGCCCTTCACAAAAGGAATCTGCGAACCGGGCACGATCAGCGAGACCGGCACGTAGAAGCGGTTCTCGCTCAGCCGGAAGTACATCGCGTCCAGATAGACGGCCATGTCGGTGGCCGGCAGGTCGCTGGCCAACTGCTCTTCCAACTCGCGCTCGCGGTCTTCATGCCCTGAGTGCTTGAAGTCCGCCGGAGCGTAGTAGCCGGGACGGTATTCGAGCTTCACGCCCGGCCGGTTGATCTTGATGGTCAGCTTGCGATAGCGCCCGTCGCGCAATGGATTCGAGCTGCGGAAGCCGATAGCGTAGTAGGCCGAGGTGTCGCGCTGCACCTGCGCAAAGGCAGGAGCGTAGTCATTCGAGTCGAAGAACGCCTTGCCTCCGGTGTCGGTCGAGAGCGTGGCCATCACCTCCTGGCTGGCGAAGTTGGCGTTCATGTTGTTCATCAGCGCACCGCCGTTGCGCGCTCCGTTCCCGCGCAGGCTTCCGGTCGAGGCATCGCCCAGCGGAGAAATCGCCTGCAGCCCGCGCGTGTCCACGCTATAGATGGCCAGGTTGGCGCGCACCGCCGCGTTGATGGCCGATCGCAGCGAGGCCTGATTCTCGATGCCGTCGCGCGAGATGCCGCCGGAAAAGTACAGCAGCGACTTCTTCTCCGTAATTTTTTCCAGGGCCTTGGCAACGGCACGCAGCGCAAACAGCTCGCGGTCGGTGTTGAGGTCGTTATACTCGCTCTCGTCGGGCGTGTAGCCGGTCGTATCCTCCACCTGGTTCGAGTTCGCCGTTGCGCCCGCGGCAAAACCCTCTCCCCCGGTCCCGTTGTAGACGCCTACTTCGTTGATCAGCGCATTCTTGTCGGCGGTGAAATCCTGGTCCACTTTAAGCGTGTCGCCCAGAGAAACCAGAGCCACCAGGTCGGCCGGCTGCATCTTCGTCTTGAGAAAATCCTGGGCCGCCTCCACGCTGCGGTCCAGATCCTCGGGCTGCATCGAGGTCAGATCGAAAAACATCACAATCAGCCGGTGATTGCGCAATTCTTCGGGCTTGGCCACCACTACGGCCCTGCTTCCGGGGCCGGTTGTGCCGGCGGCCAGTCCGCTCACCGTGGCCTCGTTCAGCGGCGTGGCCCGGTCCACGCTCTCAAAGTCGAAGGTATCGATCTTCTGCTGCCTGCCGTTTTCGTAGATGCTGAAGTCGCTCTGTTTGAGCCCGCGCACCAGCTCACCGGTCTTTGTGTCGCGCGCCACCACGTTGGTCAGCACCAGCTCACCGTTCATCTTCAGCACGAAGCCGGCCTGCGGCGTAGCCGAGACCTGCGCACTCGCTGCTTGTCCGGAGTTCTGCGCAAAAGCCGGCTGCGCGCCTGGAATTGCCAGCGCCATTGCCGCCATCCACGCCCCGATCCTCCGCGCCCAACCCCTCATGAATCCCCTTCAAACGCATCTTGCTGACTCGCTAGCTTGCTAACTTGCTAACTCGCGCGAAGCGCGGCTAACTCCGCTAAAACCTGAACCTGCCCGTAAACTGGAACGACCGCATCGCGCCGGCCGAGGTCACCTGCCCGGCGGTCGGCGAGGTCAAGCTCGCATCCACGCCGGAGTACTGCACGGTGTTGAATACGTTGTTTGCCGTCCCGCGAAGCTCCATGCTGCGCGTATCGCCCAGTTGCATCGTCTTCGAGAGCGAGAGATTGTTCTGGACCGTCCCCGGCCCGGCGATCGAGTTGCGCGAGACGCTGCCGAAGGCATTGCCAAAGGCGTCGGCAGCGGGCTGAGTAAACGCCGCCTTATTGAACCACTCCCTCAGCGATCCGGCGCCCGCGGTGGGCGAGACGCCCGGCACAGGATTGGGGCGCAGCGCGCCGGTTCTGCCTTGCGCCACGTCCGAGACCGCGGCCGGATAGTAGGGCGTAAGCGGCGAACCGGTGGCGAAGGTAAAGCTGCCCGAAACCGAAAATCCCTCCAGAATGTGCGAGCCAGCGCCGCTTGTAACCCAGAACTTGTCTTTGCCGAAGGGCAGTTCATAGAGATAAGTTCCGCTCACCCGGTGCCGCTGATCCAGGCTCGAGTTTCCTTCCTCGGCGGGAATGTCCTGCCAGTTCTGCACCGAATTCGTCGCATCGTCGATGTTGTGCGAGTACTGATAGTTCGCGCCCAGCGCAATGCCGCTCGTCATGCGCTTGTTCACACGCAGCGTTCCCGCGTTGAAGCGCGCAAATGCCGCTGCCTGCTCGTAGCTGAAGGTTGCAATTGGCTGTCCGGTGGCGGAGTTGTAGTCGGTATTGGGGCTGCTCAGGCTGCGGCGCGGCGAACTCGTCACGTCCAGGCGCGAACTCTTCGACCCGTTGTACCCGGCGTTCAGCACTATCCCCCAGGGCAGCGTCTTCTGCACGTCCAGGTTCCAAGCCTGCACATAAGGCAGCCGGTAATGCGGATCGACCGCGTAGCTGCCGGGCGTAACCGCCGTTGGAATCGATGGGAAGCCATTCGCCAGCGTGAACTGCCCCGCCTGCACGGCCTGGTTGGTCTGCTCATTCACAAACGACGGTTGATTGACCATCGGCTGAAGCGCCATGGCCGAGGCGAATGCGCCATACTGGCCCACCGTGTAATTCATCCCGTAGCCGGCGCGCAGCACAGTCTGTTTGGGCAGACGCAGCGCAAGGCCCAGCCTTGGCGCCAGCGCCAGATGAAAGGGGTAAACCAGGGAATTCGGCAGGCTGCCGCTGAAGGAAGGAAACGGGCCGCCCGACTGCACCTGGGCCAGGTTGGTAAAGCCGCCCGTCGCGTTGGTGTCTAGAAAAGACAGGCGTCCATACTTTTCCGTGTAGGGCGCAAAAAACTCGTAACGCAGGCCGTAATTCAGCGTCAGATTGGACCGCGCGCGCCAGTCGTCGGTGGCGTAGAGGTCCCACACGTTGTCGCGTAGATAGCTCTTGGACGC
>Ga0182011_10003795_pt1 | contig 12284 bp, 9 predicted proteins | sample 711E1DmetaG_FD_120481 | JGI IMG/M metagenome (GOLD analysis project Ga0182011, IMG submission 120481) | Permafrost microbial communities from Stordalen Mire, Sweden - 711E1D metaG | ecosystem: Environmental > Terrestrial > Soil > Wetlands > Permafrost | place: Sweden: Stordalen | collected... | reverse complement strand
GAAGGAGCGCAAACGAGCTTTTCCTTCGCCTTCGGTAGTCTTCCGTTATCTGACGTCCTTTGTAAATCCGGCTGAAGAAACCAAGCGGGCCAGGGGACAGGCTTTTATTCCGGCAGCCAATGAAAACTGTCTAAATGTCGTTATATTCCGTTCTAACCCGTAAAAAACCTATATTGTAAAATCCGTCTCTTTCCCTAAAAGTGTATTTTTTAATCAAGTTAAACATGTTCATCATTGGTTTTCCATTAAGGATTGCAATGTTTACTAAATTTGATTTCTATTATTCCGTTTATTGGCTTCCCGCTTATCAAAGGAGGTTACAATATTTCTAATTCATCAAGTATTTCTGGCCTTGTTACTACCTCAAAACAGATCTTGGAAAATTTATGATGTAGCGTGCCTTGGTACAGTTGGGTAAAGCCAAAACGATATTTTGCATAATGGCCAAATCATAACCAGAATCTAAGCATAGCCCAATTGCTCAATGTGGTTCGATTCTAAGCTGAAATCATTTGGCTGATCTGATCCAAAAATTGCATCAGAATGCCATTAAAATACGGCTAAGCACCCATGTTATTCGATATCAAGCTCTTCGATTTTTTCTGGTAATGGTATGCCGTTAACGTCCCAACCCATTAAAGCATAGAAATACCGCTTAACCTGATCGATATTTGCATGTTCGAGGTGCGTATTGGAGACGACTCCATCTGTTTTAGATTCGAAGAAACGCTTTGGTAGGACATCATCTGCAGCAGTTAGACCTTCCCGTATGTTGAATGATCTCATAGTAGTGAGAATCCTTTCACCTATCCTTATGAGTTCCGCAGGGCCGGTATCCCAACCAGTTACAGCTTTTAGTAGTTCGGCATTACCTTCAGGCCCGTAACCGACAAACATGCATAATACCAAGGAGTCAATTGATGCATAGTTACAAGCATCAACTTTGTAGAAAGCCATCTTACGCGCGCTGATTTCATTAAGAGTGAATGGAGCATGGAAACCCAATGAATGATAATTGCCCATCCCTTTATCGATAGAAATGGCTCCATCCGAAGATGCTCCGCAGTGGTCAGCACCCTCAGGTGAGAGCATATAGCCGAACGCAATGTTCGCTTTGATACGGGGCTCATGCATTGAAGTCTCCACTCCTTTTACCTGCATTGCAAAATCGATAGAACCCCTGCCGATTTTATCGGCCATACGTGCCGTTCCTTCCGCTAAAAAATCACCGAAACCCTCACGTTTGGCTAATAACTCTATTGCCGTTAGCATCGATTCAGAGTTACCCCACTTTAATTCAAGCCCATCTGTGTCTTTCAATGTAAGCAACCCTTTTTCGAAACATTCCATCGCAAACGCGATGGTAGAGCCGGCCGAAATAGTGTCAATTGAATAGGCATTGCATCTTTCATTAGCTTTAACTATTGATTTAAGGTCGTTTATACCGCAATTGGGTCCGAACGCGGCTAATGTTTCATATTCAGGGCCTCCATACTCTGGTTTTACCGTAAAAGGTTCATCAAATTTTACTACTTTCTTGCAACGTACAGGGCAAGCGAAACATCCGTCCATCCCAATTCCAATGGTATCTTTGATAATGCCTCCATGTATCTTAACCACATCAGGGAAAAGTCCGGCCTTAAAATTGCGGACAGGCACATTTCCTGAGGATTCATTGAACATCATATCAGGTCCACCCGTGCCAAAGTTGGACAAAGGATGTTTGTTCGCAACCATGCGTTGTCTAATCTCTTTCACCTTTTCCGGGTTAGCGACATTCGGTAAACTATGACCACGAACGGCAACTGCTTTTAGATTCTTGGACCCCATAACCGCACCCAACCCACCTCTCCCACCTGCGTCTTTACAGCCCTCCATAATACATGCGTACCGCACCAGATTCTCTCCCGCAGGGCCAATCATCGCCATATGAATTTTTACGTCGCCGAGTTCTTCTCTAATTGTTTCCTCAGTCTCCATCGTCGTCTTGCCCCAAATGTGCGCAGCATCCCGTATCATGGCTTCTCCATCATGCACCCATAGATAAACAGGTTTATCGGCTTTACCCTCGACGATAATCGCGTCAAAACCGGCACGCTTCAATTCAGCTGCCCAGAACCCACCGCATTCAGATTTGGCAATGCCACCGGACATTGGAGATTTTGCTCCAATACAATTACGGGCAGCTCCGGGCAGCAGCAAACCGCTTATTGGCCCTAAGGCAAAAATTAGTTTGTTATCCGGGCTCAGAGCATCTATACCCTGCTTCAATTCCTTAAAGAGAAAATAGGCGATGAAACCGGCGCCGCCAAGATATTTGCGACAAAATTGGTCGGTAATGGTTTCAACAGAAATGCTTGCATTGGATAGATTGACCCTGAGAATTTTACCGTTGTAACCCCCGGTGAATACTGATGAAGGAACAAGAACAGGCACCGGAATGGAAACGTTCGAAATGTTCGGATTTCCGGTGACGGGTATAATTTCAGCCATAAGGATGGCCTCCTCTGTTTCAAACTGACTTTAATTCTTAGAGAACGATATAGACCGAAGGGGAGTATTAAGAAACCTGAAGCAATATTTTAAGGTTAGTTTCTTTATTTTCGATTAATTGTTTGAATCCCTTTTCTACCGCATCTTTTAGTGGCACTATGGATGAAATCAAAGGCCTAGGGTCAATTCTATTATCCGCTAGTAGAGCTACAACGAAAGCGGGTTCCTGAAAATATACGCTACTGCCCACGATATTCTTTTCTTTGCTCATTACCCCGCGAAAATTAAGTAAGCTGGAATTATAAGAAGCTCCGACCATTACCGTTGTTCCCCCCATTCTGGTCAGAGCTATAGATAATTGAGGAGTAGAAGTGTTTCCTACGCAATCCAAAGATAAATCCACACCTAATCCCCCTGTCATATTATTAATTATTTTAATTGGCTCCTCGTCATTGATGTTAATAACTGCGTTAGCTCCCAAAGTCAAAGCAACACTTCCTCGGTTTCTATGTTTAGAGACCACATAAACTTCAGATGCCCCAGCAGCCTTGGCAGCCAACAAAGCACAGAGTCCAATTGGGCCATCCCCCACAATTCCGACAATATCACCGATCTGGATGCTACCTCGGTGTACTGCGTGTAAAGCCACCGACAGAGGTTCTACCAGAGCCCCAATTTGATCAGACACTGAATCCGGTAATTTTTGAAATGAAAATCTTGGAGCCACCAGATATTCTGCCATGCAACCATTTGAAGTAGCACCAATGAGACCTTTGTTCAAGCAAAGATTATATTGGCCCTTTTTACAAAAAAAGCATTCTCCGCAAGCCCAGTAACATAGTCCGGTCACCCTATCGCCGGGTTTCATATCATGTATCCCTTTTCCGACATCGATAACTTTACCCGAAAATTCATGACCTATAATCAATGGCACCTTATCGGCGGAGATGATGTTTGGCCCGACATCATACTCTCTTAGGTCAGTTCCGCATATTCCGGCCAAGCTGATTTTTACTTTTACCTGCCCCGGCCCAGGAAATGGTTCAGGGACGTCTTCATACTTCAAATCTTTTTTGGCGTACCATCGCAACGCTTTCATTTTTCACCCGAGTTCATTTTATTTTCGTAATTTATGAGATCGTTAAAAATTTGAATCCGAAAAGAGATGTTTTGGATAAAAATGTTGAATCCGCTAGACTTACAAATTACAGGCTAGCTACATTTTATTTGTAGCTAGCCTGTAAAGCGGCTTTCAGCAATAGCCTGCGCTTATAGAAATTAGTGTCCTAAAGATTTTTTCAGATTGCCATCTATCCAGAACCTGGCAGGATAAAAGAACAAGAGCTGGGCGCCTGCACTTCCTCCGGAAAGTCCTCTGGCTTGAGCATTGTACCCATGGACCCAGGGTTGATTGAAATTAAATTGTTGAGGTTGCAGCAGTGAAATAACATAGTGTTGTTGCGCTACGTACTGATTACAATCTTTGGTAACTTGCAGTACAGTCGCAACATCCGTGGCAGCTAGTGCCTTAGTGTAGAAGGCATCAAAAACAGGGTCATTAACATTTATGTTATCCGCAACGTAGCTCATCTGGAATCTGTTAATCTGTCTTGTAGGTTGGAAAGTGTGTCCCAAGGCTCCTGCTGCACGCTCGGCCAATTGATCCTGCTTACGACCGTTCCATGCAAATGCAGTCCAAGCGGCAGGGTCCATCGTACGAATATCCATATCAATCCCAACTTGAGAAAAATAACCCTTAACTATCTGCAACAAATCCAAATCTGAATCAGACGAAACTACGATATCAGTTTTAAAACCATTCGGGTAACCCGCATCAGATAGAAGCTGCTTTGCTGCTGTAGGGTTATAGGCATACTCGTCTTTTAAACTTTGTGGCCACATGGAATACGGAAACCCATATCCCTTCATATAATTAGATGTTAAAGTAGATGGCCAAGGGTCGCTATAGCCATTGTAATACGTTTTAGCAATGGTTGGTAAATCTATCGCCATTTGCATTGCTTTTCTAACTCTGATGTCGCTAAAAGGTTTAACATCATTTCTCGGGTCAACTGTATTAGTATCCGACAAATAGTTAGTTACAAGTACTAAATCAGGATTTGTTTTCTGAAGAGACTGAGCACTTTGTGCCGATTGATTGTCTAAGATGTCGAGTTTGCCTGTACGCATCCCAGCCATTGCTGTAGCATTGTCAGGTATTATTAGAATTAAAAGTTTATCGATATATGGGAGCTTGTTTTGGGGGTAACGCTCGTCATACCCCCAATAGTTGGGGTTTTTTGTCAGTGTGACCGAACCGCCAGAAACGAAATCTGTCAAAATAAATGGGCCAGTGCCTATGGCATGATGCCAATCGTTGAGGTCTCCCCATTGCGCTACTGCTTCACGGTTTTCGATATCCACCCCAGATCCAGATTGGGCCTCCATGGTTTCAATAATCAACTCAGGGTTAGAAATTCCCCAGTTAAAAATAACTGTATATTTATCCGGAGAAGTCAGCGATTTCAAATTAGTCCATGCCGCAGGTGAAAAGAGGGGGCTGATTTTAGTATAACCATCACCTAAACCTAACAAACGGTTATAATGAAACATTACGTCAGAAGCTACAAACTCCCGGCCATTTGCCGGTGGTATGTTCTGCCAGTGGATTCCTTGCCGCAGATGGACTACTAAAGTATTCGGATTTGAAAATTCCCAAGTTTGTGCCAATTGACCTTTAGTGTACGCGTCTGGTCGAAAGTCAATTTTGTAATCCCAGGTTGTGGGATTTACTGTCCAATCATCGGCGAACATTCTTTCGAGCCAGGCCGATTCTACGGTGGTGGGCGTTTCGCCGTTGTAAGGATCGAAACTAACAAAATCTCTGTTGTTTCGAATGACAAGTTCACCACCATATTGTGGTTTGGGGTCTTTATCCCACCAATTCCCCGATGCAGTGGTTGTTACGGAATTTGTAGTTGTTGCGGACGGGGTAGTCACCGTTGCAGTAGCAGAGGTGGTTGATGAGGTAATGTTCGTTGTAGTGGTTGATGTGGAAGTCGTAGTTTGGGTTGATGTTGTTGAATTGCATGACACTAATATTAATGATGCTACCATTAGACAAGTTAGTATTATCCAGATAACCCCTTTTTTCATTCAATCCTCCCTTTTTATTTGACCTTTTGGCAAAATATTATATTCTATATAGAATAAACTAATTAAATCGCAGCTTAGCACAAGTATTTTAACCTGTCAAGTGCCTTACTCTCATTTCATGAGTGAAGCCAGAATATGACTTTTATAAGTTTTTAAACACCCTGTGGTCTTGCCACAGGGTCTACGCGTTACCCGCCCACAGGGTTAACGCCCTGTGGTGCGGAAAGGTCTTTACAAAAATCTCCGCTGAATACCCGTCAGCTTGCTGGCGGGATGAAATCGGCCTCGTCCGTAATCTTGTTGGTGTGGCTCCCTTTCCCCTAATGCCCCACAGTTTGCTGTGGGGTTATTTACTCCATCAAAACAAAAGTCTAGCCGATAGGACTCTATTTTTAATCGGAGCATTTGCCAATTGTGGATGAATGAAAATGTGCATCATATTAAGCGGAGATTATTCAAAAAAATACTGATCCTCACTATTAAAATCAGGCCAGCATACCGCCATCTACTACGTATGCTGCCCCTGTTACATATGAAGATTCATCGGATGCCAGAAATAAAACAACCGATGCAATTTCATTTGGTTGACCATATCTCCCTAAAGGCGTCATTCGAGCTATGGATTCTTTTATTTTAAGCTTACTCTCTTCGTTTGTAGGAAAACCCATAAAGGCATCGGTTAAACCTGTATCAATTGGACCTGGACATATACAATTTACTCGAATATTATCTTTACCTAGAATCCTGGCCAAGCTCCTGGTGAGCATTATGAGACCGCCTTTAGTAGCGTTATAGGAAGGGCTCCTGGCTGAAGCTGCGAGTCCAGCTATAGAACCTGTATTGATAATATTACCACTACCTTGTTTTTTCATTATCGGAATGGCATGCATACAGGCAAGAAACGGCCCGGTGAGGTTAACATCAATCACTTGACGCCATTTGGCTTCTGTAGTATCTTCGAAAATATCACCGGCAACCCCTGCGTTATTAAAGAGAATATCAAGTCTCCCATAGGATTGAATTGCCGTCTGAATCATTTTCTCAATATCATCAGAACGTGTCACATCGACTTGCACAAAGATTGCATCGCTTCCTTGATTTTTAATTTGAAGCACAACTTGTTGACCAGACTTTTGGTTTTTGTCAGCTATTAATACTTTCGCGCCTTCTTTAGCAAACAACTTAGCACTAGCTTCCCCTATCCCAGAGCCGCCACCTGTTATAATTGCAACTTTTCCACTTAATCTCATTGGCTCCTCCAGTCCTTTAAAATGTATTCACACATTGCTTTGGTAATGCAATTACAATGTATTGACTTGTTGTAATAATATTAAATATTATTACGATTCTTCTAAAAAGTTCATGATGGCTTCGGCATATTCCTTCGGCATCGTGCGTTCCATACGGGGAGGCCCTTTTTCGATCACTACCAGTTTGCTGCCGGGAACCAGTTTCCGGACATCATCTGCCGATGAATGAAAGAGCCCCGCCGCCCCCGAAAGCACCAACGTCGGGCGCTTGATCAGCGGTAACCGGCCTTTTGTATCCCAGGCACGCGCCGTCCAATGAATTTCCTCGCCTCGCGGCCCGGCTTTGATATATTCCAGGACGCTGGGTTCGATAATATCCAGCGGGTCGTTCCACATTCCCGCCCGCCGCCACCATTCCATTAAGTGCGAGCCGTCCGGTTTGATCTCCACACGGGTAGTAAAGTTATCCGGTTCGTTCTTATCGATATTTGCGGTCGCTTCCCAATATCCGATCGCCGAAAGTATCAGCTTGTTCACGCGTTCCGGCCAATTTACCGTCAATTCCGCCGCCACCTTCGCGCCGGTGTGGTGACCCACGATATTTGCTTTCTTTATCCCCAGGCTGTCCATAAAACTGATCAGACTGCGGGCATGGTCCAGCATCGTATATTTATAAGGCGCGGGATCGGAGTCGCCGTTACCCAAAAAATCCGGGGCGATCACCAGATACTTTCCGGACATATACGGCATCGTGTTTGTGAATGCGTCCGACGAGCCTACACCGGGATGCAATAATATGATCGGTTCGCCTTTTCCTTCGATCAGGTAATGCATCTGCCCTTCCGGGATATCCGCAAAAGCTCTTTTCATGTTTTATCCCCGAACTAGTATTGCTGCAGCTCGACCAGCACATTCTCCGGCCCGACAAAATACGAGATCTTGGAACCGGAGGGCATCGGCGTGATCTCCTGCGCAAAGACCATTCCCTTGGCCTTCAACTCAACCACCGCTTTTTCCAGGTCGTCCGTTCGCAAGCCAAAATGGATCAGACCGTATTGCGGTTGTACCGTAGCTGCATTCAAAGGAGGAATGCCCACCGGCGGGCCGATCATCGCCACCTCGCCGTTAAGGTCTAACCGCACAGACGAACCTTCTGGCCGCGGACGGATTCTTACTATTTTTGCGCCGAACATCTGCTCGTAAAATTGCGCCGTCTTCACCGCGTCGGGACTATTTAAATGTACATGATCAAAATGATAAGTTGGCATTTTGGATCTCCTTTTATTAACGCTGAGGATCAGGTTTTCAGCAGCACTTTAATTTCTTTCCCAGTTTTATGCGCCGCAAAAGCCTTGATCGCATCCTGCAGCGGATAAACCGTGATCAGCGGCTTAAGATCCAGTTTGGGCAGCATTTCCGCTGCTCTGGCGAATGAGTAAGGCGCTAACCTGACCGAGTGAATGGAAAGCTCCTTTGAATACATGTAATCCAACGGCACCGGCGCATCCGAACCGCTGGGATATGTTCCCACCCAGACTACCGTGCCGCAGCCTTCGGCCAGTAATATTAACTGCCGGGCAAGCGCCGGAATACCCGTCGCTTCAATGCAGACGTTAAAGCCCCTGCCGCCGGTCAACTTGTTAGCGGCGTCCAGCAGGTTATCTTTAAGCGGGTCGACCACGACATCCGCGCCCAGTTGCTTGGCCATGGCCCTCTTTTCTGCGACGGGCTCGGAAACCAGCACCTTCGCCGCGCCGGATTTGATCGCCAACTGCAGAATCAGTAAACCGATCGGGCCGCCGCCGGTAATGATCACCGAATCCCCGGTTTTCAATTGCGCCCGATCCAGCACATGTACCGCCACCGATACCGGCTCCAGGAACGCGCCGAAATCCAGCGGCAGCTCTTCGGGCAACGGAAAAACGATGCCCTGCGGAAAAACCGCATACTCCGCCATCACACCGGAAAAATTGGCCACACGCTCGCAGAAATGTGCCATTTTATTCGAGCAATAATAACAGCCGCCGCAGGTACTGCGGAAATCCATCGCTACTTTTTGTCCGACCTTGAAATTACCGCTGACATTCTTGCCCAGTTTAACAATTGTACCAGAGGCTTCGTGGCCCATGATCCTGACCCCGGGACGCACCGGCGTCGTTTTCAAAGGTCCACCGATCGCGCCTTCCCGGTGGGCGGGCTTGTTCAGACCCGCAATAATTTTCGGATCGCTGCCGCAGATCCCGGCATAGGCTATTTTTACTTTTATTTGATCCGGCTCAGGTTCCGGCTCGGGCACATCCTGTACTTCAATTACGCCGATTTCTTTTAAAACTACCGCTTTCATAATCTACTCCTCCACTGTTAAATTCTCTAGAACAATACCGCTGCCCAGGTTCCTTCTTCGATCGCCTCCCGGATGCGCCGCGCTTCCACACAATCCCCGATCTCCGCGAATTCCAGGTATTTGCCCTGCAGCGCCTTTCCCAATTTTTTATCCGGTGTCGCGCCGGTGGCTAACACGATATTATCCGCTTCCACGAAAACCTCTTTTCCCTCTTTATCGGTCAGGTTTAAACCCCTGGCGGTGATTTTGCCGTATTTTACCTGCGGCATTACTTTGATGCCGTATTCTTTGAGCTTGTTCCAGTAGTGCGTCCTGTTCTCCCAGAACTGGATATCTAAAGCCGGTTCAGCGCTGCGGAACACCAGTGTAACATCGATGCCGTTATAGGCAAGGAAGAAAGCGGTCTCACAACCCACGTATCCTCCTCCCATCACGATCACCTTTTTGCCTGTCTTTTTCTGTCCGGAAAGGACTTTGCGGCAGGTTAAAACATTCTTCCCCTTCACGCCGGGGATATCGGGAATGAACGGCGATGAGCCCACCGCCACAATCACCGAATCCGGGGCGAATTTCCTGACCGCTTCCGGTGTGGCTTCTTTATTGAAAACAACCTTCACCCCCGCTTTCTCAACCTGTACCCTCATATATTTAAGCAACGTGTTCAGATCGTCTTTTTCCGGCGGAATACCGGCTAATATCAATTGCCCGCCCAGCTCATTACTTTTCTCCCAAAGCGTAACGCGGTGGCCCTTCTGTGCAGCAATTACTGACGCCTGCATACCGCCAGGCCCGCCGCCGATCACCAGCACTTTTTTCTTTTTAGTCCGGCGCGGCATTTTTGCTTCAAATTCCTTTTCTCTGCCCAGTATCGGATTGGTCGTGCAGCCGATCGGAATAAAAGCCAGATTGGCATCTTCGTTGCAGCGGTTATCGTAAATACAGGGACAGATATCTTCTATCCTGCCTTCCTTGACCTTGGTCGGCCAGTATGGGTCGGCGATTAGCCCGCGCCCGACGCAAACATAGTCCGCCTTGCCGTCCCGCAGGATTTCTTCCGCTACCATGGGATCGTCGATTTTCCCGGTGACCCATACCGGTATTTTGACGCCGCCTTTTTTAATCGCTTCGGTGATATCCGCATTCAATCCTTGCGGCATGAACCAGTAGGGGCGTGACCACTGCGGAGTTTCCTGCGACCCGCTGGTAATATCGATTGCGGTGGCGCCGTTGGCTTCCATCATTTTGCACGCTTCCACACAATCCGCAATGCTCCACCCTTCGTTACCGCCTTTAGTTGAAACTCTATCCGCGCCCATCAAACGCAGGATTACTGGAAAATCAGGAGACGTTTTTTCCCTGGCCACTCTCACAATGTCGATCAGATATTTTGCCCGGCCTTTAAGGTCGCCGCCGTAGGCGTCTGTCCTTTTATTAAAACGTTTGGAAAGCAGTTCGCACGCCAGGTAACCGTTGGCGCCGTGGATCATTACGCCGTCAAATCCCGCTTCCATGATCCTTTTGGCCGCCCGTCCGTATTCTTCTACCAGTTCTTCCAGATCCGCCGCCTGGATGATCCTGGGATGCTGCGGGATCGTGGAAGACCAGCCGACAAACGGCAGCGGCACACCGGAAGGAGAGGCCGGGTCTACTTCATCCATACTGCCCATATGGCTGCTCATTTGCGCTACCGCTTTCGCTCCACCCTTATGTATGGCATCGGCCAGTTTTTTCATTCCGGGGATATATTTATCTTCATTTATCAGGATCCGTCCGAACTTACCGCGTTTGCGGCAGCCCGCGCCTTCGGTCACGATCAGACCCGCGCCGCCCTTGGCCCGTTCTCCGTAATAATTGGCCTGGCGGTCAGTGATATGGCCGTCCAGAGATGAATAGTGCGTGCCGCAGGGTGGCATTATGATCCTGTTTTTAACCTCGATCGTCCCGATTTTCCCTGGTTCGAATAGTTTGGTGAATTTCGGCATAACAAAATCTCCTATTTCAAATAAAAATCGCTAAAACATTGGCATATCAGTTTTAAAACTGTGCCGAATAATGTTTTAGGTACTATCATATTAGATTAATAAGTACCTTCTTACTCAGGTATCAACTTCTTGAAAGAAGTTAAGAACTGCCTCGGCAAATTCCTTCGGCCAGACGCGGTCAATGTCGATTGGACCATTTTTAATGATATTGAGCTTGCTGCCGGGCACTAATTTATGCACATTTTCCGCGACAACACAAAACGGGTCGCGGGTGGCGGAAAGCACCAGCGTTGGGCATTTGACCAATGGCAGTCTTGGTCTGGGGTCGTAGTTACGACCCGCCCAGTGCACTTCTTCCCCTCTGGGTCCGGCCTTGATATATTCCACGGTTCTGTCATGCGTTATGTCAAGCGGATGCCCCCATATGGCCGAACGCTGCCACCATTCCATTAAGTGTGAACCGTCCGCCTTGATTCCTACCTGCCCTCTGAAGTTCGGCGGGTCTTTAATGTTTTTACCTTCGCTTTCGTAATACCCGATCGAAGAGAGCACCAGTTTGCTGACTCGTTTCGGCCAGTTGACCGCCATTTCTACGCCGATTTTACCACCGACATGCTGCCCGACCACTGCCGCTTTCTTGATACCGAGCGCATCCATGAAACTGATGATCGAGCGGGCATGCTCGAGGCAATCATAGGCATGGGGAGCCGGATCCGAATCGCCGTTGCCCAGGAAATCCGGCGCAATCGCAAAATACTTTTTGGAAATGTATGGTATTACTTTTTTGTATTCATCGGAAGAGGTCACACCGGCATGCAGTAACAACACCGGCTCGCCGCTCCCTTCAAATCGATAAAACATCTGTCCTTCCGGAATATCCGCGTACGCCCTTTTCATTTTTCTTCCTTTTGACTTTCTCGTAATCAAGTAATTTAATTCATAACAGGATTTTAACTAAAAAAATGTACAATATTTTCCATAATGTAATGGACCTAATAACCCATGGACTTTTTCAGATTCTGGTTTACCCAGAATCGTGAAAGATAGAAGGAGCATTTT
>Ga0182011_10003794_pt1 | contig 12284 bp, 10 predicted proteins | sample 711E1DmetaG_FD_120481 | JGI IMG/M metagenome (GOLD analysis project Ga0182011, IMG submission 120481) | Permafrost microbial communities from Stordalen Mire, Sweden - 711E1D metaG | ecosystem: Environmental > Terrestrial > Soil > Wetlands > Permafrost | place: Sweden: Stordalen | collected... | reverse complement strand
TCGACCACCGCCGCGAACCCGCGGGCCTCGATCATCCCGAGCGCTTCTGCCATCGATCCGTTCTCCTTCTTCGACCCTGTCCGATTACGCCTTTGCTTCGCGACCTTCGAGGCCCTCGATCGCCGCCAGCGCAGCGCGCCAGCCGACGTCGATGTCGCGCTCCTCACCGCCGAGGTAGATGCGACCCATCGAGCCGAAGGCCCGCACCTCGAGGATGTTGATGTGGGCCGCCTTCTCCGCCTCGTTGGCCGCCAGCGCAGCGTAGGCGGCCGGCTCCAGCTCCAGGACGTACAGCGTCTGGCCGGGGATGAGCATCTGGCCGTGGCGCGTCCGGTTGATGAGCTGGGCCTGGTGGTCGTCGATCCGGCGGATGATCTGGCTGGAGAGGACGCGGGGCTTGATCCGGTCGGTCTCGGCCACGCCGATCTCGCCGAGGATCGCGGCGCCCGCGGCCCGGACCTCCGCCTGTGACGGCGAGTGGATCTCGAGCATCCCGTAGTAGCGCTCGATGATCTGCATGCCGGGCTTCACCGAGGTCGTCTTGAGGGCGATGTCGGTGAGCCGGTTGATCTCGATCCCGGGCGACACTTCGATCGAGAGCGAGGCGTCGCCGGCGAGGGGCAGGAAGCCCTGGGCGACCGTGCCCAGGAACGCCGCGTACTGGGCCTGGAGGCTGTCCAGGAAGACGTACGCCCGGAGGTCAATATTGCCCATGCGCGCCCTTCTCTCCCGTGACGATGCTGACGCCGGCCGAGGCCCCGATGCGGGTCGCGCCGGCCGCGATCATGTCCTCCACGTCGTGGGCCGTGCGGATCCCGCCGGCCGCCTTGACGCCCATCTTCGGCCCGACCGCCTCGCGCATGAGCGCGACGTCGAAGACGGTCGCCCCGCCCGACGCGTACCCGGTGGAGGTCTTCACCATGTCGGCCTTGGCCTGGCTGGCGAGCCGGCACACGACCACCTTCTCCTGGTCCGTGAGGAGCGCCGTCTCGATGATCACCTTGTTCACCGCGCCCGCCTCCCGGCAGGCGTCCGAGACGCGCGCGATGTCCTCGCGGACCAGGTCCAGCATCCCGCTCTTGAGCGCCCCGATGTTGATCACCATGTCGATCTCGCGGGCCCCGTCGCGGATGGCGCGACGTGCCTCGAGGGACTTGACCTCGCTCGTGCCCGCCCCGAACGGGAAGCCGATGACCGAGGCCACCCGGACGTCCGTGCCCCGCAGGTTGTCCGCCGCGCGGCGGACCCAGGTCGGGTTGATGCAGACGGCGGCGAACCGGTACTCGGCGGCCTCGGCACACAGCCGGTCGATGTCGGCCGCGGTGGCATCCGGCCGGAGGAGCGTGTGGTCGATGTAGCGGGCGAGGTCGGCCGGCACGTCCGCGGCCCGGCCCTGGAAGTCGATTCGCGTGGCACCTCCGGCCACGACGTCCCGAACCTTGGTGGTGCACTGGGCCGCGCATGCCCCCCGGCAGCTCGCGCACGGATCCCCGCCGCCGGGGACGGCGCTCGAATCGGCAGCGGCGCCGGCGCCGGCGGCCGTGCCCGCTCCGGCGCCGAGCGCCGTGAGCACCTCGCGGGTGATCGCCTCCACCAGGTCGTCGCGTTGGCTCCTCGTCTCGGTCATCCTGTTCGTGCCTCACCCGGTGATCGCATGTAGCGGCGCTCGACCTCCGTGATCTTCTCGACCCGGGCCGCGTGGCGGCCGGGGCCCCAGGCGGTCCCCAGCCAGGCCCGCACGATCTCGATCGCCAGGGCCTCCCCGATGAAGCCGGCGCCGAGCGTCAGGACGTTGGCGTGGTTGTGCTCGCGGCTGTTGCGCGCGGAGGACAGGTCGTGGCAGAGCGCGGCGCGGACGCCGGGGACCTTGTTGGCGACCATGCAGGAGCCGATTCCCGCGCCGTCGACGATCACGCCCCAGCGGCAGGTCCCGTCGGCCACGAGGCGGGCGACCGCGTGCGCGAAGTCCGGGTAGTCGACGGGGGCGCTGTCGTGCGTGCCGCAGTCGTGCACCGCGAAGCCGGCATCCGCGAGGACGTGCCCGATCCGGTCCTTGAGCGCGGCTCCGCCATGGTCGGCACCGATCGCGACTGCCACCGGGGCCGCCGGGGAGGACGCCGGCGCTCCGCTCGGCGCGGAGGCTACAGGCGGCGTGACCGCCGCGTCGCCTGCGAGCGTTGCATCCACGATCCGGCGCACGACGTCGCGGATCGCATCGGGCGACACGGGAGACTCGGGACACGCGGGCGACAGGGGCGCCGGTGTCCGCAGCTCAGGCATGCTCGAGCACCCAGGCGGCGGTCGTCTCGTCCGCCACCAGCACGGAGATGCACCCCGCTCGAAGGGCGGCGAGGGCGATCGGGCCGCGTCCGGCGCCGGCGGCGAGACCGACCGTCAGGGCCTTTGCGCGGAGATCCGCCAGCGGCAGTCCGATTGTGCGCCGGTCGAGCGAGGCGAGCGCGATGCGGCCGTCGAGCGAGAGGAAGCGTCCCAGGACGTCGCCGACCGCACCGGCATCGGCGAGCGCGGCGAGATCCTCGCCGGCAAGGTAACCCGAGGCCACGTGAACGCTGTCGGGTCCCGTGACGCCCATGCTGAAGACCGCGGTGGCGGCGGCGCGCGCCGCCGCGAGCGTCTCGCCCACGGACGGGTCGTCCTCGAGCGCGTCACGGAGCTCGGGCGAGCCGACGATCGCGGGCGCCGGCATCAGCCGGATCGCCGCGCCGGTCGTGGCCCCGAACCGCTCCACGATCTCGTGGGCACGCGTCGGGCGGGCCGAGCGCGATGTCGCGCCGTTCAGCTGGACGATCTCCGTCGCCTGCGTCCAGCCCGGCTGCAGGTGCGCCGCGAGCTCGAGCATCGTGCGGCCCCAGGAGACGCCGATTGCCCCTGCCGGCCGGAGCGCAGCGAGATGCGCGGCGCCCGCCGCCGCCACGCGCTCGCGGGCCAGGAGCTCGTCATCCGCCGCGGACCCGGTCACCGGCGCGTCGACGACGACAGCGCTTCGCAGCTCGAAACGGCGGGCCAGCGCGTCTTCGAGCTCCACGAGACGAGCATCCGGGTGGACGATCTCGATGCGGACGGCCGACTCGCGCAGGGCGCGGTCGAGCAGCCGGCCGACCTTGAAACGACTCACGCCCAGCCTGGTGCCCACCTGGTCCTGGGTGAGGTTGAGCCGGTAGTAGAGCTGGGCGGCGCGGAGCATGAGCCGCGTCTCGCTCGAGAGCGGCTCGCCCTCGCGCCGGGACGTGGCGCTCGAGGCCGGAGGTGTCGTGGCGATCGCCATGCTCAGATGTGCAACCCCATGCTCATGTGTGGATCAACGTACGCCGCCGCCCGGCTGGTGTCAAGGGATTCGGCACGACCGGGTCCGGCGTCGGTGAGCGCGACGCGATCAGGACGGGGCGGGCTCCGCGCGTCCCGGCGCAGGCGCGGGGGCGTCCAGCACGCCGCGGCCGATGGCGAGCCCGACGAGGAGGGCCACGACGAGCACCACCACGAACGCGTAGAAGGGAAGGTGCATGTTCGAGGCATACAGCGTCCCGGCGATCACCGCGGCCACCATCGTCCCCAGCGTGCCTGCGGCGCCGAAGACGCCCTGGGCGGTTGCGGAGCGTCCGGCGGGCGTGCCGCGGGCGACGACGGCATAGAGAGCCGGGCCCAGGAGCCCCTCGGCGACGCCCTCGAAGATCACCACGGGGATGACGACGTCCGGGTTCGCCAGCGTGGGGTACAGGATCCCCGCGGTCACGATCCCGAGACAGCCCAGCACGATGAGCGGCAGCGGGCGGTGGCGATCCGACCACTGCCCGGCGAAGGGGGAGACGATCACGACCCCCAGGCCGAACGCCGCGAAGCTGAGGCCGATGAGGCCGATGTCCGCGCCGAGCGCGTGCATCCACAGGCTCCAGATCACGTCGTACGTGCCGACGGCGAAGTAGCTCCCCAGGTTCACGACCAGGGCCGCCGCGAGCGGGCGGTTCCAGAGCGACGAGGGTGCCGCCGCGGCTGCCACGTCCGGGTTGGCCGGGCCTGGAGCGTGGAGCGGCACGGGACGGCGCAGGATGGTAATGGCGAGCAGCACGGCGGCACCCGCGACCGCGACGGTGCAGAAGACGAACGGGAACACGTAGCCACCGCCCAGGGCCGCCCCGATCCCCCCGAACGCCGGGCCGAGGAGGAGGCCACCCATCTGGGCCGCCCCGTAGAGCCCGAACGCCGCGCCGCGCTGTTCCGGTGGCGTGGCGTCGAGGATGTAGGCGCGCGCGGCCGGGTCGTACGACGCGGTGGCCAGGCCGGCAAGGCCTCGGGCGAGGAGGAATGCGGGCGCTCCGGTGAGGACCAGCGGCAGCGGCACGACCACGGCCGTGGCAAGAATCCCGGCGAGCATCATGACCCGCTTGTCCCCGTGGTCCGCCAGGGCGCCGAGCAGTGGCTCGCCGAGCAGGCGCGCGGCCGGCCAGGCGGCCACGATCCAGCCGAGCGTGGCCGGGTCGATCCCATGCTCCGTCAGGTAGAGCGGCAGGACCGGGAGCAGCGCGCCGAACCCCAGCCACAGGATCGCCTCCGCGACCAGGACGGGGAGGATGGGGAGCCTCCAGGACAGTTGCCCGCCGACGCTCCCCGGGTTGACCGCACGCACGCCGGACATCGTAGGGCCGCGCGAACGCGCCGATCCGGCCGGGAGCGTGATGTCTGCCGAATACGCTCGCGGCTCGCAGTGCGCTATCTCGCAGTGCGCTATGAGGATGCGGGCAACGCTTCTCGGCGCGCCTGCAGTGCCTCCCGCCACGCGTCGAGCGCCACCGGCCACCACGCGTCGACGTTGGCACCGGTGCCATACCATGCCGCGCGCCGGCCGGGGCCGTGGACGGCGTCGGCCAGGACGATCTGCCGCGAGCCGGGCAGGAGCGCCGCTGCCACCGGGACGAGCCCGTCGCCCTCGACCGTGTCGAGGTCCGGCTGCGGGTAGACGTCCTCGTACAGGCGTCGGACGAACTGCTCGCGACCGTCCACCGCCGCACGCCGACCGACCAGACCCCGGGACGCGACGCTGACGTAGGCCGTGGTCGGCGCGAAGGTTGAACCCGGGAGGTGTCGCTCCGCAAAACGAGCCCCCGCCTCTCCGACGCGCCGGCCCCAGCGGCCGCCCTCGTCGATGGCGGACGGCGCCGCGTGCGGCGTCCCGAGCGTGACGAGCGCACCGATCCTCCCGGCGGCACGCATGGTCCGCCCCTCGAACGGGACGGGCGACGTGAGCAGCCGGCCGATCAGGCCGCCCGCGCTGTGCCCGACGCAGAGCACCGGGGCACCGCACGATCGCGAGGATTCGGCCGATCGGGCGCCGACCTCGAGGAGCGCCCGACCCACCCGGGTCGTGATCGGACCAAGGCCGCGCACGGCGGCAAGGATCCAGTCCGGCGGAAAGACGGGCGCGACGACCACGTCGGCGGCTCCGCGCTCGCGCAGGCATGCCGCCAGGCCCTCGTACCAGGACGGCATCGTCAGGAATCCGCCGACGACCAGCACGACCGGCTCGAGCGCCGCGGGATCGAGGTCGCGCCAGGAGCGCGACATGGGGCCTTCCCAGGCGCCCCTGGAAACGGGCGGAGGCCCCAGCGAGACCCGGACTGCCGTTCCAACCCTCATCGGCGGCAATCCTAGCGGTGGAGCGCGCCGGCAGGCATTCGGGCACCGGATGACGCCTGATCCAGGCCACCGGAGAGGCCCGCGCTCGAGCGAAGCCCTTGCTACCTCTGGATGCGCGCGCCGGCGCCCTTGACGAGACGCTCGACCTCGGCCAGCGACGCCATGGAGGTGTCGCCCGGTGTGGTCATCGCGAGGGCGCCGTGGGCGACGCCGAACTCGACCGCGGTCGCCAGGTCGCCCTTCTCGATGAGCCCGTACACGAGCCCGGAGACGAAGCTGTCCCCTCCGCCGACACGATCGAGGATCTCGAGGTCCGGCCATCCGGCCGCCGCATGGAACTCGCCCTCGGCCCAAGCGAGGGCTCCCCAGCTGTTCACGGACGCCGACCGAGCCTCGCGCAGGGTCGTGGCGACGACGCGCACGTTCGGGAACTCGCGGACGACCTGCTCGATCATCTTCCGGTAGCTGCCGACGTCCAGGCTGGCGAGGTCGGGGTCGGCTCCGGGGACCTCGATCCCGAGGCAGTCCGTAAAGTCCTCCTCGTTGCCGACGAGAACGTCGACGATCTCGGCCAGCTGGCGGTTGACCGTCTGCGCCCCGGCGCGACCCCCGACGCCCTGCCAGAGGCTCGGCCGGTAGTTGAGGTCGTAGGACACGATCGTGCCGTGCCTCCTGGCGGACTGGACAGCCTCCTCGATCACCCCGGGGGTGCTCTCCGAAAGGCCGGCGAAGATGCCGCCAGTGTGGAACCAGCGCACGCCGATCTCACCGAAGATGCGGTCCCAGTCGATGTCGCCGCGTCGCAGCTGGCTCGCCGCGGTGTGACCACGATCGGACACCCCGAGCGCAGCCCGAACGCCGAAGCCACGTTCGGTGAAGTTCAGGCCGTTGCGGCTGGTACGACCGACACCATCGAACGGCAGCCAGCGGACGAAGGTCGTGTCGACGCCTCCCTGGAGGATGCAATCCTCCACGAGACGACCGATCTCGTTGTCGACGAGCGCGGTGACAAGCGCGGTGCGCAGCCCGAAGCAGCGCCGAAGACCGCGCGCCACGTTGTACTCACCGCCTCCCGCCCAGACGGTGCAGCTCCGAGCGGCACGGATTCGCATCTCGCCCGGATCCAGCCGAAGCATCACCTCTCCGAGCGAAAGCTGATCGAAGCCGCATTCCCGAGCGGGTCGCACGGTCAGGTTGGACACGCCCGGCTCTGCCGGCCCTTCAGGCGACATGGGTCGCCATGCGGGCCCGAGCGACCGCGTCCGCGGTCCGGGTGGTGATCTCATCGAACTTCCCTTCGTCGATCAGCTGCGGGGTCGCCATCCAGCTGCCTCCGACGGCGACCACCGCAGGATGGCGCAGGTAGTCGGTGATGTTGGAAGCGTCGATGCCGCCCGTCGGGATGAAGCGCACCATCGGGAAGGGCGCGCTCAGCGCGTGAAGCATCTTCGGCCCGCCGATGGCCTCGGCCGGGAACAGCTTCACGAGCGTGATGCCCGCGTCGAGAGCCATCTGGATGTCGGTCGCCGTGGCGATGCCGGGGATGACGGGCAGGCCTCGCTCCAGGCAGGCCGCCACGACTCGCGAGCTGAAGCCAGGCGAGACCACGAATCCGGCTCCGGCCTCCGCGGCGGCCTCGACCTGCTCGACCGTCAGAATGGTCCCTGCACCCACCGTCATGTCCGGGTCAGCGGCCATCTCCCGGATGGCGTCGGCGGCGGCAGCGGTACGGAACGTCACCTCGGCGCAGGGCAGCCCGGCCATCTTCAGGGCACGCGCCAGGGGGCGCGCGTTCGAGGCGTCGTTGATGGTCAGGACGGGCAGCACGCGGAGCGCCCCGATCACGCGGAGCGCCGCCCGGTCCGCCCCGACCTCATCCTGGATGGCGGGCATCTCTCTCACGTCACCGCCCCTCCCTGGCGAACCGTTCCGGGTCGCAGTCCCGCTCCTCACGGCCGCCCGGTTGGGCCGCTGGCCGGGCGCCCGGGCGCCCGGGCCGGTCGTCTCGAATGTAGCACCGAACCCGAGGCACAGGCAGGCTTGCGCAGCCGTTCTCACCCTTCGGGCGCCCCACCTGGTGGTGCGAAGAACAACGCCGGCCGCCCGCCGGCAACGCGACCGTCAGCGTCCGCGACTGCCGCGGCGTGCTAGTGTCGCGACGGTCTCGATCTCCAGGTCGCGGGAAGTCTGGCAGGACGGGCGGTCTCCCGGCGAGTGGCGGCCGGCGGGACTCGGGCAGGACGAGAGCACGACAGCAATCGTTGCCGGCAGGGTCGGAGAGTCCGCGCGACAGGTGCGGGCGGAGACGGGGGCCGTTCGCCCGCCAGGACAGCTTCCACGGGCAGCAGAGGAGCGACGCGAGATGAATGCCCAGCCTGCGGTCGGTCTCACCGGGCTCCCGGAGTGGCGGGCGCTCGCCGACCACTTCGGGGACGTGCATCAGGTCACCCTCCGGGAGATCTTCCGCACCGATCCGGGGCGGGGCGAGCGTCTCACCGCGGAGGGGGCCGGCGTCTTCCTCGACTACTCGAAGAACCGTCTCACGGACGACACGCTGCGCCTGCTGGTCGCGCTCGCCCGCGCTCGAGGGCTCCGCGGGCGGATCGACGCGATGTTCGCGGGCGAGCACATCAACGCGACCGAGGATCGAGCCGTCCTTCACGTGGCACTCCGCGCGCCGAGCGGCGAACGGATCGTGACCGACGGCCGCGATGTCGTGCCGGGCGTGCATGCCGTCCTCGACCGGATGGCAGCCTTCGCCGATGCGGTGCGCAGCGGGCGCTGGCTCGGCCACACCAGCCGGCCGATCCGGGCCGTCGTGAACATCGGCATCGGTGGCTCGGACCTGGGGCCGCGGATGGCCAGCGAGGCACTCGCCTTCTACGCGGATCGAGGAATCCGCCTGCGCTACGTGTCCAACGTCGATGGCACGGACCTAGCCGAGGCGACGCGCGACCTCGACCCCGCCGAGACCCTCTGCATCGTCGCCTCGAAGACGTTCAACACCCTCGAGACGATGACGAACGCCCGGGCAGCCCGGGCGTGGGTGCTCGCCGGGCTCGGAGGCGACGAGGCGGCCGTGTCCAGGCACTTCGCGGCCGTCTCCACGAACGAGGCGGAGGTGCGCCGCTTCGGCATCGACCCGGCCAACATGTTCGAGTTCTGGGACTGGGTCGGCGGCCGCTACTCGTACGAGTCGGCGATCGGCCTGAGCCTCATGATCGCGATCGGGTCGGCGCGCTTCCGCGAGATGCTCGAGGGCTTGCACGCCATGGACGAGCACTTCCGGACGGCGCCCTTCGAGCGCAACCTGCCGGTGCTGCTGGGGCTCATCGGGCTCTGGTACGACGACTTCTTCGGAGCCGAGACGCACGCGGTGCTCCCTTACGAGCAGTACCTCGAGCGGCTGCCGGCCTATCTCCAGCAGCTGGACATGGAGTCGAACGGCAAGCACGTCACGCTCGACGGGACGCCGGTCGACTACCAGACCGGGCCGATCGTATGGGGCACCCCCGGCACGAACGGGCAGCACGCCTACTACCAGCTGCTCCACCAGGGCACGAAGCTCGTCCCGGCCGACCTCATCGGCTTCCTCCAACCGCTCAACCCGCTCCCGGAGCAGCACGACATGCTCCTCGCCAACCTCATCGCCCAGGCGGAGGCGCTCGCCTTCGGCAAGACGGCCGAAGAGGCCCGGGCCGAGGGAATCCCGGAGCGGCAGGTCGCGCACCGCACGTTCGGGGGCAACCGGCCCACGAACGTGCTCTCCTCGAGCGCCTCACCCCGAGAGCCCTCGGGACGCTCGTGGCGCTCTACGAGCACAAGGTCTTCACGCAGGGAGCGATCTGGGGCATCGACTCGTTCGACCAGTGGGGCGTGGAGCTGGGCAAGGCGCTCGCGCTGCGGGTGATCCCGGAGCTGCAGGCCGCCGAGGAGCCGACGCTCGGCCACGACACGTCGACCAACGAGCTCATCCGGCGGGTCCGCGCCGCACGCCGGCGCTAGCGGGAGGCCGCGGCCGGGCCCGATCCGCGCCGCGGTGCGTCGTTCGGCGATCTCGCGCGGGCTGAACGGTCAAAGGTAGTAGTCGAAGTCGGCCTCCGTCCGGACCCGCCGCCGGATCGCGAAGACGTGCGCTTGGCCGACCTCCGGGCGCAGCTCGACGTAGTTGCGCGGGCCGTACCACAGGTACCGCCGGTCGGCCAGCAGGTCGTGGACCTGGTACGGCTGGCGCGGATCGATCCGAAGCTCGTCGAGCGGCAGCTCCACGAACCCCGCGTTCCCGTGGTTCGGGTCCAGGTTCACGACCACGAGCACCTGGCTGGCCCGGTCCTCGGTGCTCTTGGAATAGGCGATCAGCCGGTCGTTGTCGACGCTGTGGAAGCGAAGATTCTGGTTCGTTCGAAGGGCCGCGTTCTCGCGCCGGATCCGGTTCAGGCGGCCGACGAGCCCGGCCAGGCTGGAGCCCCGGTCCGGATCCCAGGGCCGGATCTCGAACTTCTCGGAGTCCAGGTACTCCTCTCGGCCCGGGCCGAGCGCAACGTTGAGGCATTGCTCGTAGGCGGGACCATAGATCCCGTAGCTCGGACCCAGGGTTGCCGCCAGGACGAGCCGCGTCACGAATGCGGGGCGCCCGCCGTACTGCAGGTACTCGGGCAGGATGTCCGGCGTGTTCGGCCACAGGTTGGCGCCGAAGAACTCGCGGACCGGCCCCCGGGTGAGCTCGGTGAGGAACTCGGTCAGCTCCTCCTTGCTGTTGCGCCACGGGAAGTAGTTGTACGACTGGGTGAACCCGACCTTGGCCAGGCGGTAGAGCACGTTGGGGCGGGTGAACGCCTCGGCGAGGAAGAGCACCTCGGGGTGGTCCTTCTTGACCTCACCGATGAGCCATTCCCAGAAGGCGAAGGGCTTGGTGTGCGGGTTGTCCATCCGGAAGATCCGCACGCCCTGCTCGATCCAGAAGTCCACCACGCTCTTGAGCTCGTCCCAGAGCTCCCGCCAGTGGCCGGTCTCGAAGTCGAACGGGTAGATGTCCTGGTACTTCTTGGGCGGGTTCTCGGCGTACTGGATCGTCCCGTCGGGTCGCAGCCGGAACCATTCCGGGTGCTCCCGAACGTACGGGTGGTCCGGCGAGCACTGGAATGCGATGTCGAGGGCGATCTCGATATCGTAGTCGGCAGCGCGTGCCAGGAGGTGCCGGAAGTCCTCCAGCGTGCCGAGCTCCGGGTGGACGGCCTTGTGCCCGCCTTCCGCCCCGCCGATGGCCCAGGGGCTCCCCGGGTCGTCGGGCCCCGCAGCGGGCGTGTTGTTGCGCCCCTTGCGGAAGGCCCTCCCGATCGGGTGGATCGGCGGCAGGTAGAGCACCTCGAAGCCCATCGCCGCGACGTCGGCCAGGCGGTCCTCCACGTCCCGGAACGTGCCGTGGCGGCCGGGCTCGGTCGCTGCGGAGCGCGGGAACATCTCGTACCAGGCGCCGAAGCGAGCCCGCTCGCGGTCGACGACCACGCTCAGCTCGGGCGCCATGGTGACGAAGGGCCGCTCCGCGTACCGGGCCATCAGCCCGGCGAGCTCCGGAGCGAGCGCGGCGCGCGCGGCCTCGCCGCCACCCGTCCGCAGGAGCGCGGCCACGGCCGCCAGGCGGGCGGCGTCGCTCCCGCTCGCCCGCGCCGCGGCGGCCTCCACCAGCTCCGCGCCGATCAGCAGATCGACGCTCAGATCGAGCTCCGCACCCACGCGCTTCGCCAGGTCGTGGGCCCAGGTCGCGAACCGATCCACCGACCCCGCGACCGTGTAGCGGTAGCGGCCGATCTCCTCGACGACGAAGGCGGCTTTCCACCCATCGTTGACGAGCGGCTCCATGCGGACCTCGGCCCACTCCGCGTCCGCCTCGCGGCGGTAGAGAAGTGCGCACGCGACGACGTCGTGCCCGTCGCCGTATGCCACGGCCTCCACGTCCACGGTGTCTCCGACGACCCGCTTGATCGGGAACTCGCCGGAATCCACGCGCGGAGTCACCCCGTCGATCACGACGCGGTTTCGGCCATCAGTCATGCTCACGCTGCTCTCTCCTGCACCGAGGCGGTCGCCGCCGTGCCCGCAATCGTCCGGCCCGCGGCTGTCACGGATGGCCCGACCCGACCTACGCGCCGCCCGCGAGCGAGCGGTAGAGGTCGAGCGTCTGCTGAGCGATCGCCGCCCAGCTGAAGTGGTCCTCCACGCGCCGTCGCCCAGCCGACCCGAACCGCTCGTGCAGGTTCGAATCGAGGGCGACGCGATTGACCGCCTCGGCCAGGTCGGCCGAGAACCTCGCCGGGTCGACGGGGTCGAACGTTCCCTTGCTGATCTCGAGATCGACCAGCAGACCCGTCTCGTCGGGGACCACGACCTCCGGGATCCCGCCGACAGCCGAGGCGACCACGGCGGTCCCGCACGCCATCGCCTCGAGGTTGATGATCCCGAACGGCTCGTAGACCGACGGGCAACAGAAGACGGTGGCGTGCGAGTAGAGCTGGATCGCCGCTGCCCGGGGGATCATTTCCCTGATCCACACCACGTCGGCCCGGGAGGCGCTGACCTCGGCCACGCGCGCGGCCCTCCCCTCGCCGCTCTCCTTCGTCTCGGGCGCCCCCGCGCAC
>Ga0182011_10003793_pt1 | contig 12286 bp, 9 predicted proteins | sample 711E1DmetaG_FD_120481 | JGI IMG/M metagenome (GOLD analysis project Ga0182011, IMG submission 120481) | Permafrost microbial communities from Stordalen Mire, Sweden - 711E1D metaG | ecosystem: Environmental > Terrestrial > Soil > Wetlands > Permafrost | place: Sweden: Stordalen | collected... | reverse complement strand
GGCATCGCCTACACCGGCGACGGCGCGACGAGCACGGGCGATTTCCACGAGGCGATCAATTTCGCGGCGGTGTTCAACGTGCCGGTCATCTTCCTGGTGGAGAACAACAAGTACGCTTACTCAACGCCCAACATCCATCAGTTCCGATGCAAGCAGCTCGTCGAGCGGGCCGCGGGCTACGGGATCGACGGTTTCTCCGCGGACGGCAACGACGCGGTCGGCCTGCACCTTCTCTGTCGCGACCTGATCGGCGATATCCGGCGCAATCCGCGAGCCGTGCTTCTCGAATGCGACACGCTGCGGATGCGGGGCCACGGCGAGCACGACGACGCCTCCTATGTGCCGCGGCAATTGCTCGAGGAATATGGCAAGCGCGATCCCGTCCGCGTGGCCTGGGAACGGCTCATGGCGGAAGGGGTCGCCACCAAGGACGAGCTGATGGAACTTGAGCGGGTCTGCAAAGACGAGGTTGATGCGGCATGTCATCAGGCGCTGTCCGAGCCGCCGCCGGATCCCGGGAATCTCCTGGAGGGCGTGTATGCCAATGCGTGAAGTCACGTACGTCGAAGGCATCCGTCTCGGGCTCCAGCAGCTCCTGCGGGACCGCCCCGAGGTCGTCGTCTACGGCGAAGACGTCGGCTCTTTCGGCGGCGCCTTCAAGGTCACGCTCGGTTTGCAGGAAGAGTTCGGGGAGCAGCGGGTCTTCGATACGCCGATCAGCGAGTCGGCGATCCTCGGCTCGGCCATCGGCATGGCGTCGCAAGGCCTGCGACCGGTCGTGGAACTCCAGTTCGTCGATTTCGGAATGACCGCGGTGCACCAGTTGTTGAACAATGCCGGGACGATGCACTACCGCGCCGGCATTCCGGTCCCGATGACCGTCCGGGCGCCGTGCGGCGGCGGCTTCAGCGGCGGGCCGTTTCATTCGGAGGAACTGGAAGCGCTGTTCTGCCTCATGCCGGGCATCAAGGTGGTTTACCCCGCGTTCCCGTCGGACGCGCGTGGCCTGATCTATTCGGCGGCCATGGATCCAAACCCCGTGGTTTATCTGGAGAACAAGTACCTGTACCGGCATGTCAAGGAACTGATGAAGGACCGGTTCGAGCCGACGCCGCTCGGCGTTGCGCGGGTCTGCCGGGCCGGACGCGATGCGGCGATCCTGACTTATGGCGCGATGGTTCATGAAAGCTTGAAGGCCGCGGAGCAAGTGGCCGCCGATGAAGGCCACGAGGTGATGGTGGTCGATATGCGGACGCTCAAGCCGTACGACGCCGACACGGTCCTTGCGGCCGCCGCCACGACCAATCGCGTCCTCATCGTCCACGAAGGATGGAAGACCTGCGGATTCGGGGCCGAACTGGCCGCGCTCGTGGCGGAAAAGGCATTTCATCTTCTCGATGCGCCGATCCGCCGGGTCGCGGCGCCGGACATGCCGGTGCCTTTCGCGCCCGAACTCGAGAACGCTTATCGACCGAACGCGGAGAAAATTGCAGCCGCCCTGGTGGATCTTATTGAGTACTAGAAATGAAGCGACGGGGCACACGGGCAGAAGAGCTATGAAGAATATTTCCATTGTCATGCCGCAGATGGGGCAGAGTGTCGCGGAAGGCACCATCATCAAGTGGAAGAAAAAGGTCGGCGACAACGTTGAGGTGGATGAAGTCCTCCTCGAGGTCGAGACGGACAAGACCACCGTGGATGTCGAGAGCCCCGTGGCCGGTCGGCTTGCTTCCTGCCTGAGGCAGGAGGGAGAGATTGCCGCCGCCGGCGAAGTCATTGGCATGATCGAAGCCGAAGTGCCGGAAGAGGAGGCGCCCGTGGCCCCGAAACCGCACGCGGCCGGCCGGGAGCCGGAAGCCCAACTGGTGACCAATGTCACCGCGCGGCTTGATTTTGGCGACAGCACGGGCGTGGGTCTGCCGGAGATCGATCGCGACCGCTTTTCGCCGTATGTCCTGCGCCTCGCGATGACCAACAATGTTTCCATGCAGGAGCTGGAATCCATGCGCGGTACCGGCCGGCAAAGCCGCGTGACGAAGAACGATCTTCTGCAGTATCTCTCCCACCGGCCCATCGCGCCGGCGACGGTTCAGGCCATTGCGGGGAAACCCGACATCTCGACCGCCGACCTCAGCACCCTCGGGAACGTTGTCCCGATGACGTCGCTCCGCCGGACCATCGCCGATCACATGGTCCAGTCGATCCACACCAGCGCGCATGTCACGATGGTGCACGCCGTGGATATGACGCACGTCGTCGGGCTCCGCAATCGGATCAAGGAAGATTTCTTCAAGAAGTTCAACGCCAAGTTGACCTACACGGCCGTGGTACTGTTCGTGACCTCGCGGGTCCTCAAGCAGTTCCCGAAAATCAATGCGTCGATCTACGGTGCCAGCATCATCCTCCGAAAAGACGTCAACATCGGCTGCGCCGTCGCGCTTTCCGACGAGAGCCTGGTGGTGCCCGTGGTCCAGCACGCGGACCTGAAGAGCTTCCCCGAAGTGGCGCAGGACCTCAACCGGCTGATCGGCCTCGCCCGGACCAGGTCGTTGACGCGGACCGACGTTGAGAACGGCACGTTCACCCTTTCGAACTTCGGTTCGTTCGGCAGCCTGATCGGCACGCCGATCATCAACCAGCCGCAGGTCGCGATCCTGGGCATGGGCGCCGTATTCAAAGCGCCCGTCGTCGTGAACGGCCAGGTGGCCATCCGCGATCAGCTGTACCTGAGCTTTTCCTTCGACCACCGGATCATCGACGGCGAACTCGGCGGGCGGTTCCTGAACGCCATCCAGGTGGCCACGGAGGCGCTGACGGAAGACAGTCTGAGCCTGACGACGTTGTAACGGGCGGAGTAAGGGAGTGATGGAGTTTTGGAACTACGGTTCGCCGCCCATGGCAATATCCGCCTGTCCGCTTGACTCCTGCGCTCTTCTTCTGCTACACACACCGGCCCATGGGACAACAACTTAGAGTTCGGGTTAAACGTGCCGCCCTCAAGCGTCGCCTGAAGAGGCTGAAACAGGCTGCCAACGCGAAGAAGGCCAAAGCCGCCGCGGCGGCTCCAGCGGCCCAGTAAGAGCTTATCCGGAAACCTATGATCGCCGTGACGCCGCGGAGATCGCCCTTCGTGTGCCCGCATTTTCCGGTTTCTCGCGCGTGACAAGCCTCCAAGGGTTCTCTACTATTCCATTAAACGGGGATGGAACCATGATTCTGGTAGTGGATGACGATAAGATTCTGTCGCAGCTTCTGAAAACGCTCTTGGAAGACGCCGGCTATGAAGTTCGCGTCGCCCATGACGGCGAGACCGCGTACAAGCAGCTCAAGGATCCGAAGTGCCGCGGCATGCTGCTCGATATCCGCATGCCGGGCGTCAACGGCGCCGAGTTGCTCATGCTGATGACCGCCGAGGGGATCAAGGTGCCCGTGATCGTGATGGCCGGTTTCCCGGATTTTGACGAAGAGGAAATGAAGCAGTTTCCGAACGTCAAAAAAATGTTTCACAAGCCGTTGTATCCCGAAGATGTTCTCGCCGCCGTCCGCGAATACGCGCGGAAGTGATGAGTTCCGTCCTTCTGCTTGCCCTTCGACCGCTCCCGCTCTAACATGCGCCTCATGACGAGGTTCAATCGCCTGCCCTCATGGGCCTTCGCGCTGCTCCTGGTCGCCGCCTGCGGCTGCGAAACCCCGGGCAATTCCGATCTCCGGCAGAGGTCGCCATACTCTTCCAAGCGGGTCATGAAACCGGTCCTCGCAGTGACCGATTTCGAAAACCTCGCAAGCTTCCCGGCGCAGTGGAACCTCGGCAAAGGCGTGGCCGACCTGCTGGTCACGCAACTGATGGACTCCGAAAAAGTGGTTGTCCTCGAGCGCAAGAACCTGGGCGACGTCCTGAACGAGATCGTGCTCCAGGGGAAGGACGTGTTCCGCAAGGAGGGCAAGGTCGAACGTGGGAAGCTGAAAAACGCCAAGTACCTTGTGCGCGGCTCGATCACCGACTTCACGGAGACGGCGGAAGAATCCGGCTGGTTCGGTATCAACTGGCTGCGGATTTTCGGCCGCGGTTCCCAGGCCCGCGTGGCCATCAACATCAAAGTGTCGGACGTCGAGACCGGCGAGATCGTCTCATCCGTCAAAGCGGCCAAAACGGTCTCGGCGGGCGGTATCGGCGCCGAGGCGCGCTACAAGAATATGTCCTTTGGCGGCGACGCGTTTTTCCGGACGCCGCTGGGCAAGGCCACCGAGGGCGCGATCGACCGCGCGGTGCGCCAGATCATCCGCGACCTGCCGGTTCAACGCTGGCAGCCCCGCGTGGCGGAGGCCGATGGTCGGGAGGTCGTGATCAACGGCGGGCAGAACGTGCGGGTGCGGGTGGACGATGCGTTCGCCGTCCGCGAGGATCCCCGCGACATCACCGACCCGGCGACCGGCAATGTCATTGAAACCGTCCCCGGCCGCGTCGTTGGGCGCATCCAGGTCACCGAGGTGAATCCCGCGTCGGCGCATGCCGTGATTCTCGAAGGCACCGCCCAGCGCGGGCAATTCCTGGAGCCGGTCAAGAAGTAGCCGCGAAAGAGCATAGGGCATGATCACTTTTGTCGAAGGCACGTTGGTGGAGAAGGATCCGACCCGCGTCGTGGTGAACGTGGGCGGAGTGGGGTATGAAATCTTCATCCCGCTCAGCAGTTACGATCGTCTGCCGCCCGCGAACGCGGCGTGCCGCCTGCTGACCTACGACCATGTCCGCGAAGATATCCACGCGTTGTACGGATTCCTGACCGATGACGAGCGCCGGATGTTCCTGCTGCTGCTCGGCATCAGCGGCATCGGCCCGAAGACCGCGCTGACGGCGCTGAGCGGGATGTCGGTGCGCGACATCAAGGCCGCCATTGCGCAAGCCGATGTGAAACGCCTCAGCTCGATTTCCGGCATCGGCCGGAAGACCGCCGAGCGGATCGTGGTCGAATTGAAGGACAAGCTCGGCGCGGGCGAGGCGATGGAAGCCATTGCCGCCGGCGAGGAGCCGACGGCGGAGAATATGCGGATGCGCGACGCGATCCTCGCGCTGATTTCGCTGGGCTACAAACAGGCGGAAGCCCAGAAGCTGGTCCGGGCCGTTGTGCTGAAGGCGGGTCCGGATGCCACGGTGGAAGAACTGGTCCGGAAGGCGCTGGCGAGATGAGGAGGTTATCTGTTATCAGTTATCCGGGAAAAACGGGGGAGAGCACGGCAATCCATTCCTGATAGCGAATAACGAATAACCAATAACTATCCATGACCGAACGCTTTGTCACCGAAACGCTGAAAAAGTCGGATACGGAATTCGACATCAGCCTTCGTCCCTCCAAGTTCAACGATTTCGTCGGGCAGAAGAAGATTCGCGAGCGGCTCGAGCTGTTCGTCGAGGCGGCGAAGGGCCGGAAGGACGTGCTCGATCACGTCCTGCTCTCCGGCCCGCCGGGGCTCGGCAAGACGACGCTGGCGTACATCCTCGGCAACGCGATGGGCTCCAACATCAAGGCCACCTCGGGCCCCGTGATCGATAAGCCGGGCGACCTGGCCGGCCTGCTGACGAATCTCGAACGCGGCGACGTACTTTTCATCGACGAGATTCACCGGCTCCAGAAGGCGGTGGAGGAGTACCTGTACGCCGCGATGGAGGACTTCGTCCTCGATATCGTGATCGACCAGGGCCCGCACGCGCGATCGGTCCGGCTGAACATCCCGCGATTCACGCTGATCGGCGCGACGACCCGGAGCGGCCTGCTGACGGCGCCGCTGCGGTCGCGCTTCGGCCTGACCGCGCGGCTCGACTACTACGAACATCAGGATCTCCAGATGATCGTCGAACGGTCGGCGCGGATCCTGAACGTGGAGGTCGAGAAGGACGGCGCGGCGGAGATCGCCCGGCGGGCGCGTGGGACTCCGCGCATCGCGAACAGCCTCCTGCGCTGGGTCCGCGACTACGCGCAGGTGAAAGCGGACAACAAGATTACGAAGCCGATTGCCGAGAAGGCGTTGTCGATGCTCGACATCGACGAGCACGGCTTGGATGAAATGGACAAACGGATTTTGGAGACCATCCTGCACAAGTTTTCAGGTGGGCCGGTCGGCGTCAACTCCCTGTCGGTCTCCGTGGGCGAAGAGCCGGACACGATCGAAGAAGTGTACGAACCTTTCCTTATTCAAGAAGGCTATCTGAAGCGAACGCCGCAGGGCCGCGTCGCCACTCAACGGTGTTACGAGAAGTTCGGGGTGAAACCCGGGAAGCAACAGGGGACGCTGTTCTAGTCCGTCGCGAAGAGGTCGCATGGGGTCCGGACACAGCTTGGAGAAGATCTACCGGGTTGTCTTCGACAACTCGCCCGATGCCATTGTCGTGCTCGACCCGAAGGGCACCGTGCTGCAGGTCAACCAGCGACTCGAAGAGTGGCTGGGTTATCAAGCCAAGGAAGTCATCGGGCGCAACCTGCTCGAACTTCCGTATCTTCCGCCAGCCAGCCGTGCGCGGGTCTTTGAATTCTTCCAGCGTCGGGTGAAGGGTGAGGAGATAGAATCTTACGATTTGGAGTTTACCACGCGCGGCGGCGAGCCGGTGATTGGACGGGTCACCGCGAGGGTCGTTCGGGACGAAAAAGGGCACGCCGTTTATGACCTCGTCATCGTGTCCAACCTTTCGGAAACGCGGCGGATGGAGACGTCGCTGCAGGAAGTTACGGACTATCTCAACAAGATCATCAATTCGATCGCGGACCCTGTGTTCGTGAAGGACCGCCAGCATCGGTTTGCGCTGGTGAACGACGCCGAGTGCAAGCTAACGGGACGGTCGCGCCAGGAAGTGATAGGGAAGACCGACTACGATTTCTTTCCCAAGGAGCAGGTGGACGTTTTCTTGGCCAAGGACGAGGAAGTCTTTGAAACCGGCCGCGAGAATGTCAACGAGGAGACCATTACCGATACGGCCGGCGAAGTTCATACGATCGTCACCAAGAAGACGCTGTACGTGGACAAGTCCGGGAGCAAGTACATCGTCGGCGTCATCCGCGATGTCACCGATCGGAAAAAAGTGGAAAAGGCGCTTCAAGAGAGCGAGAAGCGGATCGACGAAATTCTCCATGCCCTGCCGGTCGGGCTGATGGTCATTGACGAGGCGACTCACAAGATTATCGATGTCAACGACAAGGCTTTGCAGATGATCGCTGCGCCCCGCAACAAGGTCGTGGGCCAGATCTGCCATAAATTCATCTGTCCCGCGGAGGAGGGGCGTTGTCCGGTCAACGACTTGGGGCAATCGATGGACAACTCCGAGAAAACCCTCCTGACCGCGGATGGCCGCGAGATTCCGATTCTGAAGACGGTCGTTACGATCATCGTGGGCGGACGCAAATGTCTGATCGAGACTTTTTTTGATATCACGGACGTGAAGCGCGCGGAGGAATTACGCTTGAAAGAGCAGGCGGCCGTGGCCCGAGCTGAAGCCGCCGAAGCCGACCGGAGAGTCCTGAAAAAAGAAATCGCCGATCGGCACCGGGCCGAGGAAGCCCTGCAGATGTCGGAGTCGCAGTACCGGATGACCGTGGATTCCATGGACGATGCCATCCACGTGGTCGACACCGACATGAACTTTCTGCTCTTCAACAAGGCCTTTCAGGATTTGAACCGGAGGCTTGGGCTGGAGACCAAAGTGATCGGGCGTCCCTGGCATACCGTGTTTCCTTTCCTGCCGCCGAGTGTTGTCGAGGAGTACCGCAAGGTATTCAAGACCGGAGAGCCGATGGTCTCGGAAGATCGTCTGCAGATCAAAGGCCGGGAGTTCATCAGCGAAACCCGGAAAATTCCGGTCATCGAAGCAGGTCGGGTTGTTCGCATCGTTACGGTCGTGCGCGACATTACTGAGCGCAGACAGAAGGAAGAGTCCGCGCGCCAGCTGGAGGCCCGCGTGCGGGACGCCCAGAAGCTTGAGAGCCTTGGCGTGCTGGCGGGGGGCATCGCGCACGATTTCAACAACCTGCTGATGACCATCCTCGGCAATGCCGACATCGCCCTGTTGGAATTGCCGCCGTCGGCCGCGGTGCGCCAGCGCATGGAGAACATCGTCACGGCCAGCATCCGTGCGTCGGAGCTGACGAAGCAGATGCTGGCGTATTCCGGCAAGGGCCGCTATCTGATCCAGCTGGTGGATCTCAACCAGGTCGTTGGCGAAATGGCGAGCCTTCTCCAAGTCTCGATCTCCAAGAAGGCGGAACTCAAGTACGAGCTGGGCGCCGGTCTTCCGCTCCTGGAGGGCGATGTCTCCCAGGTTCGCCAGATTGTTATGAACCTGATCACCAACGCCTCGGACGCGCTGGGTGACCGCGGCGGCGTGATCCGGCTGAAGACCGGAACCGTGGAGGCCGACCAAGAGGATTTCGCCGATAATATTCTGCACGAGGACCTGCCACCCGGCTCCTATCTTTTCCTTGAGGTCGGCGACACCGGTTGTGGCATGGACGAACGCACCAAGACCAGGATCTTCGAGCCGTTCTTCTCTACGAAATTCCTGGGCCGCGGCCTGGGCCTTGCGGCCGTACTCGGCATTGTTCGGGGACATCGCGGCGCGCTGAAAGTTTACAGCGAGCCGGGGAAGGGCAGCGTATTCACGGTGCTGTTCCCGTGTTCCGACAAGCGGGTGGAGGTTGAGGCGGAACGCCGGGCGGTGACCACGGCCGCGGCGACGCGCAAACAGGGCGCCACGATCCTGGTGGTCGAGGACGAGGCCGATGTGCGCCAGGTCACCACGCTGATGCTGGAAATGGCCGGGTTCAAAGTGATCTCGGCCAACGACGGACAGGAGGGCCTCGCCGTGTTCCGCGAGCACGCGCCGAACATCGCCCTGGTCATTCTGGATCTCTCGATGCCGCGCATGAGCGGCGAGGAAGCGCTGGAGGAACTCCGGAAAGTCCGTCCTGAAGTGCGGGTGATTCTTTCGAGCGGCTACGCCGAGGAACATGTCCGGGCGCTGTTCAAAGGCGAGGGACCAACCGGCTTTATTCAGAAGCCGTACGTGTCCGACGATCTGCTTCGGAAAGTCCAGATCGCTCTGTCATAGCCAACCGGTTCGCTCTCCTGTTCAGTTTGTAATGTGTGACACATCCGGCATTCCGAATCCTGATGTGTGACAGAATGTCTCGTTTTTAACGCACAATCCCTTCCTTTGAAGGATTACGAATATTGTTGCAAGCTATTGAACATAAATGTTTTGCATATCACATATGCATTGCGTTTTGGAGGGCTTGGCATATGTCCTGCTGTTAGTCATATAGGAATAGTTTGCATTCTGAGGCATTGGCTTTTTTTGAGTCGGGAAAAACGAGGTACGGAACCATGTCAAAAGTCTTGGGCATTGATTTAGGCACAACCAACTCCTGCATGGCGGTCATGGAAGGCGGCGAGCCAACGGTCGTTCCGAACGCCGAGGGCGGGCGGACGACTCCTTCGATTGTGGGATTTACGAAAACCGGTGAACGGCTGGTGGGTATGGCGGCGAAACGCCAGTCGGTCATGAATTCGAGGAACACCGTCTACTCCATCAAGCGTTTCATGGGGCGCAAGTACGACGAGGTGGAACAGGAACGCAAGCGCGTCCCGTACGAAGTGGTGCGCACCGGCAACGGCGATGCCCAGGTCAAGGTGATGGTGGGTAGCGAAGAGAAGACCTTCTCGCCGCCGGAAATCTCCGCGATGATCCTGGCCAAGATGAAGGCCGACGCCGAGCAGTACCTCGGCGATAAAATCACGCAGGCCGTTATCACGGTCCCGGCGTATTTCAACGACTCCCAGCGCCAGGCGACGAAGGATGCCGGACGCATCGCCGGCCTGGAGGTCCTCCGCATCATCAACGAGCCGACCGCAGCCTCGCTGGCGTACGGCCTGGACAAGAAGAAGGACGAACGCATCGCGGTGTACGACCTCGGCGGTGGCACCTTTGACATCTCGGTGCTGGAAATCGGCGAGGGCGTATTCGAAGTGAAGGCCACCAATGGCGACACCCATCTCGGCGGCGACGATTTCGATGAACGCGTGATGAACTGGGTCATCGACGACTTCAAAAAAGAGTTCGGCATCGACCTCAAAAAACAGCCGGACGCTCTCCAGCGGATCAAGGAAGAGTCCGAAAAAGCCAAGATCGCGCTCTCGAGTGCGATGGACTACGAAATGAGCCTGCCGTTCATCACGGCGGACGCCGGCGGGCCCAAACATATCGTGAAGAAGATCACGCGCGCCGAGCTCGAACGGCTCTGCGACGACCTGATCGACCGCACCATCCATCCCGTCGAAGCCTGTCTGAAAGATGCCAAGGTGGACATGTCGAAGGTGGACGAACTGGTGCTGGTCGGCGGAATGACCCGCATGCCGAAGGTGATAGAGACCGCCCGCAAGCTCATCGGCAAGGCGCCGCACCAGGGCGTCAATCCCGACGAAGTGGTTGCCGTCGGCGCGGCGATCCAGGGCGGTGTGCTGAAGGGCGATGTCAAGGACGTCCTGCTGCTCGACGTCACGCCGCTGACGTTGGGCATTGAGACGCTGGGCGGAATCGCGACGCCGCTGATCGAGCGCAACACGACGATCCCGACCCGCAAGAGCGAGATTTTCAGTACGGCGTCGGACAGCCAGCCCACCGTCGAAATCCATGTCATCCAGGGCGACCGGAAGATGGCGGTGGACAACAAGACGATCGGGCGGTTCCATCTCGACGGTATCCCGCCGGCTCCGCGCGGCGTGCCGCAGATCGAAGTGTCGTTCGACATTGACGCGAACGGCATCCTGCATGTCGGCGCGAAGGACCTCGGCACCGGCAAGGAACAGAAGATCACGATCACTGCGTCCAGCGGCTTGAACAAGGACGAGATCGAGAAGATGCGCAAGGATGCCGAACAGCACGCGTCGGACGACCAGTCGAAACGCGAGGCCGCCGAGACCAAGAATCGCTCGGATGCAACGGTTTACGAGACGGAGAAGTTCCTCAAGGAACACGGCGCAAAAGTTTCTGCCGACAAGAAATCCAAAGCGGAGAACGCGGTATCCCAGCTGAAGGATGCCATCAAGTCGGGCGATGTCAGTCGGATGAAGTCCGCGCTGGAGAGTGTCAACACCGAGATGCAGGCGTTGAGCCAGGAGCTGTATTCCCAGGCGAAATCGGCCCGGGGCGGCGCGAGTGGTGGTGCGGAGGCTGGAGCCGGCGCCGGCGGAGGAGCATCGCCCGGTCCGGGTGCGGGTCCCGCGCAAGGCGGCCCGCAGGGCGACGTGATCGACGCGGACTTTGAAATGGTGGACGACGACAAGAAGAAGAAAGAGTAGGGCTTGAGGGACTCCACGTCGCGGACCGATTCGCGGCGCGGGCATTCCCCTTACCGCGTGTGCGGACCCTGTTTGTGAACCATGCGAGAAATGAAAGAAGGAGGAGAACGCTGCATGAAGATTCAACCATTGGGCGATCGGATTCTGGTTGAGCCCATGAAGGACGAAGAGACGAAGAAGGGCGGGATCATCATCCCCGATACGGCGAAAGAGAAGCCCCAGCAGGGCAAGGTCATCGCGATCGGCACGGGCAAATTGGACGACAACGGCAAGGTTATCCCGTTCCACGTGAAGAAGGGCGATCGCGTGCTGATGCCGAAGTACGGCGGCACCGAAGTGAAGTTCGACGAAAAAGAATACCAGATTGTCCGCGAGGACGATCTGCTGGGAATCATCCAGGATTAACGGAATAAGCAAGGAGAAGAACGATGCCAGCAAAGCAACTGAAGTATGACTCGGAGGCAAGGCAGCTCATCCTGCGCGGCGTGGAGCAGTTGAGTCTCGCCGTCAAGGTGACGCTCGGCCCGCGCGGCCGCAACGTCATTCTGGACAAGAAGTTCGGCTCGCCGACCGTCACGAAGGACGGTGTCACGGTGGCCAAGGAGATCGAGCTCCAGAACCCGTTTGAGAACATGGGCGCCCAGATGGTGCGCGAAGTCGCCAGCAAGACGAGCGACATCGCCGGCGACGGCACCACGACGGCGACGGTCCTGGCCGAGGCGATCTACCGCGAAGGCCTGAAGAACGTCACCGCCGGTGCCAGCCCGATGGACCTCAAGCGGGGCATCGACAAGGCGACCGAGACGATCGTCGAGCAGCTCCAGAAGATGAGCAAGAAGGTCAAGGACCGCGCCGAGATCGCCCAGGTGGGCACGATCTCCGCGAACGGCGACACGACGATTGGCGAGATCATCGCCGACGCCATGGACAAGGTCGGCAAGGACGG
>Ga0182011_10003791_pt1 | contig 12295 bp, 9 predicted proteins | sample 711E1DmetaG_FD_120481 | JGI IMG/M metagenome (GOLD analysis project Ga0182011, IMG submission 120481) | Permafrost microbial communities from Stordalen Mire, Sweden - 711E1D metaG | ecosystem: Environmental > Terrestrial > Soil > Wetlands > Permafrost | place: Sweden: Stordalen | collected... | reverse complement strand
CCGATTGCAGCGGCAGTCACTTCCGAGCCGACGATGGAGCCGAGGAATACGCCGTGGTTCCAGTCAAAGCTCTGGTATACCAAAGGTACTGTGCCCGGACGGCGACCTCCGAAAAGGAATGCAGAGATGGGCACACCTTTGGGGTTTTCCCAGTCCGGGTCAATTACCGGGCATTGCTTTGCAGGAGCTGTAAAACGTGCATTGGGATGGGCTGCCGGGGTGGTCAATGAAGGATCCCAGGTCTTGTTATCCCATGTTATTGAACCGGCGGGAATATCGGTTCCAATGCCTTCCCACCAGATATCACCGTCGGGGGTAAGGGCAGTGTTTGTAAAGATAGTGTTTGATGCGCACGAGAGCATGGCATTCGGGTTGGTCTCCATGGATGTAAAAGGAGCAACTCCGAAGAAACCTGCCTCGGGATTGATGGCAAACAACCTGCCGTCTTCACCAAACTTCATCCAGGCTATATCGTCTCCCACGGTTTCAACCTTCCAACCCGGAATAGTAGGAATGAGCATGGCGAGGTTGGTTTTGCCGCAGGCGCTGGGGAATGCTGCTGCAAAATATTTCTTGACTCCTTTCGGGTTAGTGATCCCCAGGATGAGCATATGTTCGGCCAGCCAGCCCTGCCGTCTCGCCATATTTGTGGCAATACGCAGTGCAAAGCATTTTTTGCCAAGAAGGGCGTTGCCGCCGTAACCGCTGCCAAATGACCAGATCTCGTTGGTTGACGGGAAGTGTGAGATATACTTCTTTTCAATAGGGGCACAGGGCCATTTCACGTCTTTCTGGCCCGGTTCCAGTGGTGCGCCTACCGAATGGAGACAGGGCACAAAATCACCTTCACCGAGGATATCCAGCACAGCCGATCCCATCCTGGTCATGGTGCGCATATTCACCACCACGTAAGGCGAATCGGTGATCTGAACACCGATATGGGCGATCTTTGAGCCCAGGGGGCCCATGCTGAAGGGAATCACATACATGGTCCGGCCACGCATACATCCTGTAAACATGCCTGTTAGCAAAGCTTTCATTTCCCCAGGAGCCGTCCAGTTATTTGTGGGACCTGCATCGTCCTGTTTTTCAGAACAGATAAAGGTCCGGTTCTCAACCCTTGCGACATCACTGGGATCGCTCTGGAAATAATAGGAATTCGGCCTCTTTTTCTCATTCAGTTTAACCGCCATGCCAGTGCTCACCATCAGGTTGAGCAGGCGCTGATTCTCTTCCTCGGTACCGTCGCACCAGTATATTTTGTTGGGTTTGCAGATCGTTGCCCAATCTTCAACCCAGGTCTTTAATTTGGTGTTAATTGTCATTATGTTGTTGTTTGGTTTCCTTTTGTTAATTGAGTAACAGAGTGACTTCGTGATTGCTTTTTCTCAACTCATGGCTCATGGCTCATCACTATTTAAGCTGCCCCAGCGCCTCTTTTATCCTCCTGACCGCCTCAATCAGTTTCTCCTTTGATGCAGCATAACTGAAACGGATGCAGTTAGGATCCCCGAATGCATCACCGGGGACCAATGCTACAAATACTTTGTTGATAAGATACATGCATAAGTCATTCGCATTATTTATCGCGGTTGTTCCATCCGACTTCCCGAAATAGTAAGAAATGTCGGGGAATATATAGAACGCTCCATCGGGATGGTTAAGTATCATGCCTGGAATTCCGGCCAGCATTTTCAGCATCAGGTCGCGGCGTTCACGGAAAGCTTTCTGCATCTCACGGATCTCAACCGTATCGGGAGGCGTGATCTCAGCCATTAAAGCTGCCCTTTGTGCGATTGAACAGGCTCCCGATGTAAACTGTCCCTGAAGCTTGTCACAGGCTTTTGCAATCTCCAGCGGAGCCGCGATATAGCCGATACGCCATCCGGTCATTGCAAAGGCTTTGGAAACGCCGTTCACAATGATCACCTTGTCCCTGATAAAGTCAAACTGGGCAATACTCTCGTGTTTCCCAACAAAGTTGATGTGTTCATAGATCTCATCAGCAATAATAAAGATACCTGGATGTTTTGCAAGTACCCTGGCGATTTCTTCAAGTTCGTTTTTGGAATATACGGAACCTGTTGGGTTGCAGGGGGAGCTGAAAAGGAAAAGTTTTGATTTCGGGCTGATGGCTGCCTCAATCTGCTCCGGCTTGATCTTGAATTCTGTTTCAATCCGGGCCGGGATGAACACTGCCTTACCCTCGGCAACCTTTATGATCTCCTTGTACGAAACCCAGTAAGGGGAGGGGATAAGCACCTCATCACCCGGATTGACAAGACTGAGAACGACGTTGGCGATGGCCTGTTTGGCGCCGGTGCTGACAACGATCTGGGCTGGTTCATAGTTCAGGTTGTTGTCCCTTTTCAGTTTCGCACAGATTGCTTTTCTCAGGTCTTCATAACCTGGTACCGGAGGATAAAAAGTGTAATTCTGATCTATTGCTTCCTTCGCGGCATTCTTGATATAATCGGGAGTGTTAAAATCGGGTTCCCCCAGGCTCAGGTTAATAACATCTTTGCCCCCGGCGCGTAATTCACGGCTTTTTCGCGACATAGCCAGAGTTTCTGATTCGGCCAGGTAGTTGATCCTGTTAGCAAGTGTTGTCATATACGAGTGATTAGAAATATTTCGATAAAAAACAAAAATAGTAAAAAAGTTCTTATTAATAGCCATAAGCCATGAGCCATAAGCCATGAGATTAGCGAATAGCGATTAGCGATGAGCGAATAGGGCAAAATAATTCTACATTCGAAGTTCGTTGATCAATATTCGATATTCATTCCTATAGCCTTTATCATACATCCTTTCTTTCCTTACCTTTGTACAAACGTAATCACCATGGACAACTTTTTTTGGACAACCCTCATAACCGACGTCATTCATGCTTTCATGATCATAGGTCTGGGTTCAATTGCAGCCTGGCTGCTGATAGCATATTATCTGAGGCTGAAAAACCAATACATTAAAGCTGGCTCACATGTAAATACCGACATTTCGGAGTCAAAAAGGATAACCCTTCCCTTAAGGCTTCAGGCCTACGAAAGGATAACGCTGTTCCTGGAACGCATTCAGCCTGTCAACCTGGTCCTGCGTGTCCAGAAATCCGAAATGAGCGCCCAGGAACTCCAGCTGGCATTGATAAGGACCATCAGGGAGGAATTCGATTATAATCTGAGCCAGCAGGTTTATATGTCGCCTACAGCCTGGGAAATGATAAAAAATGCAAGGGAAGAATCAATTTCAATTATAAACCGGGCCTCCACACAATTGACCCCACAGGATACTGCATCAGCCCTTGTGAGGGCAATATTCAATATCAGCCTGGAAAATGAAAACCTGGCAACTGCAGCAGCCCTGAATTACATTAAAGACGAGGCCCGGCTGCTGCTATAAACCCTCTGGACCTTTACTTTGCCTTTTCTTTTCTGAACCGGGACTTCTGATCGGGAGACATCTTTTCTGTAGCATACTGGAAAATGAGACGGGCGGCTGAATCCTTCCACTGCAACAGGAACTTTTCGGTTGGATCCGGCTGTTTTTTCCATGTTTCCCTCAGGAACCATCCAAGACCCTGGTGAACAACCCTCTCTTTGTCCATCATCATGGGAGCTATGAATTCAAAATAGGGTTTAAAATCAGATGATTTTTTCATAGGCTTAATCAAACCCACAACAGCCGCCCTTCGCTGGAATTTGTTTACAGCTTTTCTCCAGGGTTTAAGGGAATCCATCGTCATCAGCTTCTTTTTCAATAATGCCGGAATGATCTCACTGCAGATAAAATCGGTATGCCCCCAATTGGTAATTCCAACACCGAACAACTTTTCAAGGGCCGGAAAAGTCTCCTGATCCCATTGTTTCATGGTTTTTGTGAGCAGGAGGACTGCCATTGACGTCATTTCATACTTGGGAGAGTTCACGAGCTGAAGGCAGATTGTGTGAATCTGTTTATTTGTTAAGCCGGGTAAAGCAAGTATCTCCTCAACCTTATGGTTGAGCAGCTCCGAGTTTACTCCATAGGCATCATATCCTTCCTTAAAATATCTTGAATATTTCAGAACCACGGCCGGGTCGGCATTAGCCTTGCAGAAGGCTTCGGTTTCCTTGAAAATTGTTTCGGGTAATATCATTTATCGGGAATTTAGTTTGATAATCAAAGTTAAATATTATCCGGGATGTAACAGTTTATTTGGGATGTATAAAAATAAAATTTATAAAATGCAGTGTATCAGATATGTAGTATCCACCCTGAAATCAGGTTGACAACGTTTTTTTTTGTCGTATATTTATATCCGGAATGTGATTTAATGCCTCCGGGTAAATTCCCCGCAGCTTGCTGAAGAACCGGGGGCCGGGGCTTGCCCCGGGGTTCATACCATTGATTAATTATCCGTATGAAAAAGATTTTCCTTCTTTCGGTCCTGTGCTGTCTCAGTATAAGTGTAAAAGCACAGTTTGTGCACGAACCCCTGAATTTTCCAGGAGTTGGTTATTTTACTTTTTACCTGGATGCTGTAGATTCCAATTCAGTATGGGTTGGAGTTAATTATATAAGTGGAAGTGGAGCGTATCTGCCATATTCCAACGCGGTCAGAACTATTGATGGAGGAAGTAACTGGCAATTTTATCCTTTACCTGATACAGGTCTGGTAGTGATTTTCGATGTGGCTGCCACAGACATAAATACTGCCTACTATGTTATTTATAATGGGAGGACTGCTATCTGGAAAACTATGAATGGAGGATCTTCATGGATAAATATGGCCACGACTGTGTTTATAGGAGGATTTGCGAATTTTTATCATGCATTTTCGGCTGGCACGGGCATTGCCGGTGGTGACCCCAATAACGGGTATTGGGAGCTGCAACGGACTTACGATGGAGGTAATTCATGGTCAAGGGTGCCTTCATCAAATATCCCGGTTCCTTTGACCAATGAGTACGGTCTTGCCCATGGGTTCTGTGCTATTGGAAATAGTATCTGGTTTGTTACTACCAAAGGTCGCTGTTACAGATCGGTAAATCAGGGGCTCAATTGGACGGTAAAACAATTGCCCGGCACATGGGTGCAGCCTCATGTCTGTTTTATTGATAGTTTAAGGGGGGTTGCCTGGGACCCTAATCCGTATTTAAAGACCCAGCCCACCTATAACAATTATTTTTTAACTACTGATGGCGGCCTTTCCTGGACCCAGCAAAGCCTGGCACAAAATTATGCTATCCAGAATTTTTCACGCATTCCTGGTGTCAATGGCGGTATGCTCATCTCGGTTATTGATTCCAATAACGAAAATTTAACCACGGTTTTATATACTCCCGACTTCCTGAACACTCTTGCCATTATTCAAACCAAGATTATTTCATCCGGTCAATGTAATTTTCTGGATAATAAAACCGGGTGGCTTGCAGGAGATGGATTCCACAACAGCAGTATTTATAAATTCACAGGAAACCTGCCTGTATGCGTTTCCGAAACGTTAGAAGAAAAGCCCCAACTTCAGGTTTGCCCCAATCCCTCATTCGCTGAAGCGATTTTAAAAGTTCCTGCCGCTTTCAATGGGACGAACGGTATAATACGGATTTTGGATATTACTGGCAAGGAAACATACCAAAAGGTAATAACAAAGTCATCCTCTTATAATCAGCTTGATGCTGCAAAATTTATTAATGGAATTTATATTATTCAGTTGATTACGGATGACGGAGCGTCGGCAGTATGCCGCTGGGTGGTTTGCCATTAATAGCTTAGTAAAATTATGTCGGCTTTTCAAAAAATGTTATTCCTGACATTATTGCTGTCAGGGCTGCTATCCTGCAAAAAGAACCTCGACGTGAATGCCGGCTGGAAAGACATTACAATTGTTTATGGAATTTTAAACCAGACCGATACTTTTCATTATATCAAGGTCACTAAAGCTTTTCTTGGCCCGGGCAATGAACTGGGTTATGCACAGATTTACGATTCAAGTAATTATAAAGTCAAACTTCAGGTTAAGCTGAACGAATTTTCAGGGACCTCAATGATCAGGTCGATCCTGCTGAGGGATACCATGATAAACAATAAAGACAGTGGTGTATTTTATTTCCCTGTGCAAAAGATTTATTTTACCACCGAAAAACTGAATGCCACCGATTATTATAAACTCAGCATTCTTGACACAGCAACCAACAAGCTGATCGAAGCGGAAACAAACCTTATAGGTGAATTCAACATGGAAAAGCCTGTACTTTTACCCGGGGTGATCTTTTTACCCGGAAAGGGTAGCGATGTTCAATGGGTATCGGCAGCAGGGGGTAAACGATATCAGCTGACTGTGAGGATACATTACTCTGAATTCAGGAAGGGGGATTCAGCAAAAACTTTTCATTCTCTTGACTGGACTCCCTTTAAGGACATAAAGTCCCTTACCGATAAAGGAGGGCAAACAATGCTTTACAGCTTACCGGGTGATGAGTTTTACCTTTTCCTTTCATTGAACCTGACCCCGGATCCTGATATAGTAAGATCTTTGGGACTGTGTGATTATATCTTCATGGTTGGCTCCGATGATCTGGATAACTATATGGAGGTCAGCGAGGAGTCGAATACAATCATACTGTCAAAACCACCCTTCTCAAATATTGTCAACGGGATCGGCCTCTTTGCAAGCAGGCATGTGGTTGCCTTTGATTCTCTTTGGTTCGCGGATATCACCAAAGATTCACTGAAAACCAACCATTATACAAAAAACCTGGGATTCTGAGGATGTACGATTTACCAGGCAGGATGAACAATTTATTCACTGATCACGTATTCCCTGGCTTTTTCGAGAGCTGAGGGAATTCCGGCCGGATTTTTACCTCCTGCTGTGGCGATATGAGGCTGTCCGCCGCCACCTCCCTGCACTTCCTTCGCAATTTCACGAATGATTGTTCCTGCATTCAGCCTGCCTGCTTTGACCAGCGCATCGGAAACGGCTACGGTAAGCCCGGCTTTGCCATCAGTTTCATTGGCCAGAACAACGAAAACCCGGTCTGCCGAAGTACGTAATTCAAAAGCGAGGTTTTTAAGGACCTCCGAATCCACATCCAGCTTCGCTGAAATAAAGCTTATTCCATTGATTATCTCTGCGTTTTTCAGAAGGTTTTCTTTCACCTGTGAACCTTTGATCTTTGCCAGTTCGGCAGCGTCTTTTTTCAGGACCTGGTTTTCGTCCACCAGGTTTTTCAAGCCCCTCAGAATATCTTTGGGATTCTTCAGGGTTTCAGAAATATCTTCCAGAAGACGGAGCTTTTCACAGAACCAGCTTTCGGCCCTTTCGGCAGTAATGGCTTCAATTCTTCTTACTCCGGCTGCAATGGCGCTTTCGGAGATGATTTTGAACAGGCCGATCTGACCGCTGGCCGGAACATGGGTCCCGCCGCAAAATTCCACTGAGAAATCCGGGTCAAAGGTTACTACCCTTACAAAATCACCGTATTTCTCGCCAAAAAGGGCCATGGCCCCCATTTTCCTGGCCCGTTCTATGGGCATTGCCCTTTCTTCATGAAGCTGAATGTTTTCCCGGATCTTCGCATTGACCAGCTTTTCCACAGATTCGATCTCCTCTTTGCTAAGTCTTGTAAAGTGAGTAAAGTCGAAACGAAGATGCTCGTCATCCACCAGCGATCCCTTTTGTTCAACATGGGTTCCAAGCACCTTGCGCAACGCAGCATGCATGAGATGGGTTGCCGAATGGTTATTTGCGGTCTTCCTCCGTTTAACGGCATCAACTTCTGCAGTCACCGGTTCTTCAGGTTTGGCAGGGAGTTTCGCGCAACTATGAATGATCAGGTCGTTTTCTTTAACAGTGTCAAGGATATCGATCTTTGCACCTCCCGAGTTAAGCCAGCCCTTGTCGCCGACCTGGCCGCCGGATTCTGCATAAAAGGGTGTTTGTTCAAGCACGATATGATAAAGCTCCTGCCCTTTGGTTGTGATTTTTCTGTATCTGGTGATTTCGGTTTCAATTTTCAGCGTGTCATATCCCACAAATTCAGGCAACCCGGCATCTTCAACCAATACAACCCAGTCGGAGGTCCGCACGTTTGCAGCCTGCCTCGATCTTGCCTTTTGCCCTTCAAGGCCTTGCTGAAAACCTTCCATATCGACCTCCCACCCTGCTTCACGAGCCATCAGCTGGGTAAGGTCTATCGGAAATCCATATGTATCGAACAACTCAAACGCAAACCCCCCATCAATTCTTAATTCAGAATTCGTTATTCGATTATTCGAGTATTCAATATACGAGTTAAACCTCTGTATCCCAGTTGCCAGTGTCCTGAGGAACGCAGCCTCCTCTTCCCTCATCACATTGACGATAAGGTCTTTCTGTGAGATAAGCTCGGGAAAGAAGGTTCCCATCTGGCTAATCAGCACGGGTACCAAGGAATGAAGGAAGGGTTCCCTGAACCCGAGGAAGGTATAACCGTATCTTACGGCCCTTCTAAGGATACGGCGGATCACATAGCCTGCTTTGACATTCGAGGGTAACTGCCCGTCGGCAATGGCAAAAGAAATAGCACGCACATGGTCGGCAATGACCCTCATGGCAATATCGGCTTTGGCATTAGTTCCGTATTCCTTCTCAGCCAGTTGGGCAACGTGATGTATCAGAGGCTGGAAAATGTCGGTATCGTAATTGGATTTTTTGCCCTGAAGGACCATGCATAATCGTTCAAATCCCATACCGGTATCCACATGCCTTGCGGGCAGTTCATTAAGTTGTCCGTTAGCCTGGCGGTTATACTGTATAAACACCAGGTTCCAGATTTCAATGACCTGGGGATTTCCTGAATTTACAAGCTGATGGCCGGGCACCTTTTTGCACTCATTATCGTTGCGAAGGTCCACATGGATCTCGGAACAGGGGCCGCAGGGTCCGGTATCTCCCATTTCCCAGAAATTGTCTTTTTTTGAACCCATCAGGATATGGTCGCGGGGAATAAGCGCTTTCCAGTAATCATAGGCTTCGGTATCCTTTGCAAGCCCTTCTTTTGAATCACCTTCAAATACGGTTACATATATCCTGTCTTTCCGGACTTTCACAACTTCGGTCAAAAATTCCCATCCCCATTCAATGGCTTCCTTTTTAAAGTAATCGCCGAAGGACCAGTTACCAAGCATCTCAAACATAGTATGGTGATAGGTATCTATCCCCACTTCTTCAAGATCATTATGTTTCCCTGAAACCCTCAGGCATTTCTGGGTATCGGCCACTCTTTTAAATGCAGCTTCCTTATTGCCGAGAAAGAGGTCTTTAAACTGGTTCATCCCGGCATTGGTGAACATGAGAGTAGGATCATTTTTTATGACCATGGGAGCTGAAGGCACGATATGGTGGCCTTTGGATTGGAAAAAATCAAGAAAGGCTTGTCGTATGCTGGCTGAATTCATCTAAACTAAAGATTAACAATTCGTTAACAGGCTTTAACAATTTTTGTGAGTTTGTAATTAGCAGCAAAGTTAATTATTTACTTAATTTTGCATAAGTTACACTTACTGTTTTGAGCGATTCTTTATTTCGCCGCCAATGAGCAAGGTTAAATACAAATTCAACAAAAAATCCCTGACTTTCGACAGGGTACAGACTACATTCCGGAAGAAATTACTGTATTTTTTCACACATCTGTCAACAGGTGTGGTATTTGCTGTTGCTGTGCTTCTCCTTGCATACAACTTCGTGGATTCTCCTAAAATGAAGGCACAGAAGAGGGAAATCGAACAGATGAAGTTTCAGTTCAGGATGCTTAACGACCAGCTTGACCGTGTTACAAAGGTCATCAAAGACCTTCAGGACAGGGACGACAATATATACAGGGTGATCTTTGAAGCTGATCCCGTGCCGGGTTCCATAAGGGAGGCCGGCATAGGAGGGATGGACCGGTATGAAAAACTCAAGGGATATTCAAACGAGGAATTAATGGTCGAAACCTCAAAGAAGATGGATAAGATCCTTGGCCAGCTGTATGTTCAATCTAGATCCTTCGATGAGGTTTTCAGGATGGCTAAGAATAAGGAAGAGATGCTTGCCAGCATTCCTGCCATACAGCCCTTGAATAATAAGGATCTTCGCAGGATAGGATCCTATTTCGGAATGCGGGTCGACCCTTTTTATAAGGTCAGGAAGTTTCATGAAGGGATGGATTTTACTGCTGCAGTCGGAACAGAGGTTTATGCTACAGGTAACGGTAGTATTGAATTCGCAGCAAGGGATGGGGAAGGCGGCTACGGAAATGAAGTGGTCATCGACCACGGATATAATTATCGTACGGTTTATGCCCATTTATCGAGGATTTTTGTCAAGCCAGGTCAAAAGATACTTCGCGGACAGATCATCGGTTATGTTGGGAATACGGGCAAATCAACTTCTCCCCACCTCCATTACGAAGTACGTAAGAATATGATTCCCCTGAACCCGATCTACTTTTTCTTCAATGATTTAACTCCGGAGCAGTTTCAGATGATGCTGGATCTTTCACAACAGCCTTCGCAGACAATGGATTAAACCTTGGTATATGCTGAATTCCGAACGCAAAATAGAAAAGATCTACTACACCATTGGAGAGGTGGCTGAAATCTTTGATGTGAATCAGTCACTGATCAGGTTTTGGGAGAAGGAATTCGATATCCTCAGACCACAAAAAAATAAAAAGGGAAACAGACTGTTCACCAAATACGATATTGAAAACCTGAAGCTGATTTACCACCTGGTCAAGGAAAGGGGATATACCCTTCAGGGCGCAAAAGACAAACTCAGGCAGAACCGTGAGAACATTGTGAACACGGTTCAGATGATAGCTTCACTGAACCAAGTGAAAGAATTCCTTCTGGAACTTAAAAAGGAATTATAAGTCCCGCCATGCCATTGAAGGAATCGTTTTTTGATGATGTTTATGAGATTGTTGCGCAGATCCCATATGGCAGGGTGACCTCCTACGGAGCCATTGCGGAGTACCTCGGTTTGAGGGGTTCAGCGAGAATGGTTGGCTGGGCCATGAATGCATCTCATACCTGTAATAAAAATGTTCCTGCCCACAGGGTTCTGAACCGGAATGGCCTTCTGACTGGCAAACATCATTTTGGAGGGCCAAAAGTGATGCAGCAATTGTTGCAGAGCGAAGGAATAAAGGTGAAGGATGACAAGGTGGTGAAGTTTGAGACACTGTTCTGGAATCCGGCAACAGAACTAAAGAATGAATATTGAATATTGATCAACGAATATCGAATTTCGAAGTATTCATGATCGCACATTTGAAATAACAATTGTTGCGAATAATCGCGAAGTAATTCGTTCAATATTCAAGATTCCTTGTTCAATATTCGAAATTCAATAAAACAAAGAAGAATCATGAAAAAAATAACCAAAGACAATATACTCAAAGCCCTCTCTCACGTCATGGACCCGGACCTGAAAAAGGACCTTGTGACCCTGAACATGATCGATGAGGTAAAGATCAGCGAAGGCAAGGTGAAGTTCAGGCTGATCCTTACCACGCCTGCCTGCCCGCTTAAAGATTATCTTACCCAGGCCTGTATCAGGGCCATCCATGATTATGTGGATAAAGACCTGAAGGTGGATGTTGACCTTTCTTCAAGGGTGACAAGCAAGCGGAAAGAGAACGAGGAAATTCTTAAGGATGTAAAAAATATCATCGCTGTAGGTTCCGGCAAGGGTGGAGTTGGTAAATCGACGATTGCCGTCAATCTGGCTATAGCTCTTGCCAAGGCAGGGGCCAGGGTGGGACTGCTGGATGCGGATATTTACGGCCCGTCAATTCCCCTGATGTTTGGCTTGCTTAATGAAAAAGCCAGGGGATTTGATCGTGACGGAAAAACATATGTCTATCCATTTGAGAAGTTCGGCCTGAAATTAATTTCGATAGGTTTCTTTGTTGACCAGTCCAAAGCGCTTGTCTGGAGAGGGCCTATGGCTTCCACTGCACTGAAACAGCTGTTCACTGATATTGAATGGGGGCCTCTTGATTATATGATCATTGACCTGCCACCGGGAACCGGTGATATCCCGCTGACCCTGGTTCAGAGTTTTCCGCTCACAGGGGCCATCATGGTAAGCACTCCCCAGGAGGTCGCCATAGCGGATGTGAGAAAAGCTGCTGATATGTTCAGGAACGATCAGATAAGGATACCTATTCTCGGTTTGGTGGAGAATATGGCTTATTTTATTCCTCCCGAAATGCCTGGTAAGAAATACCTGATTTTCGGGAAAAGCGGCTGTAAAAAATTCGCTGATGAATTGAATATTCCTCTT
>Ga0182011_10003790_pt1 | contig 12295 bp, 10 predicted proteins | sample 711E1DmetaG_FD_120481 | JGI IMG/M metagenome (GOLD analysis project Ga0182011, IMG submission 120481) | Permafrost microbial communities from Stordalen Mire, Sweden - 711E1D metaG | ecosystem: Environmental > Terrestrial > Soil > Wetlands > Permafrost | place: Sweden: Stordalen | collected... | reverse complement strand
GCAGAATTTTCCGAACCCGTTCAACCCGTCCACAACAATCCGATACAGCCTCGGCCGCGCCGCTCACGTGAAGCTCGTCGTATTCAGCCTTCTGGGCCAGCAGGTGGCAACACTTGTCGACGGAGAACAGGAAGGCGGGGTTCACCAGGTACGCTTCAATCCGCGCAATCTCGCAACGGGAGTCTATTTCTACCGGTTACAGGCGGGTACGTTCGTAGACACGAAGAAGTTTTTGCTCCTGCATTAGGGAAAGCCGATGTACCGAAGACGCAGGAGGACCAACCTGAGGCGGAGTACCCGAAGAAGCACTTGTGGACGCTGCTGGGGTCGAACCAGCGACCTTACGCGTGTGAGGCGTACGCTCTGAACCAACTGAGCTAAGCGTCCGGGAATCTAAGCTGAATTTGGCAGTTTTTCGCCGGGGCTTCTCGAAACCGCCTGCTGTTGAAGAGCTCCTTCAACAGTGTCTTCAACACCTCCACTGAAGATTGGATCGGATTTTGGGAGGTCCCTCTGAGTGAGAATATATGAAACTGGGGGTGATAACGCAAGCGTCAAGTCTTCAGTCCTATTTCCAGTTTTTGAATCCGAGCTCTGCAATGACCCAGTTCGCGGTAATCTTCTGACCCTTATCTGACCTCGACATCCTGGTCCGATATGCATTCTCCATCTTTGCGCGGGCGAGGAGCGAACGCTCGTACTTAATACACGAACGGGATCAACCTCTTTGTTCCGGAAGCATACCCGGCATAGTCGGGGTATGTGGCCTTGAGTTGCGTCTCTTCGAGGTTGATGCGCCACGGAATTATCACCATGACCAGAATTCCGATCGCGGCTGTGAACGGGGACAAATGACCGATGATCGTCACGAGGAGGAGCAGCGAAACACCTGCGTACATCGGATGGCGGATGAAGCGGTACGGCCCCCTCCGGAGCAGCGGTCCTTCGGCAGGGGTGGCGGAGATATTGAATCGTTGCCTGCCGAACGTCACACGCGCATAGATGACGAGAGCCAGACCAAATAGCTGCCCCGCGATCACGAACGGATTACCGGAGAAGAGGTTGCCTGTAAGACCGAGGAGAACAAGAATCAGTGCCATGAACGGCCCGGCATACAGTAAGACGAATCTGGACATGGCCTGGTCAGCTCCCCCTCTGACCGCCTCTCCTGATGGCCCCGCTCCCCCTGTAGGTCCCGTCGCCGCCTGGATGGGGTTCCCCTTTCACTCCCCGTCCTCCATGGAGGGCCTGAGCTTGTGCGTGGAAGTCATCTCCGGGCTTCAGCACCTTCACGCGTAGAGGCTTCCCCTCCATGTCTTTCCCCCGCAGTGCATGGACCGCGGCGCGGGCCTCGGACGCTTTTCTCATCTCGACGAACCCGTATCCCTTTTCTTTCCCGATAGAGGCTGCGAGGACTTCACCAAACTCCGTGAACATTGCCTTCAGACCGGCATCGTCGACTTCGATAGGGAGATTTCCAACATAGATTTGCATGATCCACAATTCCTATTCAGTCCTTGAGTAAGGGGAGCAAAACGTCGCCGGAAGGCGCACGCTCATATCTGACGCACAGTGTTAATGTAGCGGAGATTCAGTTGAGTGTCAAACGATCGAGGAAGCGTTCGAACAGAAACTCAGCCGAGGCAACCAGTCGGGTGAGTCACCGATCTGACCAATTCCTCGATGGAAAACCTGAAAAAAGGGGGATTTAGGGAAACCGGGGCCGCATCATGGTGAGATTCGCTTCGATTCCGTGTCGATTGAGTCAAGTTCCTCCCGGGTAAGCGTGAAATTCAGAGCGGCTGCATTATCTTCCGCCTGCCCGGCCGATGTGGCACCGGGGATCGCCACGACCACCTCCCCATTGAATGAAACGAGCCACTGGAGGGCGACCTGCGCGGGGACGACTCCGTGTGCCCCTGCGATTCCCCTCAAGAGGGTCACCAGGGGGCGCGTCCGTTCCAGCCCCTTCCGTGTGAAATTCCGGAGGTAACGGCGGACTCCCGATACGCGGACGGATTCCGGAGTCTGAGCGTGAAACTTGCCCGAGAGTATTCCCTGCGCAAGAGGGGAATACGCAATGATCGACAGACCGAGTTCCTTTGCGGCCGGGAGGACGCCGTTCGATTCGATCTGCCGGTTCAGGAGGCTGTAACTTACCTGGTTCGAGATGAGGCGGAGACCGTTATGGCGAAGACGCGCATCGGCGCGCCTCATCCGCTTCTCGTTGAAATTGCTGACCCCGATGTACTTGATGTTCCCCCTTTCCGCCAGCCTGGTCATCGCATCCATCTCCTTCTCAACCGATGAAAAGCCAAGCGGCTGATGGACCTGGTACAGATCGATGGGGAACCCCCCCAGCCGCTTCAGGCGGACGTCGATGGTCTTGAGAATCGAGGCCGCGCTCCGGAGCGCGGGCCACCACTTCGTCGCGATGACGACGTCTCCAGCCCGCTTCCCCAGGGATGAAAGAGCCGAAGCAAGCGTCTGCTCCGACGTCCCCCAGCCGTACGCTTCGGCGGTGTCGAACCAGTTGATCCCTCCCTCGATGCTTTTCCTTACTATCTCCAGAGCGACGGGGTCGGCGAGTTCGGGCCAGTACCTCCCTATAAGCCCTGATCCTTTGCTGAACTGCCAGCAGCCGAGCCCGATGGGGCTCACACGTAACTCCGATGAACCAAGTGCGCGTAGCGGCATCATATGAAGCCCATTGTCATTTTGATGAGGCCATCAGACAGATCACTAACCGGCAAATTCCAGTCCCCCGACTTTCCGGGAGACACGGCGCCTGAGGAGCCGCTCGACGATCGCCACGAGAATGCCGAGGGCGGACGCCCCCACCAGATACGAAACGGCATTTGTGTAGAAAAACCTGGAGAAGAACGCCAGCATTCCCAGCAGGAGCAAAGGTCCCGCCACCATGATAAGTGTCGTGAGTCCAATTCTCTCCCCCAGGCCCCGCGGGGCGGAAAACGGGAGTCGTGGCGAGATAAAGAAAGCAATCTGGAGGAGAAGCTGGCTCGCGAGCAGGATAACCAGTTCGTGCATCAGGACATGCAAAAGGTTCCTGAAGAAATAATAAAAGACGAATCCCAGGAGAAAGAGATACGGGATCAGAAAATAGATCGTAAGGACCCTCTTGACTGCAAGGACGAGTGCGGCCCGGTCCGCGGGGGTCGTGAAGAAGACCCAGGCGGCCTGGAAACTGTCAGACTTCCCGATCTCGTCCTTCAGTATGCCGGGGAAAAGTATTATGGCGACATACAGAAGCGAAGAACCGGCAATCCCCCTGATATCCAACCCATGCTGGAACGGGTCGTAGAACTTCCCCCCCCCCTGCAATCCCTGGTAAACGTAGAGTGCCGTCAGCGGGATGATCCCGAGCACGGTCATTTTGAACCTGATGTCATAGCGAAACTGGCGCGCGATGAGTGTCGCGATCGCCCGGTCTTCCGGCCGTTTGAGCAACGAGACCATCCAACGGAGACGGACAGGACGGCGCTGCGCGGACTCGGAGACTGCTGCGCGCGAAACCGACTCGGCGTAGGAAAGCGAGATCTTCGACGCGCCGGCGGGGAGGAGAACCGCGAGAAGAACAATGCCACAGAGAGCGAGGAACATGCTGAGCGGCGTCCAGATCCCGGCGGCGAGCGCCGTGAATGATGCAAACCAGACCGGCGGCAGAAGATCCCACCACCAGGGAACGGCCATGGCGATCCCCGACATGAATCCCCCGATCCTGGAGGAGAGGAGCCCAAATCCGCCGTAAATCAGGAACGAGAGGGACATCTGCATGTACGCCAGGAGCGTCATCAGGCGCCGGTACGGGATCAAGCGGAGCGCCGCCGCGTACAGGAGGATCATCCCCATCCCTGTCGCGAGCGCGTTCGCCGATGCCGCGATCACCCACACGAACCCTTCCAGCGGGCCCCTCCTGATCGAGATCGAGACCGCCGAAGGAAGGTTCAGGACCGCCGCGAAGAGGAGCGTCAGGATGATGATCACGCTGACGCGCGCCGCGAAGTATGTGCGGGAGGAGACCGGCTGCACGCTCAGGACCGCAAAGTCTTCAGGCGAGATGATCGTCGCTCCGAATTCGAGCAGGATAAGTGACGCGAGGAAGATGGACGTGGGGATGAGCACAATGGAGGCCGCTATCGAAGGGTCCCCGCTCCCCCAGGGGACGAACGCGAATATCACGCCGAGGATCAGATAGAAGTAGAGCATCACGAGGATCGCGTTCGCCCTGGACGCTTTCCCCACCCGGAGCCCTTTGACGGAGACGGATCCGGGGTTTCTTCTGAGGAGGAGGTATGAAGCCCGGAGAAGTGCCCGCCACTGGAGGGGATCCACACCGAACAGCGTCAGGAGACGGTCGAGAATCATCGCCCGAGAGCCTCGAGGAACTCCTTCGCCGATTCGCGGGCATCCCGGACGCCGGTCAGCCTGCAGAATGCCTCTTCAAGCGTCTTCTCTCCCGTCCTGCGAGCGATGCTTTCCGGCGTTCCCTCCGCGATAATGCTCCCTTCGTTAAGTATGATGATCCGGGGACAGAGCTTCTCCACGACATCAAGTATGTGGGAGCAGAAGAGAATCGTGCTCCCCTGAGCGGAGAGCCGCTTGATAATCTCCTTGAAGACGAGGGCCGCGTTGGCATCGAGCCCGTTGAGCGGCTCATCAAGGAAGAGGACTTCGGGCTGGTGTATCAGGGCCGCCGCGATGAGGACCTTCTGTTTCATCCCTTTCGAATACTCCTGCAGCCGCTGGTCCTTCTGCGCAAGTATTCCGAACAGATCGAGGAACTCATCTGCACGGCGCGCGGCGACATCCCTGTCCAGATGGTGAAGATCCGCGATGAAGTGAAGGTATTCTCCCCCGGTAAGCGTCTCGAACAGCGCTCCGGATTCAGGCACGTACCCGAACCGCTTCTTTGCCTCGATCGGCTCCCTGATGATGTCGAAGCCTGCAACCGTTGCACTCCCGCTCGTGGGGAGTATCATCCCGGTCAACATCTTCACGGTCGTGGATTTTCCCGCGCCGTTGGGGCCGAGGAACCCAACGATTTCACCTTTGCCGACGGTGAAACTGAGTCCGCGCACTGCATCTTTTTCGGCAAACCTCTTTGTAAGCCCGGTTGTCGTGATCATCGTGGGGTATATTTCCGGGATTGTGGTCATGTTCATCATACCGATAATCGCCCTGTCTGTCAAGGAGGCACGGGGAGAGGGCTCAGCATCGAGCGGCAGCGGAGCTCTTCTTCGAGTGCATAGGTGTCCTGACAGAGCGTGGCTCTCTTCCGGGAAGCCGCCCCTCCGGCCGTCCCGCCCGGACGGCGGATCCGTTTCCGGAGTCCCCTCAGCTCGCTCTCCATATCCTCCAGCATCCTGCCTGAAAACCGCGGATCGAGCGCTGCCTCGTGAAGAAATGGTGATTGTCTTCTCCCGTTTGCGGTCACCAGGAGTGAATCCTTTGCACGGGTCAGCCCGACATAGGCGACCCTCCTTTCTTCCTCTATCTCTTCCTCCCGGAGACGGTGCCTCCGGCTCAGGTCGAAAAAGACGACCCGGCTGAATTCATTCCCTTTTGCGCGATGAATCGTACTGAGGAGGACCTCATCCCTTTCCGGCTGCTCCGGCGGAGATGCGAGCTGAAGCGCGGGGGGGCCCTTGCGTGACGCCCCAATATGTGCGAGGAAATCGGCCGCCGCGGGAAATGTCCGGGATACCGCGTCTATCACATCCAGGCATGTCCGGTCATCCGCCTCATCCGGGTCGGACGCGGCGGTCCTCATCCGGTCATAGGATCTTCGCAGGTGTATCATACCGTCGAGCTCTTCGATGAGCTCGTGGGAAGAGAGGAGGGGAGCCCGGAGGCGGAAGTTCCTGACTTGAACGAAAAACTCCCGCAGGGCTGCTTCTTCGTCTCCGGTTAACGCTCCGGTCCCGGGGAGCATCTCCAGGTCGCTCCAGCACTCCAGACGCTCTATCAGACTCCGCCGGAGCAGTCTCGCCGGCCTTTTGAGAATCCTCTCCAGGTCCTCCTGTGACGCTGAACCGGGGAAGAGCAATACGTTCAACCAGGCTGCGACATCCCTCCCGGCGCGGGAGTCAAAGAGACGGCCCCCCTCGACATGCGTATGAGGGATATTCTTCCTGTCGAGCGCCAGTGCCGCGATAAACTGAAGCGCGTTGTAGCGGAAGAGCACGGCGGTTTCCCGCCAATGTGAGCCGCCGGTTTCGCTCTTCTTCCTGATCCATTCTGCCGCTGATTGCGCCTGCTCCCACAACCCTGTGCCCAGGATGATTTCGAACTCTCCGGGTGGAGCCCCGGGGCGAGGAACCACGGATTTCGGGACGCGATCTCTGTTCCGCTGGATGAGCCAGCCTGCGTGCGCGACAATCCTCACCGATGACCGGTAGTTTGTCGACAGGGCGCACTCCCGTGCGCAGGAGTGCACGCGGGGGAAGTCGATTATCCCCCGGACTGTCGCCCCCCGCCACCCGTAGATCATCTGGTCGTCGTCCCCAACGATGAAGAGGTTATTTTCAGGGAGGGCCAGGATCTGAAGAAGCAGAATCTGAGCCCGGTTCAGATCCTGGAACTCATCGACAAGAAGGTACTTGAAATCATCCTGGTATCGCCTCCGCAATGCATCGTTGTCGAGAAGTATCCGCACCGCAAAGTAGATCATATCATCGTAGCTCATGAACCCACGCTCTTCCTGCAGTTCCAGAAATCGAGTGAACACAGGATTAAACGGCGCGGCTGATCCGCTCATATTCAGCGTCATCCGGTCCGCCGGGAGAAGGTCCATCTTTGCCGAGCTGAGGAGTCTCAGAGAGCGTTCGAAGGGATCCTCCGCTGTCAGAGGAGGTCCTGCGTCAAGCAGCAGCAATGCCTCTTTCAGCAATGTGCGGGTCAGCCCGGGTTCGGTCCCGGCGTCGAAGACGAGCCGGCTCCCCGACCTGACGATTTCATACCCGAGAGAATGAAGAGTCCTCGCCCGCACACGGCCGAGATGCTTCTCCTCGAGCCGTTTGTTCATCTCCGCCGCCGCTTTCCTGTTGAAGGCGAGAGGGAGTATGCTTTCAGGAACAACTCCCGTGTTCACCAGATTGCACACTCTATTGACGAGCGTCTTGGTCTTTCCGGAACCTGCGGGGGCGAGGACCCGGATCGGCCCCGTGCCATGCCCCGCGGCGTCAGACTGGGACCGGTCCAGATCGTGATCGAGCGGGATCGCGTACGGGGAGGGGGTTGGGTGCGGACGGACCGGGACAGACCGGCGCTCCGCCCGGTCTTCGCACAACTCCAGTATCCGGGTCAGCTGCTCTCTCCGGAGATATGCCATTATCGCGTCAAGGTCCGTGTGGAGGGACTCGGCACGGATGCTCTTCCCCGGATACTCTCTTCGCTCTGCGCGCGAGAAAAAGCAGAGGGGGACGCCGTGATACCAGGCTGGGAAGACGACCAGGTGAGCCAGGAGCGAAAGGCGGGGGGAATCAGCCGGGAGATCCTGAAATACCGCCACCGGACGACTCCCCGGGTGCAGCCCGGGTTTTCGCACCAGGTCCTCTGAAGCGATGACGGTCTCGCACCGGAGGCCGATCCTCCTGCACGCCCGGAGGAAGGCATCGTACGATTCGCGTGTAGCCCCGAAAGAGGAGAAACCGCGGGCAAATGCAGTCCGTGGCCCCGTCTCCACTCCTCTCCATGGCAGCCACCGCGCATCAGCCGCCGATCGCATGCAGGAGTTCGTTTCTCTTCAAGATCCCGGTCGGAAAGTGCGCGATATCGACAAGGTGGCCGTCGAGTCCCAGCACGATCGCGGAGGTCTTTCCGACGCCGGAGCGTTCGAAGAGGCTCTCACTGTCCACGGAAACAGGGAACAGGTACCGGTTCCCGGCCGCCCATCCTTCAAGCATACGGGCCTGGCCGGGGCCGCTTCTTGCCGAATCCCGGCGTGCGACGAGTCGGACGCTGGCGGCTGATCTGTACTTTGCACTGTTCAGGGAATCGCAGAAGGCGAGAAAATCATCGAGACAGAGCTGGCAGCCAAAATCATCAAAATCGGCAAGAAGAATCACGGCCGGACCCCGGGAAGCGTTCCCTGATTCCTCCGGCAAGAAAGACGCCGGGACCGGGGTCTCTTTCCCGGCGGCTGTGTCCGGATGCGGCCACGCGATCAGGGTTGACCCCCAGAGAATCGCCGCAATTGCGGCAATGCCTGTTGGCAGGGAAAACTCACGCCGCTCTGTTGCAGAATCGACCATGACCAGAAAGAAAGCGACGACCGCGAGAAAGAGATCCAGGAGTGCCTGTTCCTTCATCGGAAGGCTCGGACCGAAACTTCCAAAACAGTTGCACGGAAGATCGACACCCCGGACGATCGCTGTGGAGAGGACCACGGCGAACGCACCAAAGAGGAACAGTGCGGCCGACGCGGCACTCCGGAGGGACTTCCCTGAGAGGAGCAGGAGACCCGTTCCGCATTCCAGAGCGATCAGCCCCGCGGCCGCGGGATTGGCAAGCTCATCCGGCACATGTGCCAGGCTGGAGAGACTCATCGCAAACGGATGGAACGTGAAGACCTTTGACACCGATGCCGCCGCCAACACGAGACCGAGGGCGAGCCGGGCAACAAAGGCGGAAAACGAACGGCAGGATCTGAACATCTCTATTCTCACTGGTTTCTCCATCATCGAAGTGTGTACCTCTCAACGCGAGTTCCCGTCTCGTCAGACGCATAGATGGTATTCCTCTCCCCCGTGGCGATGACGCGGCTCCTGCAGGGAAGAACGAATGTGCGAATGCAGGATCCATCCCTCCTGCAAACAAAGATGTCACGTCCCGGGTGCGGCGCCTGGTTCCCTCCGAGAAGAAGTATGTTCCCCCCCGCATCGAGGAGCACTTTCCTGAAATATGTTTTTTCAGGGACCTGCCGATCGTCCTCCTCCTCTCCGCTAACCATGCCTCCGACAGAGAACCGCCGCCTGAGTCCCCCCTCCCGGCTATAGAGCTCCACCCGGTTCATGAAAAGATATGCGACCACGAGGGTGCCGTCGCGGCAGACGGCGATCCTGCTCGCCGCATAGAGAGGATGCCTTTTCCCGGTCGGCTCCAGAAGCAGGCGCCGGGGGGTCCCCCCCTCCGGACTCCCGTATCTGAGGACCATTCCGCGGGAACTGTCGCTGTAGAGGGCAATAGCCATTCCCCGTGGCCACTCCGGCGTGATGTCGACAGGCATCCCCCACGGGACGATGAATCCTCCCCGGAATACGAGCCCCGTGTCAAACACCTGAATGCGCGGATCCTCCATTTGAAGCACCACGAGCCTCGCCCCGATCACCAGCGAGAGGGCCGGAGACCTGAATTCCCCCGGACCGGTGCCGCGACGCCCCACCTTTACGACGCAGGCACCGTTGGTATCGAATTTCTTCACTGAGTAGTCAAGCAGATCCGTCACATAGACATTGCTCCGCCTGTCAACCGAAATGCCCGAGACTGAATACAGCATGGCGCCCCCGCCGGTTCCCAGCGTGCGCGTGCTGCGGAGCGGTCGCTCCCCCGCGACCCCTTTGGTCGCGGGGGAAGCAACCAGCAAGACGAGCAAGACAAGAAATCCACTCACGATGTTCACGGGTTCAGTTGGACGAGGCGCACCAGACATACCCGATCGCGCAGCCCTCCACGCATCCCTGAGTCATGAACGAACCGAAGAACCAGCTGCTGCCGAACTTCTGATTACAGGCACCGGCACAACGCGACAGGGCTTCGGCGCAGGGACGCTGGGCTTCAGCGGCAGGCAATGCGGCCAGCAGAAGGAGCACTACGAGCAGAACGGAACAGAACATGCGTTTCAAGGTCATGGGAGTCACCTTTCGGTTTGTTGTCTGGGGTTTCGACTCCCGGGGAGTTCATTCCGCGCAACGGAGCCGTGTGAATTGCATTCATGATACACACGTTGAAAGGGGATTTACGAACAGCAAGGAGGGAGAAATGACGCGGGTTCAGGAACCGAAGTGTTCTTTGCAGTCAAGCCATCGATAGAAGGGGCTCGGAAACGGATGTGCCATCAGGATCCCGTGGGGGGGTTCTGGAAATAAGGTGCGAAGATGTACCGGATCCTCTCGAGAGAACCTCCGATGACAAGCTCCGCTGTTTTCGCGTAGACATCAAGAACAACGATCGCGTTCACCGAGGAATCTGTGGTTGTTGCTGCACGAAGACGCTCGGCGATGGCGACGTTGATGATCTGCATGTTGTCGTAGATCCGGGTTAGCCCGTCCAGTCCCGGGTCCGAAGGGGCCGCTTCTTTCTTCAGAAAATACTGCGCCAGGAGATACATCGAGGTTGCGCGGTAGACTGTCTCCTCGTTGCTCGCAAGAGGAAGGTGAAACCTTGCCATCGGGCGGAAAAGCGCGGTGTGCGGGCACCCGCTCGCGGCGATGACGAGTCCCATCAGCGAACTGATCCCTTTCTGGGCCGTGGTCTGTTGGGTGATCGTCCGTTCCTCGGTGACAACCTCCAGGTCGACTTTCTCATGCGAGAGAAGTCCGTCGAACCTCTGAACGAGATTCACCAGCCGGAGAGCCAGCGGGCAATGGGGGTGCTCCTCGACGTTCAGGGGACAATTCGGACACTGATGAAAATCCAGGTTCGTCCAGTCGGGTCTCACCGCAGGAGTGCCCCCGCGAAGCTCCAGAGTCTCAGGGTCCAGGCGTAGGTGGAATCCCGTTTCAGAGCCGTCCGGCAGCCTGAAATTATAGTAGACTGTAAAATCCTTCATCATATCGGGCCGGTGCGTTGCTTGGGCACTTTAACTCATTGTGTTATAAGAACATACAATTCAAACCACAAACAATCAAGCGCGCCTGCAGGCTACTCCCCTGAGGAGAAATACTGCAGGATTTTCGAGGCGGTCTTCTCTCCCACCACCTCCCCCAGCTGCTGGCTCGTCGCAAATTTCACCCCCTGGACCGACCCGAAGGCTTCCAGGAGCTCCTTCGCCCGCTTTTTCCCCACCCCTTCGATCAGGTCCAGTTCCGTCTGCAGTGTCCGCCTGGCACGGAGCGTCCTGTGAAACGTGATCGCAAAACGGTGGGCCTCATCGCGCACCTGCTGGAGGAGCCGGAGACCGGACGAGGTCTTCGCTATGAGCTCGGGCTCGCTGCGCCCGGGGAGGAACACTTCTTCAAGCCGTTTGGCGAGTCCGATCACCTGCTGGCCGCCGATTCCCAGCTTCTGCAGCACCTCCACTGCACTTGAGAGCTGCCCTTTCCCCCCGTCCACGACGATCAGATCGGGGAGATCCCCCTGCTCTTCCAGGACGCGGGTGTAGCGCCGCTCGATGATCTCGCGCATGCTCGCGAAATCATCGGGACCCGCCACGGACTGGATCTTGAACTTGCGGTATTCGCTCTTCCGCGGCTTCCCGTCGACGAACACCACCATGGAGGCGACCGGATCGCTCCCCTGTATGTTCGAGTTGTCGAAGCATTCGATCCTGCGCGGGATCCGCTCCAGCCGGAGATCCTTCTGGAGGGCGACAAGGGGATGCGGAACATAGTCCGCGCGTTTCATCTTCTGGATCTTCAACTCGTCAAGGAGGAAACGGGCGTTGCTCTTCGTCAGGCGCACAAGTTTCGCCTCTTCACCCGACTCGGGAACAACGATCGACACAGTCTCCCCCCGCTTCTCCCCCAGCCAGCGCGTGATTGCTTCCGCATCGTCCAGAGCTGTCTGTACGACAACCTCCCTCGGTATGTCGTTCGCTTCCAGATAGTACTGCTGCACCAGAGTCTCAAGTATCTCCCCTTCCTGCTTCCCTTCGACGTTCCCCAGATAATAATGCTGGCGCCCCACCATCTTCCCGTCGCGCACCTTGAATATCACGCCGCAGGCGTCATCACCGTCGGCGGAAAACGCGATGATGTCCCTGTCGGTTGCATCAAGATCGACCGCCTTCTGCTTCTCGCTGTATGCCTCGAGCCCCTTGATCCTGTCCCGGATGACGGCCGCTTCTTCGTAACGGCGGGCGGCGGACTGCCGGTCCATGTCCGCCCGGAGCAAGCGGATGAGCGAGCCGGTCTTCCCCCGGAGGAGCGAGGCCACCTGATCGATCATGGCGTTGTACTTCTCCAGAGGGACGAGCCCTTCGCACGGTCCCTCGCACTTCTTGATATGGTAGTCGAGGCAGACCTTGAACTTCTTCTTCCTGATCGCCTCGGCGTCGATAAGGAAGTTGCAGCTCCGGATCATGAAGATGTCCCGTATCGCCTTGAGTGCGGAGCGG
>Ga0182011_10003788_pt1 | contig 12296 bp, 6 predicted proteins | sample 711E1DmetaG_FD_120481 | JGI IMG/M metagenome (GOLD analysis project Ga0182011, IMG submission 120481) | Permafrost microbial communities from Stordalen Mire, Sweden - 711E1D metaG | ecosystem: Environmental > Terrestrial > Soil > Wetlands > Permafrost | place: Sweden: Stordalen | collected... | reverse complement strand
CTCCCGCGAGCCGATCCAGGCGAAGACCTTCTCCACGCTACCGAGCAGGTCTATCGCCACCGACCACTTGTGGTAGCCGTCGTCGAACAGGCACGGCCCTCCCCCGCACATCTCCTGCACCACACGCCAGGCCCACGACTCCAGCGGCACCTCCCAGCCTGTCGGCGCCATGCTCATGTTCATCTTGATGCGGACGCCCACGACGTCGCCGATCTCGCCCGCCTCGATCAATTGCTTCGCCCGCAGGTAAGGCGGGTAGAAGACGAAGTTCTCATACACCTTGAGCTTGCGGTCACAGCGCTCGGCCGTCGCGATCATGTGGTCCATCTCTTCCAGGGTGACCGCGGGCGGCTTCTGCAGGCTGACGTGCTTGCCCGCCTCGAGCGCGTCGATGACCATCTGCTCGTGCAGGAAGTGAGGGGTCAGGACCTCGACGATGTCCACGCCGGGGTCTGAGAGCAGCTCCTGGTAGTCGAGGTACGTGGCCGCCTCGCCGTACTCCGCGACGCGCCGATCGAGCGTCTCCTCGTCCAGGTCGCTGAACGCAACGACACGCGCGTCCTCGCGGTCGAGATACCCCAGGATGTTGAGGTCCATGATCCTGCCGCAGCCGATGAATCCAACCCCGAGCTCCGCCACATCCCTCTCCTTTTCCCCCGGTTTAAGCGCGGCCCCGCGGGCCGGCATCAGTACATTTCTCGCAGCGGGCCGTCAGGCCTTCGCATATAATACCAGAGGAGAAAGGATTCACCTGATGGAAGAACCCGCCATCGATGGCCGCAAGATCGTCGAGTTGCCCACTGTTCACAAAGCCTACCTGGTAGAGCAGACATACGGGACGCACACGGTGCGCTGCGGCGTGTGCAGGCGGCATTGCGAGATAGACCCGGGCGAGCGCGGCTCCTGCAGGACGCGCCTCAACCTGGAGGGCCAGCTCTACACGCTCACCTACGGCGACGTCATCGCCAGCGAGAGCAGGGCGGTCGAGCTCAAGCCGTTCTTCCACTACCATCCCGGCAAGACGATGCTCACCATCGCAACCGCTTCGTGCAACCTCGAGTGCCCCTGGTGCCAGAACCACGCACAGTCGGGCGCCGAGCCCAGGCCTCTGGTCGCACACCATGTTCCGATGCGGGACGTGGTCGACCAGGCGCGGGCCAACGGCGACGTGGGGGTCTGTATAAGCATCACCGAGCCGCTGATGCTGTTCGAATACTGCCTGGGGCTCTTCCGCGAAGCGGGCTCTGGCAGGATGGCCTGCGCGTTCGTCTCCAACGGTTACATGACCTCAGACGCGCTCCACATGCTGTCGCGCGCCGGGCTCGACGCAATTAACGTCGACATCAAGGGATCCGACCGCGTCTACCAGGACTTCTGCGGCGCGGCCGAAGGGGCTGTGCCAGCCTGGGAGACGGTGCGCAACGCGGCGGAGATGGGCATGCACGTCGAGGTCGTCCACCTGGTGGTGACTGGCCTCAACGACAACAAGAAGTCCTTCGCTGATATCATCTCCAGGCACCTCGAGTACGCCGGCGCGGACGTACCCCTTCACATCAACGCCTACTTCCCCGCCCACCGCTTCGAGGCGCCGGCCACGTCGGTCGAGTTCCTCCAGGAGGCGCACGGCATGGCGAAGGAGGCGGGCATCAACTTCCCCTACGTCGGCAACGTCCCAGGCCACAGGCTCGCCAACACCTACTGCCCCCAGTGCGGCGAGACGATGCTCGAGCGCTGGGAGGGAAGGCTGGAGCGCGACCTCACTGACGACTTCAAGTGCGTATCCTGCGGCTACGCGCTCCCGGTAGTCGCCTGATCCCAGGCCGCGCGGCCTCGCCGCTTCCTCACTGATATAATTACCGTGTTTGCCAGCCATGGAGGACAGATGGACTGCGACGTAGTCATCGCCGGCGGAGGGCCGGCCGGCTCCACAACCGCATACTACCTGGCGCGTCAAGGCGTGAACGTCATCCTGATGGACAAGTGCACGTTCCCGCGCGAGAAGATATGCGGGGACGGCATCGCCCCGCGCGCCGTGCGCAACCTCTATAAGATGGGCCTGCAGGAGCGCTTCGACGGGGAGTTCAACAAGTTTCACGGCTTCCGGTTCGCCGGCGCGGGCAAGTCGGTGGTGGAGACCCCCATACCGCGGCTGGCTCGGTTCCCCGACCACGGGTACATCGTGCGGCGCGTCGACTTCGACAAGATCCTCCTCGACTACGCGCGCGAGCACGGCGTCCAGGTGTGGGAAGACTGCAAGGTCACCGAGCCCATCGTCGAGGGCGGGCGCGTCGTCGGGGTCAGGGCGAAGCAGGGTGGCGAGGAGATCGAGGTCAGGGCGCCGGTGACGGTGGGCGCGGACGGCCCGCACTCGGTGCTGGGAGCCAGGATGTGCCTGCTGGTCAACGACCCGCAATTCCTGGGCATATCCATCAGGCAGTACTGGGAGGGAGTCGAGGACATCGGCGACTACCTCGAGGTCTACCCCGAGCGGGAGGTCAGCCCCGGCAGCGGCTGGATCTTCCCGGTCACGCGCGATGGGGTCGCCAACGTCGGCGTGGGTGCCATGCTCTACCACATGGAGCGCGACAAGATCAGCCTGCACAAGTTCTTCGAGACGATGATACATGACACCGAGCACGTCGCCCCCAAGCTGAAAAACGCGAAGCCCATATCCCCGCTGCGCGGCGCACTGCTGCGGTGCGGGCTCGGCGGCAGCAAGGTCGAGTGCCCGGGGATGATCCTGGTCGGCGACGCCGCCAGCATGACCAACCCGGTGAGCGGCGAGGGCATCACCTACGCGCTGGAGACCGGAGAGATGGCGGCCGACCACATCATGGGGAGCCGCATGAGCGGGCAGGGCTTCCACATCGACCCCGACGGGGACTCGTTCCGCGACAAGCTCGTCGACCGCTACCAGCATTACTTCAACCACGGTCTCATGAGCATAAAGTGGGGCAACCGGACGTCGTTCATGCGGCCGCTGCTGGCGGTCACCAGCAAGAACGCCGCGTTCCGGACCTACATGGTCAAGTCGCTCATGTACCTCAAGCACTAGGGCGGTCCGCCTTTGAAGGTCACGTTCGTCTACCCCGATTTCTTCCAGTACCCCGACGGCACTTTCATGCCCGAGGGAAGGATCTACCTGGGCGTCGCCTATCTCTCCGCCGTCCTCAAGCGGGCCGGGCACGAGACGGCGCTGGTGCACGTGGTCGAGCCGCCCGAGCGCGAGTGGCTGTTGCAGCGGGTGAAGGCCACGTCGCCCGACCTGGTCGGCTTCTCCAGCACCACGCACATGTTCAGGCACGTGGCGCGCTGGGCCGGCTGGCTCGCGGCCGAGATGGACGTGCCGGTGGCCTGCGGGGGCGTGCACCCCACCATCGCTACGGATGAGGTCGCCAAAACGCGCGGCATAGACTTCGCCGTGGTGGGAGAAGCCGAGGACACGCTCCTCGAACTCTGCGAGGCGCTCATCTCCGGCGCCGACCCCTCGGGGATCGCCGGGCTCTGGGCCTCGCGCCCGGACGGGTCCGTCGCGCGCAACCCGGCGCGGCCTCTTGCGACCGACCTCGACTCGCTGCCCTTCCCGGACCGGAGCATCTTCGACCCGGCCCTGTTCTGCGCCGACCAGCATCCTCGCGGGACGCTGATGGCCTCGCGCGGATGCCCGTTCAACTGCACCTACTGCTCGAACCACGCGCAGAAGAGCGTCTACCCCAACCCCGAGAAGTACGTGCGCTACCGCAGCCCCGGCAACGTCGTCGCCGAGATCGAGCAGATGCTGGCATCCGACGGCGCGATTGAGTACATCCGCTTCGACGACGACATCCTCACCACCGACCGCAAGTGGTTCGCCGAGCTCTCGGCGCTCTACCGCGAGCGCGTGCGCATGCCGTTCATCTGCAACTCGCGGGTGAACTTCATGAGCGAGGAGCTCGCCGGTGCGCTGGCGGAGATGGGTTGCGAGGTGGTCTGCATGGGCATCGAGAGCGGCAACGCCCGATTCCGCGAGGAGGTGCTCAACCGGCACATGTCGGACGCCCAGATCACACGGGCCTTCGCCGCCTGCCGGGACGCCGGGATGAAGACTGTATCGACCAACATGTTCGGGCTGCCGCTGGAGGACACGTCCATGGTGCTCGACACCATCAAGATGAACGGGCGCTGCCACCCGGACACCATCCAGGTGTCGACCTTCATCCCTTACCCGGGCACCGAGCTCTTCAAGCTCTGCGAGGAAAAGAGCTTGATCGAGGGCGAGCGGGTGGACTCGATCTTCGCGGGCCGCTCGCCCCTGCGGCCCTCGAGCAACAGCTGGGAGGACACCGCGGCCAAGAGCAACTTCCACACGCTCGCCTACACCTACGGGAAACTGTTCGACGCCAGGCCGGCCGCCGCGGGCAGATTGGGAGAGCGGACTCTCGACGGGCTGCTGCTGGGGCGGCACGCTTCCGGCGCCAGGCGCCGCGCCTTCGAGCGCTTCGCGGCCTGGGCCGACGGACGCTGGCAACCAGAGTGGATCAAATACTGATTATTCAAGAAAGTTGTCTGACCCTATTCTTGGATTTGGCGTGATTACCAATCCTGACCTTGGAGTCATTCGCGCTTCCCTTTTGATATAATCCCTTTGCTTGGATACCTGGATCAAGAGGGAGGCCGTGATGGGAAAGACCGTCGTCATCGGTGGTGGCACAGCCGGACTTGCTGCAGCCTACACCTTGGAGAGAGCGGGGGCGGACTACGTCGTCATCGAGAAAGGCGACTTCTGCGGTGGGAGGATCTACGGCGTCGAGAAGGAGGGGTTCACACTGGACCTCGGGGCGCAGTTCTTCTTCACCAGGTACCACACTACCTACGACCTCATGCGGCAGCTGGGCATCTACGAGCAGCGCGTGAAGTTCGCGAAGCCGGTCGGCATCCTGCGCGACGGCACCGTGCACGTGATCTCTCCGAGGATCATGGACAATCTCAAGCACCCCACCGCGGGCCTGAAGTTCGGCGCACTCTCCAACAGCGGCAAGAGGCGCGGGCTCAAGGTCGCGATCGACTTCCTCCGCATGGGCAAGAAGCTCGACTTCGACGACCCGCTGAAGGCGATCGAGCTCGACAACGTCTCGGCGGCGGAGTACGCGCGCAGGCGTTGGGGGGACGAGATACTCGAGTACGGCATCCAGCCCATCGACAGCGCGCTCTCGCTGGGCGACCCCGAGGAGCTCTCCGCGGCCTACGGGATGGGTCTGGCCTGGTACGCGATAGCGGGTTTGAGCACGACTACCAAGGGCATCGGCCTCCTGGCCGAGTCGCTGGTCAAGAACGTCAAGAACGTGAGGATGAACACCGCGGCCACCAGGATCGTGATGGAGAACGGCAAGGTCAAAGGGGTGGAGGTCTCGAGCGACTCCGGCAAGGAGACGATCGACGCGGACCAGGTCATATGCGCCACCCTGGCTCCCCAGGCCGCCAGGCTTCTCGGCGAGCTGCCCGCGGCGATGCTCGATATCCTCACGAACGTGAAGTACAGCGCCTGCACCCACGTCATGATGGCCACCAAGGGCAAGATGATCGACGACATGTACGCTATCGCCACTCCCCGCCGCGAGGGCCTCTCCGTGGCCGGCTTCGTGGACAACGCCAACAAGTCCCCCGGCTACGCGCCGCCGAACACCAGCCTCATGCACTGCTTCACCTATGGCAGGTTCGCCCGCGAGATGCTCGACTGGGACGACGCCAGGGTCACCCGCAAGATGATCGACGAGATACAGAGTGTCATCCCGCGGTTCCCGGATGAGCCCCTCTTCACCGAGATCTTCCGCTGGCCCGAGGCCGTGTGCCTCTCCGGCCCTGGACAGATCACCGCCGTGCAGAAGCTGAAGATAGGCCTGCGCGACTACGAGGGCCTGCACCTGGTGGGCGAGTACTTCGGGATGCCGTCGGTAGAGGCCGCGCTCCACTCCGGCGTCAAGGCGGCGAAGAAGGTACTGGCATAGCCCTGGAGAAGGGTCCGGCAGGCTGATAGACCTCTTTGTCATCGGCATTGGGCCGGTGTTACAATCCTGGCGGGATGGCGGGAATTCGCCATGCTTGCGGCTTTAACATTCAGTCTTATGGAATTGCACAACAGTATTAAAGCGCTCGTCATCGAAGATGACCGCGAGATGGCCAACCTCTTGAAGAGGATCATAGGCAACAAGTTCTCGTTTGACGTCGAGGTCGCTTACGACTGCGCGACCGCGCGCCGCCGCCTCCTGGAGCAGGACTTCGACATCGTCACCCTCGACTACCGCCTCCCCGACGGCGCCGGCCTCGATCTCCTCGACGAGATCACCGAGGGCGGCCGTGACCACCCCCCCGTCATCATGGTCACCGGCCACGGCGACGAGGAGACCGCGGCGCGCTCGTTCAGGTCGAGGGCATCGGGGTACGTGGTCAAGGACGCCAAGCTGCCGGAGATGCTGGTGGACGCCGTCGAGAAGGCGATCGCGGAGATAAGCCTCAAGCGAGTCGAGAAAGAGCTGCTGGAGGAGAAGGTCTTCATCGAGGACGCCCTGAACGGCCTGCCCGACCTTTTCATGGTCATCGACACCGAGGGCAAGTTCTTCCGCTGGAATGAGAAGGTCAGCGAGATCAGCGGCTACAGCAACGCCGAGGTCTCCAACATGAACGTAGTCGAGCTCTTCCGCGAGGAGGACCGGCCCAGGTTGATCGAGGGGATGCGGCAGCCGCGCGACGAAGGCTACGAACTCGAGGAAGTGGTGCTCGAGACCAAGCAGGGCGAGCGGCGCTACTACGATCTGGCGGGGCGCATGCTCAAGAACTACGACGGCATAACGGTCGGCTACAGCGGCATCGGGCGCGACGTCAGCGAGCGGGTCAAGGAGCGCGAGGAGCTCAAACGCAACCGCGACATGGCGGAGGCCGCCGCCAGGGCCAGCGAAGCTCACTTCCGGTCCATCATGGATAACGCCGTCGGGGTCATCGCGATCCTCGACTCCATGACCAACGTCCTCGATATCAGTCCGTCGATAGAGAAGGTCCTGGGCTACACCCCGGAGTTCACGATGGGCAAGAGCGTCCTCGACTTCGTGCACCCCGATGACAGGGACAGGGTGTTCGCGGTCCACACCGGGGTCGCCGAAGGCGAAGGGGAGAGCGACGCCGCGGAGTGCCGCTTCAAGCACGCGGACGGCACCTGGCACTGGCTCCTGGTCTCGGGAAGGATCTTCCAGGCGGAAGGGGACGTGCGCATCATAGTCGACGCGCGCGACATCACGGAGAGCCGCGCGGCGCGCGAGGCGCTGCGGGAGAGCGAGTGGCGCTACAAGAGCATCTTCGCGCTCACGCCGGACTTCGTCTTCCTGATGAACCCGCAAGGCCGCCTGGTCGAGGTCAGCAAGGCCGTGGTCGACCGCATCGGGCTCCCCGTCGAGGAGATACTGAAGACGAGCGTGATGGACTATTTCGCGGGCGACGACCCCAGCCAGATGCTGGATGCGTTCAAGACCGTGAACGCGGGCCGTGAGGTCAGGGGGCTCGAGGTCCCGGGAAAGACGGCCAAAGGGCCGGTCCACCTCTACGATGTGAACGGTGCCCCCATAATCGAGGACGGCGAGGTCGTGGGAATACTGGTGCTCGCCAGGGACATCACCGGCCGCAAGAAGACCGAGGAAGAGCTCAAGCGCCTCAACCGCGAGCTGGATGGATACGCGCAGACGGTCTCACACGACCTGAAGAACCCGCTCACGACCATCAAGCTCGCCGCCGATCACCTGGGCCAGCTTTGGGCGAAGCGAGACAGCGTCGATGACCTCGATGCGGAAGTGAAACGGGTCGCCGAGATCCTCAAGGCCAGCACCACCCAGGCTGAGAACCTGATCGCGGACCTGCTGTCGCTGGCCAGGGCCAGCCAGCAGCCGGAGGTGGTCTCGGTTGTCGACGTCCGCGCGACCGTGATGAGGATTATCGAGGAACACGAGCCCGTTGTAGCCGAAAGGGGCGTGTCGTTCATCGTCGCCGACGACCTGGGGAAAGTGCGGGCGAACCCGACACACGTCTACCAGCTCTTCAGCAACCTCATCGACAACGGCATCAAGCACAACCACAATCCGTCGCCGGTCGTCGAGGTCGAGTACCTGGGCGACGGGTCCGCCGGGCACGTCTACCGCGTCAGAGACAACGGCGACGGGATACGGCCCCAGGACGCCGACAGTATCTTCCTCCCCTTCTTCAAGGGGGAGGACGGCTCCACGGGTATCGGTCTCACGATCGTGGAAAAGCTGGTCAAGCTGTACGGCGGCGAGATCAAGGTCTACGCGAACGGCGGGGCCTGCTTCGAGTTCTCCCTCAAAGACCGCTGAGTGGGGACAGGTACTTTCCACTTTATTTTCTACTCATACGATTGGCTTGCCGATTGAATTCGAGGACACATGTCCGGAGTAGAAAAGAAATGGAAAGTACCTGTCCCCAAGCTAGTGGCCGCGGACGCCGAGGATCGTCGTCACGGTCCAGGCGAGCAGCGACGAGAGCATCAGCGCGAACGCCAGGCTTCCTCCCGTCAGAGCGCGCAGGCGCATCGATATCTTGGCCATGCCGGCCAGGAACGGGGCCGCGAACACCAGCACCAGCACCAGCGGCAGCGACAGCACGTACAGGTGTATCGAGACACCCAGACCGTTCATCAGGGGCAGCAGTGCGAAAATGAGCACCAGGTCCAGGACGACCGTCCTCACCAGCAGCACCTTCCACTGGCTCGTCTCGCCATCGGGCGCCTTCAGCGCGGGGTAGGCGAGCTTGTAGAACAGGTAGTCCTCGAGCCAGAACGCGCCGCCTATCACCACGATCCCCAGGATGAAGAACGCGGGCATCATCGGAAAGACCCTGGGGAGCAGCAGCGGCCCGCCGATGGCCGCCAGCACCACGACAGTCAGCACCACGGGGATGAGCCCGTAGCCCGCGCTCCTGACCCACCTGCCTGCTCCCTCGCGCATCTTGGACCCCAGCTTGCCGGCGGCCGATGCTCTCAAGGCCACGAACACCATCAGGGCGATGAACAGCGGCAACAGGATAAGGGTCCTGGCCAGGTTGAAGATCCCCGTCTCGTTGATGACCATGTAAGGCGCTAAAGATGTCATCCCGAACAGCTTCGCCAGAGGCATCGCCAGCAGCGACGCCGCCAGGACGGGCAGCGCGTAGATGAGGACGTCGAGGAAGCCCCTGGTCGAGGGGCCGTCGAATACCGGCTCTACCACTATCTCCACGCCATCGGGGAACAGGCGGTGGCGCGTCAGCGAAAGCGCGCCGATGACCAGCAGCAGCACGCCGATCCCCAGCACCAGAAGGCCCAGCACCCTCGTCACCAGGAACGGCGCCTTCAGGCTCACGGCCGCGGGCATTCCCGCGCTCTGCTTGATCCAGTCGACCGCCTGCGCCGTGATCGCGCCGCTCATGAGCTCGCTCAGGTGGTCATCGTTGGTCACCACCAGCTTGCGGGCGGTTCCGTCCGCGAAGCTCCCGTAGGTCACGCTCTCCTTGACGTTCGGCTCCGGGCCGATCCGCCGGGCGCTCGCGGTCGCCTTCTCGATTATCTGGTCCTCCCGGTCGACACTGACCATCTCGTCGACGCTGCCGATCTCCAGCAGGTAGTTGGGAGGCTTGGTGTCGTTGACCATGTTGACCATGTTGAAGCGCGCGTCGTTGTCCGGCGCGTTGATATCCAGCTTGGGGGCGAATACTGTGAAGAGCCACGACCTGCCCACGAACGCGTCGATGGGGCCCATCATGTCGGTCATGACGTCCTTCCAGCTGGTCCAGCACCAGACGGCCACCACCGAGGAGAACGTCTTATCCTGCTGCACCACGCCGGCGCGCGTCGCGGTCACCCCGCCCAGCGAGTGCCCCATGGCGGTGATGTGGGCGGCGTCCACCTCGGGCACGTTCTTGCGCATCCAGGCGCCCGCGGCAAGCATGTCGTTCGCCTCGTCGCTGGCCATGGCGGACGCGCCGCCGGAGCGCCCGTGGCCCCGCAGGTCGATCGAGAGCACCACCAGACCCTCCTTGGCCATCTCCCGGGTCATCTGCACGTACCACTCCTTGCAGCCGGTGAACCCGTTTGCGAAAACGACTCCGGGGACCTTGCCGGTGATCTGCCCGGGCGGTTTGATCAGTAGGCCTGAGATGGTGATCGGGTTCTGGTCGAACCCCTCGGTGGTGAACGAGACCCGCTGGTAGACGACCCCACCAGTGCTTGTCTTGATGACGAAGAAGCCCAGGACCGCCAGGATGAGCCCGATCGCCAGCAGTATCATCCAACGCTTGCCCCTGCGGGGCGCCTGGTAGGTCACCGCGGCGGCGGGTGGCTGTTGCTCCGAACTCGTGGGAGTCTGCTGCTGAACGACGGGTGACTGCGGCGCAGCCGGCGCTCCAGCAGGTACGGGTGGCTGAGTCACGGCTGGTGTTTGCGGTGCCGCCGGTGGCTGAAGCCCCTGCCGCCCCGGTGGGACGGGTGCCGGAGGCCGGCCGTCGTCGATATCGCTCAAGTGCTCTCCGTTCCGGTCAGGTCCTGGCAGGGGGCACGGTCCGTCCCCCGGGTAAGTATATCGCTAGCTGACGAGTTGCAACCATGCGCGGACGACAGGGCTCCTCGAAGAAAACGCCCCGCTATGGTATTTTCTTCTTGTGAAACGGCAAGTGGTTGGCAGTCCCCAAGATAAAGCTCCGTCCGAGCAGCGGGTCCTGGCGCGGATCAAGGTCCTGGCGGTCAGCGTTTACCTCCTCAGCCTCGCGATGATCGCGTCCAGCGCGGCCATCGACGCGTCGTACGGCGATGACAGCAAACTGGTCCCGATACTCATAGCCGCGGTGGCCGCGGTCCTGGTGGGGCTGGTCACGCTGTTCGCCTACGAGTTCGCCCGCGTCTCGATCGTTCGGCTGCGCGAGGCTGAGTCGGCCCGCGCGGAGGCGGAACAGGAGCTGAAAGATGTACGCGGAAACGAGCAGGCGCTCTTGAACGCGGCGATCGCTCCGGCCGCGCTGGTCGACATGCACGGCAACATCCTGGCGGTGAACGACAGGACCGCCAGCCTGCTGGGCACCACGCCTGAAGCGCTCGTCGACAAGTCGATCTCGGAGCTGGGCGCCCTGGAGGTCCCCGTTTCCTTCAGGGACCTTCGCGACACGATCGCCTCCGACAAGAAGATGATACAGTACGTGATCACCCACCAGGGCAAGCACTACCGCCGCACCGTCGCGCCCGTGTTCGACGACAGCGGCGAGGTGGTGCGGATGGCGATCCTCTCGCTCGACGTCACCGAAGAGGTCGACATGAGGAAGATGGTCGAGGAGTCCGAGGAGAAGTACCGCAACCTGTTCGAGTCCTCCTTCGACGGCATAGTCTACGCGGACGCGTCGGGGAGCATCCTGGACTGCAACCAGTCCTTCGCCGAAATGCTCGGCTACGAAAGAGACGAGCTGCTGGGGCTCAGCCTCTGGGACATCACGCCCGGGGAGTGGCACTCGGTGGACCGCGAGGTCCTCGAGAACCAGCTCTTGAAGTCGGGCCACTCCGACCGGTACGAGAAGCAGTACCTGCGCAAGGACGGCTCCGTCATCCCCATCAGCCTGATGTCGTGGACGGTGACCGACGACTCGGGAGAAGTCCTGGGAGCCTGGGCCCGGGTCGAGGACACCAGCGAGAGGAAACAGTACGAGGTCTTCATCCGCCAGACGATCGGCCGCCTGGAGCAGGCCAACGAGAGCCTGCGCGAGATGGACCGCCTCAAGACGGAGTTCGTGGGGATCGTCTCCCACGAGCTGCGCTCGCCGATCGCCGCGGTCGAGAGCGGGCTGGTCGCCTTGAAGGCCCTGGGCGACGAGGCCACTGCTCAGCAGCGCGACGACCTCATCGCCATAGTCGAGCGCGGGATGCGCAGGCTGGGCAGCCTGGTGGACGACCTGCTGGACATTACCAGGATCGAGTCCGGACAGCTCAAGCTGGAGCTGCGCCCGGTGGACGCGGTCGAGCTGGTCGGTCGGGTCATGGAGCTCTACCAGTCGCGGTTCCAGGCCAAGGGCATCGAGCTGGAGCTCGAACACACCGACTCGGCGCAGAAGGTCCTCTGCGACTCGCGCAGGATCGAGCAGGTGCTGACCAACCTCCTCGACAACGCACTCAAGTTCACCCCGGAGGGCGCCGTCATCATCAGGATCGACGGCACGCCCAGCCGCGTGATCTGCACAGTCACCGACTCGGGGCCCGGGATCCCGCCCAGCATCCACCATCAGGTCTTCGACAAGTTCTTCTCGGT
>Ga0182011_10003787_pt1 | contig 12299 bp, 10 predicted proteins | sample 711E1DmetaG_FD_120481 | JGI IMG/M metagenome (GOLD analysis project Ga0182011, IMG submission 120481) | Permafrost microbial communities from Stordalen Mire, Sweden - 711E1D metaG | ecosystem: Environmental > Terrestrial > Soil > Wetlands > Permafrost | place: Sweden: Stordalen | collected... | reverse complement strand
CCGGAGCCGGGATCGAACCGGCACAGCATTGCTGCCACTGGTGTTTGAGACCAGCGCGTCTACCAATTCCGCCATCCGGGCAACTTAATTGGACTGCGAAAATATAAAAAACTTTTGTCTTTTATCTTTTTTCATCCATTATTTCCATCACCTTTTCTCCCCCTCCCCCTTTCATTTTCACAAGAGCCTCCCTAATGGCAATTTCTATTCCCTCAGCATCAAACCCGCACTCATGGTATAATTCTTCCTGAGTACCATGCTCAACAAAATAGTCGGGTATACCCAGTCGTCTCACTTCAGAGTTGTATCCATTATCGCACATAAATTCAACAACAGCGCTTCCGAATCCTCCTTTTAGAACTCCGTCCTCAACTGTAATTATATATCTGAACTTCTTAAAAACGGAATGTAGAACCATGGTATCAAGGGGAGCGACAAACCTCATGTCAAAATGGGCAATTGATATGTTTTCTTTTGCCAGGTTACTTATAACTGAAGCAACAGCTATCCCCGGATGGCCTATTGACAAAATCGCAATATCATTACCCTCACTCAGCTTTCGTGCTTTCCCTATTTCAATTTCAAGGAATGGTTTTTTCCAATCGGTATATATTCCCCGTCCCCGCGGATAACGGATTGAAAAAGGAAAACTGTTTTTATCAAGCTGAGCCGTATACATCAGATTTCTTAGTTCAATCTCATCCATGGGGGCAGAGACAACCATATTCGGAATACAACGCAGAACTGCCATATCGAAAAACCCATGGTGTGTGGCTCCATCGGCGCCTACAAGACCACCTCTGTCAATACAGAATACAACGTGCAGTTTCTGAAGGGCAACGTCATGAATTATCTGGTCGTAGGCTCTCTGAATAAATGTTGAGTAAATATTGCAAAAGGGGATCATTCCCTGCGAGGCAAGTCCGGCAGAAAAAGTTACCGCGTGCTGTTCTGCAATACCGACGTCGAAGGTTCTTTCAGGCATCTCTTTCATCATGATGTTCAGAGAGCTGCCTGTCGGCATAGCAGGAGTAATACCGGTAATTTTATTGTTAAGTTCCGCAAGCTCTAGAATTGTATTTCCAAATACTGCCTGGAAGGTAAGCGGGGCATCCTCAACTGAAGTATTGATTATTTCGCCTGTTTTTTTGTTGAACATACCCGGTGCATGAAATGCAGTCTGGTCCTCTTCAGCCTTTTTGAAGCCCTTCCCTTTAACCGTCAGGCAATGAAGTAGTTTTGGTCCGGGAATTCTCTTCAAATCTTCCAGGACTCTTGTAAGGTGAAGGACATCGTGACCATCAATCGGACCAAAATATCTGAAATTCAGCCCTTCAAAAAGATTGCTCCTGTCGAGTATTGTACTTTTGGCTCCTGCTTCAATCTGTGCAGCCAGCGTCCGGGCATTTGGTCCAAGTTTCCCGAATACTCCCAGGACTTTCCATACCCGGTCTTTAAACCTGTTATATGTTTTACTGGTGGTAATATCTAGAAGATACTCTTTCAAAGCGCCTACATTAGCATCGATAGCTATATTATTATCGTTAAGAATCACAAGTATATCTGACTTGCCAATGCCTGCATTATTTAGACCTTCGAAAGCCTGTCCTGCCGTCATTGCGCCATCGCCGATTACGGCAACAACATGCCGGGTCTCTCCCTTGGCACTGGCCGCAACTGCCATACCAAGAGCTGCCGATATTGATGTTGAGGAGTGACCGGTTCCAAATGCATCGTACTCACTCTCAGCCATTTTTGGGAAACCGCTTATCCCTTTATATTTTCTGTTAGTTGAGAATTTTTCCCGTCGTCCTGTAAGAATTTTATGCGCATAAGCCTGATGTCCGACATCCCAGATAATTTTATCGTATGGGGTATTAAAAACATAGTGAAGTGCCACTGTTAACTCAACAACACCCAGACTTGATCCGAAATGGCCGGGGTTATTGCACACAACATCAATAATGAACTGCCGGAGTTCTGAACTCACCTGTATAAGATCTTCAGGATCAAGTTTCCTGAGATCTTCAGGAGTATATATTTTAGAGAGTAAATTCTCTTCTTTGTCCATTAAGAGATGGTTAAAAGAAATAACCGACAAATATAGCAATTATTATTCCTGAGTGTTTGCTGAAGCATCCCCCGGATTTTCTTATTTTTGTTTCTGAATCCGATGGGTGAGATACAATTTTCATGAGGCGCGGATATTATAAATAAAATCAGACTGATGTTATGAAAAGATCAATTTTTTACATCCTGGGCTTTATTGCTTTAGTAATTTTTTCAATATCATGCGTTTCTGCAAAGAAGTTCAGCAGCTTGCAGGATACCAGCAAACATTTCATGAATGAGAGGGATGCTTTCAAAACCGACAACATCGGGCTTGAGATGCAGAACAAAGAACTGAAGGCCAGGCTGGCAAAGCTTCAAAAAGAAGCTGATACCGTTCAGAAGGAGATCACTTCTGCACAGAATGAACGCGACAAGGCTGTAGATGAATATAATAAAATGTCCACTAAGTATACCGAATTACAGAATGCACAGGAGGATCTGATCAAGGGGAATGTTAAGGAGACTCAGAAATTGCTTGCAGATCTTCAGACAGCCCAGGCAAACCTTCAGAAGAAAGAAGATCTTCTCCGTCAGCTCGGGCAGAACCTCGATACAAAGAAAGCCTCGCTCGACGAACTTACTTTTGAGTTAGAAAAAAAGAATGCACGGTTGGCAGAACTTGAAAAAATACTCGATGCTCAGAAAAAGATAGTACAGGATCTGAAGAGCAAAGTATCTGAAGCTCTGCTAGGATTTGAAAACAACGGACTTACGGTAACTATGAAGAATGGCAAGGTATATGTTTCCCTTGATGAAAAACTTCTTTTCAAATCAGCGAGCTGGGATATGGATGCGAATGGGAAAAATGCATTGAAAAAACTGGCAGGTGTATTGGAAAAAAATCCGGATATTCAGATTATGATCGAAGGACACACTGATAACGTTCCCTATAACCCTGGTAACAGCCAGTTAAAGGACAACTGGGATTTGAGCGTAAAACGGTCCACCACAGTTATCAGGGTTCTGCTCGAAGGATCAAATATTGATCCGAAACGGTTGACTGCAGCAGGAAGAAGCCAGTATTCGCCTGTAGATGATCACAATACCAATGAGGCCCGTCAGAAGAACAGAAGAACTGAGATCATTCTGACTCCTGATCTTACAGAGCTTTATAATCTGATTAATAAATACTAATACTTTTCTCTGTGAGCCTCTCCCGATAGATCGGGACAAGTTGTGCTTCTCTGTGCAACTCTGAGTAAGTTCTTATTTTTTAGTTACACAGAGGGCCACAGAGGATATCACAGAGGTCCACAGAGATTTATTTAGAGAATTCCTGTAGTTTAACATTCATATTCTTAAGAGCTGAAAGAAGATTATCTTCAGGCCTGAGAAAATCCTGGTTCCCCCAGAACAGGGGATCATAGTTCATAATGGTCTTGGAAAAGATTGAATGAATAGGAGCAAGTTCTTCCCGGTCAAACCGTGTAACATTGTTTAATTGGGTTTCTGTGATCGCCAATTCAAAAAATACCTTGAACTGTGTATTGAAAAGCCTCTTCTTATGGTTTGAAGAGAAAATAAGATCACCTCTTACATGATTTAAAAAATATCTATTATCCATTTTCCGGTAACTCACGGAATACTTTACGGAAATGGGCCAGGTGTCAAATCCATGTGAGGAGGTGGTGATAAAAGAATCTTTCATCTTATGGATTTGCTTTGGATTGATTTCGAATTCAGCATTAAGGATACCGTAATCAACTGTATTGATATATATAGTGCCTTTAAATAATGGCAGCTCAACATTTTCACGCTGCTCAAACTCGATAGCGTAAGCGGTTTCATCATCATATGTAACGATATCTGTCATCCTGTAGGTGTAATCAGTCGAACTCTCACTGTTAATGAAATCAAAGAGGTTTTTTGCCCCGTCAAGTTCAAGACAGGTGCTCAGACCTGCTTTGAGTCTTATAGCAAGAGTGTCGGTGCGGTCGGTGTTTTCAATTTTTCTGCTTTTATAAACCTTAATCTGATCGCCCAAAAGAGTTCCTGAGTATGCACTTTTATAAATCTTCAATATTGCCTCGGAATAGGTCTGAAGTTCAGACTTTTTCAGAACGCCTTCCCTGTAAAAAGCTGTCATTAACACAGGTGTGTTTCCATAGTTATGAGGAATCTCCTTAAATGTCCGTGAAATGATCTCCTGAGGATTATGATTTTTGATAATTATCTCAGGAATGGAGATGAATTCTCTCTTCATTGAAATTGTCAGGTTGTTTCCAAAGACTTTTTTAACCGGAATTTCTCTTCCGAGATATCCGAGATAGGAGACGGAAAGTGTATCGTTAAAAAGATTGGATGTTATTTTAAGTCCGAAATCACCGTTAATATTTGTGACGGTTCCCTTCCCTCTGTTCTTCAATACGATTGTAGCAAAAGACAATGGGTCGGAAGTCTCATCATCGATTATTTTACCGGTAATATATTTTACTTTATCCGCTGTTGTTGAATCTGCAGGAATGGAACGGCGTCTTTCTATATGCGAAATAATGATGTACTTATCAATTACAGAAAAATCCAGGGAATCATTTTTGAGGATACTATCAAGAATAATGTTAAGTTTTGTGGCCCTGAAAGTCATAACTGTCTTTTTCTCCTGATCGACCAGGCGGCTGTCGTAGGTAAAGTAGTATCCTGTTTTCCGGGTAATAAGATCAAGGGCATTGCCTGTTTTGATTGTCCCTGCCCTGAAGGTAAATATAGAATCAAGAATAGTCTTCTGGCATTCCGCTCCTTGCTGAAGTATCAGAAGATTGAATAATGCAATGGCCAGAAATTTTATAAAAATATTGCCATTGGAAAATGACATTTTTCAGTGATGAGTTATTTTTTTGAAAGATGATAAACATTCCCATCTTTTGTATAACCCAGGTTAAAGCTACGACAAATTAAATTAATTATTGTTTCCTCATCTGCATTAACAATAGGGGAGCGCCATGGATTATCCAGAATAAGAGAATCATCTGCAACAATATCCATATTATAAACTCTCTTGAGATCGCTGAATACAACACTTAGTTTTTGTCCGCTGTAATCGAGGTACCCGGTCTTCCATGAAAGGTAGTTTGGATTATTGTTTACAGTTTTAACCGCTTCTTTTGAGCTGACTGTTCCAACATAGCCCGGATCGAGTTGAAGGGTCTGTGATCCCGAATTATCAGAAACCAGAACTTTTCCTGTTTTTACAAAAACCTCAACAGCAGATTCCTTGTTATTTGTAATTACATTGAAGGATGTTCCGACAACTTTTACTTTGGCATTGCCGGCATCTATAATAAATGGTTTTGATTTATCCGGAGATATTTCGAAGAAGGCTTCTCCGGTAAGTTTTACATCCCTTCCGTGTTTGCCAAAATTTCCCCGGTAGCTGAATTCGGAATTCCTGTTAAGATAAACCTTACTTCCATCGGGAAGTGAAACCAGAATATTTTTTTCATAATTTCCTGCTATAACAGTGTTTTTTTTACTTAAAAATCCCGAGTTATTCATATAAATTACAGCAGCTCCAAGACTTAACAAAACAAGAGCAACAGCAGCAATTCTCAATACTGTAGTTCTCATGAAGTTTATCCTTACAGGGCTTTCACTAATTTTAAGACCATTTTCAATTAACCTTGAATGAACATTATTCCAGGCTTTATCGACATCTATTTTCTCCTGACTATTCATATTCTTTAAATCTTTCCACTTTTTACCTGAATTATTAGTATCTGCGGCCATAAACTGCCCTAGGAGATCAGTTTGTTCTCCTTTTTCACCTGAAAGGATGGAGGCAAGTTCCTCCCACTCCTTATCTGTGAATGTCCCTGTCTTTTTCATCTCTTTCATTATTGTGTTAATTCCTTTCTGAATTCTTTTAATGCCCTGCCCATATTTGCCTCTACTGTTTTTATTGAGACTGATAACTTATCAGCGATCTCGGAATATTTAAGTCCCTCAAATCTGCTCATGGTAAATATCTTGCCGCATCTTTCCGGAAGTCTTTCCAGTATCCTTGCTATTTTTTCCTGCAGCTCTTTGTAATTGAGAATATCTGAAGGACTCTCCTGACTTTCTGATTGGCTGTATGACATCTCTTCAGCATGTCGTTCGATAACCCTGTTATGTTCAATATAGTGCAGGCATCTGTTATGAACTGACCGGAAGAGATAACCATTCAAAGAACTTTCAATATTTAATTTTCCCTTATCCTGCCAGAGTCTGAAAAACAGATCCTGAACTATTTCTTCAGCAGTGTCGTGATCTTTTATCAGAGTCTCAGCATATCGTACCAGGGAAACATAGGAGGATCGGAAAAGCGACTCAAACTGTCCCATATCGCCATTTCTGATCCTCCGTGTTATGTCAGTATCCCTGAGCATAGATCTGATTTTATTTGTTTTCTTCTCTGTCGCTGAATTTAAGCTTTCTGCTAAGTCTGCGTATTGCTGATTCAATACTCTGGTCGGGCTCAATCACATTATAGTCTCCCCAGAATTCCTTATCAGTAAATGCACTTACTTTATCTGAAAACACATCTGTGTATTTTATCTTATCTTTTCCTGCAAATTTAATAACTTCCTGGTCAGTACGATCTGTTACAGCTATTTCAGACATGGTAGTATAATAAGTATTGAAGAGTTTCCTTTTCCAGTCAACTTTAAATTTGACTTCAGCCCTTGAGTATTCAAAATGCCATTTGCCACCCTGTTCGCGATATTTGGTTTTGTAGGTTGCAATTACCGGTGTTACTTTCATTCCAAGAGGTTTCTTCCTGATAAAAATTGATTGTGCTGCCTCTTTGTTAGAAAGGTTGAATCCAAAATCTGCTTCAGTTATTGCATATGAGTCCATGTCAATGTAAAGGCTACCCATGAATAAAGGCATTTCTACTGAAGGTTTTTGAATGAAGTCAATAACATAGTGGGGTTTGTTACCTATTTCTATGACACCGGTCAGACTGTAATTGTAGTTTTGCATAGCATCTATAGTCAGAACAGTTTCCGAGTTTTTAGCAAGATCAAGTTCCAAAGCGGTTACGGGCCCACCCTGAAGCTTAAACAGAACTGTATCCATTTTTTGAACATCGGAACTTTTCCTTCCTTTATAAATCCTTGCACCATCAAAACGCGCATCATTGTTATAAGGCGCTTTGAAGATCTCAACTACGGCTTCTCCGATTGATACATACGTACGGTTCTTTCTGATAGTTTCCCTGTAGAAAGCTGTCATCAGATTCGGAACCGATTCGTAGTTTTTACTAATGTTCCTGATAGCTTTCTCTACTATACCTGTAGGATCAATAGGCTTTACAACAATCTCTTTTATTGGAATTGGAGCAGCTTCAAGAGCTATAACATTTTTGGTACCATTTTCCTTGAGATCACTTATTGGTATACTCTTATTTTTATATCCCAAAAAGGATATCTCAAGAGTTTTTGAAGTCAGAAGGTCACCGATTTTAAGTGTGAATTCCCCATCGATATTAGTTACAATAGCAACATTTGATTCCTTAACGGCAACAGTTGCAAATACCAGAGGAGTTCTGCTTTCTGCATCAACAACCTTACCTTTTATTGTTACAAGATTCTGCTGGTCACCTTTCTTCTTCCCTGAAAAACTAATGGCAGACGCATTCTGGACCATAAAGGCCAACAGAAGGACCAGTGCAATTAGCGAAATGTGTTTAAAAGTTTTCATGGCGTAATTTATTAAGTTTTAAAATTGAGTACTTAAGTTTCGAATACTGCATTCTTTCCATTTCAGCACTATGACCCTTGAGTTGATCATATACCCTATTATTATTGTGACAATTTTTTTTATATCTTACTTCCCTATTTTAATAATCTATGATTAAAAGTCTTGTCAGGCCTGTCAATCTTTTTGAGGCAGGATATTCATATCTTAAAGGTGCAGTTACAGGTATCCCGGACATAAATGGTATGCCTGTATCCATAAGTACAGAACTGACGAATCACTGTAATCTTCACTGTCCTCAATGTTTGTCAGGATCAGGCATGATGGTAAGGGAACGTGGCTTTATGGATCTTGAGCTTTTTAAGAAGATTATGAAGGAACTCAGTCCTTCCCTTTATTCTGTAAATCTCTTTTTTCAGGGTGAACCAATGTTGCATCCGTTATTTTTCTCATTTCTTGGCAATTGCCTGATACCTCACAGTGTTGTTTCAACGAATGGTCATTTTCTTTCTATGGATAGTTCGGAAAAGATCGTGAGAACGGGGTTAAATAAATTAATAATATCACTTGACGGGATGGATCAGGAAACCTATTCAGCTTACAGGGTTAATGGGAGTGTGCATCGTGTAATTGATGGACTGAACAATGTGACTCTTGCAAAGAAAATGTACAATTCAAGCCTGAAAATTGAAATACAATTTCTGGTGAACAGATTAAATGAGCACCAGATACCACAGATGAAGCGTTTAGCTAAAAACGCCAATGCATCGTTAAGGTTGAAATCGATGCAGATCATAGATAAAAGAGATATCGCTACATGGTTGCCTTTGGGCAGGAGATTTAGAAGATATAAAATTAAGGAAGGGGAATTTGCTATAAAAAACTCCTTCCCTGACAGATGTGCACGGCTGTGGTTTAATCCTGTAATTACATGGGATGGGAAGGTTGTTCCCTGCTGTTTTGATAAAGATGCTGAATATGTGATGGGGGATCTCAACCATGATACATTCTGTGATATCTGGAATGGAGCCAGATACCGGATATTCAGAAAAAGTGTCTTAACGGGCCGACATATGATAAAAATGTGCAGAAATTGTAATTCCGGGCTGAGAGTATCTATACTGTCATGACATCCTTTTCTTTGGTTGCCATTACTTTATCAATTTTTGTGTTATAGGAGTGGGTCATCTCCTGTATCATATCGACAGCTTCTTTTTCGAGATCTTCCGGCAATCCGTCTTTAAGTAATTGTTTTAATTCATCGTTTGCCCATTTCCTTGTTGTCCGTATACTGATCTTGGCTGTTTCACCTTCGTTCCTCACCTGTTTAACAAGCTGATGTCTTCTTTCTTCTGTAAGAGGAGGTATATTTATGCGGATAGCTTCACCATTATTGACAGGTGTGAGTCCGATATTTGCTGCCATTATCGCTTTTTCTATTATCCCGAGCATATTTTTTTCCCAGGGTTGTATAAGAATTGTTTTGGGATCGGGGGTATTGATATTAGAAACCTGGGTCAATGGAGAATTGACTCCATAATAATCAACTGTGATACCATCGAGAAGAGCAGGATTAGATCTTCCTGCCCGAAGGCGGGCAAGTTCATGTTCAAGATGCTCAAGGGCTTTTTCCATTCTTTCCCGGGATTCGTCAGTTATAAGTTCAATTTCTTCGTTCATATGGTTCAGGTTAGAGAGTTGTACAACAAAAATAGTAAAATAGGTGGAATAGCAATAGTACTTTCAATTGCTGACCAGCGTTCCAATCGTTTTTCCCTCAATCAATTTAATGAGATTACCGGGTTTGTTCATATCGAAAACCACCAAAGGCATGTTGTTTTCTCTGCACATTGTAAATGCAGTGGAATCCATTACTTTAAGCCTTCTGTTAATCACTTCCTCAAAAGAGATTTTATTAAATTTTTCTGCAGTGGAATCTTTTTCCGGATCGGAGGTGTACACACCATCTACTCTTGTACCCTTAAGAAGGACACTTGCCCCGATTTCTACTGCTCTCAGGGCTGCAGCTGTATCAGTTGTAAAGAATGGATTACCGGTACCTCCGGAAAGAATGCAGACTGTATTGTTTTTCATTGCTTCCACCACTCTGTCCCTGTTATAGAGTTCTCCCACAGGTTCCATCCTAATAGATGTGAATACCCTGGCTTTGGCGCCCAGTCTGCAGATAGCACTCTCCAGAGCAAGACTGTTAATTACTGTTGCCAGCATGCCCATCTGATCGCCTTTTAAACGGTCAAAACCTGATTCAGTTCCACTAAGACCACGAAATATATTTCCACCGCCGATTACTATTGCCACCTCACAGCCTTTGTTCAGAACATCAATTACCTGTTTTGCATATTCATTCAAAACAGTATCACTGATTCCCTGGTTCCCTGACCCTGAAAGTGATTCCCCGCTAAGTTTGAGCAGAATTCTGGAATATTTCATAGTATTTATATGTTAATTTTACAGTAAATTAAAGGAAAGAGTGCAACGAATTTAATAAAACTGATTGGAATTATTGAAGTTTTTCCAAATTTCCAGGTAGGGGAAATAAGATTTCTCATATTTTTTTTGATTTCATACTCTACGAGGAATCCCTGTCTATCTAATCTGATTTTTTTTATTTATATGTTTTGAAAATTGTCTTCGAAAGAGACAATAATTCATGAGAAGTATTATCTTGGAAACGATTTACTGAACTAAATAATTTAAATATACATCTATGGCAGAAAGAACAACCAAACAAAACAAAGCTCTTGTAGTTGTGATTGCTACGGTGGCAGCAACAGGAGGCTTACTATTCGGTTTCGATACAGGTGTGATTTCAGGAGCAATCCCGTTTTTTCAAAAAACTTTTCGTATAGCTGATAACTGGATAGAGATAATCACCACTGCCGGACTGGTCGGAGCGGTTATAGGTGCCATGTTTAGTGGCAGGATAGCTGACATTTTAGGACGAAAAAAAGTTATTCTGGCATCAGCCGTTATTTTCTCTATCGGAGCAGTATGGTCAGGTGCTTCACAGAGTGCATTAATGCTGGTGTTTGCACGATTCTTCCTTGGAATTGCAATTGGTGTTTCGTCATTCTCTGTTCCGCTTTATATTGCCGAGATTTCACCTACAAAAAGCCGCGGAACTTTAGTATCTATGTTTCAATTACTGATCACTATAGGGATAATGGTTTCTTACTTAAGTGATTCTGCATTTGCTGTCCCTGACACAGATCCTGCTTTCACATCATGCTGGCGGGCAATGTTTTATGTTGGCGTAATTCCTGCATTGATAATGTTTACAGGGATGATTTTCCTTCCTGAAACTCCCCGGTGGCTGATCAGTAAAGGACATGAGGACAAATGTCGTGAAGTGCTGCAAAAGGTCGAAGAACCATCTCTCGTAGAGGAAGTTATAACAAAAATGAAATCCGATCTTGAAGCTGATAAACAGAATAAAGTAAACTGGACCCTCATATTTAAAAAATGGCTCAGAGTCCCGTTGATTATTGCGATCGGAATTATGTTTGTCCAGCAGTTTACCGGCATAAATACAATTATATATTATAGTCCAAAAATATTCCTGATGTCGGGCTTCGCAGATGCAAAAGCAGCTGTCTGGGCTTCGGTGAGTGTGGGCGTGGTGAATGTGGCATTTACAATTCTGTCCCTGTTTATGATTGACAGGCTGGGCCGCAGGAAGCTCTATTTTATCGGATTATCCGGGATGGTAGTTGCCCTGATTGCAATGGGAACATGTTTCGCTCTTCAGGCAACATTGGGCGACTCGATTAAATGGGTTACAATATCACTGGTTTGGATTTATATTGCATTCTTTGCAATCAGTCTGGGTCCGTTGGGATGGTTAATAATCTCTGAGGTATTCCCGTTAAGTGTAAGAGGTATAGGTTCAAGTATTGGTGCTCTCTCAAACTGGTTATTTAACGGTGTTGTTGCATTTACATTCTTTAAAATTGTAAAAGGGTTAACCTTGCCAGGTACTGCAATTACTCTTAAAGGAGAGGATCTTGGCAATCCGGCAGGTGCTTTCTTTTTATATGCACTTGTTGGTATTCTTGGAATAATCTGGGGATATTTCTTTATTCCTGAAACCAAAAATGTTACCCTCGAGAAAATTGAAGAACATTGGAGGGAAGGGAAGCTTCCACGAGATTTAAAACAATAAAAAAAGTGGCGCCCTAAAGCGCCACCAGATATTGAAATATGAACCTACGTATTATAAGTTAAGTGTAAAGCGTTTAAATTCTGTTACTGTCAGGTCTTTACTTACAGACTGAAGATATTGTCTGATTGTTATTTTGTTGTTTTTCACAAAATCCTGATTAAGCAGCGTACTTTCTTTAAAAAATTTAGAGAGTTTACCCTGCGCAATTTTCTCAAGCATCTCTTCTGGTTTACCATCACGTTTAGCCTGTTCTTTGCCAATTTCAATTTCCTGGGCAATTACAGATTCCGGAACCTGGTCCTTGTCAATTGCCACCGGGTTCATT
>Ga0182011_10003786_pt1 | contig 12300 bp, 7 predicted proteins | sample 711E1DmetaG_FD_120481 | JGI IMG/M metagenome (GOLD analysis project Ga0182011, IMG submission 120481) | Permafrost microbial communities from Stordalen Mire, Sweden - 711E1D metaG | ecosystem: Environmental > Terrestrial > Soil > Wetlands > Permafrost | place: Sweden: Stordalen | collected... | reverse complement strand
TCAAACATCATCCAGGAAATTGCTCGCGCGTTCGCGGGCCGGAACGTGCAACTCTTGGCGCCACTCGTTCTGGGTCGAACGGGGACCTACGAAGAACTTTTCGCCCGCTTGAAAAAACAAGGCTACGCCCGCGTCCGGGTGGACGGGCAGATTCGGGAGCTGGACTCCGCCATCAAGCTGGACCGCTACAAGAAGCACACCATCGACGCGGTGATCGACCGGCTCGCCGTGACGGCCGCCGCCCGTCAACGATTGGCCGATTCCGCGGAGACGGCGCTCAAAGAATCCAAAGGGCTGATCCTCGTCGCGCCCGCCGACGACGGGAAGAAGGGCGACGTCCTCTATTCCGAGCGCTTCGCCTGCCCGGATTGCGGCCTGAGCCTTCCGGAGGTGGAGCCCCGCCTTTTCTCCTTCAACAGCCCCCACGGCGCTTGTCCCTCCTGCGACGGGCTCGGCGTGAAGCTTGAAATCGCCGAGGACTTGGTCATCCCCGACGAACAGCTTTCGGTGACCGAGGGCGCCCTGGCCGCGTGGTCCAATCCCGTCACGACCCGCACGCACCGTTGGAAGTCGTCCTGGGCCGGCTACTACGATGAAATCCTTAAGGAAGTCTGCCGGCGCCACAAGATCCCGATGGACAAGCCTTGGAAATCGCTTTCCAAAGAAGAGCGGCGGATTTTGCTCCACGGCGGCGTCGAACACAAGTCCCCTTGGGGCCGTTCCGAGAAGATCTTCGAGGGCGTCATCGGCAATTTAGAACGCCGCTACAAGGAATCGGAGTCGGATTTCGTCAAAGAGGAGGTCCGGGAGCGGTTCATGCGGAGCCGCCTGTGCCCGGATTGCCGGGGAGCGCGGCTCAAACCCGCGGCCCTCGCCGTGACCGTGGCGGACAAATCCGTGCAGGACGTCGTCCGAATGAGCGTCCGCCAAGCCCGCGATTTCTTCGCGGGCTTGTCCCTCGAAGGCCGCGAACAGGCGGTGGCCAAGCCCGTCTTGAAGGAAATCCGGGAGCGGCTGACTTTCCTCGTGGACGTGGGGCTCGACTACGTGACCTTGGACCGGGAGTCGGCGACCCTGGCCGGCGGCGAGGCCCAGCGGATCCACCTGGCGACCCAGATCGGCTCGGGATTAGTCGGGGTTATGTACGTGCTGGACGAGCCCACCATCGGCCTCCACCCGCGGGACAACGACCGGCTTCTGGGCACTCTGAAACGGCTTCGGGATTTGGGGAACACATTGATCGTCGTCGAGCACGACGAGGCCACCATCCGCGCCGCGGATTGGATCGTCGATCTGGGTCCGGGCGCGGGCGTCCACGGGGGGCAAATCACATTCTCGGGCGCCCTGCCGGACCTCCTGAAAGCCGAGTCCCTCACCGCGGATTACCTGCGCGGGGACCGCCGCATCGAAATTCCGGGCGAACGGAAATCGCCAGATGGAAGATTTTTGGAGGTCCTGGGCGCCGCCGAGCATAACCTGAAAAATATCGACGTTAAGATTCCTCTCGGCCTCTTCGTCGCCGTCACGGGAGTTTCCGGGTCGGGAAAATCCACCCTGGTGGACGATGTGCTGCGAAAGGCCTTGTCGAAAAAGATTCACGGCGCCAAAGAGGAGCCAGGCCGGCACCGGGCTATAAAGGGCGTGGAGCATGTCGACAAAGTCGTCCTGGTGGACCAAACGCCCATCGGCCGCACCCCCCGGTCCAACCCGGCCACCTACACGGGGGCGTTCGGGCCCATCCGCGATCTTTTCGCGCAACTCCCGGAATCCCGCCGTCGGGGCTACAAGCCCGGGCGTTTCTCCTTCAACGTCAAGGGAGGCCGCTGCGAGGCCTGCCAGGGCGACGGGACGATCCGAATTTCGATGCAGTTCCTTCCCGACGTTTACGTCCGATGCGAGGAATGCCAGGGCCGGCGCTTCAACGCGGAAACGTTGGAAGTCGCTTACAAAGGGAAATCCATCGCCGACGTATTGGCCATGCCCATCGAAGAAGCTCTCGCTTTCTTTGAAAACGTCCCGGCTATTTCCCGCATCTTGGCCACGCTCGTGGACGTCGGCATGGGTTACGCGGCCGTCGGCCAGCCGGCGCCGCACCTTTCCGGCGGCGAGGCCCAGCGGGTCAAGCTGGCGGCGGAGCTTTGCCGCCGCGCCACGGGCCGCACGCTTTACATCCTCGATGAACCGACGACCGGTCTCCACTTCGCCGACGTGGAAAAGCTCTTGAGCGTTCTGCGCCGCCTCGTCGAAGGCGGCAACACGGTCCTCGTGATCGAGCACAACCTGGACGTCGTGAAGACCGCGGATTGGATCGTCGACCTGGGACCGGAAGGCGGCGAAGGCGGGGGCCGCATCGTCGTCGAAGGAACGCCCGAAACGGTCGCCCGGTCGTCCGAGTCGCACACGGGCCGCTTCTTGCGCGAGGCCCGAAACGCCCATCCTTCGACGGAAAAAAAGCGCTTGTAAATTTTTCTCGCAGCGCTTGACATCGCGGCGGCCATAAATTAGGATATCCACAACCTCATTTTCCGCCCCTATTCTTCCTGTGATAAGTCGCTCGGACGCGTCCGGTGAGGGTTTTTTGCTCCTAGCCGTTAGCAATAGATGGCAGATCGTGGCTGATTCTGGCTTATCAAGATAAATCCACAGTAATTATCCACATATGTGGATAAACCTGTGCATAAGTGGGGGCCGAGCCGTGTTAATCAGCAAAACCGCCGAGGATTTGTGGTCCGATGTCGCCGCTCAGATCAAGAGCGATCTTAAGGAAGAAACATATAATTTGTGGCTTAAGCCGGTGAAAGCCCTGAGGTGGGAAGACCAGCTTCTCACTTTACAGGTCCCCAACCGGTTCTTTTCGGAGTGGGTCAAGAAGAATTGCCAAAAAACCATCGAGGATCGGCTCAAAGCTCTTACCGGTCATGACGCCGCCCTGGCTTTCGAGGCCGCCCAGGAGATCGAACCCATCCTAAAGCAGGAGGAAGCTCGGGTCGAGCCCCTGCCGGCGCCGAAATTAGAGTCTCGCTTTGAGGGGATTGAAGATCCTTTCAACCCCAAGTACACCTTCGACACATTTGTTGTCGGCCCCTCCAACCGTTTCGCCCAGGCCGCCGCCGAAGCAGTCGCCAAGGACCCCGGACGGGCTTACAACCCATTGTTTCTTTACGGCGGCGTGGGCCTGGGAAAGACCCATATCCTCAACGCCATCGGCCACCACATCCGGCATAATCGGCCCGGCGCGCGAGTCCTTTACATCAGCTCGGAGAAGTTCATCAACGAGTTCATCGATTCTTTGCGATTTGAGCGCATGAAGGAATTCCGCGCCAAGTACCGAAGCGTGGACTGCCTCTTGATGGACGACGTCCAATTCCTTGTGGGCAAAGAAAACTCCCAGGAGGAGTTCTTTTACACCTTCAACACCCTTTACGACTCTAAAAAACAGATCGTTATTACTTCGGACCGCACTCCATCCGCGACCAAAGTCGGCGACCGGCTCGTTTCCCGCTTTGAGTGGGGGGTCGTGGCCGATATCCAGCCGCCCGACTTGGAGACGAGGATCGCTATCCTCCGCAAGAAGGCGGCATCGGAGAACATTTTCGTCCCGGACGACGTTATTTTGTACATCGCCTCCCAAATTCGCGCCAACATTCGCGAGTTGGAGGGAAGCTTGATCCGCATCGTGGCCTTTTCCTCCTTGACGGGCACGCCGCTCACCGTGGACGCGGCCCGCGAAACCCTTAAGGACATCGTCCAACAGAATGACGCTTCGCGTCCCGTCCAGATTCCCGACATCCAGGATGTCGTGGCCCACCACTTCAATTTGGACGTAAAGGACATGAAATCCAAGCGCCGCACCGACGCCGTCGCCTTCCCCCGCCAGATCGCCATGTACCTGGCCCGCACTCTCACCGAATGTTCCACGACGGAGATCGGCGAAGCTTTCGGCGGCAAGGACCACACAACCGTCATGCACGCCTGCAACAAGATCAAAGCCAAAATGCAGGGCGATCCCTACTTCACCGCACTCGTCAATAAGATCACACAACAAATCCGCACCGCCGTCTCTTTGGACGGCTATCACCCGCGTTGACGCGGGCCCTCCTTCCCATCGCCACAACCGGGATAAATTTGTTGGTTCCGCGCGAACAACTTCCAAAACGGTGGATTCATCCGGTTGTCGGGGATATTCGGGAAGACAGGGCTCGCTTTCCCCCACCCTCATCCACAACCCGCCCTCTATCAACTTCGTTTCCCATCAACATGTTTCGCCCTTCTCACCCCGGCTTTCCACTTCTTCACATCCCCTACTACGACGACTACTATTTCTTCACTATAGAACCATTAGACAATTCGTGTCACTCACAATTCAAGCAAAGATCAACCCCTTAAATCGAAATCTCCCATGCGCATCCTTATCGCACCGGACAAATTCAAAAATTGTCTTTCGGCGCATCAAGCCGCTCAATCAATAAGCCGCGCCCTCCACCATCAATCGTTCAAACTTATGCCGCTGGCTGACGGGGGGGAAGGAACAGCCCGAATCCTTAGCCTGGCTCTGAACGGCCAGCCCCGGCGAATGCTGGCCGGTGATCCGTTGGGTCGTTCGGTATCAACCGCCTGGATTTGGTTTCCCAAAACCCGCACCGCTCTCATCGAATTGGCTCAAGCCTCCGGCCTCTGGAGATTGCGCGCGAAGGAACGGAACCCCCTTCACACATCAACCTACGGGACGGGTCAACTCATCCGCGGCGCGCTGGCCCTTTTTCCAAAAGAGATTTGGCTGGCCTTGGGGGGAAGCGCCACCGTGGATGGAGGGGCCGGTCTTTTACAAGCCTTGGGCGCGCGGCTCCTGGTCAAAAAGAAACGCGTGCTCCTGCGCCCCGCGACCGGAGCGGACCTCAGTTATCTTCAAAGCCTGGACTTGTCCTTGCTGGATCCTCGCTTGGCTCGCGCGAAAATATCCATTCTTTGCGATGTGGACAATCCTCTTCTTGGATCCAGCGGGGCGGCGCGGGCCTTCGGGCCTCAAAAAGGCGCTTCTCCCCGTGTTGTGGCTCGATTGGAGCGCGGTCTGCGGAACTGGGCGCGCATTTTGGAGCGCGCAACAACACGGCAAGTTATGCGAACGCCGGCCTTGGGCGCTGCGGGAGGGGCGGCGGCGGGTCTTTTCGCGGCGCTGAGGGCCAAGGTTTGTTCGGGAGCTCGGGCGGTCATGGATGCCTCGGGTTTCGATGCTGAGCTCAAGAAGGCCGACCTGGTCATAACCGGCGAGGGGATGGTGGACCGGGCGACGTGGAAAGGAAAAGTGGTGGGACAAGTTGCGCAACGAGCCGCCCGGGCGGGGATCCCCGTCGTGATCCTGGCGGGACGCTTGGGTTCGGGCTGGAAACCGCCTCAGACGCGCGGCCGACTCCACTTCGAGGAATTGGCCCGAGACCTCCCTCCCGCCGAGTCCATGGCCCACGCCAGGACTCTCTTGCCTGAAGCGACGAAGCGAGCGTTCGGGAGATTGCCTACTCGGTGATTTCAGGTTCTCCCGTATCTTCCTCGCCGGGCTCTTCGGGGGCGAACTCCGTGGGGACGGTCCCGGCCTTGAACGCCTGCAGGACGACGTGACGCGTAGTGGGTAAGGCGAGGAGTCCCGTCTCGGCGTCCACCTTGGCAAAGACAATTCCGGGAGGGACGGGGAAGTCGCGAACGGGAATGTACTGGCCCGCTTCCCGCATGAAATCCGTCCACAAGGGGACGGTCACGCCCGCCGATGTGATTTTCTTGCCCAAGGGCAGGAAATCATCGTACCCCATCCATACCCCGGCCGCCAAGTCCGGCGTATAACCCACAAACCACAAATCGCGCAGGTCCTGCGTCGTCCCCGTCTTGCCCGCCACGGGCCGCCCCAGAGTGGAAGCGTAGCGCCCCGTTCCTTCCTGGACGACCGCTTCCATGAGGCGGAGGATCAAATAGTTGCTGACGGGGTTCACGGCGACCGCTCCCACCGGAGTCGTCTCTTCCAAAACCGTGCCGTCCCGGTCCAGGACCCGAAGGACGGAATAGGGGACCATGTGGGTCCCGTTATTGGCGAAGGTGGCGAAGGCGGCCGTCATTTCCTGAACGGTCACGACGGATGAACCCAGCCCCAGAGATAAAACAGCGTCCAAGGAGCTTTCGATCCCGCAGCGCTTGGCCGTGTCCACGACGGCGCGGGGCCCCACGCGGTCAATCAACCGGACGCTGACAAGGTTCCTCGACAAAGCGAGCCCCCGCCGGAGAGTGACGGGCCCCAAGAACTTGTCGTCCCAATTTTTCGGAGCCCAGATAGGGTCCTGGTATTCGTCGGGCTTTGTTTCTTTAAGTTCGAGGAGCTCGGGCGTGTAATAGCCCGTCACCATCTCTCGCAGCGCGGCGTAATCCGTCGCCTCGGCCACGAGTTGCGGATGGCTCGTCACGTCCGTGTAGGCGACGGGATAGTCGTTGACGACGGTGGCGCCGGTGAGCCCCGAGTCCAGGGCCGTCAACCACACGAACGGTTTGAAAGAGGACCCGGGCTGCCGCTTGGCTTGGGTGGCGCGGTTGAACTGGCTCTTCTCGAAATCCCGCCCGCCGACCATGGCCCGGAGCCCGCCCGTCCTCGGGTCCACCGCCGCCAAAGCCACTTGGACGGGGGTGGGTTCCGGACCAAACTCCTCGGGCTCGGCCTCCTTGGCGTCGGCCCCCTTGTCCCGGGCCGCTTTCCAGGCCGCGTACTTCTGGAGGATCGCCGGGGGGCACTTTTTGTCCTTGACGAGCCCCTCCAGCCGCTGGACGGCGTACTTGTCGTCGAACTCCTGAGCATGGGCCCGGCACGCTTTCTCGGCGGCCAACTGCATGCGCAAATCCATGGTCGTATAGATGGACAAACCGCCCTTGTAGAGTTTTTCCCCGTATTTCGGTTCCAACTGCCGCCGGACCTCCTCGATAAAATAAGCCGCCGTGGCGACTTCGTTGGGCACCCGGGGCACGCGCACGGGCTCGGCGTGGGACTTCAACTCCTCGCCCTCGGTGATGAAGCCCAACTCCCGCATGCGCCCCAGGACGACGTTGCGCCGGGCGACCGCCCGGCGGAGGTCCTTGAAGGGGGAAAAGCTCCCCGGGTTCTTCGGCAGGCCGGCCAAGAGGGCGCAATCGGAGAGAGTCAAAGCCTGGGGGGTCTTTCCGAAATAGACCTTCGCCGCCGCCGCGACGCCGTAAGCCCCGTGACCGTAATAGATTTGGTTGAGATAGAGCTGCAAAATTTCATCCTTCGAGAAATTGCGCTCGATCTGAAGGGTCAGGAGAAGCTCTTTAAGCTTCCGGGCGACGGTCCGTTCGCGGGTGAGGAATATGTTCTTGGCGAGCTGTTGAGTGATGGTGCTCGCCCCCTGCCTGGCCCGGCCGGCGCGGAGGTTCGCCAGCATGGCCCGGAAGACGGCCTTCACATCCACGCCCGGGTGCTCGTAGAAGTGCTCGTCCTCGATCGCCAAGGTCGCCCGCTGGAGGTCGAGAGGAATCTCCGTCAAGGGCAGGAGGGTCCTTTGCTCGACGAAAAGCTCGCCGGCCACCTCGCCCCGGACGTCATACACCCGCGTGACCAAGGACGGCGTGTAGCGATCGAGGGAATCGATGGCGGGCAGCTCTTTGAGGAACCGCCGCGCGATGAACGCCGAACCGATCACTCCCGCCGAGAAAGCGGCCGCCAACGTCCACGCGGCGCGCCGATGTTGGTGCAAAGCGTCGAAAATCATCGGATCATGATCCTATTTTCTGAATCGGAGGGCTAGTGCGGCGGCGGGCGGCGTTGACGGCCTTCCGGGCGAAAGATATGATTTTTGTACGCGGAGACCGAGCGAATTCACCCGCTCTCCAAGAAGGGGGATAATTTGGAATCTTCCAAGATCGCCATGACCACCGACGAGGTCGGACAATATCTCGGCGTCAACGCGACCCGCGTCCAGCGGTGGATAAGGGAAAGGAAGCTCAAGTGCTTCAAGACCGAGGAGGGCGACACCCGCGTCTTCCTGAAACAAGTCTACGCCTTCGTCAAGGTTCACGGCTTTCCCAACGCGACGAAAGCGCGGACGTCTTGACGCGCCCGCCTAACGGTTTGACGACGCGATGAAGCTCACTTGGCCGAAAGAAGGCGCCGGTCAGGGCGTGAAAAGGCGGGACTACGCCGCCGAGGAGAAGACTCTCCAGGCGGCGGTCGCGAAGGCGCAAAAAGGCGGCCCCTACGACATCCGGCTCGCCAAGAGCCTGGTGGAGTTGGCGAACCTTTACAATCAGATGGGGCGTTTCGCCGAGGCGGAACCCCTTCTCACCCGGGCCACCGCTCTTTACGAACACCTGTTCAGCCCTTCCCACGAAGCCACTCTCGAAACCACGCGGGCCCTCGCGGAGGTTCTGTCCCTGGTGGGGCGGTTCCTGGAAGCCGAGACTCTGCTTTTGAGGAATGTCCAAATCCTGGAAGAGAGCTCGGTGCGCGACGGCGCGCCCCTGGTCGCGGACTTAAAAAGCCTCACGGAGATCCGCCGCCAACTTGGAAGGCTGGCGGAGGCCGAATCCCACCTGGCCCGGGCCATTAAAGTCGCGGCGGTCGTGTACGGCCCATCCAGCCCTGAAACGGCGGACCTCCTGACGGCCTTGGGGCGGCTGGCCATGGATCGGGGCCGTCCGAACGAAGCGGAGGCGCATTTCAAGCGGGCGCTCGAGATCGTGCGGGAAACGTACGGGAATAAAAGCCTTCAACACGCCTTCCTTCTCGAGAAGGCCGGGTTCTTTCATCAAACCCGCGGCCGGTGGGACAAGGCCGAAGCCCACTATCGCCGGGCCTTGGACATTTTCGAGGAGTTTCATGGGCCCGCCCATACGACCGTCGGCGTGTGTCTCATGAAGATCGCCGGCCTGTACTTCGCGCAGGGGAAAGCCGCCAAAGCCGCGCCGCTCGTGAGCCGCGCCCTCGCGATCCGAGAGGCGCTCCTGGCCGCCACCCATCCCTCCATCGCCTCGGCCCTGTCGCTCCTGGCCGACCTCCGGGCCTCTGAGGGCGCCGTGGGCGAGGCCGAAGATCACTACCAGCGGGCCTGGATGATCTACGAAAAAGCCTACGGCCCGGAAAGCCCGCCCGTGGCTCTTTGTATCAACAATTTGGCGGAGCTCTATTTTTCCCAGGGGGTTCTTGACGAGGCCGAGCGGTTGGTGCGGCGCGCCCTGGAAATTCACAAACGGCTTTTCGGCCGCAACCACGTGGAGGTGGCCTCCACGCTCAAGAATTTGAAAACGGTGCTCGAGGCCCAGAAGAAGATGCCCGAAGCGGCGGAGGTCCGGCGGGAGCTTCGGGAAATCCGTTCGCTTCTCCAACGGGAACGCGCGGCGTAAGTTCTTGCCTGCACACGACGAAACGGCCCCTCGGTCCGTCGGACCGAGGGGCCGTTTCCATTTAAGGGAGCGTCACTTCTGGGAAGGTTTCTTGTTTAGGACCGGCGTCAGAACGATTTCGACCCGGCGGTTCTGGGCGCGGCCGTCGGAGGTGTCGTTCTCGCCCATGGGGTGGTACATGGAAGCCCCCACCGCGTAAAGCCGTTCGGGAGGCACGCCGGCCTCTTGCAAAACTTTCACGACCGCCGTGGCCCGGGCCGACGAAAGCTCCCAGTTCGAGGCGAACTTTTTCGCCGTGGATTTCCCGATGTTCAGGTTGTCCGTATGCCCCTCGACGTGGATGAGGTGTTCCGACATGCCTTTGAGGGAGTCGGCGACCTTCTTCAGCGCCGAGAGGCCCGCCGGCTTGACCACGGCCGAGCCGGAATCGAAGAGGATTTTATCCACGAAGGTCACGGTGAGCCGGTCGTTCATCTTTTCAAGCTTGATCGTCTTCTGTTTCAACTCGGACTTGAGGGACTCCTCCATCTGCTTTTGGGCGGCGTCCAACTCCGCCAAACGCTGTTTCGCTTCGTCCAGGTCCTTGGCGGCCTGTTCCAGCGCGGCTTTTTTCTCCTCCAGCTGGGGCTTGAGCCCTTCCAACTCGGACAGCGATGTCTGGGCTTTGTCGAGCTCCTCCTGGGTTGCCGACAGCTCGTCTTCCAGGCGCAGATATTCGCCCTTCGAGACGCAACCGCCCAGAAGCATGGCGGCCAACGCCGCGCAAAGAAATGTTTTCATCGGGGACCTCCGGATGATTTTGTCCAACGAACGGCGGAATTGTAGCAAGAAAGGACACGGACGGCGGCAGGCGGGGCGCGCTGATTGTTATATCATGCGGTCGTCATGCCCAAGGCAAGGATGAGGGAGCCCCGGCCGTCTTTCCGATCCCGAGCCGGTTCGCCGCGTCCTGGTTCCGCGCCGCATTCCGCCGGCGCGAAGTCTTGATGACCCGCCGCCCCGGGATGCGTCGGAATCGGGTCGCGCTTCGTCCCGCGCGCGCCCGCTACCGGACTCGGGCGGCCGTTTCCTTGGCCAAGCCCCTCGTGATCCTGGCCGCCGGGGCCGGGGCGCTGTTCTGGGGCGGGTCCGCCGCCCGTCAAGCCTGGATCCGCGCGGATTGGAACCGGGTGCGGGCCGTGATCCTCGTCCCTGGCGCGCCGCAGGACGGAACGGTCCCTGACGGAATGGAGCGAGCTCTCGGTATAGGCGCCGGCGATCCCTTGTTCGGCTTCTCGGCGGGGGCGACGGAGAGGCGGCTTCAACTTCAATTTCCCGAGCTCAAGTCGGTTCGGGTGCGGCGAACGCTCGACGGGAAGGTCCGGGTCGTCTATCTCCGCCGCCGCGCGGCGGCCAAAGTTTGGGACAACGGGCAATGGCTGGGAATGGACGAGGAGGGGGGCGTGTTCCCTTTGAGGGTCTTCGCCCCCGAAGACGCTCCTCCGGAAGGGCTCCTGCCGGAAGAAGGCCGGCAGCCTCTTCCCATCGTGTCCGGCGTTCCGCCGGGTCCGGCCGCTCGGGGCCCTTTGGAGTTCGCGGGGATCCTCCGCCGGTTGCCGCAGCCCTGGGCTCGGACTTTTTATAAAATGAAACTCGCTCCATCCGGAGAGGCGGTTTTGTTCTTGAAGGACGGTCCCGTCGTCCGGTGGGGGGAACCCGTCCCGGAGGAGGCCGTCGTTCAGGCGAAGGCCGAGCGCTTGGAACGCGCTCTCCGCCATCCTCGCCTGACGGGCGGGGCCGAGAGCGTTCGATTCGTGGACGACCGCCGGATCGCCGTGAAGCCGAAGTTGGAAACTCGGAGCTAAAGGACCACATGCCAAAACCCGATATTGTCGTCGGACTCGACGTCGGCAGCGCCCAGGTCGTCGCCGTCCTCGCCCAGAGGGACCCGGAAACGGACGCCCTTCAAGTTCTCGGCGGCGCGCGCCGGGCTTGCCGCGGACTGAAAGGCGGCGTCGTCATCAACATCGACGAGACGGCCCAGGCCGTCGCCCGTGCCGTGGAGGAGGCCGAAGGCATGGCCGACCTCGTCGGGGCGACGAAGAGCCTGCTCATCGGGATCCGCGGAGCGCATCTTCAGACCTTCAACCATCACGGCGCCATGAACATCGCCCGGACGGACAAGGAGATCACCCCGGAGGACCGCGACCAGGTGGTGGAGAACACCAAGGCCGTGCCCATCTCGCCCGACCGGGAAATCGTCCATGTTATTCCCCAGGATTTTATCCTCGATCGGCAGTCCGGCGTCCCCAACCCCGTCGGAATGGAGGCGAGCCTATTGGAAGTGGACGTTCACATCGTGACGGCTTCCCAGTCGCACTTGAACAACGTCTGGAAAGCCATCGCCAAGGCCGGTTTCCAGGTCGAGGAGCCGATTTACGGGCTTCTGGCCGTCGGCGACGCCGTCGTCTCGCCCGAGGAGAAAGATTTGGGCTGCGTCCTCCTCGACTTGGGCGGGCAGACCACCGGCATCGCCGCCTACGCCGAAGGCGCCGTCCGGTTCACCAAAGAGCTGGCGCTCGGAGCCGACGCCGTCACGCACGACCTCTCGCACGCGCTCCGGACCTCGCTCGTCGAGGCGCAAAAAATAAAGGAACGGGACGGCGCGGCCAGCCGGTCCCTCGCCGATGGGAACTTGGAGGAGACCCTGGAGTACCTCTCGGTGGACGGCCGCACGACGAAACGGATCAAGCGGCAAGGGCTGGTGGATTTCATCTCCCCGCGCATCGAGGAGCTTTTCACGGTCGTCCAGGAGGAGCTTCGGAACTCGGGCTTCGGCGACCGCGTCGCGGGCGGGGGCGTGATCCTGACCGGCGGCGGCTCGCTCCTCAAAGGGATGGCGGGCGCCGCCGAGCAAATCCTGGAATTGCCCGT
>Ga0182011_10003785_pt1 | contig 12303 bp, 11 predicted proteins | sample 711E1DmetaG_FD_120481 | JGI IMG/M metagenome (GOLD analysis project Ga0182011, IMG submission 120481) | Permafrost microbial communities from Stordalen Mire, Sweden - 711E1D metaG | ecosystem: Environmental > Terrestrial > Soil > Wetlands > Permafrost | place: Sweden: Stordalen | collected... | reverse complement strand
TTTTAAACCAGTACCTGAAAATGGTTTTCCGGACCTTATTGGCAAAATAAGCACCAGCTGGAATTTTTGAAATATTCCTTTTTGTTACTCTAAGCCAGTTTATAAACTTCTGGTTTGCCCGGTTTCCGGATGTCATAAACTCATTATCAAATAAATTAGTCCTTCACAACCATGCCATCAAGAATTGACTTGTAATGTAAAGCAATTTTTGAGAACCTTAGTGAATCCCTGTTTTCAAAAGCATTTTTACCAATGAAAGACAATTTTTCTGGATACGGAAGATATTCCCGGAACAAGTTATACAGGTCATTTTCGGAATCAAAAAAGAGACCGGAATACTTGTCTTTGATGATGTCCCCGGCAATCCCGGTTTTTCGGGTAAAAACACAATACCCTAAAGCAAATGGTTCGGCTATACAATGTCCAAATGTTTCTGTATTTGACGGAACTACGGCCATATTGCATATCTGGTAGAGATTAAAAACCTCAGTATTTGTTAATTGCCCGGGGAAAGTTACAATCCCTTCCACATTCAATTTCTTTACTAATTGTTTACATGCATCCAAAAGAGGTCCGGAACCGGGTAAAATTAAGCGAAGGTCTGAATCCTTGGTGGTTTGAATATACCTGGCGACTGCCTTAATGAGGACGTGTTGATTTTTCCCTTTCCTGAACTGGCCTGCAAAGACAATGATTTTATTCCCAATCTGAGGGACCGGGTATTTAGGGGAAAAGTACTCTTCTCCCAATCCTAAAAACAATAATGTTGATTTATGTTTAACAAGGAAAAATTTATTGCGAACATATGAAGAGCAAACTAGAACTTTATCAGTGGTAAATAATAAAGCTATCATTATGAGATATCTTGCAACAATCGACTTAATCAAAAAGTTGTGCCTATAGCCATGAATAGTATAGATAATTTTTATTTTCTTTTTTTTTACAATCTTAATATAGACAATTAACGAAAGCTGCCAGTTGTTTTGAACATGAATAATATTACACTTGTATTGATTGATAATTGATTCGATTTTATGAATAAGTTCAAAAAACATTTTATGTTCATCCAACCCTCGAATTCTTATAAGGCTAAAAGGAAGTTGAATCCATATTTTAGAAAGCCCTTCTACTTGTTCTTTTTCTCCTGCAACCGCATAAAGTTTGATTTTATCAGATGGGGAAAAATATTTTGCTTGTTCAGTTAGAAGATATGATAATCCAATCTTATGGTCTGATGAAAAATACAGAAGATTGATTTGTTGTTGTGATTCCATACCGTTATAGCAAAATTGAGTTTGTCTTGTTAATTAATAAGATGATAATTTTCGGAAGAAAAATAATCTTAAACATTTTGGGAAAAAAGCTAGTAAGAGGTAAAAATACACATGAAAATTTAAACAATTGAACTTCAAAGCTTTATAACCTTCGTAAAAAACCATGTAAAATTGACCGTACCTTAAAAAAGTCGAAGCTCGCATTTTATGCCATAGAGAATTATATTTTTTCAGACCTTTAAGATCAGTAAATGATGTTTTTAATAAAGTAATTAGTTCATCACCAACGTAATCTTCTTTTTCAAACTTTCTATTCGGAGGTGCATGGTAAGTATGTGATTTATCTAACCAGAATATTGCTAAAGGATTTATTGAATAAGCTATTTTATTTTTGATTGCTAATCTTGCCCATGTAAGTAAATCCTCACCAGCGTTAATGCCTTCTGGGAAGCCACCAATTTCTTCAAGTGTTGTTTTTTTTACGCAAACTGCAGAAGTCCATAATGGTGGAGCTGATTTAGCTGCAATCGAAAAATAATTTTGGAGAATAAATTGTTTCTTTTCTTTTGGTATTGAAATGAAAGCTTGCTTTTTATTACCTAAGTAATCGCCAAAGTAATATGATGTTGCACATACTGTCGCTTCAGGAAACAAATTCATTAGAACAAATATTTCATTAAGATAATCATAGTCCCATTCATCATCCGCATCAAGAAAAGCAATCCATTCCCCCGAAGCCTCTCTTAACCCCCTATTCCTAGCTGCTGACACTCCTGAATTGACCTGTTGAATAATTTTTATTTTTTCAACTTTATCTGAATAAAAATGTGTAGCTTCAATACTATTATCCGTAGAGCCGTCATCAACGATAATAATTTCTCTTGCTTGACATGATTGATTCAAAACTGATTCTATTGCTCTTCCAATGCTTTCAACCTTATTATATAAGGGGATTATAACACTAATATTAGAATGCTCTCCCATGAATTATCTTTTCAGCAGGGGTTTAGAAACATCTTGATTTAATGAATTTGAGTACAAAATTCCAATCATTGCGAAAAAATAGTTTGGGAAAAATATTGTGTATTTCAAAATATTATCACTGTACATGAATAAAAGAAATACTGGAAAAAGAGTAAGGGTCCCGCTCCATAGTATAAATGAATAAGTTGTTTGATATTGTTTCTTGCGCCTAAACAATGAGATAAATTGGATGAAAAATCCAAATAATAATGTGTACAATCCTATCCATCCATAATTATACCTTACTGATAGAAAATCATTATGCGCTTCGGAATGTGGAGCCCCAATATATGTAAAGGCAATGTTCTCGCTTCGAGGACCGTTGCCAAAGAGAGGCGCCTCTTCTAAACCAGATTCTAATGCTAGTCTCCAAGTCATTCTTCCAGAAGTTTTAAAGGTTTCATTTTCATAATAATTCAATGAGATATCGCTAAGATCCCCATGACCTGAACTAAACGATTTTTCTTGGAACCTGGGCGAATAGAATACATATAATCCAAGTATAGAAACAATAATTAATGAAAATAGTCTAAAGGTTATACTTCTATTCCCAATATGGATACCTAAAATCATCAATATGGCTACAAGTCCCATACGAGCCACTGTGGTAAATGGAATGATTAGAAGCGTCAAATAATAGAAAAAGAATTTTTTTCTTTTCATTACAAAAAAACACCCTAAACAAATAACAGCACAAATTGAATATATCATCGGTGTAATTGATACAAGGGGGAAATATCCATTTCTAAAAATGATTCCTAATAAGTAAATGAAAAAAATTAAAGAACAATAAAAAATCAAACTCTTAAAGATCCATCTTAATATTATATCGTTATAATGTAATGAGGCGCATACAAGTCCAATGATTATCGGAAGGAGATATTGGCCTGTAAGCTGTAGTCCTAAAAAGGAAAAATCTGGAACAAGTCGAATAATAATAAATAATACCCATGGAATCCAAATCAATAATGGAAAATTTGTAGTTGGGCTTCCTAATAGAAAAATAATTGAAATAACCAACATTATAATCCATGCCCACCCAGTAAGATTGAAACCTAAAACGGTATCAGACTGAACTGGCAGAAAGAATTTGAACAAAGGAATAGTGGCAGTAACAAAGATGAATACAAAGAAGAGTCTTGTCTTCTGGTAATTTGGCATATTGAACTAAACGGTATATATTTTACTTATTTTTTCCTGGAAGACCAAAGTGGAATAGGACTTTTGAATCGTTACTCTGGCTGACTGACCTAATTTTAAAGCTGTTTCCTTATTATTAATTAAATCTTGAATTGCCTTCGTTAATGCTTTAGTATCGTGCGCATTAACTAGAATTCCATTTCTATTATCCTGAATAATTTCTTTTAAGCCACCCACATTATTCGCAATTACAGGTTTATATGCCGCCATTGCCTCGGCTGCAGTCAATCCGAATCCTTCAAACCTTGAGGGACAGACCACAACATCCATCAATTTCATTAAATGAAGAGAAGTTTGATGAGGTACAGTTCCTATCCATGAAATTCGTTCTAATATTCTAAGTTCAGCAGCAAGTAGCAAAAGATTAGGTTTTTCAAAACCATCACCAATAATAAGCAAATGAAGTTCTTTCTCTTTTTTTACAAGCCCTGCGAAGGCGTATAATAAGAGGTCAATGCCTTTCTCGAACCCTAATCTTGAAATTGACCCGATGATATATTTCCCAATTAATTCCGGATATCTATTTTTTACATTCGCTTCAATTTGCAGAAAAGAATTGTCAATTAATTCGAGGTCAATAGCATTATGAATAGTAAAATGACCTCTATAATTTGGAACTGATGTTTTAGTGATTGCATGTCGGTCTATCCCAAACCAGCTTTCTTCAACCGCTTTTGAAACGCAGATAAATTTGTCAGTAAACAAGTAACTTACACGTACAATTAATTGATGACGATATGAATAGGGAGTGCCTGGTTGGTGAATGGTGACAAAAATCTTATCGACCTTGGCAAGCCATGCACTTATAATTGGAATGGCACCCGGTGCCATATATTGAATATGCACAAAATCAGGCTTAGTCTTTCTAAAATATTTGTACAAAATAAATGCTAATTGTAAAGGATGAATACTTCGTTCCACTTTCAAAAAGTCGACCTTACTACCAGCAATTAGATATTCATCCTCCATATTTTGTAAATGTTCAAAATAGCAGAGTGTTGTGACTTCAGCCCCATGATGTTTTAATGCCTTAACCAATTGAAGTGTCTGTATTTCAGTTCCCCCAATATTTAGACAGGGTATGCAAACCAGAACTTTCATACTGTAAATCGTTTAGTTAAAATTCTATATGGAAAATTAAAATAAATGATTTATTATATCAAAGAGAAATCCACTCCGGAGGAAGAATGGGGTTTTCTTTCAAACTCTGACTTCTATACCACTTCTTTGGTGCAATTACTAATTTATTAGGACTGTTGCCTAACCAAGCACCCCACCATGCGAAGGAGCTATTTGGAATAATGAAATGGTTGCAAGACGCAATTAATTGTAGATAATTTTCACCATTTTTTCCAGTATGGCATTCTTCTACAAATACAACATTAAGCTGAGTAGTAATGAAATATTTTTTACACCATGTAATATCATCAGAAAAAATAAAAAATTTTGCATCGGGGAAATTGTTCCGAACAATAGTAATGCTTTGATAGTAATACTCAAGATCGAGTATATCCAATTCAGGATGATCAACAAAATCACCTCTCCTGAAAATGACACAGACTGAATTGCTTTCTTTTATTTGATTAATTATTGGAATTGAATCATTTGAAATGGGATTAGAAAATTGATACTCATTATTTACAACCTCAGCGTAATCAGAGAAAAATGCATATTTTTGCCAATAACCATCTAGATACGCGTTCCCGGGTATTTCAAAAAAATCATTGAGTTTTAGCAATGATGCCTCAGCAAATACATGATATTCTTTTGTGAATCGCTTTTTAAAATGGAACAAATATTTATTTCCAGTTCTTGGCAAAGTAAATTTAGAAATCTCTTCCTTTATGGCAATTTTACCGGAAATCCTGAACATATCCATTCCGTAATCACGTTGTGTATGTCGATAATAACGTGGACTTTTATCCAATAAGAAATTAATATCCATTTTTAAAGAAGTATCGTTTTTTATAGATAGTACTAATCCTGCAGCATACTGAAACATTTGGTTGCCTACTCCCCCGATCAATTTTGTAATAATCATCAAATTTTCTTATAGTAGTTTCTAATTGTAAAGTTTGGTTTCTCGTTTGGGAAGGACTACACAGGCAAATTGTGGGAATTTGGTATCTCTGAAGAAACCCAATGTTAAAACATTAAAAATTTTAAATTTAAAGCCTTTAATGGGCATTATACCTTCAATCTGGATTATCTCGTAGCCGGCAGCTGTGAATAGTTCAGGAATACTTTTGATAGTAAAGAACCTAAGATGAGTTCTGTCAAGGATCCCTGAGTCTACGTATTTCCACTGTTTTCTTAAAACAAGATCACGTAGGTTAGGAATGAATCGGATATTAGGAATAGAACAAACCACTACTCCACACTCTTTGAGTTTACTTTTTGCATTATAAATAATAGTATAAGGGTCACTAAGATGCTCAAGTATATCATTGAACACAATGCAATCAAAGTAATTATCAGGCAATTTATTTAATTGATCAACGACATCACCAACTATTACTTTGTCGATTTTTTGTAAAGCTTGAGCCGCGGCAATTTTATTCCGTTCAATTCCCCAGACTTCAGCGTTTCTTTCATTTTTAATTTGGCTTCCAAATAACCCTATACTGCACCCAACATCTAGAACTTTTCTCACAGTCATAGGAATGTACTTCATCATCTCTGGTCGTCCAGCAGTATATAATAGGTTTGGATTGGTTATAAATATATTTGACGTCATTAGCTATGAGTTAAGGGGTTAAAAAAGTGATCAAACCACCTAATTGGCAGATTTCAACAATGGATTAATTGATTAACCAATTTGAATTCAGTTTATAGTTTAATCGATTGCAACAAATTGATATAACTATACAGATTAAATGATTTAAAATAAACCGACCTTACTTGTTTGATATTTATTAGCTAGGTGAGTTAGTGATTTTTTATCTATTTTGAATATAAAAGTTCTCGAATTAAAATGGTCATATTGAAACATTCATTTATTGTTTAATAGCTCATTAAATTGCTTATTATAGATATCAAGTATCCTTCGCTCGGAATGATATTCTTTTAATCTTTCTGTTGAATAAATAGAAGAAAGAGAATTTCCACTTGCAAAGATTTTAAATATTAAGTTAAGCGCCTTATAAATACTTTCAGTATTTAAATTTTCAACCCGAATACCTCCTCCATAATTTGAAATTAGTTTCTCGACTTCACCTGATGCAGGAGATAAGGCAAGAATCGGGACATTCACCTGCGCATAATCAGAAATTTTACTTGGTAAAAATATGCCATGTTTCAGATTTGCCTCTATTAAAACTAAGAGATCGCAATTGTTCATATATTCCAATGCATCGAGATAATTTAATGGTTGTTTATGGATGACGGTTTCTTCTAAATGATATCTCAAAATTAATGTTTTAACATCTTCGTTCATTATACCCAATATTATTAACTCGAAAGACAAATTTGGAAAATCTTTTTTAATTTTAACTAACGCTTGAAACAGAAATTCCGGATTTCTTTCTTCTGATAAATTCCCAGCGTGACATAATCGAAATCTTTCTCTCCTCACATTATTTTCAGGAAATTTAATATCAGGCAGTTGGATATGTGGAATTAGGGTTGTATTATTTGTTTTTATATTAAATTTCCATATGAAATGTTCCATGAGTGATGTCGAAGGAAAACTATTAACATCTGCCGCATCAAGTATTTTCTTAAAAATTAAATGGTAGTACAGAAAATGAAAATGAGAATTATACTTTTCATAAGGTGAAGGCCAAATTCCATTAATGGGATCATTCCAATTTGCCATCCATTTTATCTTTGTTTTTTTGTTTATATTATAACCAACAATGTGAGCAACTTCAACAGGAGACCGTGTTAGTATGAGTTGGAAAGGGGTCATTGTGTGCAATGTTATTGCTTTACTGTATGCCCTTCCCGCCCATCGTATTCCAGGTAAAATTGCTCCTAATTTTAAACTTTGTAATAGCGTATCAATTAATCTAATTATTTTATTACCTGAATTATATTTAATAATGATTGTCTTATCTTTTAACTTTTCCCAAGGAGCTGACCAAATCTTATTATAATAAGGACCTTCATAATTTTTTGATATAATAGTAAGTTGATGACCTTTAGAAAGTAATGCCAAAGCTAATTTACCGTTAACAATTGCCTCAGAGAATTCTCTTGGGGGAAATGCATATGCAATAAGTAGAATATTCACAGCTTAAAGTGACTAAGAAGTTTTTTTAAATATAACCTGTATTTATAAGGTTGATTTTAAGATATTTAAATCCAATATGACAGAGAAAGAATATTATCAATCAATTGCAATGAATATCAAAATAGATTAGGATCAGTTGAAAAGTCAGTATTAAGTTTTATAGAAAAATAGCCCTATGCAATAATTGTAATAGGTTTATTGGAAATGAAAGATAATCTGTTTGTTTCTCTTTTGTAATTTTTTTCCTAATAAGGCTCGAAAAATATTTTTAAAATATATATTATAAAATAATGAAAATCCAAATTGTGACCATCCTTTAGCAATAAAAACTTTATAAGTGTAAGGAAGTACGCCAATAAATGAATTTTTTGTAAATGAATGAAAATGTTCACTATTTTGTGTTAATATTTCATTATAGGGTACAATAATATATAAATCTCGGCAACATGATTTTAAATGTCTTACCACATTAATATAATCCGGTATGTGTTCAATTACGTTAGATGTAATTATAACATCTGTATAGGGTACTACCGTAAAATCACCACAGATAAATTCTGCGATATTTGTGTAATTACGTCTACAATAATTAATAGCACCTTCAGAGAAATCAAATCCAATTAATCTTGCATTTGGGAATTTATTATGAAAAACAAGAATCGCATCGCCTAAACCACATCCAAAGTCAAGAATTGTACCATCAAAAATTTTAGGAAGATTTAAGTATTTTAACTGAGCAAACGCAAAATTTTTCGTTTGTTCCGGACCTCCTTTTTTTATCCAATCACCATTACTAAATCTTTGATCCCAATAATCTTTTGAATTTATATTGATTAACATATGCTTAAAAAGTTTTATCGAGCTCGGTAACTCTTTTTAAATGTAATAAATAATGGTTAGGTAATAATCAGTAATAGTTATCAGAAATATATTACGACTATCAAGTGAAAAACAGCAAATTTGATATTTGAAAAGAATTGTTACGAAATAATAAACCTGGGTCTAGATTCTAGGACACTATTTTTATAAAGAATATTAATCCATCCCAATAGCGTGGTCAAATATGTTCCTTTGTTTTTTCTTTAAATAGTACAATGAAAACGCAGTAACTGTTATTGTGTGAATTATGTATGCAAAAAGATATGACTGACAGTAACCCATAGACCCCATCCCTTTGTTAAAGTAATAATATGCAAATCCTAAAAAAGAGAATGCATAAATAAAGTTTAATATAAACCCTATCCACATTTTATTGAAACTTGCAATTACTTGACCAATAATAGAATTAAGTGAATTTAAAACAGCTGCAAAAAGCAAAATTATTAATACCTTACTACCTCCCTGAAACCCCGGGCCATATGCATTCATTATCTGTTTCGAGAATAATGAAAGAATTATTGCTACTGTTAATCCAAAAGTCATACTGAAAATAACATTTACCTTTACAAGTTTTATTAATGTGATGAGATTATTTTGACTATTCGAGAAAATAGGTAGGGAAATTGCAGAAATAGCCATTGGAATAAAAAGAACAATTGCTGTCCATTGAAAAGAGGCATTTATTATTGCCATTTCACCGAATCCATTTTTCTGAGTAACAAGCATAGTATTTACATACCAAGATATAATCATCAAAACAAGAACACTAAGCAATGCAGGCAAACTAAATTTCCAGATATAAGAGATATCATTAAAAGAATTTTTAAGTCTGATTCGGACATTAAATTTTAGAGCAGTTTTTCGTAATGCATAAAAATTTAAAAGATATTGAAGAAAATAGTTAAGACTAAGACCCAATATTGCACCGTCTAACCCCCAAAAGTATGTGGTAATACATTGAATTGGAACAAATAAAACTACAGAGTAAATTGTAATTTTTGCAATAGATTTAAAATCTTCAAACCCTGATAACGCTCCGACTTGTGCCCCGTTAATTGCTGCAAAAAAGAGCATAAAGGAAGAGAGTCTAATTTCATTCACTAGATAGGGGGCATTTATAGAACGAACAGAAATGATATCTGATAAAAGAAAAAAAGCTATTGTTGAAACTGCTCCCAGGCAGCATGCAATTGCATTCGAAGAAGCAATAATTTGACCAACTTTTAAAGGATTTGTTTCTCTTAATTCAGAAACATATTTTGTAGATGTTACACCTAGTCCGAAACCTGCAAACGTGACGAACATATTTACTGTTGATTGCACCATTCCCAATTCACCATAATGCACTTTCCCTAATAACCGGGCAATACATATAGATAAAATAAGAGTGAATATTTTTGAAATTATATTGCCAGTTAAAACCCAAGTTGTACCACGTGCTATTCGACCTGTGATTTTACCTGCATTGATGGATATTAATATTTTTTTAAGCCTCTTAGGAAAAAACGGGAAAAATAAGCGTTTTAATTGTTTGTCCATACTATTACTTATGGATAATGCTATATCAGAACTGACGAATAAATTATTATTTATAAAATAAGAAATTTACTCATTTAGGACGTTAATACTCTTGAATAATATACTAAATTCACCTGTGTATAGCAGCTTTTGATATAACTAATTTACCTAAAGCTATAGAGAATTCCTTAGCTGTTTTACCGTCCATATGACTATCATCGGCAGTATGGAATTGGCTCAAGATGCTGTCATTACTGCTTTTAATATTAATAGCATCAGGGAAATATTTTACAAATAAACAAGTAGGATTAAATTTTGTCAAATTAAAACTTTGATATTCCGCCAACTTACCGTCAACTGGCATTGTTATAAAGATAATTTTAGTTTTACTATTCTTAATGAGAATTTTAATATAGCTTAAATATCGATAATAATTAATGGCAAGAGAAGGGCTAGACTGTTCTGATTTTGATTCTTCCTCAACCCACTTATGCTTAGTCTTCATTAAAGACAAATAATTCGAAGTAAGTTTTAATTCTGAGAAACCATTATTATGGCAATCAATATAATAAGTTGAGTTTCGATTCAACCAATAAAGTAATATCGAATATAGGTTCTGGACAGCTGAAAAATTTTCTAAATTGAAATTAAGATAATCATTTATAGTTTGAAATGGCTTCTTTTTTATTAAATATGGGCTTAGACTGATTAATGGATTTCCGGGAAATATTTCAATGATAATGTAATCATATTTTTTTAAGTTATTCCTTGCTAAAATCAAACCTAGATAAGCAGGAGTCGCATCAATTCCAAGGTTGGTAGCACTCACCTTTATTCCTAGTTTATTAAAAGATGAAGCAAAATCATCAGGTGAAATACCGCAATTAATCCTTGAACTCCCAATAAAAAGAAAATTTACAGTATTGGTTGGAGGAACATAATTCGCAAGTTTATTTATTATATATTCATTTTTTTGATGAAAAAGAAAGCCGAAAGAGAGCAGGAAAAGGTTTAATATTATTAGAGGTATTAAAAAAATCAACACTTTAAGAGAAAAACGTAGCATCTTAGAACTGAAAATAAACAAACGTCTGACTTTCAAATTTTCCAAAGGCAAAGATGACCAGGATGATGAAATAATAAAACCCCCAGCGTACGACCACCGGGCAACGTAAGAACATTTCCTGGTATTTATCTTTAGATATAAAATATTCGGTAAAGAACATGAAGGGAACACAACAGAGGACCACAAGAAACTCCCAGATGGAGAACCCGGGATTAATGAAGGTTCCTGATAAGGCATGAAGAGAGGTGAGTTGACCCCAGCCCCTGAAGATGTTTTTAAGGAGGTCAAGCGCTACAGTAATGGAAGAGGCCCTGAAAAATAACCAGGTAAGCGTTACGAGGGAAAAGGTTACAAGGATCTGAAAGGATCCAAAAAGCCGGGTATGATACAAAAATCCCGTGTTCCTGTAAAACCTCCTTTTCCCTTTTTCCGTGAGGTGGCCCACAACGAGATACAGGGCGAACAAGGCTCCCCAAACAAAGAAAGTCCAGCCTACCCCGTGCCAGATGCCGCAGACCAGGAATGTTACCGTTATCGCCAGGGAATAGATGACAGTATCGGTTTTCATTCCCAGGTAGCGGTCCTTTTTGAGGTTACGGGAAAGACTGAATGCAAGTGGAAGAAAGATATAATCACGCAGCCATTGGGATAAGGTAATATGCCAGCGGGTCCAGAAATCCTTGATGGATTTTGCAGCATACGGAAGGTTGAAATTCCTTAAAAGGTCGAATCCCAGTAATTTTCCTGCTCCCCGTGCAATATCGATATAGCCGGAAAAATCAGCATAGATCTGTATGGAATAAAAAATAGTCGCGATGACAATGGCAAGCCCGGTGTAATTATGCGGATTATCATATACCGGGTTTACGGCCAATGCCAGCCGGTCGGCAATGACCAGCTTCTTGAAAAAGCCCCACAACATCAGCCTTAAGCCTGCAGTGGCCATGTCGTAATCAAATACCTTCTTCTCATGCACCTGGGGCATGAAATGCTGTGGCCTTTCAATGGGTCCCTGGATCAGCTTGGGGAAGAAAGTGACATAAGTCGCAAAATAGCCCAGGTGGCTTTCTGCCTGAACCTTCCTGCGTTTGATCTCAATGAGATAACTG
>Ga0182011_10003783_pt1 | contig 12305 bp, 10 predicted proteins | sample 711E1DmetaG_FD_120481 | JGI IMG/M metagenome (GOLD analysis project Ga0182011, IMG submission 120481) | Permafrost microbial communities from Stordalen Mire, Sweden - 711E1D metaG | ecosystem: Environmental > Terrestrial > Soil > Wetlands > Permafrost | place: Sweden: Stordalen | collected... | reverse complement strand
CTTCCGTTTTTTGCGCGGCACGCGCGGCTGGCCGGTCGTCATCGGCTTCGTCGTTGTGTTGCTCGCATTGGCGCTGGTGACAACAGTCCTGCATTTGCAGGTGTTGCGCTGGTTGCTCGGCACATTCTCGGCATTTTTTGCCATCGCTGTTCTTATCATTTTTCAACCGGAATTGCGCCGGATGCTGGCTGAATTGGGGAATCTCCCGTTCTTTACAAGTGCGCATGAACAGCGCGAAAACATCGAGGTCATCATCCAAGCCTGCGAACGCCTGTCCGAAGTCCACATTGGCGCGCTCATCGCCATCGAGCAATCCATCCAGCTTCAGGAAGCCGTCGAATCCGGCGTCCCCGTGGATTGCGAAGCAACGCCGGAAATGCTTGAAACGATTTTTTTCCCGAACAACGCCATCCACGACGGCGGCGTTATCATCAAAGGCGACCGCATCACCTACGCGGCGTGTATTTTCCCGATGACGCAGCGGCAGGATTTGAACAAGTCACTCGGCACACGCCACCGGGCGGCGATTGGCTTGAGCGAGGAAACGGATGCTGTCATCGTTGCCGTGTCTGAAGAAAACGGCATGATTTCACATGCCTACAAAGGCCAGCTTGTGCGCGGCGTAACGCTGGAAGAGTTGCGTTCGTTCCTCACCTCCGTGCTCGTGCAACCGGTAAAATCACATGGTGGCGTTGAATGGTTGCCCAAGCGATTCGGCGAACAATACAAGCCCGGACCGGCCGTTATCACAAGACATGAACCGCGTCCGGTTCCCAAACCAACCGGCAATCAAGTTTGATTCTTATGGCGATGCGCGATTGGCTGACAAAAGACTTGGGCTGGAAAATTTTTTCGCTGTTTCTCGCCGTGGTTGTCTGGCTCACCGTCTCACAAATTCGGGAAGAACCGGGGATACCGGCAACGCCGGGAATCGAAAACACCTATGGCAACCTGCCAGTGTACCTCCTTTCAGCAACGGCGGATGTGCGTAATTACCACGTCGCTCCCGACGTGGTCCGCATCACGGTCAAAGGACCAGCCAATGTCATGGCGGTTTTGCAAGCGAACCAAATCCATGCAGTGGTAAACCTGACCGGCATTGAATCCTTGCACAATTCGCCCCGGGAGGTGGAAGTTTCCACACCGCCTGGAGTAACGCTCGTGAATGTTGATCCCCCGGAGGTGGATGTGATTGTCCCTCCGCCGCCAGGCAATAAAAATCAATGAGCCAATCCAAAAAAATCTTCGGCACAGATGGTGTTCGCGGCACGGCCAACATCGAACCGGTCACGGCGGAAACAGCCTTGAAACTGGGCCGCGCCGCCGCGCACATCTTCAAAAACCTTGAATCGCAGCCCCGCAGCCGTGGCAAACATAAAATCGTGATCGGCAAGGACACGCGCTTGTCCGGTTATATGCTCGAAAATGCGATTTCGTCCGGCATCCTTTCGATGGGCGTGGATGTGCTGTTCATCGGCCCCCTGCCAACGCCCGGCGTGGCCTATGTCACGCGCAGTTTGCGCGCGGACGCCGGCATCGTTATCACCGCTTCACACAATCCTTACGCGGACAACGGCATCAAATTCTTTCATGCGGACGGTTACAAACTCGACGACAAAATCGAGGGTGAAATCGAAAACCTCGTTTTCAGCGGTAAAATCAAAAACATTCGCCCGACCGCCGATGCCATTGGCAAGGCGGTGCGTATTGACGATGCACTGGGTCGTTACATCGAATTTGCCAAAACTTCATTTCCACGAAAAATGACGCTGGAAGGCATGCGTGTCGTCGTGGATTGCGCCAACGGCGCGGCCTACAAATCCACACCTTGCGTGCTGCGGGAACTCGGCGCCGAAGTCGTCGTCTTTGGCAACCAGCCCGACGGCATGAACATCAATAAGGATTGTGGCTCCATGCACCCCAAGGCGATGTGCAAAAAAGTCGTCGAGTGCAAAGCGCATCTCGGCATCGCGCATGACGGCGACGCCGACCGCGTGCTGCTGTGCGACGAAACCGGCGCGTTGGTTGACGGTGACGACATCATGGCCATTGCCGCACTCGACATGCTTGAACAAAATACGCTTGCCAAAAAAACCCTGGTTTCCACCGTGATGAGCAACGCCGGTTTGGAAGCCGCCATCAAGGCCGCAGGCGGTAAAATCATCCGCACCGCCGTCGGCGACAAAAATGTGATTGATGAAATGCTGAAGCACGGATTCAACTTTGGCGGCGAGCAGAGCGGGCATCTGATTTTCCGCGACTACAGCACCACAGGCGATGGACTCGTGGCGGCGCTGCAAATTCTGCGGATTATGAAAGCCAGGAATCAGCCGCTTTCAAAACTTGCCAAGTGCTGGTCGCGTTTCCCGCAACTCGTCACCAATATTCGCGTGCGTGAGAAAAAACCGTTCAAACAATTGGACGGTCTTCTCAAACTTGTTTCCGAAGCTGAATCGGAACTGAAATCAGCCGGCGGACGCGTGCTGTTGCGCTATTCCGGCACGGAACCCAAGGCGCGATTGCTGCTCGAAGGCCGCGATGCCAAAGCGCTTGAAACGTGGTCGCAGAAAATTTGCGGGGTGATTAAGAAGCAGATTGGAGAATGAATTTTGTAGGAGTCGAGATAACGAGACTCTGATTTAAGTTTAAAATTAGAGACTCCTCACGTCGTCTCCTACGGAATGAGTAGAATTTCCGGCCGTAACTGGCCGACAAATACATTTGGCAGTTTTTTGTCAAGCGAACCCGGAACCATTGTTTCCATCCCCGCATGTCCATCGCAAAAAATGACATTGGCTCTTTGATCGTGCCGAAAGTGGCCATTGGGATAATTATGGGAACTGGCATAGTTCGTTTCCAAATCCAAGTAATAAAATTCCTCCAACATCGGATTGGCCGGTGAGGCGGGTGCCAGAAAATCATTCACCTGCGCGGCGTCGGCAAAGAGCGCGGTTTCTGTCGAGCGGTTGATCCTATTGATTTTGGTTGGCGGCGAAGAGAGGCTGGCCGAAAGGTAGTTGTTGTAGCCGTAGCTGAAGACGATGTTGGTGGCCTTCAATTTGAATCCTGCCATCGCGGCACTTAGCGCCGGACAAAGTCGCACGTCATTGCCTCCGAGATATGGGAACAACGCGCCGCAGGAAAGGTTGAACGAACGGTGGCCCTCCTGCCCTGGCCCAATCCAGCCAAACCAGTAAATTTGCCCGTAGTTTGTCAAACCAAACGTGTAGCGAAAACAATCGCCTTTGTTATCGTCCCAATATATTTCCGTGGCCATCCCAAGCTGGCGCAGGTTGCTCACACATTTGGTGCGTCGTGCGGCGAGCTTGGCTCTACTCAATGCCGGCAGCAATAGCGCCGAGATAATTCCGATGATGGCAATGACAACGAGCAGTTCCACGAGCGTGAACGCTCGTGAGGGATGGGTGACAGGTGACGGGTGACAGGCATGCGTCCCGCGCACCGCGCCGTTCTTCTTGTCACTTGTCACTTGCCACTTGTCACTCATCATGGTCTTTCAGCACTCACGCGGTAAAATGCCTTGTCAGCCGGCGGATTGGTATCTTGCAAAAACAAATTCGTCGCGTTGCCGGCCGTAAGCGGCACTATGTCTGTCCATGACTGAAAATCCGTCGTGCGTTCAAGTGCGTAAATCCAGTTGCTCCGACCGGTGAATTGCGCCTGCCAGATCCCATTGCTGAACATGTCGGTCAGATTTTGAACGGGTGGCGGCGGCACGATGACAACCAAATTATCGACGACGCCGTGCGCCAGGATGGAGCCGCCGGAATCCACGTCGCTGTAGCCACTGACAGCAACGGCATCGAGACGGAAATCAGTGAAGCTTTCATCAAGTTGTATATCTTGGATCGGTCCAAACGGCTGGCCATTGCATGTCATCACCGTTGAGAGCGTTTGATTGCTGGCGGTGTAATTCATCACTACGTGGAACCAATCGCCATTGGTTAATTCCAGCGGAAAATCAAAGCCAGTCACAAACTGGTTGTTGCTTGAAATCATCATGGGCGAAATCGTCGCGCCATACCCGGCATCGGGAAAATAGTCAAACTCGACCAGATTGCGCGGGCCAAATTCACTATTAACGCCGGTGCCGCGCTCCAGATTTGTGCTGGTGGCGCTTGCAAAATTGAGAAAACCGATGGCCAGCTCGAAGCCCCAGCCATCGACCTCGACGCCGTTCAATTGCAAATCAAACGCGACGCTGAAATCGTCATCTTTGGCGAGAATTGTACCCAGTGAATGATAAAAATAACTATTCGTCTGTGACGAATCCCATGTGACATTGAGGTTTTGGTTTGTGGAATCCCACCGAAACAGATTTGTATCGCCGAAAATTTGCCAGCGATTCTGTAGCGGATTGGTGGAAAAATCTTCGGTGATGGTCGCCGCTTGGGCGACGGACAGAACAAACGCGCTGACCAAAGTCAGCGAAACAAACAATGTCTTTTTCATGTGCTGATCTTTCAACTTTCTTCCACAACCCCGAAACCTTTCGAGGGCGGAATAGTTTTACGATTGAGAGACCAGCGCGGGGAAGAAGGGCGTTTGGAGTTCCGCCTTCAGGCGGCAATCGGGGAACCGCCTGAAGGCGGAACTCCGAACAAACTCCAAAACAAAAAATCTTCAAACCCCGGCAAAACGGAGAATGAAGGCATCCTACGAATCCTGCCGAAAACCGTTCGACAGGCCGGCCTCATCCTTCTCTTTGTCGGAGAAGTTGGCGAGGCCGGTTGATGGTTGAGTGTTGATAGTTGAGAGAAACATGTTCCGCGCGTTCGACTCTCAACCCTCAACCTTCAACTCTCAACTTCCCCGCCCGACGAGCACAGCCAAACCGATATCCTGACTTCGGCCTCAAACCGCTTTCCCGCCTTCCCGCCCAGCCCTTTCCAAAGTGCAGTGTTCAGTGCATTTCCGAGTCCATTAAGACTGACTTTGCAAACTTGAATCTGCCTTTCTTCAGAAAGGGCTGGGCAGTGGCTTTTGGGAATTTGTAGCCGTTACAGTGGCGCAACCGTCCCGGATTTTCACCGGGTTCCCTGACATTTGACTGCGATGGTGAATGAGCCAACGCTCATTCATTTCAAAGAACAGTCCGTTTCTACACCGAAATAATTTTTTGCCAAGAAAAATTTTCGGCATTCAAGGTTTGGAGTTCCGCCTTCAGGCAGTTTCCGGGCTTTGCCGCCTGAAGGTGGAACTCCAAACGTAAGAATTGTCCTTCCACGCTTGCGCGCCTTTCGGCACCCCAACATAATCCTCCGCGTAAAATATTATTATGAGCCCAACCCCCATTCGTGTTGCGGTCACCGGTGCCGCCGGCCAGATCGGTTACTCACTTTTATTCCGCATCGCCTCCGGCGCGATGTTCGGGCCAAACCAACCCGTGATGTTGCATTTGCTCGAAATCGAACCCGCCCTGCCAGCCCTCGGCGGCGTGGCGATGGAACTCGACGATTGCGCCTTCCCGCTGCTCAAGGGCATCGTGGCGACCGCGAATCTCGACGAGGGTTTTCGCGGCGTGAACTGGGCGCTGCTCGTCGGCAGCGTGCCGCGCAAGGCCGGCATGGAACGCAAGGATTTGCTTGGCATTAATGGAAAGATCTTCATTGGCCAGGGCCGGGCGATTCAGAAGAACGCCGCAAGCGACGTGCGCATCCATGTTGTCGGCAATCCGTGCAACACCAATTGCCTCATTGCCATGAACAACGCGCCCGATGTGCCCCGGAACCGGTTCTTCGCCATGACGCGCCTCGATGAAAACCGCGCCAAGGCGCAGCTTGCGAAAAAGGCCGGCGTGGACGTAACCGCCGTCAGCAATGTCGCCATTTGGGGCAACCATTCCGCAACGCAGTATCCCGATTTTTACAATGCCAGAATCAACGGCAAACCCGCCACCGGCATCATCACCGATGAAGCGTGGCTCAGAGGCGATTTCATCTCGACCGTCCAACAGCGTGGCGCAGCCATCATCAAGGCGCGTGGTTCATCCAGCGCCGCCAGCGCGGCCAACGCCATCGTGGACAGTGTCCGTTCCATCATCGAGCCGACACCTGCCGGCGACTGGCACAGCGCCTGTGTCTGCTCGAACGGCAATTATGGCATTGAGAAAAATCTGATTTGCTCGTTCCCCGTCCGCAGCAACGGTCAAAAGCTTGAAATTGTTCAAGACATTCCCGTCAATGAATTCGGTCGTGCGAAAATTGAAGCGACCGTCAATGAATTGAAGGAAGAACGCGCCATGATCGCCGATTTGCTGCCGGAATAATCCCCTTTCATGGCAAGGACGGCTCGTGAATACGTTCGCCCCACCAAACTGCACCACTAGCGGCGGTTTCGATTTTGCCTGACTGAAAACAGGAAGGGCGTCCACACTGGACGCCCTTCCTTCAGACAAAAAAGTCTGGGCTACTGAAACTGCACGCGATTATATCCTCCAGGCATAGTGCCCTGAAGGGGGTGGGGGCCGGGGACAGTACCTGGCACTCCATCTCCTGTGTTCTTCAAAGCATTCTTCAAGTTGGCATTGTTAAACACCTGCACACTGCCGTCCACCATGGCAACATTACCTACCAATGAGTGCCCGATATCAGTGGCCCAACCTGCTTTTATTACGGGGGCCGCATGAAGGCCGCCATCAAGGGCTTGGCAGTAACCAGTTATCTCATAGATTGTCGTGTGATCCGGCGGGACAGTATAAGTTGGGCCAGTACAATTACCCATGAAACGATCGCCAGCTAAAAACACCCGCGAAACCGCGCCCAAGCCCAGAGAAGATTCGTCCGCATCCACAGCAACGAAATAGCTCACGTTGTAGGAATTTGTGTAGTAACTTACAGTGGGATCGGGACTATTGGGATCACTCGGACCCCATGCTGTTGCCTGTTGGTGTCCCGTATCCATAGCTGCTTCAGTGGGACAGTATAATATCTTTGGCGTGTTCAGTTCGTTGGACATCACGAGAAACATGGAATATGTGCCGAGGCATACGACCGGGAGGGCGGTGGGACTGTAGTTCCCTGTCGGGAGACCCACATTGACTGCAGCCAGACTCCCTACAGCCTCATACGCGCCGCCTTGAGCCGCCGGAACGGTCATCGGGTAGTAATCGTGATTGTTCCCCGCCCACATTTTGAAAGCCAAGGCACACTGCTTAAGGTTGCTGGCACATGCAATACGGTGCGCCTTTGCCCTCGCGGCGGCCAGCGCCGGCAGCAGTAACGCCGCCAGAATGGCGATGATCGCAATGACCACGAGCAATTCGATCAAGGTGAACGCCCGGATTTTATAGGTGACTTTTTTCATATGTTTTCAGTTTTGGTTTGGGTGACAATGCACAAACTCTAGTAAATTCCTCAAGGCTGTCAAAACATTTCTGAAAAAACCTTAGCAATGCCGATGCCAATGGCTGTTTCCGCCCGAAACCGTGGAAAGAAGCATCTACAGCCAGCTGAAATCCCCGGTATGCGCAAAATTTTCACGCATAATGCGAGAAATTTACGCATCCCGGGAAGATTTGCACGGACAGCGCATTCTGCTAGTTTCGTCACATGGCTTTTGAATCCTTTCGCGATTTTGTCGCCCAGCTCGACCGTAAGGGCGAACTCATCCGCATCTCCCAACCCGTCGCCACCGAACTTGAAATCACCGAGCTGGCTGACCGCGAAATGAAATCGCCCGATGGCGGCAAGGCTTTGCTCATCGAGAAACCGACTGTCAATGGCCAGCCGTCGCCGTTCCCAGTTGCCATCAACACGATGGGTTCGCACAAGCGCATGGCCATGAGCCTGGGCGCGAATTCCGTGGATGAAGCCGCTGCCGAACTCGGTTCGCTCATAAAAGCCAGGCCGCCGACGAGTTTTCGAGAAGCCATCAAGCTGCTCGGCCAGGCGCTCGATTTGCGCCACGCCAAACCGAAGCTGGTGAAGGACGGTCCGTGCAAGGAAGTGATTCGGAAATTTGACGAGGGTCGAAAGTCGAGAGTCGAGAGCTGGCCCAAAGCGCCTGACTGGACGAATCCCTCGACCCTTTTGAATCTTCCGATTCAACAGTGCTGGCCATTGGACGGAGGGAGATTCATAACGCTGCCGTGCGTCGTGACGAAAGACCCCGATACCGGCGAGCGCAACGTGGGCATGTATCGCATTCAGATTTACGACGACCGCACCACCGGCATGCACTGGCAGTTGCAAAAAGTCGGCGCGCGCCATAGCCGCCGCTATTACGAAACCGGCACGCGCATGCCCGTGAGCATTTTTCTCGGCGGCGATCCGGTGTTTACCTTCGCCGCCACCGCGCCGCTGCCGGACGGCTTGGATGAATTTCTGCTCGCCGGGTATTTGCGGAAAAAATCTGTCGAACTCGTCAAGTGCGAGACTAATGACCTCGAAGTTCCCGCCGATGCGGACTTCGTCATCGAAGGCTACGTGGACCCAAAAGAACCGTTGCGCGAGGAAGGACCATTTGGTGATCACACCGGCTATTACACATTGCCCGAGCCGTATCCGGTCTTTCATGTCACCGCCATCACGCATCGCAAGGACGCGGTGTATCCGGCGACGATTGTCGGCATTCCGCCGATGGAGGATTTTTACATCGGCGGCGCGAGCGTGAAATTATTCCTGCCGGTCTTCAAAATGAATTTCCCGGAAATCGTGGACATCTCGCTGCCGGCGGAGGGCGTGTTCCTCAACCTCGTCTTCGTGAGCATCAAAAAGAGCTACCCGATGCAGGCCTACAAAATCATGCACGGTCTTTGGGGCATGGGCCAGATGATGTTCACCAAATACATCGTGGTGGTGGACGACGACGTGGACGTGCACAACACCCGCGAAGTCCTGTTCCGTCTCTGCGCCAACACCGACCCGCAGCGCGACAGCATCTTCACCAAAGGCCCGGCCGACGTGCTCGACCACGCCACCAGCGAAGTGGCGGTTGGTTCGAAACTGGGAATTGACGCCACAAAGAAGCTGCCGGGTGAAGGATTTAAGCGTCCATGGCCTCCGTTAATTCGGATGGATGAGGCCACGAAGAAGAAAATTGACGCGCTCTACAACAAATAAAACGGGGAGCGCACCGCGCCCACGCGCGCCTGTTCCGACACCCTCGTCGAAATCAACTCCGTGCAATGCCCGTTGTAAACAGTGTCCATTCCATCAATCGAACCAACATCTGCCGGCGGTTCCGACTGTCCAGCTGAAAACAAGAGAAGGGCGTCCACACCGGACGCCCTTCCTTCAAAAAGCACCTTCAGACCAGAAAACCCGGGTTAATAAAACTGTAGACGATTATACCCTGCAGGCATGCTACCGGGCGTATCGGTGTGGTTGATATCTCCTGTGTTCATCAAAGCATTCCGCAGGGCGGCATTGTTAAGTCCACGCACACTGGCATCCGTCATGGCAACATTACCCACCCATTTGTGCCCGATACCCACAGTCGCCCAACCTACCCAATTAGCAAGGGATCCCGGAGGGCTTATCCCAAGGGCTTCACCATTATCAACACCCATAGCACCCCCAAACATAAACCTCTGATCGCCCGTGTTGGCAAGGACAGTGCCACTACACATACCCATGAAACGATCGCCAGTTAAAAACATCCGCGAGCTCGTGTTCAGTCCCCCAGAAGATTCTTTCGCATCCACAGCAACAAAATAGCTCACGCTCAAGGCATTGTCATAGTTGGGAACAGCGGGACCACCACTACTTCCACTCCATGTCGTTGCCTGCCAATGGCGCGGCCCGGTTTGGTAACTTTCTGAATCAGCAGGACACCATAATATCTTTGGCGTGTTTAGTTCATTGGACATCACGAGAAACATATACATTGTACCCAATGAACCGCCGCTGATGTTAGCTGACTGGCTCAAACCTAACCCGGACTGAACCCCTACAGCCTCCTTCGCTCCGCCTTGAGCCATGAAAACAGCCATCGGGTAGAGATCATGGTGGCTCCCCCCCCAAAGTTTGAAAGCCAGGGCAACCTGCTTGAGGTCGCTGGCACATGCAATGTTTTGCGCCTTTGCCCTCGCCGCGGCCAACGCCGGCAGCAGCAACGCCGCCAGAATGGCAATGATCGCAATGACCACGAGCAATTCGATCAAGGTGAACGCCCGGATTTTATAGGTGACTTTTTTCATATGTTTTCAGTTTTGGTTTCGGTGACAATGCATAAACTTTAGTAAATTCCGCAAGGCTGTCAAAACATTTCTAAAAAAACCTTAGCAATGCCGATGCCAATGGCTGTTTTCGCCTGAAACCGTGGAAAGAAGCATCTACGGCCAGCTGAAATCCCCGGTATGCGCAAAATTTTCACGCATAATGCGAGAAATTTACGCATCCCGGGAAGATTTGCACGGATGACGCGTGCAAAGGGATGATTTTTTCATCAGCCACTCATTTTCACCAGCCCCTCAAAGATGGAAGCCGGCCACGAAAAATTTAATTTTTGCAAAAGAACCTGGCCTGAATCTAGCTGCATACTTTGCATATTCGATTTATTGTTTGGTTGTTATGCTTGAACACCTTGGAGATTTTTTGCGCCTAAAGGCGCCGCGAAAAAGCGATCCTTTGGTTCCTGAATCACTTCTCAAGGGCTCTTCCCTGCGGAAAGATTTGAGGCGCAAGCAGGTCTTTTCAAAGGTTTTTCGATGGCGGCTGCCGGATGGGCACACCCGCGAACCGGTCTCCGTTGAAGTAGCCGGTTCATTCACGCATTGGCAGAAGGCGCCGCTCACACATGACAGGGCGCGCGACACCTGGCAGGTCACGCTCCATGACATCCGAAACAATCGCACCCACCACTACATGATTCTCGTGGACGGCAAGCCCGCTTACGACAAATATAACGACGGTCTGGCCTTCCCACAGGGACCGGAAGAGGAGCAATATCAAATCATGACTGACAAAGGCCCGCGGGTGTTTATGCTTTTTGCCCAGACGAAATAACGAATCCATCGGGGAAGGCTGGCAGAAAGCGAATATGATCCTGTGCATTGGAACAACACCGGCGACGCAACGGGTGATGATTTTCCGCAAGCTGATGCTCAACGCGGTGAATCGCGCCGCGACCACGCTGGACGGCCCGGCAGGCAAATCCGTCAATGTGGCCAAGGTATTGAAGGCGCTGGGTGAACAGCCGGTAACGACGGGTTTCCTCGGCGGCGACCGTGGAAAATATTTGCGAACCGCGCTGACGGAGAAAGGCATCGAATCGGATTTTGTGGTGGTGCCGGCGGAGACACGGCAGAGCATCACGGTGATTGACGAATCGGCGGGCACACACACGGAATTGGTGGAAGAAAGCCGCCCGGTTGTTGAACCGGCGGATTTTGACAAGCTCATGGCCATCATTCGCCGCCGCGTTGTGGATTGCCGGGCGGTGGTGATGTCGGGAACCATTGTCACCGGCGGGCCGGCAACTTTGTATCACGATTGCACGCAGCTGGCCGAAGCCGCCGGAGCGCTTTCGGTGGTTGACGCGCAAGGCACCGCCTTGCTGGAGACGCTGAAAGCCAGGCCGGGACTGGTGAAACCGAATCGTGCGGAACTGGCGGCGACCATTGGCTGTCAACTGGCGGATGAAGCGGACGCAATGCAGGCCGTGCGTGAACTGTGCGAACGCGGTGCGCAACGGGTGGTCGTGACAGCAGGCAAGAAGCCGGTGCTGGCGTTTGATGGAAAAAGTTTCTGGCGCATCACCGTGCCACGAATCAAAGCGGTAAATACGATTGGTTCAGGCGACGCCTTCACCGCCGGCCTGGCATGGCGGTTGGTGCGCGGGGATGATTTGGGCGAGGCGTGTTGTTGGGGCAGCGCCGCTGGCACAGCAAACGCGCTCACCCCGATGCCCGGCGAGGTGAACCGGGCGGACGTGGACCGGCTGGCGCGCGAAGTCGAAGTAACGCGCATCAGCCAATGAAGCGGCACCGATGCCTGCCAGCTTTTCACCCAACCGCATTCCAGTAATTGCGTCCCGACAGATCCGTCTTGCATTGAGAAAAGATGTTAATCATCCTTCCCGAAAACCGAATCCACTTTATGAAACGAACACTTTTATTTATTCTCTGCGTGACCTGCACCACCGCGTTTGGCCAGAAATTCGACCAACTGGCCCTGACCCCGCAGATGGGCTGGAACAGCTGGAATAAATTCACCGATAAGGTGAACGAGCAATTGATCCGCGAAACCGCCGATGCGATGGTTGCCACCGGCATGAAGGACGCGGGCTATCAATACGTCAACATTGACGATTGCTGGCACGGAGAACGGGATGCCCAGGGG
>Ga0182011_10003782_pt1 | contig 12314 bp, 8 predicted proteins | sample 711E1DmetaG_FD_120481 | JGI IMG/M metagenome (GOLD analysis project Ga0182011, IMG submission 120481) | Permafrost microbial communities from Stordalen Mire, Sweden - 711E1D metaG | ecosystem: Environmental > Terrestrial > Soil > Wetlands > Permafrost | place: Sweden: Stordalen | collected... | reverse complement strand
TTTTTTGCCGGTGCAGGCTTCCGCCATTTCAAACGCTTCGAGGATGGAACAGGAATTATCCTTGCCGCCGCCCAGATTATAGACTTCGCCACAGCGCGGAGCCTGGTAAAACTCGAACATGAAACTCGCCACGTCCGTGGAATGGATGTTGTCGCGGACCTGCTTGCCCTTGTAGCCGTAAATTTTGTATTCGCGGCCTTCGAGGTTGCATTTTACCAGATAGCTGAGGAATCCGTGCAATTCGACCCCCGCATGGTTGGGCCCGGTCAGGCAGCCGCCCCGCAAACAACAGGTGGGCAGGCCAAAATACCGGCCGTATTCCTGGACCATGACGTCCCCCGCAACCTTCGATGCGCCGAACAGCGAGTGCTTGGATTGGTCAATCGAAAATGTTTCCGGGATGCCCCGCGCGAATTGCGCGTCGTCGTAATCCCAGCGTTGGTCCAGTTCCTTCAGCTTGATGGTGTTGGGCCGGTCGCCATAAACCTTGTTGGTGGACATGTGGATGAACGGCGACCCGGGACAATAACGCCGCGCGGCTTCGAGCAGGTTGAGTGTGCCAACGGCGTTCACGTCGAAATCATCGAATGGAATTTTTGCGGCCAGATCGTGGGATGGCTGCGCGGCAGCATGGATGATGACGGCGGGCTTGAGGGTTTCGATGAGCTGGAGCACGCCGGCGCGATCACGGATGTCCAGCTCGTGATGGGTAAAACGGGAGAGAGCCTTTTGGAGCCGCCGCTCGTTCCAGCGGGTGTTGCCCTGCGGGCCGAAGAAGACTTCGCGCTGATTGTTGTCCACGCCATGCACAATGAAATCGCGCTCATGGAAATAAGCGCTGACTTCCGAGCCAATGAGTCCAGACGATCCAGTTACCAGACAGGTTTGCATCAGTTTTCCGTGATGTATGACAACCCGGTTGTCGGCGTGTTGTTGCCGGAAGTGGATACCTGGTTGCCAGGCTTTTGCCAAGTTTTAACTCGCTGCCGATGGCTGTGCGACCTGGCTTTGGCCGGGAACGTGGGACCAAAGTTAAATGTTCGCGCCGGGCGGATGGCTCGATTACCTCTGATTGCGCCAGATGGCTGTGGGCTTGGGCACATCAAACTGAACCCGCTTTTCCGGGCTTTGCAGTGTGTAGATGGAATAACTGATTGGCTTCAAAGAAAAGTGGCCGGCAGCCAGACGGCGCAGGCGATGATGCGCAATCCAAACCGGCTTGAGCTTCCGCACCCAGCCCGGGATCATGGCGTTGGTTTCATTCTTTTCGCGGATCGCGTTCGGTTTCAGGTTCATGTTCTCGCCGGTGAGGGCAAAGGCGGAGGTGTAATGGTCAAACTCCACCATGGGCACCTTGTTTTTCATCATCGCCATGACCCAGTGCACATCGCCCAAATCGCGCCAGCGGGTGTCAAAGAAAATCCCGCGTTTGTGGATGACCCGGCGGCGGATGAAGATGGCTGCGGTCAGCGCTATGAAACGGTACCAGATGTGTTGAGGATGCGGCATCAGCGCCGGCCGCTGGCAAAGATATTGGCCGTTGGCATCAGTGACGATGGCGCCCCCCAGTGCAACTTCAATTTCAGGATGCGCTTCAAAAAAATCGTGGACGGCCTTGAGCGCGCCGGGCAGGTATTGTTCGTCGCAGTTGAGATGAGCGAGAATGTCGCCTTGAGCGCGCCGGTAGCCGCGGTTGACGGCATCATACATGCCGCCGTCCTTTTCGATGAAGGCCCTCACGCGCCGGTCATGCGGCAGCCAGTCCTGCGTGCCATCGTCCGAACAGGAATCCTGCACGATGTGCTCGAGTTCGACCCCTTGCTGGTCGGCCACGGAGGCGACGCAGAGCTTGAGCCACTGCGAACTGCGGAAACTCGGCGTGATGATGGAGAATTGCACTGAACGCTTTCCTGATTCGATGACGAATTAAAGGTGAAAATGCCAAAATCGTTTCTGAAGTCAATGCCATCCGGCAATGGGTTGGCTTCAGGGCTTGTCCACCGCCCGGATTCTCCACTCGGCAGAAAATGGCAGCGTTACCTCATGGCTGACCACGCAGACCAGAGCAGGCTGGCGGCAGCCATAACCGGGTGAATACTCGGACTCCACGATGTCCAGCGCAGACAGGGTCTGTGGCGCTTCCAGCAAAAGAGTTCCCACCTTCGGGACCACCAGGGTGAAGCCGCGCGGGGTTACACTCGGTTGCACTGCCGGATGCAGCTGAAACCGCCATTGCAGTTTATGCCGTCCGCTGCCTTCGACAACGTCGCGGATGGAAACCGACTCACAACGAACCGAGATCTCTCTCCGATGGGTGATCGCCGGCCCAACCGGCCGCTGGAAAGCCCAGGCATCCTCGCCCAGGCGTGTCGCGGGAAAGGCCTTGTCACGGCCGGGCAGGAGGAAAGGCTCGTCGCTCAATTCCCGCTGCTCCCGGCCATCAACGGCGAGGGTGTTGTGAAAAAACGTCGAACGAAACCGGTTTCGTGCCGCACGGTCGCTGGTGTAGAGAAAGGTCCCGGGATCTGCGATGACCGTTCGTTCGCGCCAGTCCAGGCAGAAAGTGAAATCATCGTTGTGCGCGTGGGAACCGCGCCCGTGCAAACCAACACCGCCAAAATCCAGGGCCACCGCGAAATCCCCGGCGCGGCGCACCCACCAGCCGCTTTCAGGATAAACAGCGCCGGCGGAAGGCTTGAATTCTTCGCCCAACACCGCGGCGGCCAACCTCAAGAGGCTGTCGGCGCGGCTGACGGGGGAGGCGAAATCCACCGCCAGCACGCGTCCACTATCGTCGTCGCCGAGGGCGAAAACGTCACCGGTTGCATCTCGAAAATCGGCCACAATCCGGCACATATCGCGCAGTCGGACCTCGGCGGCGGGCGGAAAGGGTGCGCCTTGCGCCAGTCTGAACAGCAGCGCCATCTCGGTGACGAATGCGTGATAGCGCAGCGAGGCTTCACCAAGTCCGCCATCACCGCGTGTTTGCGCCAGCAATGCACGGGGGAACTCGCTTCGGGCGAAGCGGTGCCACCTGCGCGCGTGCGCGTCCTCCGGGAAAATTGCGCCGACCAGGAACAGTCCCAGCAAATCGGCCAGGTAGTGATTGGAACTGACCAGGCGTGCTTCCAAGCGCTGCCAGACCAGCCAGCCATCACACCACAGCCACCTGGCCCAGTCGCTTGTGCCGAGTTGTCCGCCCAATTCCCCGCCGAACAAGACATCGGCAAAGATCCAGTTGGCTGCGCGAATGGCAATCTCCATGGCGCAACTCCAGGCCGGGCCGTTGGTGTCGGCATTGGCTTCCATCCACCGGCGGAGGAATGCCGCGCAGAATTCAAGGTGCTCCGGACTCGCGGCGGCATTGGTGAAGAGTGGCTGGCCGCGGCTATAATCCCACACCAGTTTGATGTCTCCCGTCAGGCCGTTTTCACCACGGCGCGGCCCTTCGCGGCACAGTTTGAGCAGCAGTGCTTCGTCGAACTCCTGTCTGAAAACGCGATGGAACGGATGCGGCGCCGAAGCCAGCGGCACGGTTTGAATCCAGGCGCGCAAGGCCTGCGCCCAGTGCGCAGGATAGGTCACGGCTGCCACCGCCGGGACTGGCACACGGACATCCCCGCGGTGGAGCCCCAGGCGGAAGATGATCTTCCGGCCCAGCAAGCGCGGCCGCCGCGCCAGCGGTGACTGTAGAAAGTTCATGCGATGGCCCGCTCGAAAAGGTTTGCCAGTCGCGCAACAGAAGCGTCGGCCGAGAACTTCTCCACTTCGGCCTCATTAAACTCCCAGCGCTTTCCCTGGCTGGAAAGACGACGGAATTCGGCCAGCGCCGCCGCCACCGATTCCGCGGTGTGGGGACAAACAATGCCCGCCCGGCAGCGCTGGATGATGTCGGTGACCTCGCACGGATGTGCCAGCGCCAGCACCGGCACCCGCGCTCCCATCATCTCGAACAGCTTGCCGGGGATGTGAATCGCATCGTTCGGCGCTTGGATGAGCAGCGCCGCGTCGCTTTCCATCAACAGGCGCAAGGCTTCGCGATGCGGAATCTGGCCCAGAAAATCCATATAGGGGCGTATGCGGGTCCGCTCCAGGATTTCGTCCAGGTTGTCGATGCCCGCGACGGCTCCGGCCCAGCGGAACCGAAATTGCGCCGGCTTCAATCCCGCCTGGTCTATGAAAGCGCGCAGGCCCTCGAAGAACTGGTGCGGGCTCCGTTCGCCGTACATCGCCCCGGTGTAAGAAACAGTGAACGCGCGAGGCCCGGCGGGCGCGGGCTCGCGGGGTGGATACTCTTCGGGATCGAAAAAATTGTAGTTCAACTCGATCGGGGCCTGGAGCACGGAGCCATACTTCTGTCCAAGGTAATCCGCAATACCGCGGCACACCGCCGATACGCAACGCGCCTGCCGCAACGCCTTTCGCTCCAGGCTCTCATGAATTCTTCGGTGCAGCGCCGTCGGCTGCGTGATGTGATAATAGGGATTGCCTGTCCAGAGGTCGCGATATTCGAAGATGCAAGGGACGCCGGTCTCTCGCGAGAGCCGCGCCCCCAGCAAAAGGCAGGTGCGAGGGTCGAGCGAGCAGAAGATCGCGTCAAACTTTTCGCGCCGCAGAACTACGCGGCCCCTGGCCAGGGCCGGGAGGTACCATGGCATTTGCTTGTCGGGAATCATCAACCAGCGGTTGATCTTGCTGGTCAACCCGATGACCTTGGAGGTTGGTTCTTTGCGGCCGGCAGCCTCCGAGGCGGGTTTATGTCGGCCCAGGCTGCGCAGCCGGGTATAGATGCGGGCCAGATCAGGTGCCGCGACTTCCTCGAGCCGGAGGCCGCTCATTTCCGGGTCAATACCGCGCTCGCGCGGGTGGGTCAAGGTGACCGCGTCCCAGCCATGGCGCGGCAGCAGGCGGGCGATGCGCCGCAGGCGGACTCCGCCCATGTTCGCTTCGACGATATAGTGGCCGACAATGAGAACGCGCTTGTTCAAAGGATCTGTTTGCGGAGGTCGTCCAGACGCACAGGCTGGCGCAACTCAAGACCCTGCTGGGCGGCCAGCGTCAACAACGACGATTCAAGGATGTCCTCCACGCGCATCGGGGGCGGGGTGCCCCGGCACAAACAATCAAGAAAGGCGTCCAGCAAGGCGGCCTGGCCTTTGTCCTGCCTGTGTCTGGAGCAGTGCTCGTGGTTGTCCCGGTGGTAAAAGTCCGCCGTGCGGTAATCGTCAATGCTGCCACACATCTGCCCGGTGAAACATTCGAAGCGCTCCTTGCCCATGCGCACAGATCCCTGCGAGGAGTAAAGCACCTGGCCGACTGAACCGTTGGTGAACCGCACCGTCGTCGCGAAATTGCCCGTTGCCGGCAAGTCGGCCCGGCCATCCGCAGGCCCCTCGGTGTGGACCAACTCGGCTTCTGCGCCCGCCACGTGGCGGAGGAAATCAAAGAAATGGCAGCCCTCGCCCAAAAGCCGGCCGCCTCCAATTTGGGGATCATGGACCCATGAGTCAGGCGGCACAAAACCGGCATTAACCCGATAGAGCATCATCCGCGGAGAGGATGCGCCCAGCTGGTTGAGCAGCCAGGTCGCACTGCGGCTGAACGGACGGTTGAAGCCGACGACCAGCCGGCAGGCAGGGTTGCTGTGGAGGGCCTGCCGGACGGCCTTGAGTTCCTCCAGCGAGAGCGCCAAAGGCTTTTCCACCCACACGTGTTTGCCAGCCCGCAATGCCTGGCAGGCCAGTTCGGCATGGGAGTCATGCCGCGTGGCGATGAAGACAAGCTGGACCGCCGGATCGCCGAGAACATCCTCCGCGCGCGTGCAGACCTTCTCAAATCCGAACCTCCGGGCTGCGTGCAGCGCATGGCTGCCATTTCGAGTCATCACGCACCGCAGCACCGTGCCCCCCCGCCGCTTCAACAGCGGCAGCAGCATGTTTTGCGCGTAGGCGCCGGCTCCCACGAAACCCACGCCCACAGCTCCGCTGGTGACAGGCTTGCTGGGTGAAACCTGAATGGCAAATCGCGCCGGCGCCGGCGGGGTTGCAGACGCATAGGTGAGCAGGATGCCCGCCCGGTCCACGCCACGGTCATTCAAGAGGGCGTAGGCCGCGGGCGCTTCTTCGACCGGGAAACGGTGGGTGGTGAGGCAGGCGGTATCGATTCTGCCTTTCTCCACCAACTCCAGAAAGGCCCGCATGTTCCGTTGCTCGGTGAAACGAACGTAATCCACCGGATAATCGCGTCCCTCTTCCTCGTAACTCCGGTCATACCGGCCCGGCCCGTAGGAACGGGAAAGCGTAAACGAGAGTTCCTTGAGATAATACTCCTGGCGGGGAATGGTCATGCCGGTCGCGCCGACCATAACCACCCGGCCGCGCGAGCGTGCGAGTTTGCCGGCCAACTCCACCGGTGAGCTTTCCGGCGTGGCGGCGCAGATGATAATCGCATCGGCGCCCTCCCCTTTGGATAGTTCCAGCACCCCTTCAATGGCCTGCTCGGGAGGAAACACTAAATCGCAACCGGCGGCCTGGCCTCGTTGCCGCGCCTGGGCCGAAGGATCGATGCCCGCCACGCGGCAGCCCATCGCCCGGAGCAGTTGTGCGGTGAGCAACCCGACCAAACCCAGCCCGATGACCGCGACATATTCTCCGAGTTGCACCCTGGCTTGGCGGACTCCTTGCATGGCGATGGCCCCGAGCGTCGTGTAGGCGGCTGACTCTGCCGAAACCCCCGCCGGCACCGCTGCCGTCAGCAACATCGGCACCGTGACAATTTCGGCATGGTTCGCCACTCCCGCCCCGGCGCAGGCCACCAAGGTGCCCGGGGTAATGCTTCCTTTTTCATCTCCACAGTGGACGACCGTGCCGGCACAACTGTAACCGAGCTCGGCGTAGCCCTCAAATTTGTTGGCCAACCGCTCTTTCACTCCCGCCAGGCCTCGTTCCCGCAACTCCTCCAGCCCTTGGCGGATCAATTGCGGTTTTTCGCAAACTTTGGCCAGCAGTGATTCCCGGCCCTTGGCCAGCTGCGCACCCTCGGTGCCCGCGCTCAGCAGCGACGCCTCCACGCGCACCAGCAGCCGTCCACGAGCGGGCGCCGGTTCCGGCAAATCCGCGACGATGACCGCACCGGTCTTCAAGTCCTGCAGCACTTGTTTCATGGGCTTTGCCCCCCGGCCATAACTATTTTGCAGCACAGGCATCTTGCCTGTCTCTGCTCCAGAATGTCCCGGCGACTGTGCACCCGGCGGCGGGTCGTCGAGCGAATCACCAGAGAATTTTTAAACCAAACTAAAATGAACCAAGCTGTCATCTGTGTCACCATTTAATTCATTTAACCGATTTAACCCTCCGATTCCCTTTGCACCCCCATCGCCTCGCTCAGTACGAGGGCTATCCGCTGCGCCGCTTTGCCGTCCCATCCCTCGATGGCACACGGCGTTTTTCGTCGGCCGGTCCGGATGGCGGTTTGGGCCGCCGCGCTCAGCGATTCCTTTTCCGGATCCAGCAGCCGGTTGGTCCCCTCCGTGATCGTGACCGGCCGTTCCGTATTCGGGCGCACCGTCAGGCAAGGGATGCCGAGGTAAGACGTTTCCTCCTGCACGCCGCCCGAATCGGTAATGACCAGCGCTGCCTTTGCCTCCAACGCCATAAAGTCCAGATAGCTCAATGGCTCGGTGAGCACCAGACCGGGGGCGGCGGCAGTTATGCCGGACTGCTCCAGCATCTTGCGCGTGCGCGGATGCATGGGAAAGACCACCTGGATCTGCCTCCCCAGCTCGGCCAGGTTTTCCATCAGCAACTTCAACCGTGCCGGTTCGTCGACGTTTGATGGCCGGTGCAGCGTCACCAGAACGAAAGGGCGCCCGTCAACGCCGAGGTTGCCTGGCGTCCGCGAAGCTTCGGCCCGGGGCAGCATCATCACCAGGCTGTCGATCATCACGTTGCCCACAAAGCGAATTTTGCCGGCCGGTATGCCCTCCCGCTGCAACTGCGCGTCAGCGTCCCGGCAGCTCGTCAGCAACAGGTCGGATACCACGTCCGTGACCAGGCGGTTGATCTCTTCGGGCATCGTGCGGTCGAAGCTGCGCAGGCCCGACTCGATGTGGGCAACCGGCACGCCCATCTTCACTGCGACCAATGCCCCGGCCATGGTCGAGTTCACGTCCCCGGCCACGACCAGCAGATCGGGGCGATCTTTGGCGAACAACTCTTCGAGGGCGATCATGACCCTGGCCGTCTGCAGCCCATGCGGTCCGGAACCGACTCCCAGAAAGTGCGTCGGCTTCTCCATGTCGAAATCGCGAAAGAAGACGCCCGACATCAACTCGTCGTAATGCTGGCCGGTGTGGATGAGGATTTGGCGGAGCGGAAGCTTGGCCGCCGCGACGGTCTTCCAGACCGGGAAAACCTTCATGTAATTGGGCCGCGCGCCGGCCAAAAAAGCGATTGTTTTCATTCGTTCTTTTTCAACCTGGAAGCCGTCCCTTGTTGCAAATATAGCATTGCCACCATAGTACAAAGTTGTAGAGATACCACAACTGTGTGGTGCGCCGGCGGCGGATGAGCTCCTCGACTTCCCGCGGGTCAAAGTAATCGGTCTCGCGGGCGAACTGGCGCAGGCTGGACCGCACCTGTTCGCCCAGCGAGTCCATGAACCATTCCGTGATCGGCACGCCGAATCCCTGTTTAGGGCGGTTCATGATCTCCGGCGGCAACAATCCGGAGACAGCCTTCTTCAGCAGGCGCTTGGGTTGCCCGGGCTGGTAGAGCAGGCGTTGGGACAGACCCAGCGCAAACTCCACAAATTTGTGGTCCAGAAACGGAACGCGGCACTCGATGCTGGCGCCCATGGACATCTTGTCCACCCGCATCAGCAGCAATTCCGGCAGCCGCAAGTTCAAATCCAGATAAGTCATCCAGTGCAGCGGCGAGCATTCCCAGGCTTCCTCCGTAAACCGCCGATACACCGTTTCCACATAATCCCACGATGTCCGGCCCTGGAACCGCTGGCGCAGCCGCGGCGACAGAAACAGTTCCTTGCCTCGCTGAGTGAAGGCCTCGGCGCCGCCCCAGAACAGCGGCTGGCCGCAGTGAGCCCGGCGCAGTTGCTCCCGCAACAGCGAACGTTCATGGCCGGCCAGGCCCAGTCCGGCCATGCCGGCGGCGCTCAGCAATTTCGCCCCGGGCCGCCGGAACATCTGTTGCTTGCGCAGGACGTTGTCCCAAAATGGATACCCACAGAAAAGCTCGTCCGCCCCCTCTCCCACCTGGCAGACGATGACTCCGTTATCCCGCGCCAGCTTGGAAACGAAATAGACCGGAATGCAAACCGGATCGGCTATCGGTTCGTCCTGCAATTCGACCATGCGCGGCAGGAAGTCGAGCAAATCCTGCTGGCGCAACACGACTTCGTGATGGTCGGCGCCCACCTTCCTGGCAATCAGCCGCGCATATTCAAATTCGTTGGTGTAGGAGGGATATTCCCGATCATACCCGACCGAAAAGGTCTGCACCGGCCGGGTTTCGCCCTGGGAAAACAGCAGCGTGTTCGTACTCGAATCGATCCCGCCGGATAGAAACACGCCCACCGGCACATCGCTGACTTTGCGCAGTTGGACGGCTTCCTGGAGGCGCACCAGCAATTCAGCGGACGCGTCCTCCATCGAGAGATTCGGCCGCGGCTCGACCTTCTTCCACGGTTCCCAGTAACGTTCGCCGTGAATTTGCCCGTCTTCGCGCACGCGCAGCCAGCAACCCGCCGCCAGCTTCTTGATGCCCTGGAACAGCGTGTCCGGCGCCGGCGTGACCAGAAAGGAGAGATAATGGAAGAAGGCGTCCTCGTCCACGGCGCGTGGCTGGTCCGGGTCTTCCAGCAGCGCCTTGATCTCGGAAGCGAAACAGAGCTTGCCCGCGCACACGCTGTAGTAGAGCGGTTTGATGCCAATCCGGTCCCGGATCAGCCATAATTCACGCTGGCGGGAGTCCCAGAGCGCGATGGCGAACATGCCGCGAAACCGTTCCAGGCATCCGATGCCCCACTGCTCGAAAGCGTGCAGGATTACCTCTGTGTCGGAGTGGTCCGTTTTCCACCGATGCCCGCCCAGCGCCTCCAGCTCACGCCGGATTTCGGCATGGTTGTAAATCTCGCCGTTGAAGACGACATGCAAACTGCCGTCTTCGTTGCTCATCGGCTGGTTGGCCGTCGAAGACAAGTCCACAATCGCAAGCCGCCGGAAGCCGAGCCCAACCCGTTCGTCGTCAGAAACCCAAAGCCCGGAGTCGTCTGGACCGCGATGTTGCATCACGTCGCACATCCGCTTGAGCGTCGATACAAAAGACGTGGCCTGAGACTGCCACCTGAGGAACCCGGCTATTGCGCACATGGCCTGCTTAAAAGTGGTGGACAGACCCGGGCAGCCAAACGTCCAAACTGCCGCTCGGACGTGTTGCGGCCTTTCCGTCCGGTAACTCGATGCGATGGTATGAATTGCATGGACTACGTGCTGCTCACACGGCGCTCAAGCGCGCCACTGCGGGTGCTGAATATCAAACGCAGCGCGCGGACGCAAGTTTTTAGCGCGATTTTGTCGCGTAGTTTTCAAAAACTGATGGGAAAAGTCATGGTGGATTTGGTTCCGCAGCGGCTAAACGTCCGGGCGGCGGATTTTAAGCTGGATGGCACCCGGAATCGCCCGTTGACCGACCAGAACAAGATAGCCGCCGCCGCCGGCGCCCGACAGTTTCCACCCCGGGGATTTTCCGGAGTATTGTTTGATGGCGGTCCGCACGTTGCTGTCCATCATTCTGGGAAACATGCTGATTTGCGCCTCGAATGAAGCGCGCACCAGTCGTCCCAATTCCTTCTCGTCCCGGGCTAAAATGGCCCGCCAGCAGCCATCCGCCGCGGCGGCGAGTGCGCGGACCCGCGCGGGCGTGATCCGGGTGTCTTTACGAACCCGGAAATCGGACTTGCGCGGTCCCAGCGTGACCAGCTGGAGGCGCTCTTCAATCCAGCGCAGGATTTCTTCGTCGTCCACCGTTGTAATCCGGTTGGGCCAGTATTCGCCGCTGTAGTCCAGGCGGTTCAATCCCGGATAAACAATACCGATGGCATCCTGGGAGCCGGAAAATTCCCGGGTGCCGGGCGGGTTCTCGTAGGAAAAAAGCACCCGGGCCGTTTTCTCCCGGTCCCCGCCGGGAAGATCCCTCTGCCATAATTCGATGGCCCGCCGCCGCGAACTGGAGGCCATGCCGCTGCGTTCGTTCTGGGTGGTCACCGGGTAACGGCCTTTCAACTCCTTGACGGTCCGATCGGAACCGATCCCCACATGCACCTCGCCCAGGCCAGCCGCTTCTTCCAGAAAACGGACGTGCCCGCTGTGCAGCAGGTCGATACAGCCGGTGACGAAAACTTTCTTTTTGGGCATAAAAGAATGTCAAACTTTAGCCGGGGATGAATTGCCTGATTGAAACTGTTTTTCCAGCGCAACTCTCATCATAGGGTGCGGCATGATAAATCCCGTTTGTCGCCGGCAACAAGGAAATTTCCCCGCCCAAACCGGCCATGTTTAAAAAATGTTTTTTTGTGTTCCGTCCCGCCGTCCTTTTCAATGAAGGCCTTCAAGTGCCGGTCGTGCGGCAGCCAGCCCCGTGTGCCATCGTCCGAACAGGAATCCTGCACGATGTGCTCGAACTCGACACCTTGCTGGTCGGCGACGGAAGCGATACACAGTTTGAGCCAGCGTGAATTGCGGAAGCTCGGCGTGATGATGGAGAATTTCATGGTGGAATTTTTTAACACAGGACCGGGTTGCTGGCAAATTATGCTTGATTTTGCGGCCGCAACAAGTATAAGTAACCAACTGGATACTAATGAATTTTTTTGACCCGGCGTCTTTTTGCCGGCTTGCTGCCGCGCTTGAACTATGACTGATACTGCATCTGGCCGCACGGCATTTCTGCGGGCGTTCGTTTTTTTAATCGCCTGTTTGGCCATAATGGGCTGGGGATTAAGCTGGTGGCACTGGCTGGACTGGCTGGAGTGGTTGAGTGTGGCAGGGTTTCTGGCGGCCGTCGCCCTGGCCTGCCGGTGGGCCGGTTCCGGGGCCAATTTGTTGAAAGGGATTGGCGAGCCGCTGGCGTTCTGGCCGTTCATTCTGGTCGGGGGGTTGGCGTTGGTGGCGGCCTTGATTTATCCGCCCACGATGCTTGATGCGCTGACTTACCGGCTGCCCCGGATTCTTTTGTGGTTGCAAGAAAATCATATCCGCCACTTTTCGACGGCGGACAACCGGCTGAATTACATGCCGC
>Ga0182011_10003780_pt1 | contig 12319 bp, 9 predicted proteins | sample 711E1DmetaG_FD_120481 | JGI IMG/M metagenome (GOLD analysis project Ga0182011, IMG submission 120481) | Permafrost microbial communities from Stordalen Mire, Sweden - 711E1D metaG | ecosystem: Environmental > Terrestrial > Soil > Wetlands > Permafrost | place: Sweden: Stordalen | collected... | reverse complement strand
TAGCAACAACCTCTTCAAAGGAAAGCCCCCGGGGAAACTCAGGGGCTTTTCCGTTTCCTGTCCCTCCCCAGCGGAACCTCAATTCCGGAAGGTTCTCTCTTTCCAGGTTATTTGACCCCTGAAGATAACCAGCAAAGGGAATGTGAGCACGTACATATAATAGTAAACCTCAAAAAGAGGGTATTCAAAAAGGAGGCAACGCCTGTGAAATGCGAGGGTCGCAGGGAGACAGAGGAGATAATCAACTAGGAGCTTTATGGCAACAGCGAGACCAACGGCCCACCAGGGAGAGAAGAAAGCCCCCAGAAGTATCAGGAAATTGAACACATACGGGAACGCGAATATAAGGAGGCTCTTGGCATCCATTCCTCGCCCGCCAGTGAACCAACGCTTTTTTTGATCGTAAAGCTGCTTCCAATCATGGCACGGAGTGCTCTCGACGAGGGTGGCAGGATCCATCGGGAAGCGGGCTTTCCATCTCCCGGAAGCCGTGACGGCGTGAAAAAGCGCATAGTCTTCGGTAACACTGAAGGGGATCTCCCTGTACCCGCCGACTGAGTCGTATGCTTCCCGGCGAACGGAGAGGTTCGTCCCCACTGCAGTAACGGGAAATCCAAGCCGGGTGGTTGCCGCTGCGACCGAAGTGAGAACGAACCAATCAAGCGCCTGCATCTCCTCGAACCAATTCTCCCCAATGAGCGACGTGAAGCCTGCAACCACACCAACCGTAGGATCAGAGTAATACGAAACTGTATCTTCAACCCAGGTCGGAGGGACCCTGCAATCAGCGTCAGTGAACATCAGGATCTCGCCTCTGGAGACGTCCACTGCGCTCATCACTGCATTTGTCTTCCCGGGGAGGAGTTCATTTTCCTTCTCGATGTGGAGAACGCGAATGTGAGCCTGCCTGCCGGTGTATCTGCTGACAATTTCTGCGGTCCGGTCCGTGGATCGATCGTCAACGATGATAATCTCAAGCAGTTCCTGCGGGTAAGAGAGCCGGACAATGGATTCGAGACAGGCCCCGATCTGCTCCTCTTCGTTCCGTGCCGCAATTATGACTGATACGCGCGGCCGGTACCCATCTCCGGGGCGGGCTCCTGACGTGGCTGCCGCGCCGGCGAAGAGCAATATCATGAGCATGTAAACAATGCTGAACAGAAAGAGCAGGGCGACAATCATGGAGCGGCGTCAGTGTTGGCATTGTTGGCGTTGCATTCATGGTAGCCAAAAAAAGCCCCCTATGCAATGATCTACCTTGAGTGTCCTCTGCTGTGGACACTCTTCAATTCCTTGACTATCCACGACGAATTGGATATATTTGCAACATGTCCAAATCTTCTCATCCCGCACCCCCCCTTTATAGAAAAACTGTACTCGATAACGGCATTCGTGTCGTTTCCGAATCGATACCGCATGTCCGTTCTGTTTCCATCGGTGTGTGGGCCGACGTCGGATCCCGCGATGAATCACTGACCCAGAACGGGATCAGCCATTTCATTGAACATATGGTGTTCAAGGGAACCAAGAAAAGAAGCGTCAGGGATATCGCACAAAGTCTTGAATCGCTTGGCGGGTATCTCAACGCGTTCACAACGAAAGAGCAGACCTGCTTCTACGCCAGGGTGCTTGACTCGAACGTGGCAGAAGCGATGGATGTCCTTTCGGACATCGTGACGCATGCGACGTTCAAAGAGCAGGAATTGGAAAAAGAAAAACTGGTGGTGATTGAAGAGTTGAAAAACGCCGAAGACGATCCGGAAGATATCATACACGATTTCTTCGAAAAGGTCCTCTTTCCAGACCACGCACTGGGATTTCCCATCATTGGGACGGAAAAGAATCTCCGTGCCTTTAGCAGGGATGACCTCTTCCTCCACCTGAAAGTCCACTACCAGCCCTCCCGGATCGTCGTTTCGGCTGCCGGGAATGTCGATCATGACCGCCTTGTCAAGCTTGCAGCGAAGGACTTTGATCTGTCTACAAGGCGGATTTCGCAGAGAAAACGCTCTCCAGGTCCCACTCGTGTAACCCGTCCGCTGAAGAAGGAATACCCCAGGCCGATCAACCAGGCACATATTTGCCTTGGGACCGTGGGCTACAGCATCCACCATAAAGATCGTTTTCCACTGATGGTACTTAACGCACTGCTGGGGGAGGGGATGAGTTCACGGCTGTATCAGACCATACGGGAAAAGCACGGTTTTGCTTATTCAGTGTATTCGTTTGTCAACCTTCTTTCGGATACGGGTGTGTTCGGCGCATACATCGGGACGGATAAGAAGAACATCGTCAAGTCTATCTCCCTGGTTCACAAGGAACTTCGAAGGCTCAAGAAGACCCCCGTCTCGAAAGCCGAATTGCGCAGGACTCAGTCGCAGATCAAGGGAACAATGATGCTCGGACTGGAGAACATGTCGAGCCGCATGATGCGTCTTGGAAGCTCCGAGCTCTATTACGGAAGATGCATCACGCTCGACAGCGTCCTGAAGAAAGTCGATGCCGTTACACCTGAAGAGATTCAGAAGGTTGCGGTGGACCTGTTCGATTTGGACCGGTTTTCGACCGTCATCATCCGTCCTTCATGATCCACGGAACAATCGCGAACTGAGCCGGTTATGGTGACCAGAGACGTTTTGAATTCCCGTTTGCTCTCTGCTGAATATGCGGTCCGTGGTCCGATCGTCCTCCGGGCCCAGCAGCTGGAAGAACAGGGGCGGAAGATCATCTACTGCAACATTGGCAACCCTCAAGCCCTGAAGCAGGCGCCACTTTCATTTCTTCGCCAGCTCCTGAGCCTCGTAGAGTATCCCGAACTCTTGAACCACCCTGAAACGCTGAAACTTTACCCCCGGGATATTGTCGCCCGCGCCACATCGATCCTTGAAAAACACCCGCAAGGCACCGGTGCTTACAGTCAAAGCCCGGGGATCCCGTTCGTGCGACAGGCGGTCGCGGATTTTATCAGCAGTCGGGATGGAATTCCTGCGGACAGGGATCACGTAATCCTGACGGATGGAGCAAGCAAGGGGGCACAGGCGGTCCTCACGGCGCTGCTACGGACCCCGTCGGACGGGTTCATGATTCCGATTCCGCAGTACCCGCTCTACAGCGCCTCCCTCTCGCTGTACGGAGGCAAACAAGTCGGTTACTATCTCGATGAACAGGCAGGATGGCAGTTGAATGAGGGGATCCTGATCAAGAGCCTGACGAAGGCGAGGGCGGACGGAATCAACCCCGTAGGCATCGTCGTCATAAACCCGGGAAATCCTACCGGTGCGGTTCTTTCGGCAGAGAACATCAAGATGGTCGTCGGTTTCGCAAAGAAGTACAATCTTTCAATCATCGCCGATGAAGTATACCAGGAGAATGTCTACGATCCCTCGCTCAAGTTTCACTCATTCGCGAGAATAATGTGGGAGACAAAGGAACTAGAGGTGTCTCTTTTCAGCCTGCATTCGGTCTCCAAAGGTTTTCTCGGGGAATGCGGACACCGGGGAGGGTATCTCGAGCTCAGGAACATCCCTGACGACGTCCTCGCAGAGTTCGTCAAGTTACAGTCGATCAGTCTGTGCGCCAATATCGCTGGCCAGATTTCCACCTATATGATGGTGGCACCCCCTAAACCGAGGGATGAGAGCTATGGGACATATGCCCGTGAGCGAGATCGGGTCCTCTCCGATCTGAAAGTGAAGGCCGAGATCCTCGGCCGCGGGATCAATGCAATTGAAGGCATGTCGGTTGATATTCCCCGAGGCGCCATGTACGCTTTCGTGCGCTTTGAATTGCCGGAGAGGGAAGAGACGGAATCCATGACAGCGGCGGTGCGCACGAGCTACGAGGAACAGCGGGATTCCAACTATTGCCTTGCGCTACTGGAGGAAACAGGCATTTGCGTCGTGCCAGGAAGCGGATTCGGCCAGCTCCCCGGAACGCTCCATTTCAGGACGACGTTCCTCCCGCCCAGGGATGAAATAGAGCAGTTCGTTGTGAAATTAAAGGAATTTCACCAACGGTACGTCCGGGAATCAGCGGAAGCGTGAACAGGGGACAGGAATGGCGACAATTACCATAGACGGGAAAGTTCTTGAGGTCGACAACAACCTCACGATCATTCAGGCGGCCCGGAACAACGGCATTGATATTCCGCACTTTTGCTGGCACCCGCGACTCTCTATCGCAGGCAACTGCCGGATGTGCCTTGTCGAGGTGGAGAAGACGCCCAAGCTTGCGATAGCTTGTTCCACGCAGGTGGCCAACGGCATGATCGTTCATACAGCCAATCCGCGCGTCATAAAGGCCCGACAGGCGGTCATGGAGTTCCTTCTCATAAACCACCCTCTGGATTGTCCGATCTGCGACGAGGCGGGTGAATGCAAGCTTCAGGACTACGCCTCCGCGTACAGCATCGGCTATAGCCGGTTTGAGGAGGAGAAGGTCCACAAGCCCAAGCGCGTCGAACTCGGTCCCCATGTTATGCTCGACACTGAACGCTGCATCATGTGTTCGCGCTGCGTTCGGTTCTGCGACGAGGTTGCCGGAAAGCCGCAGTTGACCTTCACCCGGCGAGGCGACCAGGTGGAACTTACGACGTTCCCGGGGGAGAAACTCGATAACCCCTATTCGATGAACGTCGTTGATATCTGCCCGGTCGGAGCGTTGACGAGCCGTGATTTCCGTTTTAAGGCACGTGTCTGGGAAATGTCTGCAACGGAAACAGTCTGCCCAGGGTGCGCGCGAGGCTGCAATATGAACACCTGGGTGAGGAACAACGAGATACTCCGGCAGACACCCCGCTACAATGCCGAGGTGAACCAGTACTGGATGTGCGACTGGGGACGCCTGGAGACCTCACGACAGGTGAATTCCGCGACGCGGATCAGGGGTCCGCTCATGAAGAAGGAGTCAGGCGTCGTCGAAGTCGGTTGGGACGAAGCCGTTGTCCGGGTCGCCTCCGAGCTCAAGTCGTTCCGAAAAGGAGAACTTGCGGTCCTGGGATCTGCTTTCGATACGAACGAGGACAACTTCGCCCTCCAAAAATTCGCGCGAGACGTTCTTCAAACTCGCCACCTTGATTTCAAACGTCACACGTCGCCCGGATACGAGGACACGCTTCTGATCAGTGCCGACCGGACCCCGAATACCCGGGGTGCGCTGGAGGTCGGCCTCCACCCCGGAGAACACGGGGCGAACACCGAAGGCATCCTCCGCGGCATCAGAGAGGGATCGATCAAAGCGTTGTTCCTTGCCGACGACAATATCGCAATTGATCCCGAAGTCGCGCAGAGCCTCGTGCGCCTGGAATTCTTTGTGGTCCTGGCTTCCGTAGAGAATGAAACGACGCGCCTGGCGGACATCGTGCTTCCGTCTTCCACCTACGCGGAAAAGAACGGCACGTTCACGAATCTCCAGGGGCGTGTGCAGCGCATCCGTCCTTCCGTCGCAACGCTAGAACAGGAGCGCGCGCTTGACGGCTTTGCAATGAGCCGCCTCGACAAGTTTGGATCGCAGTTTGACAGATGGGCAAAGGGTTCGAAATGTGATGCCCGCCCGCCGTGGCGCATCATCGCGGGGATCGCAGTCCTCATGGGGACCAAGTTCAAATATCAGACTTCCGAGGATGTGTTCGGAGAAATCGCATCCCGAGTCGATGCGTTCAACGGGATGTCTTACCGTAAGCTGGGCAACAGAGGGACGTTGTTAAAAACAAGCAAGGACATGCGGGTCTCCCAACCCGCCTAACGATCCCCCCGTCTTCAGGCGGGTTTAAGATCCGGAAGAAACTTCAATGGAATTTCTTGTCATCGCCGCCGTCAAGATCGTCCTGGTCCTGTTGATCATATTGACCACAGTCGCCAATCTCGTGTATGCAGAACGGCGCATCAGCGCAGCCATTCAGAACCGGATCGGACCGAACAGGGTAGGCCCCTGGGGGCTTCTCCAGGCACCTGCAGATGTCCTGAAACTCTTCATGAAAGAAGACATCGTCCCGTTTCAGGCGAACAAAGGCATCCACATGCTGGCACCCATCGTCTCGATCACCGTGGCGATGGCCACTTTTGCCGTGATTCCGTTCGGAGACCGGATCACCATTTTCGGCCACGATGTCAAGCTTATGATCGCGGATGTCAATGTCGGAGTCCTGTACATCCTGGCGATGACTTCGATGGGGGTGTACGGTGTCACGCTGAGCGGCTGGTCGTCAAACAACAAGTACTCCCTTCTCGGCGGACTTCGTTCCTCAGCGCAGATGATCAGCTATGAGCTCTCCATGGGGCTCTCGGTCGTCGGCGTCATCATGGTGGCCGGCACCCTCCGCCTTGACCGGATCGTGGAGATGCAGGAAGGGTTGTTCTGGAATTTCTGGCGGATGCCGATCGGGTTCATAACATTCCTCGTCGCTTCGTTCGCCGAGACGAACCGGCTGCCTTTCGATCTCCCCGAGGCAGAGCCGGAACTGGTGGGGGGGTATCACACGGAATACAGCGGCATGAAATTCGGCACGTTTTTTCTTGCGGAATATGCAAACATGATTACATCGAGCGCCCTCATCGTCACACTCTTCTTCGGCGGCTGGCAGGTCCCGTACCTCTCCCATGTTGGCCTCTCTCCACTGGCGGTCAGTCTGATCCAGGTTGCAGCCTTCGTCATCAAGGTGGGATGCATGCTGGTGTTCTATATGTGGATACGCTGGACAATACCGCGGTTCAGGTACGACCAGCTGATGAATCTGGGCTGGAAGGTCATGTTGCCTCTGTCGTTGCTTAATATTGCTGTGACAGGTACATGGCTCCTCTTCCTGCAGTGAGGGTGCGAGCATCGCTTTGAAGGAGAACAGGACCGAATGTCGAAAACGAACGGCGAAAAAGTGAAACAGATCCGGAGCAAGGACCTGACGTTTCTGCAGAGGATTTATATCCTTGAGATCGTGAAGGGCCTTGTCCTCACATTGAAGCAGGTGTTCCGTCCGAAATTCACGCGGCAGTATCCCGAAGAACGATGGAATCCTCCGGCGTCGTTCCGCGGCCGACCAGTCCTCGTTGAGGAAGACGGCGTCGAACGATGTGTCGCCTGCGGGTTGTGCGCACGTGTTTGTCCGGCCCTCGCGATCGAAGTCCAGGCATCCGAGACCGACCTTCCCAAGGAGCGATATCCAATTAAGTTCGAGATTAACATGCTTCGATGCATTTTCTGCGGTTTCTGCGAAGAGGCCTGTCCGGAAGAAGCGATCATCATGAGCGATGAATATGAACTCGTCTTCCGGAACACCGAGGATGCCATCTTCGGGAAGGAAAAGCTGCTAATGTCGACCGACCGTTTGAAGACACGCCTCGAATTCCTCCGTCGAGCGAGATAACACACCCCGGTATACGTGGTTCGGACATTCGCGGGCGGCCCTGGCTGCCCGCAGTGTATTTGGAAATCAACGCGGAAATTGCTTAATTAGAGGGAATAACAGCGTTCTCTCCCAAATGCGGGCCTGATGGATACCCTCTGGATCGAGATTCTGGGAGTTCTCCTCCTGATCGCAATCGTGGGGTTCTTTTCCGCCAGCGAAGTTGCAGTCCTCTCAAGCCGTAAGAGCCGGATGCGCGCCCTGGCTGACGAGGGTGAACACAAGGCGGCTCTGGTCCTGGGCTTCCAGGAGGATCCGGAACGCTTTCTCGCCACGGTCCATATCGCCATCGTATTCTCCCTCGTCCTCTCATCCGGCCTGGGGGCCATCCTGGGCTGGCAACATCTCGTCCCTTCTCTCTCCGAATCCGGCATCTCCTGGGTCAGGGAATCCAGCGGATGGCTTTCGCTGTGCATTATCGTCGTGTCGATCGGGTTCCTTGTTGTGGTCTTCGGGGAACTCGTGCCCAAGTCTCTTGCGCTCCGCTCCGCCGAAAAAGTCGCCCTTCGCGTAGCCCCCGCCATGCAGATTGTCGAAACGGCATTACGATACCCTGCGTTGATACTGACCGGCGCAAGTAACCTGCTCCTGGTTCCATTCAACACCCGTCACGCGCACGGGGAATCCGGCATCTCCGAGGAGGAGTTCAAACTCATCCTCGAGGAAGGGACCCGGAGGGGGGTGATCGACAAAACGGAACAGGAACTCATTGGAAGCATTTTTGAGTTCACTGACACCACGGCAAAGGAAGTCATGATCCCGCGCCCGGACGTCGTCGCGCTCAGCATGGACATGACCCACGAACGGATCATCAAGACGGTGCTCGAGGAGGGGTACTCCCGGATGCCGGTGTACCGGGGGACGATCGACAACATTCTCGGGGTCGTCTATACCAAGGACCTCCTCGGGCTGATGGAATACAAGGGTCTCATTATCCTGCAGGATGTGATCCGGCCGGCCTACTTCGTCCCGGAAACCAAAAAGATCAGCCAGCTCATGCGGGAGTTGCAGCATCGGAAAATCCACATTGCCATCGTTATCGACGAGTTCGGCGGCACCTCGGGAATCATCACCATGGAGGATATTCTCGAAGAGATCGTGGGGGAAATCCACGACGAATACGACGAAGACCTTAAGGACGTCGAGCAGGGTTCGGACGGGACATTCCTCGTCAATGCACGGATGCCGATCAAGGAATTCAATGAACGGTTCACAGCTGAGATCCCGCCGGCGGACGATTACGAAACGGTCGGCGGGCTCCTTCAGAAACTCACCGGAAGGATTCCCGAGATCGGGGAAGAGATCACGCACGACAACCTATCCTTCACTGTCATGAAAAAAAGTCAGCGGCGGATCCGGCAGGTGAAACTCCGGAGGAAGGATCCGGGCACGGTGCAATCAAATCCCCGCCTGACACCCGGATGAGCTCCCGGAAAAAAATACTTGTCGTCTTCGGCACGCGTCCGGAGGCCATCAAACTTGCTCCTGTCATCCACGAGCTGCTGAGATACCCGAAGAGCTTTCTCACGCGTGTGTGCGTGACGGCCCAGCACAGGGAGATGCTCGACCAGGTACTGGAGATATTCCGCATCCGGACTCACTATGACCTCAATGTCATGCACAGGGGCCAGTCGCTGGAGGACGTGACATCGCGAGTCCTTCTCGGCATGAAAAATGTCCTGGCCAGGGAGCGGCCCGACATGATTCTCCTCCAGGGTGACACAACCACGGTGATGGCTGCTGCGCTGGCGGCGTTCTATGCAGAAGTCCCCGTGGGGCACGTCGAAGCCGGGCTCCGCACTTGGGACAAGAGGAGTCCCTTTCCGGAAGAAATCAACCGCGTGATCGCCTCGCATCTTTCCGACCTGCATTTTGCGCCGACGCAGCAGGCCCGCAAGAATCTGCTGCGGGAAGGGATCCTTCCCGGAAGGATCGTCGTAACGGGGAACACCGTTATCGACGCCCTGTTTCACGTCCGTTCCACGGTCAACCGATCCGGAAAGCACTTCGAACAAATGTTTCCGCGCGTGGATTTTTCGAGGCGCATGATCCTCGTTACGGGACACCGCCGGGAAAACTTCGGCCAGGGCTTCCTCAACATCTGCCGGGGAATACGAACGGTCGCCGTGCGGCACCCCGAGGTGGAAATCGTGTACCCGGTTCATCTGAACCCGAACGTCCAAAGGCCAGTCAAATCCATTCTCGGCCGTCTCCCCAACGTTCATCTCCTGGCGCCTCAGCCCTATCTCCCGTTTGTTTTCCTGATGGATGTCTGCTACCTGATCCTCACGGACTCCGGTGGCGTACAGGAAGAGGCTCCGTCGCTGGGCAAACCCGTTCTCGTGATGCGAGATCACACTGAGCGACCGGAAGCGGTGAAGGCGGGGACCGTACGGCTTGTCGGCACTTCATCACGCACAATTGCAGGTGAGATCGAGCGGCTGCTGACGCACCCGGGCGCATATCGCGCAATGAGCAAGTCCCATAATCCCTACGGCGATGGAAAGTCCAGCGGCCGCATTGTCCGCGCTCTGCGAACATACTTCCGTGTGAACCGTTGACGCACGTGTATCTTTTCTCCCCGATACCGTATTCGTTTCTTCATCAGCGCCCGCAGAAGCTCGCAGACCAGTTCGTCCAGAGTGGAATCCCCGTGACCTTTATCGAGCCGTGCGGTCTCTCAGAATATCTCCAGGGACGCAAGAAGGGACTGGTAAAGCTTGTGCTGTACTCGATCGTATTTCAGATCCTCGGGTTCCTCGCATTCCTCATACCCGGGACGGGCTCCGCACCGCGTCGCCGCGTTGGAAGAAGTGCTGCAGAACCGGCTCTTTCGATTGTCCCGATGCCGATGGTGTATCCCTCGAACCGGGTCGACTCCGCTCTGCTTGAGAAAGTGAACGCTTCCATTTTCCGGCAGGCTCTCCGATGGGGGGTTCTCCGGTTGATTCGCGAGGACGACGAATCAATCGCCATCGTCCAGAGTCCTTTCTGGGGGGTCGTTCTGGAACGGGGCGACTTTACAACGATCGCATACGATTGCCTGGATGAGATCACCCTGTTTTCGGGACGTGCCTCCGTTGAGAGGTTCGAAGGCTATGAACGCCGCCTGTTGGATCTCGCTGCGATGACGTTCGTCACAGCAGAGAAGCTCGAAGAGAGACTTCGCACAGTCGCCCCCGGGCATCCTGTTGTCCGCGTCCCGAACGGAGTCGATTTCGAGTGGTTCCAGGACCGTGCTGCGGGGCAGGGGTCCCCGCCCGACATAGAGGAGACGAGCCATCCCACCGCCGGATACGTCGGGGTATTGCGCGCCTGGTTCGACTATGATCTCGTCGGCCACCTCGCCCGTACGATGCCGGACATCTCCTTCATTATGGTGGGCCCGCTTGATTTCGAATTCCGGAATGCCCACCTTCGCGCGATACCGAACCTCCGCTGGATCGGCAGGAGGGACTACGTGGAGATGCCCCGCTACATAGACGCTTTCGATGTCTGCCTGATTCCGTTCATGGCGGGGAAGGTCTCCCAGACAACAAACCCCGTCAAGGTGTTCGAGTATTTCGCCCTCGGCAAGCCCGTCGTCTCGACCCCCATGCATGAGCTGCTCCCTTTCAAGAACGACGGGCTCCTCCGGTTCGCGGGAGGAGTGGAGGAATTTGCTTCGGCCATCCGGGACTCCCTGGCGGAACCGGCTGGGGGGCTGCCGGAACGGCGGCGCGAAGTCGCCCGGAGGCATTCGTGGCGCACGCTCACGGAACTGATGCTCTCAAACCTGAATCCCGGTGCAAGGCCATGACTGACGGGAACCGGATCGCCGGAGGCGTCAGAAACTTCATGCAGAAGGCATGGCATTCTCAGACTGTGGAGAACACGTTCTGGGTTGGGGCAGCTTCGGCAATGAGCGCCCTCCTGGGGGCTGTGTCATCGGGCCTCTACGCGCGGACGCTGGGCGTCAATGAATACGGAGTCCTCACGCTCATCATCTCCATCGTGACGATGATGATCGCCCTCTCCGACCTCGGGATCGGCGGATCGATCGTGAGGTTCGGGTCGGAAATGATTGCCCGCGGTGATGAGAACGGTTTGAGGTCGGTCCTGAGCGTCGCACTCAAGGCAAAGCTTTCCCTGTCGGTGATTGTGCTGGCCGGAGCGGTTATTTTTCTCAACCCGATTGTGGGGATGGTCTTCACCCATGTGGACAGCAGTATCACCTCGTACTTCCTCCTGTCGCTTCTCGCGGTCGCGTTCGGCATGCTCGCCGGTTTTTTCCCGCCGATCTTTCAGTCGCACAGGGAGTTCCGCACACTCGCCGCTGTGTCGATATCCCAGCCTTTTCTGAAGGTGGTGGTCCTTGTCGTGTTTGTGTACGGGTTCATGTCCAGCTCGCTCATGGTCGTGAACGCCCTGTGGATAGAGATCGGGACCGGAGGCGGATTGCTGCTGCTGAGCTACCTGTGCGCGCCCCGGAAGGTGATTTCTTTCCAGAAAGCCGACCCTCTTCTCAGACGCAGGATGCTCTCCTTCAACAAATGGCTATCCCTGTATTACGTCCTTAACCTGGTCGGGGGGCGAATGGATCTCTTCTTCGTGGGAGGGCTCGCGGATGCCCGCGCGCTCGGCATGTACGGCGCCGCATCGAAAATCGCCTCCATCGTGGTCATCGTGACGAACTCCTATCTGACGGTGCTTCTCCCCGAGCTGTCGGCGGCGATTACTCCCGAACTGATACGGAAAAAGCAGCGGCATTCGATCCTGATCGTCAGCCTGTTCGGTCTCGGCATTCTTCTCCTGGCGGCGGCGGCGGATCTCGTCGTCGAAATTGTCTTCGGCCCGAAATTTGTGGGTACGGGGACGATGATCCGGGTGATGTGCGTGGGATTGCTCTGTGTCGTTGCCGCCTATCCCCTGAATGCCACGCTG
>Ga0182011_10003779_pt1 | contig 12324 bp, 11 predicted proteins | sample 711E1DmetaG_FD_120481 | JGI IMG/M metagenome (GOLD analysis project Ga0182011, IMG submission 120481) | Permafrost microbial communities from Stordalen Mire, Sweden - 711E1D metaG | ecosystem: Environmental > Terrestrial > Soil > Wetlands > Permafrost | place: Sweden: Stordalen | collected... | reverse complement strand
GCGTATCCGAAGATCACCCCAGTTCCTTTCAAAGAGGAGAACCTCTGGGGAGGATACCCGGAGGAGACGAACGCGCCGTACGGTCTGGCGAAGAAGATGATGCTCGTGCAGGCGCAGGCCTACCGGCAGCAATACGGGTTCAATGCGATCTATCTCCTGCCGGTCAATCTCTACGGACCCGGGGACAACATCGATCCTTCCTCGTCGCACGTGATCCCCGCCCTCATCAAGAAGTGTGTCGATGCAAAACGGAGCGGTCAGAAGGAGATCGTGGTGTGGGGGGACGGGAGCGCCACGAGGGAATTTCTCTACGTGGACGATGCGGCGGAGGGGATCGTTCTCGCGATGGAGAAGTACAACGATCCCGACCCTGTGAACATCGGCGCGGGGTTCGAGATCTCCATCAAGGAACTTGTGCACCTGATCGCGAAAGTCTCGGGGTTCGACGGGAAGATCGTCTGGGATACGAGCAAGCCGAACGGGCAGCCCCGCCGCATGCTCGATACCGGCAGGGCGCAGCAGCGGTTCGGGTTCAAGGCGACAACGGGGTTTGAGGAGGGACTGAAAGAGACGGTGCGATGGTACGAATCGAAGATGTGAGGGTTACGATACAGGGGCCATTTGGACGCCTATGATGAAGGACGGCCTTCAGTTAAATCTCGGCTGTTTTGACCAGGTGTTTGAGGGGTGGTATAATTGTGATGTTTCCGCCCATCTTTTTGTCGCGAGAGTTCCGCTCTTGCCCCGATTCCTCCGCCTATTTGGGGTGCTGGATGAGGAGAGATACACACAATACCGGGAGGGCATTTTTCGGCGCATCCATTACCTTGACCTGAGAAAGCCGCTCCCTTTTCGTACTGATTCTGTCCGGGCCTGTTTCTGCTCGCATGTTCTCGAGCATCTGTACCTGATCCAGGCAGAACGGCTACTGGCTGAGATCTACCGTGTGCTCCTCCCGGGCGGTTACACACGTATCGTTGTGCCAGACTTAGCGCACGCTATTACTCTCTACAGTGAAGAGGATCCAAACCCGTTTCTGTCAAAGGTTTTTGAAAACAGAAAAATAACTCTCGAAAAGAACCAACATAAGTGGATGTTCACGGCTCCTTCGTTGATAAGGGCCCTAAATGCTGTCGGCTTTGAAACCGTAAGACAGGTGTCGTATCGTGAGACTCAATATGCAGCATTTGTGCCGTTGGATAATCGACCAGTGGGAAGTCTATTTGTTGAGGCACAAAAGAAGCGACATCAGTTTGAGACAGTCGCGTCTTCCCCTCAAGAACGCTGATGATTGCTCGCCTTCTTTGCGGTACATTGCTTCTTCCCAATTCGTTATGCACTGATCCTTTCCTTCGGACGACTTTTGTTGGACCTAATCAGCTGAATGCTTCCGTTGGGATAAACATTCCACGTGTGGGACGCCATTGAGGAAATTCGTCCAGAATTGGTGGTTGCTTTCAGTCTCTGCAGCCATCCAGCAGCTTTTCAACTTTCTGTCTCTCGTACGGATCACTCATTGCCTCTCGCCCACGTCATATGGGCAATACGTGCTAGTAATTGCCACGACGACCATAGCCTTGAGTTTTGGAATTCTAGGGATGCGAGATATTGTCATCCGTCGAGTTGCTCGTACGCATGCCGCCACTGCTCAGCTTTCGAAGATTGTTCTCCCAATCGGTGTAGCCAGCTCGTTGATCGCAGCGTTTGCCGCCCTTGCTTACTTGTCGTTCTATTCGGATATCGCGTCCGCAATCATGTTGTGTGCGGCTGTGTCCCTCGTGGTCTCGCAGACCGGATGGATGCTCGCCGAAGCACTAGCATTCGGCCGCCAGCAAATGGAGCTTTCAGTAGGATTAGGGATATTCTCTTCAATCGGCTGGTTCCTTTGCCTCTTGCTGTCCCCCGTCAGGTCGTTTTCCGCGACGTATGTGTTGAGTAGCTTTGCAGCATTTCAGATTCTTAGGACGATTCTCTATTTTGCTTTCGAAATGAGACTTGGCTATTTTTCGTTCTCAACAGGGGACGAGGGAAACGCACTTGCTCCACTCTCTCCAAAGACACTACTCCGAGAATGCTTGCCCGTCTTCGGTACAACGGTCTTGTCCCTCCCCATCAGTCAATTACCCGTTCTGTTGCTAAGCAGGTTTTCGCAGATGGGGGAGGTAGGATTGTATGGAATCGGAAATCGTCTCGTTATTCCCCTTTCTTTGCTTTTCTCGACCCTGCTGAACGCTCTCTATCCGAAGCTTTCGAGTGCATTTGAGAATGATCGTGCTGGATTTGATAGGCTAGTGCATTCACTCTTTGTTGTTCTCACGATAGGTGGGAGCCTCGTGGCCTTTTCCTTAGCCTTTCTGTCGAAGGAGATTATCCCCATTGTTTTTTCATCGATGTACGTCGAAGCAGTACCATCATTTGTATTTCAGTTGTGGTTTGGCCTCAACATGATCGCGCATAGCTTTCTTGGTTTCCTCTTCCTTGCCTCGAACAACGAAGGTAGACTTATGCTATCTTCATTGTTCAATGCTGTCTGGATATCGGTCTGTGCCCTTGTGGGATCCCAATATGGTGCGTTCGGACTATCGATGTCGATCTGGGCGGGGTTAATAGTTGGTTTCTCGTTCAACCGTATGATGATTATTCGAGGGGCTGCACTCAAATTGCCTGTGCGAACAGAAATTGGGGCGTATTCGACGTACGTGTTTCTGAGCGTCTTAAGCATATTGATGATCACGTATGGGTTCTTGATCCGTGCGGGGATTTTCTTGGGTGGTCTGGCGGTAACAGCGATGCTAGTGAAATCTGAATTGCCTTCTCTTGGCGGTTGGGCGCTTGAGGGTATGAAAGAACTCAGATACGCGATCTCATCCAAATCGTCGCAAGGGTTGAGTCGGGATTTGTGACAGCCTCTGTCCAACTCTTCTTCCGACTCGAGCGAGCTGCCTGCCTGAGTGTCTTCGCAATGGGTTTCAATGCACTGACAAAGGGGAGAAATTGAATTGGTTACCGTTGCCATTCCAGCTTTCAAAGCGCGATTCCTGGCTGAGTCTATTCAAAGCGTGCTCGATCAATCACATAGAGACCTTGAATTGGTTATCGTGAACGGGGGATCGCCAGAAGACCTGAAATCAGTAGTGAACCGCTTTCATGACGATAGGATTCGATACTTTGAGCATGAAGTCGCTCCTGATGAGCACGCAGTCGTGCGAAATTGGAATCAATGTCTGAACCTTGCAAGGGGAGAATTATTTGCATTGCTCGGTGATGATGATCGCTATGAGCGAGATTTTGTGGAACGCATGGTATCCCTTCGGTCGAAATACAATTCGGTTTCGATCGTGCATTCGAGGGTCAGGGTCATCGATGAAAACGGGAGAACTGCAACCTACTCTCCGTTGTGTCCAGAGTGGGAGAGTGGACTAGAATTTCTCTGGCATCGCGTGAAGGACTTACGCCTCTTGTATATTTGTGAATTCCTGTTTACCACGGCCGATCTACGCGGGCTCGGCGGTTTTGTCGATTTTCCTCTTGCGTGGGGGTCAGATGAAGCAACTTGCTTTACACTTGCGTTACGGGGGGGCATCGCGTACGATCAGCGTCCTATGTGCAATTGGAGGAAGTCAACTTTGAACATATCTTATTTGGCGCAGTTTGAAACCAGACTGAAGGCGGTTAAGCAACTCGAGCAGTGGTTTGAGTCGTTCGTCGAAACGATTACTCCTTCATCTGAAGATGAAGACATAATTCTGTCCTACGTAAAGAGCAATTGCGGACACAGATTCGAGAATTTGAGGACGGATGCACTTGTACGAGAGGCGCGGCTCCACAGGAGCCCCATTCTATGGGCTGTGACAAAGGGGATTAGGACGAATAAGGTATATGGACTTTCTGCTCGAGTGACTGTGAAGGTCCTGTTGTATCTCTTGAGTCTTCACCCATATACGCGAAGTTCATTCGATTCGGTTGCCAACTAGAACGGTAATACGGTGTTTGTGAGGAGAACTTTCCTGCTTGTCTTGGTGGGGCTCACTGTAGGTGCTTTTACACTAAACCCCCTACTGACGTTATCCCTGCCCGTGGGGAGAATCAGGGCAAACGATGTCATAATCCTGCTTGCCTTCTCGAATTCTCTCATCTTCTTCTTTCGGAAGAGTAATCGCGGCGTGTGGTTGCCAAAGCACTCTCTGATCAAGATTGCAGCGCTTTATCTTGCCATGATTCTCTGTATGACGTTCGTTTCGAAGGCTGAAATAACAGAATGGGGTGGCAATGAATTGGTTGCAAATATCCGTCAAGCTTTATACTTCGGATCGTTTTTTTATGTGTATGCGCTCGTAAAGAGTCTGGGCGATATAAGATTCGCACGACGGCTGTTGATTGTGTTTGCTGTTCTTGGGAGCATTCTTACCATAGCCCAGTCCATTTATGGTGCAGAACCGATGTTCGGGGCTGAGATCTCATCGGAATCAGATATGCAGTCGTTTTACAATGTATCTACCTGGAACCAGTTTGATTCAATTGGGGGCGTATTGACTCGTGTTAATCTTCCGGTGATTAGCGTCATCGTGTGGTCGTTTCTTCAGAAAGGTCTTTCTTTGGCAAAGCGAAGTAATCCTTCAACTTTGTTCATGCTTCCTCTTTTCTCAGCTGCCATCTTCATCGATTATGCCCGAGGTCTCTTTTTCGGCTTGTTTCTTTCCCTTGCGGTGTGGGCTTGGCTCGAGATCCGGAGAAGGCGGAAACAAGCTGTTGCCACAATTCTCCGCCTCTCATGGATTGGTGGCCTCGTCATTGCTTCATTGATTCTCTTCGCCCATGCACTTGACGTCGATTATGTGTCGGAATTAAGAGAGAGATTATTGTCGGCGCAGGATGACATAGCGACCACATCTGGATCTTGGGATTTTCGAATGGACGAGTTGCGACAGTTCCGAGATATGGAGGTTACTCCCATCGATGTTGCATTGGGATTTGGGCTTTTTCCTCATAACTCGTTCATCGGGTTGCCGTATCTTCACTATGGATTTGGCGATGTAATGTACCGAGGGGGTGTTTTTTTTGCGTGCATTCTGGTGATCTTCCTCTTCAAGGTTCTAAAATTATTGATTGCAATTACAGAGAGAATTGAATCTCGCGAGTTGCAGATATCTGCGCAAGCGTGTTTTCTCTACTTGGTTGTCTTGCTCGGTTTTTTTGTCTCAGCTAATCAGCTCTGGTCCGTTCACCCGATGGGGGTCTTCAATATCGCGCTCGCTCTCGTTGCAGTTCACGTAAACATTCTCGAGTCCGCGGATACCCGCGTCTCCGACGAGTCGAACACCCAATTTCACCAGTGAATCCGTATGCATGGTCGGATGATCTAGATGGCAGGCATCAGTTGCCTGACGAGACGTAACCGCGGGCTGCATTCAGTGTTTCCATCGTGTATACGACAGACTCAAGATCCCAAATGGTTGATCATAATCGGATGAAGATTGCACTCTTGACGGGAGGGGGGGAAGCGCATTACCAGATTGGCCTCTTGCAAGGACTTGTTGAAGCAGGCGTCGAGGTGGAGTTCATTGGCAATGATAGGATGTCGTCAATCATGATGACTTACGGCAACCATGTTCGTTACCTGAATCTCCGCGGCAATCAGGACCCATCGAGTTCTTTTGCGCGAAAGCTAGGGCGGGTATTTTTCTACTACTTGCGTTTGGTTCGCTACGCCGCATCCACGTCGTGTGTTGTGTTCCACATACAATGGGAAAATAAGTTCCGGCTACTCGATCGAATCTTGCTTCCCCTGTATTATGATCTCTTGGGAAAGAAGCTGGTTCTCACAGTCCATAACGTAAATAGCGAAGAGAGAGATGGTCATGATGGCCCAATGAACAGGTTTGTTCTTCGTGTGTACTACAGACTGATGGATCATATTATTGTCCACACCGCCGTGATGAAAGAAGAGTTAGTCGCCGCGTATGGGATGGCTCCCGGGAAGGTGTCCATCATTCCCCATGGGATAAATATTGCCGTTTGTGATCGTGAAGGAAGTCCCGGGATCGCGAGAGATCTTCTGAATATTCCTCTCCACGCGAGGGTGATCCTGTTCTTCGGAACCATCGATGAGTACAAGGGCGTTGATATTCTCATCGATGCTTTTTCGCAGCTGTATCGCGAGGATCAATCGTGTCGCCTCATTCTGGCGGGCCAACCTAGAGGTAAGTGGAGAGGTTTGATCGAGTCGATGGTCGAGCAATTGGGTGTGGGGAGTGCTGTCACCTTAGATCTGAGGTTTGTGCCAGACGAAGTCATCCCTCGTCTCTTTCTGGCAGCGGATTGCTGCGTCCTGCCATATCGAAGATCAAATCAAAGCGGCGTTCTCTTCCTGTCCTTTGCGTACGGTCTGCCCGTGATTGTAGCAGACTCTAGCGGGTGTTCAAATGAAGTTACGGATGGGAAGAACGGGATAATTGTAAGAGGTGGATCGGCTCTGCAATTGCACGATGGCTTGTCGCGTTTCTTTCGGAGTGAACTCCACACACATTCTGCAAACTCTCGATCTGAGATTAGGGCATGGGCTTCGCGAAAATATTCTTGGACCAGCATCGGAGCTTTGACGAGGCGAGTATATCTGGATGTGTCCGATTAGCCGTCTCCGCAGTGAAACTGCGGAATGAAAGTGTCGTGCATCGGGTTTCAGTTTCCTCTGTATGGCGACAGTCTTTGTCATCATGAGAAACCGCAATCTTACTGTCGCTATGCCCTTGATCCACAAAGTCTTTCGATTTGTGAGTCGCCCATTTCGCGCAAAGAGGATGGCCCTCTTCGAAAGTGTCTTTCCTGTGAATGCGGGAATTCAAGTCCTTGACGTGGGAGGCGATCAAAATAACTGGCGGTTTCTTCACAGCACGCCTGAGATTACGGTTGTCAATCTAGCAAGACCGCGGGATTGGGACGATGCACGGCCCCACTTCAAATTTGAACCGGGTAATGGAATGGCTTTGAAGTTTAAAGACGCATCATTCGATATTGTCTTTTCGAACTCCGTAATTGAACACCTGGGCAGCTTGGAGAATCAGAAACTCTTTGCTCGGGAAGTCATGCGCGTTGGTCGATCCGTATTCGTCCAGACTCCCGCCCGTTCATTCATTATGGAACCACATCTCTTAACGCCTTTCATTCACAAATTCCCAATCCGGGTGCAGCAGCAATTGATTCGCAATTTCAGCGTATGGGGAATTCTTACAAGGCCCACGCGTGAGGAAATCGACCTCTTTTTATCAACGACACATCTCTTGAGCCGGCGGGAATTTGCCGATATGTTTAACGATTGTGAAATAGTTGAAGAGAGATTCCTGGGGATGACAAAGTCGCTGATCGCCATTCGGAAGCAATGAAAACTCTCTTCGTGACTAATGCCTGTCCCCATTATCGTGTGGGGGCCTTCGAAGAATTGGCGCGGCACATTGATGTGGAGTTCTTCTTCTTTGCCGACGAGAAGGAGTGGTCACGAGAATCAACGAATTGTCCGCGTGCCAGGGATTTTCGTTGGACGAAATTTCGAGGCTGGGAAATCTTTCCCCGGTTTCGAATAGCTCCGCTCTTATACCTGCACTTGCTATTCGATCCGTACGATGCAGTGATCAAATGCACGAATGGAAGGGTTGAGCTCCCTCTCACATATCTAATAGCTCGCCTCCGGCGGAAGAAGTTCATATTGTGGCAGACGATGTGGCAACATCCGAAGACGATTTTGCACAAGCTGGACTTTCCCTTCCTCCGTCATATTTGGATGCAAGCGGATGTCATTGTCGTCTATGGCTCGCACGTGAGGGATTTTCTACTGTCCCATAATGTTCCAGCTGAACGAATACTGATCGCCCGCCAGGCGGTGGACAATAGTCGTTTCAGTCAGCCTGTCCCTGAGAAGATCATAGAAGAATTTCGAGCAAAGGCGGGCTTGGATGAATCTCCGCTCGTTGTTTATGTTGGAAGAATTGTTGCAGAAAAGGGTCTGGACATTCTACTTCAAGCAGAACAGTATCTTGATGCGTTCCCTCACCTGCTCGTCCTAGCAGGGGATGGTAGTCTTCGAGCGGAACTCGAGGATAGGTGCTCAAAGCTCGGGCTAGATCGTGTGCGGTTCATCGGGTATGTTCACCAGGATGATTTGCCGGCGCTCTATGCCAATGCGCGAGCAGTGGTGCTTCCCTCCGTCAGTACGGCACGATGGAAGGAGCCTTGGGGCCTTGTCGTGAACGAAGCGATGAACCAGGGATGCCCCGTGGTGGTTTCTGATGCAGTGGGTGCGGCAGTCGGTGGGCTCGTCGAAAGTGGATCGACTGGCTTTGTCGTCCCTGAGGGAAATCCTCACGCGTTAGCTGATGCCATTGCGAAGATCCTACAAGACAAGAATCTTGCACAGGATATGGGAGCTGCTGCTCGTGACCGCGTTCGGGAGTGGACGTTTGAGACTTGGGCAAATGGTTTCGTCGAAGCCCTCAGTGTATCGAAAGGTGGGCGATGACGAAACCGATCCGATCCTTATTGACAACAAGTTGGGACGATGGCCACCCGTTTGATCTACGAATTGCCGAAATGCTCGCCAAGTGGAACATCCCTGGCACATTCTATGTCCCTCGGATGAATCCTGAACGTGACGTGATGGATGAAGGAGCAATTCGTCAGCTTTCCGCCCATTTTGAGATTGGAGGGCACACTCTGCATCATGTGACCCTAGACAAGCTCACTTTGGACGCGGCATACAAGGAGATTGCAGCTTGCCGAAGCTGGCTCGGCGATGTGACTGGACATGTGCCCGTCTCGTTCTGCTACCCGCGAGGACGGTTTGTGTCGTCGACGGTCGAGAGTGTTCGAAAAGCTGGGTATAAGTACGCGCGCACAGTTCAGTTGCTAAAGACCGGATATCAGGACAATTTGAAGGCTCCGACGACCTTGCAGGTTCACCCGCACACGAGATGGGACTATCTGCAAAATTCCCTCAAGCGGGCCGATCTGCCATCATGCGCATTTGTTTTGACCCGCGTCAGTAGGTCCTTGGGCATTCAAGACTTGACCGAGGTATTCTTAGATGACGTTCAATCTTTTGGCGGTGTGTTTCATCTCTGGGGTCATTCTTGGGAGATCGAGGAACTCGGCCTGTGGGGTACCCTGGACGATCTCTTGAGATTGATTGCTGAGCGTGACCAGTTTGCGCGATGTGTGAACGGAGTGCTTCCGGAATACCGGTCGGGGAAATATTGAGAGACTGCGCATGAAGGCAACCATTTGGGATATTTTGCCACTCTTGCGATGCCCGGACGACAAAGGGGTTTTGGAGGCGACAAACAGTGGCTTGGTTCGATGTGCTCACTGCGCAAGGGTGTTTGTTACCCTTGGAGATAGGTTCATCGACGTTCGTCCGACGGAGAGTTTTGCTACGGGAGGCCAATGTAAGAGTTCCTATGAACGGAGATTCGCGGACCATTATCACAGGATCTTCCAACAATCTTCGGCTCGAGATGTCACGGCGTTGGCTTGGGGTGCCAAGGAAGTTGTGCCTCGCGCATACTATCTTCGGAAACAGCGTGAAATCAAGCAAATACTAGCAGGATTGCCAGACCGTATAGGTCTTTCCTGCGACGTAACGGGCGGTGCTGGGGAGTTGTCGGTTCCATTGGCGCAAAGGTCCCGAATCGTCGTAAACATGGATCTTGATATGGCGAATCTCAACTACGTGTTGAGCACGACAGACGTCGAGACAATCGATAACCTTGTTTGCGTCCGCGGTGATCTTTTCTCGCCCCCTTTTGTCTCGGAGGCTTTTGACTTGCTTGTGTGTACTGACACCTTGATCTATGGAGAAGGAATCGTGAAAACGTTTTTGAGAAGCATGGTCACAATGCTCGCGCCAGGGGGCCATGCTGCAATCGATTTCTACAATCGCCGTCATCGAAATCCAATTCACAAACCATACATGCTCGGCTTCACACAAAGGGAATGTGATCGATTTCTTGATGAACACAGAGATATGACCTATTTATATGAAGGATTCTACCAGGAAATGTCTGGTTGCCTCCGTTGGGTGATCCCCCCTACGCGGCATATATATTTTCTTGCGAAGTCCGGGCGTCCATGAAGATCCTCATTGTCCACAATGCCTATAAGCACGCCGGGGGAGAAGATACTGTCGTGGCACAGGAGGCCGAACTTCTCCTTGCCAACGGTCACGATGTGCGGCTTTATCTTAGATCAAACAAGGAACTAGACTCCCTGTCCACGCTTGGACAGCTCGCGTTGCCCTGGCGAGCCTTCCATGGGGGGAGTAATTTGGATGCCCTTCGAGACATTATGAGGACATGGAGACCGGATATTGCTCACATTCATAATACCTTTGTCCGTATCACCCCCGAGGTGTACCGCATATGCGCGGCCTTTCATGTGCCTGTGGTTCAAACACTTCACAATTATCGGTTATTCTGTCCACGCGGAGACTTTTATCGGAACGGCGTTTGTGAAGACTGCATGGGGAAAAAATTCGCTTGGCCCGGGATAGTGCACGCCTGCTATCGAGGATCTCGGCTGCAGACAGCGGCGATGGCGGCTCTGATCGCAGGCCATCGCCTGCTGAGTTTGTGGGAAACCGATGTAAGCATATGTATCGCGTGCACCGAATTCGCGCGAAGAAAGTTTATCGAAGGGGGGCTAGCTCCTGAAAAAATCGTGGTCAAGCCGAATTTTGTGGCGCCTGATCCCGGAGTCGGAGATCACGAAGGCGGGTATTTCCTTTTTGTCGGACGCTTCTGGCCGGAGAAGAGAATCGAGACATTGCTAAGGGCTTGGAAACTTCTCGAAGGGCCTAGGCTGAATCTCGTCGGTGCAGGCGCATCAGAGGGAACGATTAAGGAGCTTCTCGCGCGCTTCGGCCAGATTGATAATGTCCATTGGCTGGGATTTCAATCTCGTACAGACGTACTGCGCCTCATCAAAGCCGCGCTCTGCCTCGTTTTTCCTTCAGAATGGTATGAGGGTTTCCCCATGGTCATCGCGGAATCCCTTGCTTGCGGCGTCCCTGTCATCGCCGCTCGAATGGGAGCCATGCAGGAGATCGTGACAGACCGCGTGACCGGTGTGCATTTCATACCGGGAGATCCTGAAGACTTGGCGGCCAAGGTGAGGTGGGTAAACGATCACCCCTATGAAGCGGTTCGCATGGGAAGAAACGCGCGAAAGGAATTCGAATCAAAGTATAATGCAATGCTCAACTATCAGCTGCTTCTCGACATTTACCAAACGGCGATCGAACGGAATGGGTGAAGACATTCACACTGCGTCTCTCTTTGGGGTTCAATTGCAGGCTGCCAATTATGCGACCACCAAAGCGATCGTCCATGATATTATCCGATTGAGGCGTAGGCCATCCGCGGTTGTTGTACAACTCAATGCGTTTTCACTCGTTACTGCTCAAGAAGACCAGGCCTATCGTAACGCGGTTTCGAATGCAGATCTTGTCGTTCCTGATGGGATGCCGCTGGTCTGGCTTCTGCGACTGAGAGGGAACTGGAACGCGGAGCGAGTCTACGGCCCGGATCTGATGCTATTGCTCTGCGAAGAGGCGTCCAAGCGTGGTTGGAGGTGCTACTTGTACGGGGGGCAACCCGGTGTTCCTGAACTCTTGAAGGAGAAACTGACCGCACGATTCCCAGGGCTCTTGATTGTCGGAACACTTTCGCCTCCATTCCGTGCGTTGACACCGGAAGAGGATCAGGAATTCTGCGCAAAAATCAATTCCGCGCAGCCCGACATTCTGTGGGTTGCGCTGGGGGGGCCGAAGCAGGACACCTGGATGTTTGAACATCGCGATCGACTGAAGGTGCCCGTGATGCATGGTGTCGGTGCGGCTTTTGACTTCCTGACGGGGCGTATTCCCCAGGCCCCACGATGGATGATGAACGCGGGACTGGAATGGCTGTTTCGGCTCATTATGGAGCCCCGCCGATTGTGGAAGCGCTACACGATCACTAATTTGAAGTTTCTTTATTACGTCGTCACCCGCGAGATCTTTAGATCAAAATCGTAAGTGCCTCACCCGGCATCTTCCGGGCTTAGGATGCGCACATCATCCGACCCTCCTGCCACGGTTTTCATCTTGAATTTGTTCCACCGCCCTCGTATATTTGCTGCGTATTTTGATCCGAAGTTTCTCCCGGGAGCAAGCGATTGACGCACGCTCGCGTGCCTGGACAGGCGCCGAACCTCCTTGATATCGTCACTGCAACAGTGAGGCGGAGGTCAAGACGCCAGACATACGATCCCGCCTCGTCACTGCCGCAGGGAGAAGTG
>Ga0182011_10003777_pt1 | contig 12332 bp, 14 predicted proteins | sample 711E1DmetaG_FD_120481 | JGI IMG/M metagenome (GOLD analysis project Ga0182011, IMG submission 120481) | Permafrost microbial communities from Stordalen Mire, Sweden - 711E1D metaG | ecosystem: Environmental > Terrestrial > Soil > Wetlands > Permafrost | place: Sweden: Stordalen | collected... | reverse complement strand
CTCGAGGTGGTTTCGCTGGTCAAACGCTTTGGAGAGGTAACGGCCGTCGATGGAGTCTCGATTGAACTGCGCGGCGGCGAATGCCTGGGATTGCTGGGTCCAAACGGAGCCGGCAAGAGCACACTGATCCGCATCGTCGTGGGCCGCGTCCTTCCCGACGCGGGACGCGTCGCGGTCTTCGGATCTCGGGCCGGTTCCCTGGATGCCCGCGCGGCTCTGGGCTGGGTTCCGCAGGAACTGGCTCTCTATCCCCGTCTCACGTGCGGGGAGAATCTGGCCGCCTTTGGCCGGTATCACGGTCTCTCCGGCGGCAAGCTCGCGGAATCGGTGGACTGGTGCCTGAAGTGGGCCGCGCTCGACGACCGGGCCGGAGAGCTGGCCAAGAACCTTTCCGGCGGCATGAAGAGGCGTCTCAACATGGCGGCCGGAATCATCCATCGGCCCCGGGTGGTGCTGCTGGATGAACCGACGGTCGGCGTCGATCCGCAATCGCGCAATCGCATCTTCGAGATGATCGAAGCGCTGCGCAACGAGGGAGCCGCGATCGTCTATACCACGCACTACATGGAAGAGGCGGAGCGGCTGTGCGATCGCGTCGCCATTATCGATCACGGCCGCATCATCGCGCAGGATACGCCGGAAGGACTTGTCCACAGCTCCTTCGCCTCGCGCAGCCAGGTACTGGCCCGCCTTGACGGCCCTCCCAGCGAGATCGGTGCATGGGTTGAGCGGCACGCGGGACGCCTGGCGGATGGCGTTGCCGAGTTCACCATCGAACGTTCCACTCTGATAGCCGGCCTGCTCGACGACGCTGCCCGCTCCGGCCTCGAAGTGGTGGACGTGACGGTGCGGCGGCCCAATCTGGAATCCGTTTTTCTGCACCTAACCGGAAGGGAGTTACGCGATTGATCGTCCCCATTGTCCGCACCGCCATCGTCTCCTTGCGCCGCGACCGCGCCGCGCTGGCATTGAGCTTTATACTGCCCATCGCCTTCTTCTCGATCTTCGCCGTCATCTTCGGCGGGCGGCACGACTCCACCGCCAAGATCGACGTCATCCTGGTGGACGAAGACCACAGCCGCGCCTCGCTCGACCTGGTAGGCGGCTTGCAACACCAAGAGTCGCTGATCGTCCACGTCAGACCTTCGTCGAAAAGTAAAACGGCGCCGCCGCCGGAGTACACGGCAACAACCGCGGAGGCCGCGGTCAAGGCGGGCGACGCTCCGGTGGCGCTCATTATTCCCCACGGCTTCGGCGACAACCCTATCTCCTTTGGCGAAGCCAACTCCGGTCCGGCGCTTGAACTGCTCAACGACTCCAGCGACCCGATCGCTCCTCAGATGGTCGCGGGCCTTCTGCAAAAAGCCGGTATGACCTCGATGTCTGAGGTGATGGCGGAAAAGGGAATGAAGTACTCCGATCAATACATTGGCGGATTCACGCCCGAACAGCGCAAGCGCATGGAGGCCAGCCTCGACCGGATACGCCAGCAAGAAAAGGAGAGCGCCGCTTCAGCCGGCGCGGCCAGCGGTTCCCTTGGCGGCGGCGGCCCCATCGCCGTCCGCTCCCGCGCCGTCGCCGGTGAAAACAAGCGCAATCCCATGGTCTCTTTCTATGCGGCCGCTATCGGCGTCATGTTCCTGCTCTTTACCTCCAGCGGCTCGGCCGGGGCGCTGCTGGATGAAGCCGAGAGCGGCACGTTGGACCGCGTGCTGAGTTCGCGCGTCACCATGTCCGCCCTGCTGGCGGGCAAGCTGACGTACAACACGCTGTTGGCGTTCATGCAACTCTCCGTCATGTTTCTCTGGGCCTGGGCGGTCTTCAAACTCGATCTCTTCACGCATATTCCGGGCTTTGTCGTGATGGGCCTGTGCACCGCCTTTGCCGTGGCCGCCTTCGGCATGATGCTGGCCAGCATCTGCCGCACTAGGGCGCAGTTGGGCGCGCTCTCCACGCTGCTGATTCTCACCATGTCCGCCGTCGGCGGCAGCATGTTTCCCCGCTTCCTGATGCCTGCCGCCATGCAGAAGGCGGGGCTGTTCACCATCAACGCCTGGGCCATCGACGGCTTTACCAAGGTCTTCTGGCGCGATCTTCCGGTCCAGGAGCTATGGCCGCAAGCCGGCGTTCTACTGGCCGCCGGGATTGTGCTCTTTGCGATCGCCCGCAGGATCGCCCGGCGCTGGGAGTTCGCCTGAGGCCCGCCGTCGATCCACGTTGAAGCTGGGCGTCCCACCCTTTCGCGGCTTTTCGAGGAAAAGATGCTGCCAGAGTTGGAAACCATGAACCTCAATCTGGAGACGTTCGTTGGAAATACCTCAAAGGAGAATCGCCATGACAGCAAGCAATGAAGAGTTGGAGCTGAAAGACAGGCTGAACCTGATCGAAGCCATGATCGCCGAGGGCCGGCGCACCACCGCAAGCTGGGGCTGGACATTTGTTCTTTGGGGCGTGGCCTACTACGTCGCGATTGGCTGGTCGGCCCTAGACAACAGTGCATTGGCCTGGCCGGTAACCATGATTGGCAGTTGCGTACTGATGGGAGTTCTTATCGCGCGTAGCGCGCACAATCGTCCCGGGACCACGATTGGCCGGGCGATGCGTGCAATCTGGATTGCCATGGGCATCTCCATGTTTACCTTGCTGACGTGTCTGGGCATGAGCGGCCGGTATAACCTGCATATCTTCGTTGCGATCATCGGGACCATGCTGGGGATGGCCAACGCCACATCGAGCATGATTCTGAAATGGAAGATGCAATTCGCATGCGCGCTGGTGTGGTGGGCGGCCGCCGTGGTTTCCTGCTTCACCTCCGAGAGCCTGACGTCGATCGCGTTTCTGGCGGCCATCTTCTTCTGCCAGATCGTCTTCGGCATCTACGGAATGATTCTGGAAGCCCGCAGACGCAATCGGCAGGGGGCCGTCCATGCCTGAGCTGCCGGAGCTGAATCCTGTGATCCACGGGAAGCTGCGCCTGGCCTTGCTCTCGCTGCTCATTGGCGTTGAAGAGGCGGAGTTTACCTGGCTGCGCGCCAAGACCGGTTCGACCGACGGCAATCTGGGCGCGCAACTGCTGAAGCTGGAAGAGGCCGGTTACGTTACCGTCGAAAAGAAGTTCGTCCAACGCAAACCGCAGACCCTCTACCAGATGACCGGCGCCGGACGGCAGGCGCTGACCGAGTATGTGCAAGCTATCAAGCAGATGCTAGGGCCTGTCATCTAATTCCCCCTGTGGTCGCATCGACTTGGCCTCTGTGGATTCGGGATACAGTGACTCAGGTTCTTTCTATCCGAATATCCACTGATTCTAAGGGATTTAGAAGATTTCCCCTCATCCGAAATCTGCCACGACGGAGGCATGGCAGGCTCATAGTGTGGCAAAAATGCCACAGGACAGAAGTGACCCTCGGCGTCTAACCTATCGAAGATTCCAGATTCCACCCCGGATTTGTTCGGCTTGACTTGCATGGCTGAATTTCTATCGTTGGTGTTTCTTGAGTTGGAGATAAGATTCTTTGATTAGTCCCGCGCACCTGGAGCAGACCATTGCCGCGCCCCTGGAGTTCACGGGGATCGGACTTCACTCCGGCGCGCCGGTGACCATGCGCCTGCTGCCCGCCCCTGGCGGATCGGGAATCGTCTTCCGCCGGACCGACCTGGACAATTTCGAGATTCCCGCCATCGGCCGCAACGTGGCCAAAGTCAGTTACGCCACCAGCCTGATGCGCCAGGGTGTGCTGATCTCGACCACCGAGCACCTGCTCTCGGCGCTCATCGGCATGGGCGTGGACAACGTGATCGTGGAGCTGGACAACCTGGAGTTGCCCATCCTGGACGGAAGCGCCCTGCCCTACGTCGAGGCCTTTCTCAGCGTGGGCATCCGCACCCAACGCCGCCGCCGCGAGTCCATCCGCGTACTGAACCCGATCGAGGTGCGCGAGGGCGACAAATTCATCGGCGTCTATCCCGGTTCCGGATACAGCATTCAATACGCCATCGACTTTCCCGCGCCCATCGGCCAGCAGGGAGCCAGTGTGGACCTGGCCGCCGAGACGTATGGCACCGCCATCGCCCCGGCACGCACCTTCGGCTACAAGGCCGATGAAAAGCGGCTGCGCGATATGGGCCTTATCCGCGGCGCAGGTCCCGAGTGCACCATCATCCTGGGGCCAACGGGGCCGGAGAACGGCCCGCTGCGCTTTGCCGACGAGTTCGTGCGCCACAAGATGCTGGACCTGATCGGCGACCTGGCCCTGGCCGGGCGGCGCATCGAGGGCCACGTGGTGGCCGAGCGCGCCGGGCACGCCATGCACACCGCCCTGGTTTCCCGCCTTCTCAAGGACCGCTCGGCCTGGGAACTGGCCCACGTGCCGGTGGAAAAGACGCCGGCCAGGCAAACGGCCCCGGCAACCCTGCCGGAGGCAGCTCTTTCCAGCCCCTCCCTGGTCGGCGCATAGCTGCCTGAGGAGGGAAGGCACAAACCGCGCAATCCTCTACACTGGAGCCGGAGAACCTGGCACCCTGGGGAGCACGGCTTGTCCCACTTCATCAGTTTTGTCCGCATTCCCGCCTTGGCCGTCCGCCAGTTTGTGCGGCCGCTGGCCCCGCTTGGCGTTCTGGAGGAGGACCGGCTGCGCATGAGAGTCCTGCCCAACGACATCGACATCAACCTGCACATGAACAACGCCCGCTATCTCAACATCATGGATTACGGGCGCATCCATCTGCTGGCCCGCACCGGGCTGCTCGAACACATTATCCACTCGCGGTGGAGGCCGCTGGTGGGCGCTGTCTGGCTCACCTATCGCCGCTCCCTGCCCCTGTTTTCGGCCTTTTGCCTCACCTCCCGGCTGGTCTGCTGGGACCAGAGGTGGTTCTATCTTGAACAGACCTTCACCGGGCGAAAGGGCCTGGCCGCGGTGGGCTGGGTGAAGGGAATCCTGCGCGACGCCAAAGGCAGCGTGGAGCCGCAAGTAGCGATCGAGGGAGTAGCGCCCGGCGTGATCAGCCCGCCCATGCCGCCGGCCATCGCAAGATGGAACGAGCTGACCCGTGAACAACTGCAAGGGAGCGGTTCGTAGAGATCCGTTTCGATTTTCTCTGCGCTTGCGCGGCCAATCGAATGTAACCTTTCTCATCGCCGGCTCGTAAGACTGGATAGAAGGGGAAGACGGGATGCGGAAGGGATCGGGCGACATTCTGAACGAATTCCGTCAAGGCGATGCGGCCGCCTTCGAAACGCTCTTCCGCCTCCATCAGCGCGCCGTTTACGGCTGGATTCTACGCATTGTGCGCAACCCGGCCTCTGCCGAAGAGCTGACCGTGGAGAGCTTTTGGCGCATCCATCGCGCCCACGCTCGCTTCCAGCCTTCGCGTGGCTTCGAGGCCTGGGCGCGCCGCATCGCCACCCGCGCGGCGCTGGACTGGCTGCGAACCAAGCAGCCCGAGATCGAGTTGCCCGCCGAATTGCAGGCTCCCGCCGCCACCGATCCGGCTGTCTCGGCCGAGATTCGGCTGAAGACCGCGCTGGCGTTTCAGCGGCTGCCTTCCAAGCTGCGTATCGCGGCCGTACTGGCCGTCGTCGAGGAGCAGCCGCACAAAGAAGTGGCCGAGGCGCTTGGCATCTCCGTCTCGGCGGTCAAAGTGCGCGTCTTTCGCGCCCTTCGACTGCTCAGAAAAGATTTGCAACAACAGGGGATTACGCCATGAATGCAAACGATGAACTCCGCACCAAGAAACTGCTTCAACAGTCGCTGCCGCCGGTTGATCGCGACTCCGAACCAGCCCGCGACCTGTGGCCCGCCGTGCTGCGCCGCCTGGACGCCAGGACCGCCGCGCCGCCCTGGTTCGATTGGGCGCTCGGGGCCGGCCTCGTTGCATTCGCCGCCTTCTTTCCGGCGTCGATTCCCGTCTTTCTTTACTACCTGTAAACCGCGGGCTGCCAGTCCGCAGAAAGTGAGGTTTTCATGAACTCTCATCCGTATCTACGCGCATTCCTGGCGGGGATTTTCGTGCCCACGCTCATTCTGCCTGTCTTTCTGACCGTCTTCATTGTGGTCCGGCTATGGCTTCAGGTTCCCGTACCCATCGAGCGCGGTCTGGTCTTCCCCATGGCGCTGGTGCCCGCGTTGTGGGGGCTGTGGAATATGCTCTGGCTGGCTTCCCATCCCGGCACCCATCTGTCCATCGGAGCGCATGGGGCGGTGTTGCCCCTCCTGCTGATGCCGGCGGGCACACTGACTGCCAGTTGCCTGGGCATTCTCGCGCTCGGCTCGCGTGGCGTGACATGGTTCCAGGGTGTCTATGTGCCCTATGCGTTGATTGCGCCGTGCTTTCTGGCCGCGCTGGCAGGCTACTACCTGGTCTGGAAGTACATTGTGGGCTTCTTGAACCGGGTGCTGGGAATCGCCTGAGGGGTCCTTGCTTGCCTGTGTAACTGGCCTACTCCGGATCGATGTTCATCTTGCCGCTGATCTGCTCCACGTTGATCTCCACGACGGCGCACCCGGCGGCATCTTTCGCTTCGACACGATGGAAGGCTTTGCCGTCTGCGTATTTTTCCACCAGTAGATTGAGCAGCGCCGCTTTTTCGACTTCATCGGCGACAACTCGCGCCACCCCAAACGCCAGTACCGAGGTGTAACGGGTAGAACAGCCGCACGGGCGATCGTTCGAGACAGTTATCTTGGCTGTTGCGCTCACTTCGAAGCAGACCCGGTTGTTCTCGGCGATATTGTCGAGCTTTCGTCCGTTCAGCTTGCTGTGAAAATAGATTTTCCCTTCGCGATATAGATAATTGAGCGGGATAATGTAGGGTTGTCCGGCTACGTCGCAGGTAGCCAGGCGTCCTTCCCTTCCCGCGCGCAGAAACTTGCGGGCATCTTCTTCACTCATCCAGCGAATCGGCATTGTAATCCGGTCTCGAAGATCAAGTGTATCCTTCCGCCCGATTGAGAACGGAGCAGTTCCAAGCCTTACGCGCCGGGCGCGAAGAAGTCTTACAGCCCGGCGCGATGGGCATGGGCGGCCATCGAGGTCTGAATCTCCAGGGCCAGCGCCAGCGCATCGCGGCCCTGTCGGGCAGTGACCCGCGGCTGCTGCCGAGTGCGCACGGAATCGAGAAAGGATTCGATCTCCAGCCGCAGCGGCTCGCCCGGCGTCACCGCCGGCTTGGCGAAGGACAATCCGGGGCTGAGATGGCCACTGGCCGCCAGTTGGGCCAGCGCCGCCGGATCCACTCTGCCGGCCGCAATCTCGGCGTCCACATTGGCGGCTGCTCCTCCATCGACGCGAATCACCAGCAGATCCTGCCTGGCATAGTCGATGGAGACGTACTGGCGGGGCTCAAAGAAGCGCAGCTTGCGGACGCGCTCCGTCGAGACGCGCGAGGCGGTGAAGTTGGCCACGCAGCCGGAGTCGAACTCCACGCGGACGTTGGCGATGTCCACCTTGGGCGAGAGAATCGGCAGGCCTACGGCGCGCACCTCGCGCACCGGCGAGGCGGCAAATGTGAGCACGATGTCCAGGTCGTGAATCATCAGGTCCAGCACCACATCCACGTCCAGAGCGCGGGGCGTGAAGATGGAGAGCCGGTGCGATTCGAAGAACATGGGCCGGCGCAGTTGCGGCTCGATGGCCAGCACCGCGGGATTGAAGCGTTCCAGGTGGCCCGGCTGCAGGATGCGCTCGCGTTTCTCCGCTCTCTGGATCAGATCGTCAGCTTCCGTGAGGTTGGTGGCCAACGGCTTCTCGACCAGCAGGTCGAGGCCCGCTTCGAGCAGCGCCGAGGCCACCGCATGATGATGCACCGTGGGAACGGCAACCGTAGCCGCGTCGAGTTTCAGATCGGCGGCCAGCAGCTCTTCCACCGTCGAGAAGACGGGGATCGCGTACTTCGCGGAGGCGTCGGCGGCGCGAGCCGCGTCCGGCTCGACGGCCGCGACCAGAGCAACGCCCAGCCCCGCCGTCTCCAACTCGCGGTAGACGCGGAGATGGTTCTTGCCGAATGCGCCGGCCCCGGCAACGGCAACGCGCACAGTGGGCTCGCCGGCTATTGTGCGGCCCCTGTTTCCGGCCCTTTTCCTTCGACGGCCTTGAGGCAGCGGCTATAGAGCTCAAGCAGTTGGGTCACATGCTCCTCCGGCTTGGGCGCGGCGGCGCCGCTGAAGCCCGTCGAGGGCGCAGCGGGGCGGCCCACGCCGGCAGTAACGGAAACAAACTTGAGCAGATCGAGTGCGATGTCTTCATTGCGCCGTGCGCCGAGGCTCGCGCTGGTGAGGGTGTCCATCCGGAAAATCTCCAAAGAGGATGCTAGCAGATTGAGGGTCTGCCTCTCATTTCCCGCCCTTTTTGATGCGAAACTCCGCGGCCCTTCGCGATACTCTTGATCTCATGCGCACTGCCTACATCGGAATGGGCGGGAATCTGGCCAGTTGGGCGGGAACGCCGGAGATTACGCTGGCCGCCGCGGCACTGCGCCTGGAATCGCTAGGCCGCCTGGTCTGCCGGTCGTCGCTTTACTCCACCGAGCCGGTGGGGTTTGCCGCGCAGCCCCGGTTTGTGAATGCCGTCGTGGGTCTGGAGACGGAGTTGGAGCCGCGGGAGCTGCTCGAGGGGTTGCTGGCAATCGAACATGAGTTTGGGCGTGACAGGACGTCGGGCATTCCCAACGGTCCGCGAAGACTGGACCTGGACATTCTGCTCTTTGGCGACCTTCAAATCAGCGAGCCGGGGCTGGAGATTCCGCATCCGCGCCTGGCAGAACGCGCATTTGTTCTGATCCCTCTGGACGAGGTCGCGCCGGAGGCTGCCGTTTCTCGCGGAAAAACCGTGGCGCGGTTGCTCGAAGACCTGCTCGAAGGCGCGCATACGGAGGCCGGCGCCGTGGCTCGAATTAAGACCGATGCCTGGGAGACCCGCACCCAGGCGCTGACAGATTCTCAGGCTACGCTGGCGGGCAACTCCGGCGTAGCCGCTATCAGTTGACGGGTATACGCTTGCCGGGGAGATGCGCACAACGCCACCGCCTCGCCACTCTCCACCAGCCGCCCGCGCTCCATCACCGCGATGCGCGCGCTCAGGTAGCGCACCAGCGGCATGGAGTGGGAGATGAACAGATAGGTCAGCCCATACTCGAGCTGCAAGCTGCGCAGCAGGTTCACAATCTGCGCGCCCACGCTCACATCCAGCGCCGAAACAGGCTCGTCCAGAATCAGCAGCCGGGGCCGGAGCGCCAACGCGCGGGCAATGTTGATGCGCTGTCGCTGCCCGCCGCTGAACTCGTGCGGATGACGCTTGAGCGCCGATTCGTCCAGGCCCACCTCGCGCAGTAACTCGACCGCCTTGGCGCGCAAGGCGGCGCGGCTGGTCTGGATGCCGGCCTCGCGCTTGTGGATGACCAGCGGCTCGGTCACAATCTCCAGCACATTCATGCGTGGATTCAGGGCGGCGTAGGGGTCCTGGAAGACGGGCTGCATCTGGCGGCGCAGGCGGTGCAACTCGGCCCGTGAAGCGCGGGCCACGTCGATGCCGTTCACGCGCACCGAGCCCCGGCTGGGCGCGACCAGCCCCAGAATCATCCGCGCCAGCGTGGTCTTGCCCGAACCGGACTCGCCCACCAGCCCCAGCGTCTCTCCGGCCTCGATGGAAAAAGACACATCCTCGACGACGGCGATTTGCTCGGTGCGCAGACTCACCCGCCGGGGATAGCTCTTCGATACCGAGTTGACCTCAACCAGCGCCATAAACGGATGCTATCGCATCCCAGCCCGGCCACTTGCCGTCCGTTGCGGGAATTCGCGCACCGGTCGCGTTATCCGGTATAAAGGCAAGACAGTTCGCGGATCGTTACTGCTGCTGAATGGAGCGAGGAGGCGCGATGGCGAAGTACCGGATTTTGTCGCTGGATGGCGGCGGCTCCTGGGCGCTGATCCAGGTGATGGCCCTGATCGATCTCTTTGGCGGCGACGCGACCGGCCACGAAGTGCTGCGGGAGTTCGATCTGGCCGCGGCCAACTCCGGCGGCAGCATCGTTCTGGGCGGGCTGGTGGAGAATATGCCCCTCGCCACACTTCTGAACTTCTTCCTGAGCGAGGAGAAGCGCAAAAGTGTCTTCGTGAAGAAACCGCACCTGCCCCACACGCCCAAGTACAAGACCGAAAAAAAGCTCAAAGGGCTGCTGACAGCCTTGCCGAAGCGCGGCGGCTGGATGCTCCACGATGCCGTGGCTGACATCCGTAGCAACAATACCGGGACGGCCGTCCATCTGCTCATCGCAGGATTCGATTACGACCGGGGTCGCAGCCGCTTTTTTCGCTCCGCGGCAGCCGGTGGCGCGGCGTGGGGAGACGGCGACTTGGCGCAGGTGCAGCTGGCTGAGGCGATTCACGCCTCTACGAACGCCCCGGTGCTGTTCTTCGATAAGCCGGCCGAGTTCCCCAGCGATCCGGGTAAGCGCTACTGGGATGGAGCGATTACTGGATGCAATAACCCGGTTTTGGCTGGGGTGACCGAGGCTATTGTGTTGGGCCAATCGCCAGACTCAATTGCCGCCCTGTCCATCGGCACCGGAACCGTGTGCCTGCCGCCGGCCCCCGCTGGCGCTCCAAAGTCCGTCTTTTGTGCGTCACGGGAGCATCCCTGGTTTGTGCATGACGCGATAAAACTTGCCGGCTCCATCGTCGATGACCCGCCCGACGCTGCCAGCTTTCTGGCTCATGTCCTCACCGGAGGCTCTTCCGGCCTGCCTCGCCCCACTGACAGCCGAGTTGTGCGGATGTCTCCAATGGTTTCGCCTGTACGCGACTCCAGCGGCAGTTGGACCCTACCCGCAGGTTTGACTGAGGATGCCTTCGGCACACTCGCCAACCTGGCCATGGACGCCGTGGACCAGTGCCAGGTGCTGGCCATCCAGAACTTCGCCAGCCTGTGGTTGCAAGACAAGGTCCGCAACCAGCCGGTCCGCATGGGTGGTGACCTCAATCGCGAACTTGGCCAGGATCGGTATTCCGAGGCGAAGGCGGCCTGGTACGTAATCTGCTGATTCACCCAGCGCCGCATGCCCGTACCGGATTTGGAATGATTGTCGCCCCTATATGTCCAGGTTCTTTACGTCCAGCGCATTGTCCTCGATGAACTTCCGGCGCGCCTCCACGTCTTCTCCCATCAGGGTGGTGAAGATGGCTTCGGTCTCGGCGATGTCTTCAAGCTTGACCTGGAGCAGGGTGCGCCGCTCGGGGTCCATGGTGGTCTCCCAGAGCTGTGTGCTGGTCATTTCGCCCAGCCCCTTGTAGCGCTGCACCTGGTAGTCTTTCTTGCCCTGCTCGACGATGTAGGCAAAGAGTTCGCGGGCGGTCTGCTTTTCGACCGGCTCGCGCGGGTTGCGGGCGGCGCGGCGGGCTTGTTTGGCTTCCGCCTGGGCCTCGGATTCATCGGTCTCGCCGGCTTCTTCGGCTTCGGCGGGGCCGGCGGCGGCGGCCTTGGCGGCATACTCGACGAGGAAGGGCGGCTCCAGAAATTCCTTGATGAGGGTGTACTTGGACATCATCTGGCGGAACTCGGGGCTGGAGGCCAGGGTCCAGTCGATTGAGCGCGTGGCGCCCTGCGCGTCGGTGAAAGAGATGGACCAGGTATGATGCTCCTCGTCCTCGACCGGGTTGCTCACTTTGATCTGAAACTCGTCTGCCAGCTCGGTCAGTTGGGTGTGCAGCAGGGCCAGCTTGGGCGGAATGTCGCTCTCCGCTTGCGAGGCGAAGTCGGCGCGGTGGATGAGTTCGGCGCGGGCCAGCAACTCGGTGAGCTTCTCGTTGCGGATGCGCTTGTCTACCCTTTCAACGAAGCCCAGGTACTCGTCGAGGATGCCCATGAAGCGGGAGAGGTCCGGGCCCTCGATGCGGCTGGCGGCCTCGCCGTGGCGGACGATCATGCCTTCGGAGGCGCGGTTGACCATCACCTTCACAAAACCGCGCTCGTCCTTGATGTACTGCTCGAAGCGGCCTTTCTTGATCTTGAAGAGCGGCGGCTGCGCGATGTAGATGTTGTCGCGCTTGATCAGTTCGGTCATGTGGCGGAAGAAGAAGGTCAGCAGCAGGGTGCGGATGTGCGAGCCGTCCACGTCGGCATCGGTCATCAGGATGATCTTGCCGTAGCGGATCTTGGTGGCGTCAAAGTCGTCCTTGCCGATGCCGCAGCCCAGCGCCGTAATCATGGCGCGGATCTCCTCGTGGCCCAGCATCTTGTCGTAGCGAGCCTTTTCGACGTTGAGGATCTTGCCCTTGAGGGGCAGGATGGCCTGGAAGCGGCGGTCGCGGCCCTGCTTGGCGGTGCCGCCTGCG
>Ga0182011_10003775_pt1 | contig 12338 bp, 7 predicted proteins | sample 711E1DmetaG_FD_120481 | JGI IMG/M metagenome (GOLD analysis project Ga0182011, IMG submission 120481) | Permafrost microbial communities from Stordalen Mire, Sweden - 711E1D metaG | ecosystem: Environmental > Terrestrial > Soil > Wetlands > Permafrost | place: Sweden: Stordalen | collected... | reverse complement strand
TGAGGTGGTCCCGGTTGTTTGGACAGTTTTTCCTGATTCCTAAGTGGAAGAACTGTTCTTCGGTTTAGGCTGCCAAGGATTCTGGCAGGCGGTTGAAGTATACCTGATCGGGCGTGTGATCCCTCAGGCTGGAGTGGGGCCGGGTGGTGTTGTAGAAGTCGATGTAGCGGTCGATGGACGCTCTGGCTTGGCTGACCGACTCGTACGCGTGCAGGTAAACCTCCTCATACTTGATCGACTTCCAGACGCGCTCGACGAATACATTGTCGCGCCAACGGCCACGGCCGTCCATGCTGATTTTGATCCCTTCCTTTTTTAGTCGCTCGGTAAAGGCCTCACTGGTGAATTGACTCCCCTGATCGGTGTTGAAGATCTCCGGTTTTTCATTCATAGAAAGGGCTTCTTCCAGCGCTTCGATGCAGAAGGAAGTATCCATCGTGATCGATAGCTTCCAAGTAAGAATGCGACGGCTGAACCAGTCCACCACTGCGGCCAGATAGACAAAACCACGCGCCATCGGGATGTAAGTAATGTCCATCGCCCACACTTGATTGGGACTCGAGACTACCAGATTCCTCAGTAAATACGGGTAGATTCTGTTACCCGGCGCGGGCTTCGATGTGCTTGGCTTGCGATAGATGGCCTCGATTGCCATCTTTCTCATCAGCGTTTTTATATGCCTGCGACCCACTTCCAAATTTTGCTGTGCGAGCAGTCCACGCAGCATTCGGCTGCCCGCAAACGGATAGTTCAGATGCAGCTCGTCGATCCGCCGCATCAGCCATAAGTCTTGATCCGAGATAGGACGTGGCTGGTAATAAACCGTGCTACGGCTGATATCAAGCACCTTGGCTTGCTTCTGAATGGGAAGGTCATGCTCGGGGTCGATCATCGCTTTACGCTCAGCAATCCCGCCTTGGTGAGCGCCCCTTCTAAAAAATCATTCTCCAAGGTCAGCTCGCCGATCTTGGCGTGCAGTGACTTCACGTCGACGGCAGCGGATTCGGCCTTCGCCTCGCCACCGAAGACGCCGACCGCACCCTCCAGCAGTTGGCTCTTCCACTGCGTGATCTGGTTGGCATGAACATCAAACTCTTGCGCCAACTCGATCAGTGTCTTTTCTCCCTTGATTGCCGCCAAGGCCACCTTGGCCTTGAACGTTGCGGTGTGATTCCTGCGCGGACGTCTGCTCATCTGCTCTCCTTATCCCAGCCATTTTAGGCTGAGGAAGAACAGCCCTCCCACTTATCCCCCTGTCCGAATTTCCGGAACCACCTCTGTACTTGCAGTACGAGTGCGCTAGGATGCGTTTCTCACGGAGAGTTTTTCTGACTGGACAAACTTTGGAACGGCTTTGGAATCTCATCTCAAGAGATGCACTTACTAATGCTGATAGATAAAATCTCTCGTTCCATGACTGCGCCACTCAGGCTCGTCACCACCCCAATGAAACTCTCTTAGGTCAACGATCAGGAGCGTATATTGTGAGTTCTACTACAGAGAAATCCGATACTACAGAGCAGTTCCAGCCCAAGAATGGGTCAAAAGACGATCCAAAGTCTGATGCGAGTGGCAAACCAAAGATGGATGCCAAAGAAGCATTGAAGCCTGATGCAAAGCCAACCTCGAAGGACGACTTGAAGGCGATCCCGATGGCCGATCTACAGGCCAAGCTACAGTCATCTCCTAAAGGTCTGACTCAAGCCGAGGCTGCGAAGCGGCTTGTGAGCGATGGACCTAACGCCCTCAAGGTAGAGAAGACCAATGCCTTTCTGAAGTTCCTCTCCTATTTCTGGGGGCCCATTCCGTGGATGATTGAGGTGGCCGTTATTCTGTCGGGGGTTGTGCGGCACTGGATGGACTTCTTCGTCATTCTGGCGCTCCTCTTTTCGAATGCTATCGTTGCGTTCTGGGAAGAACATCAGGCGGGCAATGAAATTGCGGCGCTCAAGGCAAAGCTGGCGAACGACGCGACGGTCCTGCGCGATGGCAAATGGGTTACACCTAAGGCGACTGAACTGGTTGCCGGCGATGTCATTCGTCTCAAGTTGGGAAACATTGTTCCGGCAGATGCACGGCTGTTGGATGGCGATCCTGTCGAGGTCGATCAGTCCGCCCTGACCGGCGAGTCGCTGCCAGTCACGCGCAAGCCGGGTGAGGCGGTTTTCTCAGGTTCGATTGTGCGCCAAGGTGAGATCGACGCAATGGTTTATGCCACGGGACCGCGCACTTATTTCGGCAAGACGGCGGAGTTGGTGCAGCAGGCCCACACGGTGAGCCACTTCCAGAAGGCCGTGCTCAAGATTGGCGACTACCTGATTGTTCTCGCTGTGGTTTTAGTAGCGGGGATACTCACAGTCTCACTGCTTCGCCATAATCCCGTCCTCGACACGCTGGAGTTCTGTCTCATTCTGCTGGTGGCGTCGATTCCAGTCGCGATGCCGACGGTGCTCTCTGTAACGATGGCGGTCGGTGCGCGACTGCTGGCGAAGAGTAAGGCAATCGTTACCCGGCTTTCTGCTATCGAGGAGTTGGCTGGCGTCGACGTTCTTTGTTCCGACAAGACAGGCACACTGACCCAGAACAAGTTGACCCTGGGCGATCCGTTTACAGTGAACGACACCCCAGCCGACCAGGTGATTCTGTGGGCGGCGCTCGCGTCGCGTGCTGAAGACAAAGACACGATTGATCTCGCGGTGATTGGCGGGCTGAAGGATGCGAATGCGTTGAAGGCCTTTCAGGTGCTTCATTTCCAGCCTTTCGATCCTGTGCATAAGCGCACTGAAGCAACCGTAAAGGGTGGTGACGGCAAGCAGTTCTTCGTGTCCAAGGGAGCGCCTCAGGTCATCCTGCAGATGTCGAAAAATGCCGGCGATGTGAAGTCGGCGGTCGAAAAGGCGGTGAATGAATTTGCCGGGCGCGGCTTCCGCTCACTTGGCGTCTGCCGCGCCGACGAGGAGGGGAACTGGCAGTTTGCCGGTGTCATCCCGATGTTCGATCCGCCGCGCGAGCAGGCCAAGGCAACCATCGCAAGTGCCAGGCAGATGGGGCTAAACGTCAAGATGGTCACGGGCGATCAGACCGCCATCGCTCGCGAGACCAGTAAGCAACTCGGCCTAGGGACCAACATCGTCGATGCCAGTACCCTGGGCGACACTAAGCAACAGCCCGGCACCAAGATCATCGATGCAATCGAAAACGCGGATGGCTTCGCCGAAGTCTTTCCCGAACACAAATACTTCATCATTGAAGCCCTCCAGAAGAGCGGTCACATCGTCGGCATGACCGGAGACGGGGTGAACGATGCGCCCGCGTTGAAGAAGGCGGACTGCGGCATCGCTGTCTCGGGCGCAACCGACGCAGCACGCGCGGCGGCGTCCATCGTCCTACTCGCGCCAGGACTCTCTGTCATCATCGAGGCGATTAAAGAGAGTCGCAAGATATTCCAGCGCATGAACAGTTACGCCATGTACCGCATTGCTGAGACGTTGCGCGTGGTGCTGTTCATGACGGTGGCCATTCTGGTCTTCAACTTCTACCCCGTGACCGCAGTGATGATCGTGATGATTGCGTTGCTTAACGATGGAGCAATTCTATCGATCGCATACGACAACGTCCGCTACAGCAACAAACCCGAGGCGTGGAACATGCGGCGCGTGCTGGGCGTCTCGACAGTGCTGGGAGTCAACGGGGTCATCGCTGCGTTCCTTTTGTTCTGGCTCGGTGAACGCGTCTTTCATCTCGACCGCGCACACGTTCAGACCCTGATGTATCTGAAGCTTTCGGTGGCCGGCCATCTCACCATCTTCCTCACGCGCACGCGCGGGCCTTTCTGGACGATCAAGCCTGCAAAGATCCTTTGGATTGCGGTGCTAGGCACACAGATAATTGCAACTCTTATCGCGGTCTATGGCTTGTTCATGACGCCGTTGGGTTGGAAGTTCGCTGGCCTTGTCTGGGGATATGCGATCCTCTGGGCGTTGTTCACCGACCGCATCAAACTTCTAGCCTACCGGGTCTTGGACCATGTCAAGGCAGACGAGGCAAAGCCAGAGGACAAAGCAGACGAAGCAAAGCCGGAGACCAAAGCAGATGATGCGAAGCCGGAGACCAAAGACAAGGAGCAACCCAATGTAACGCCGCAGCTCGTCAAACGAGTCCATGAACTTTACGAGGAGCTGGGGCGTGAGGATGTTCAAACTGTTCAGGACTGGGAGAAAGCTAATCCGGCGACCGGGAAAACAAAATCCCAGAAATAAACAGACAGAGACAGTGAGGCTTACATGACCGGAAGATCGAAGACCAAAATCAGTTCAGAGGATTTCCGTGTGAATCCTGGTTCGAAGTTCAAGTTGAGCGACAAGCCGACGGATGTAAATCCCATCTGCAAGTCGAAGAAGCAGTACAAAAAACTTCTCGACGAACATGTGGCGGCACTCAGCGCTCTACAGCACCTTCACTACGCGTCCGATCACTATGCCCTCCTGCTGGTCTTTCAAGGGATGGATACAGCGGGCAAGGATGGCGCGATCCGCCACGTCATGTCCGGAGTCAATCCGCAGGGCTGCGAGGTCTCCAGCTTCAAACAACCCAGCGCGGAAGAGCTGGAGCACGATTTTCTGTGGCGCTCCACACAACGTCTGCCGGAGCGCGGGCGGATCGGCATCTTCAATCGTTCCTATTACGAAGAGGTTCTAGCCGTCCGTGTGCATCCCGAACTGCTACGCAACGAGGGCCTCGCCGAAGAGCTGCGGGACGATAAAGGATTCTGGAAGCAGCGCTATCGCTCCATCGTCGAGATGGAGAACCACCTCCATCGCAACGGTACGCGCATCGTCAAAATCTTTCTCCACCTCTCCGAGGAGGAGCAGCGTAAGCGCTTCCTGGCACGCATCGACGAGCCAGAGAAGAACTGGAAGTTCAGCCTCGCCGACATACACGAGCGCAAGTTCTGGAAGCAATACACGGAGGCTTTCGAGGAGTGTCTGCACGCCACCAGCACACGCGATGCGCCCTGGTTCGCCGTGCCCGCCGACGACAAGGACAACGCCCGCCTCATCGTCTCGCAGATTGTCCTCGATGCGCTCGACAGCCTCAAGATGTCCTATCCACGCACCACGACAAAGCGCCGCATCGAACTGCAGGCAATCCGCAAGCATCTGGCAGAATGACGCCGGAACGAAGTCCAAGTTCAGGAAGAGAGGCCTTCGATGAAGATCAATCCCAGATCTGGCCAGTTGGCGAAGTGCAGACCATCGTGAGCAATAGGTTCGCAGTCGCGTACTCCATACATGTGACGCTGCAACTTTAGGAGACAGCATGAACGATCCAAAGATCGGCAAGACCAATAAGACCAACCACCCCGTCCAGAAGCCGGAGGGACAACCGGCGACCGGGTTGGGAATTGATGCGCTCAAAGAGCTGGCGCTCAATCTCCACTGGTCGTGGAACCATGCAGCGGATGAGCTTTGGGAAGCCCTGGACAGCGATCTATGGGAAGCCACGCAAAACCCGTGGGTCATTCTGCGTACAGTCTCACACGACAAGATTAAGGATCTGCTGGCCACGCCAAAGTTTCAAGAGCGGTTATCGAAACTGCTGCAGCATAAACGCGAGCATTTTTCGGCCGACGCATGGTTCCAGAAGGAGCATCGCGGCGCTACTCTTTCGTTGGTCGCGTACTTCAGTATGGAATTCATGTTGACCGAAGCGCTGCCCATCTACTCCGGTGGACTGGGAAATGTAGCGGGCGACCAGATGAAGGCGGCAAGCGATCTGGGCATTCCCGTAGTCGGCGTGGGCCTATTGTGGGGGCAGGGATACTTTCGTCAGGACTTCGACAGAGATGGGCGGCAACGGGCGCTATATCCCGTCAACGATCCCGGCCAGTTACCGATTCAGCCGCTTCGACGATCCGACGGCGAATGGCTGCGACTACAGATTCAACTTCCCGGAGGGAAGATTTGGCTGCGATGCTGGCAGGTGAATGTTGGCAGAAACAAGCTCTACCTGCTCGATGCCAACGACTTTGCCAACACCGCCGCGCATCGCGGAATCACCAGTGAACTCTACGGTGGCGATGCGGAGATGCGGCTCAAGCAGGAGATTGTTCTTGGCATTGGCGGCTGGCGCTTGCTTCGTGAGCTTGACCTGCATCCTGAGGTCTGCCATTTGAACGAAGGCCACGCAGCGTTTGCCGTGCTCGAACGGGCGCGCTGCTATATGCAGGACCATCGCGTTCCATTTGAGGTTGCACTCACCATTGTTCGAGTCGGAAACATGTTTACTACTCACACGGCGGTCCCGGCTGGATTTGACCGATTCGACCCGGAACTCGTGCGCAAATATCTCGCCGACTATGCCAAGGACGAACTCGCAATTCCGCTGGAGAGCCTGATTGCATTTGGACGGGCGAACCCGAGCGATACCTCCGAGCCTTTCAATATGGCCTACCTCGCGCTGCACGGCAGCGGTCAAGTCGCCGGGGTCAGCAAACTTCACGGAGAGGTGAGTAGGCAGATATTCCAGCCGCTGTTTCCTCGTTGGCCGCAAGATGAGGTGCCAATCGGTTCCGTTACGAACGGCATTCATGTCCCGACATGGGACTCCGCCGCGGCGGACGCTCTGTGGACGAAGGCTTGCGGCGCGGACCGTTGGCGGGATGATCGCCCGATTGCAAACGACGTTCGCCAACTAAGCGACGCCGAGTTGTGGCAGATGCGTGCAGAGGCGCGTAAGGCGATGCTCAACCGAGTGCGCAATCGCTATGCGCGGCAGATCTCCGCCGAGGGTAGCTCGCCTCTGGATGTCGCTGGCCTGTTCAAGGATGACGTGCTCACCGCCGGATTTGCCCGTCGCTTTGCTACCTATAAGCGTCCCGACCTGCTGCTGCACGATCCCGCGCGTCTGATTCGTCTGCTCACCAATCCGCAGCACCCTTTGCAACTGGTGATTGCCGGCAAAGCACATCCCGAAGACATGCCGGGACAGGTGCTCATTCAGCAATGGAACAAATTCATCAAGCGACCCGAGGTCAGGGGTCGCGTGGTCTTCCTCAGCGACTACGACATGCAGATGGCGCAGGAGCTGGTGCAGGGCATGGACCTGTGGATCAATACGCCACGACGCCCATGGGAGGCCTGCGGAACAAGCGGAATGAAGGTGCTTGCAAATGGTGGATTGAACATCTCTGAACTGGACGGTTGGTGGGCGGAGGCCTACGTCCCCGAGGTCGGCTGGGCCGTTGGCGATGGCAAGGAACACGGCGAAGATCCTGCTTGGGACGCCACCGAAGTGGAGCAGCTCTACACCCTATTGGAGCAGCAGGTCATTCCAGAGTTTTACGACCGAAACGCGCAAGGCCATCCATCTCGATGGCTCGAACGCATCCGGGAGAGCATGGCGAAGCTTACCCCCGAGTTCTCTGCCAGCCGCGCCATTCGTGAATACACCAACGATCACTATCTGCCCGCAGCTACAGGTTACATGGAACGCGCCGCCACGGACGGCCAGCTTGGTGCCGATCTGGTCCAGTGGCAGCATAGTCTTGCGGATCAGTGGAAGACGATGCGCTTTGGCAATCTCACTTGCGAAACCAAGGGTGGGCAGCACTGCTTCCAAGTGCAGGTCATCCCCGGCGGACTTCACGAGGATCAGTTCAAGGTCGAGTTCCACGCCGAGACAACCGATGCAAGCGGCTCCAATTCCGCAGTCTTCCCTGCGCGCAAGTTCTCAACGGACCTATCGGGCACGCTACTCTACTCCGCTTGCTGCCCGACAACGCGACCTGTGAGCGACTACACCGCGCGCGTCGTGCCCTCTCATGTGGGCGCTCACGTCCCGCTTGAAGCCTCGCAGATTCTATGGCAGCGATGAAATCTCTAATACAGGACGTGGCTCCCGAGGCGCCGATCAGTTGCCCCTATCCGCTGGGTGCCAGTGTGACGCCGGAAGGGACCAACTTCAGCATCTGCTCGGCCAGTGCCAGCGGAATGCAGATTGTGCTGTTCGATCACCCTTGCGATCCTCGTCCGGCGCAGACGATCACGCTCGATCCGGTCCGAGACCGAACCTCGCACTACTGGCATATCTTTCTGCCAGGAATCAAGCGTGGGCAACTCTACGGCTATCGTGCCGACGGTCCATGCGATCCATCAGCCGGTCAGCGCTTCGACCGCGAGAAGGTTCTGCTCGATCCCTACGGTAGAAGTGTCTCGATCGCCGAAAACTACAGTCGCAGCGCGGCGTGTAAATCGGGCGATAACGCCGCAGCCTCGATGAAGAGCGTGGTCGCCGATCTCTCACTCTTCGATTGGGAGGGTGACAGACCTATCCATCGGCTCTTCCGGGACACGGTCATCTATGAGATGCATGTGGCTGGCTTTACGCGCCACCCATCCTCCGGTGTTGTCGATGCCCATCGCGGCACCTATCTTGGGGTCATCGATAAGATTCCGTACCTACAGGACCTTGGCGTTACTGCCGTGGAGCTGCTGCCGGTCTATCAGTTCGATGCAACGGACGCACCGTCGGGGCTCGTTAATTACTGGGGCTACGATCCGATCTCGTTCTTTGCTCCGCATCTGGCGTATGGCACCAACAAGAACGATCCGCTCGGCTGCCTCGATGAGTTTCGTGCCATGGTGAAGGCGCTGCACCGCGCTGGCATCGAGGTGATTCTCGATGTGGTCTACAACCATACCGCCGAAGGAGACGAGCACGGCCCGACGCTCTGCTTCCGAGGGCTGGAAAATAATTTCTACTACATTTTGGGACGCGATAAATCGACCTATGCCAACTTTGCTGGCGTCGGTAATACTCTGAAAGCGAACCACTCCGTGGTAAAGCGTCTAATTCTCGACAGCCTCAGGTATTGGGTCTCAGAGATGCACGTCGATGGATTTCGCTTCGATCTTGCCTCAATCTTTTCCCGCAACGATTCGGGCCAACCCGTGCTCAATGCTCCCATCATCTGGGAGATCGATTCCGATCCTGTGCTTGCTGGCACCAAGTTGATCGCGGAGGCATGGGATTCCGGCGGACTCTATCAGGTCGGTAGCTTCGGACAAGACAAGTGGAAAGAATGGAACGGAGTCTATCGCGACGATCTGCGCAGCTTCCTTAGCAGCCCGTGGTAGAAGTAGCTGAATTTCAGGCGAGCCGATATTGTGGTTTGACGCAGCGGTAGGCGCCAGAATAACAAGAATCTGGACCATGAGGGATTCTACTTCGACATCCGGTCGATAGCTGCTGGTGAGCCACTCGAAAAGTCGTAAAACAAGCCTTGCAGCCCGGTTTTTCAGCTCTCGCGGTGTCCCCGCGCCCAGCGACTTGCGCAGAATCAGACTGAGATTAAATGCGCCGACGTGGATCAGTTGTCGCTTCAGAATATTCTCTCGTCCGCGCAAGGTGCAGCGTCTTATTCCGCCCGTTTCGTAGCAGTGGGCAAAGCTGCGCTCGATGAATTCTCCGCGTCTGCGCAGCAATTGTTTGCCGTAGTCTCCTGTAACTCTTTTGTGGTTGGACTCGACGGCTTGCTGCTCGGCTTGCTTGCCATTCCAGTTCCGCTTGCCTGCCTGTTTTCGCTCTGGGATGTAACTGGTAACTTCATTTTCACCGACCCACTCGACGACCGCGCCGCTGTGATACCCCTTGTCGGCAACCAACTCTTCGATCCCCTCGATGTTGACCTTCGGGTCTTCTTCGGGATGCAACTCGGCCTCGCGCGCAATTAGCTCCGCGACCGCGATTCCCGCATCGATCAGCGTCTCGCGCACGGTCGTCGTGTCGCCCAGATCCGCCGCCTGCAAAGTAACCGCAACCACCGCGCCCGAGTCCATATCCACGGCATGTTCGGCCTTATGAGCGAGGTGTGTGCTGCCGTCTTTCATCTTCGCAACCCGCGCGTCCTCGTCGATGGGACTCTTCCACTCTTTGTTCGAGGTACGCTTCTTGCGCTTGCGATCCAGCCGCGTTAGATCTTCGCGCGTCGGCGTGGCAATGCCCGAAGCCTGCGCCAATCCAGTGAGAAACTCGTTGTAACTGGCGCCAGTATCGCGCCGAATGATCGAGCGCATGGCAGCATTGGCCTCCAGCGTGGTGGCGTCAATGCCGATTCGCTTGCCCACTAACAATCCGCGATCGGCCAGCAAGCCCAGCACCCAGGCAAAGACTTGCTGGTGCGTTTCCAGATCGATCAACCTGCGGGTGCGCGACAAGGTCGAGTGATCCGGCGTCCTCTCGGTCAAGGCAATACCAAGAAATCGCCGCAGTGCGAGCGAGTCCGCGACCCGCCATGCAATGCCGCGCTCGCCTTCGATGCCTTCAAAATACCCGATCAACAGCGAACGAAAGTAGATGCCGGGAAGAAGCGATGGGCGGCCAAACTGTGGCGCATAGAATCTGGCGCACAGTCTTTCGACGAAGCCGTCAAAGTGCTCCGCGTCTAATAACTCATTCAGCTTTTGATAAAACGGATGCCCCGGAGCCGCGGCCAATTCCGTGTGCGCAATCCATAAAGACTCCTGCGTTTGCTGATCTTCCCGCTTGCCCATCGCCATACTCGTTAGACGCTTGAAACCCTTACTTGTATCGCATCAATCGCCGACTTTCACCACGGGCTGTTAAGGGCGATGCAGATACGGCATGGAAGCTCCACCAACGCATCATGGGCAGCCCGGATATATACAAGACAGGTGACCGTCCCACCGGCCAGAGCATCAACTTCATCACCTGCCACGACGGATTTACCCTAAACGATCTGGTCTCCTATAATTCCAAACACAACGAGGCTAACGGAAACCACAATCAGGACGGAACGAATGCGAACCTGAGTTGGAACTGCGGTGCAGAAGGCCCTTCCACAAATCCTGATGTAGCGCGCCTTCGCACACAGCAGATCAAGAACTTTATCGCGCTCAACCTGCTCTCTGTCGGCACCCCAATGTTACTTATGGGCGATGAGGTCAGGCGCACGCAGCAGGGCAACAACAACGCATACTGTCTGGACAATGACGTCAGTTGGTTCGATTGGAGTCTGTGCGAGAGCAACGCAGAGATCCTGCGTTTCGTAAAGCAGATGATCTGCATTCGCCTCCACTTCGACCAAGCAACCGAAGGCAACCCAATCGCCCTCGAAGACTATCTCCGCAATGCGCAAATCCAGTGGCACGGAATAACGCCTGATCGACCGGACTGGGGGCGCGACTCGCATTCCGTTGCGGTGACCCTGCACAACCACGCTTTGAACCAGGTGCGTTACATCGCAATCAACGCGTCGTGGAAGCTGCTGGACTTTGAGCTGCCGCACATGGATGACAAGAAGATTTCTGGTTGGCTCCGTATGGTGGACACCTCTCTTCCATCGCCGTTCGACGTTGCCGAGGTAGGCAGTGGCGTCCGCGTTGACGGCTATAGGTATCTGGTCAATCCACGCTCAATCATCATGCTCCATCGGCCAACAACGCTTCGGTACGGTTGCACCGCGCAAGAAGAGCGGTCGTAAAGAAACTGACGACAGTGTGTGGTATGTGTGCCGAGCACAAGTGTCTCGATTGCACCTGTCGGCGAAGCCAACTGTAAGACTGTATCTGATCATGCGTCAGCAATAGTATAGAAACGAGGAGGGCAATATGTGCTGTTGTTCTGAACCCAACAAGGACGCGAGAGATTCCACTACTGCGACAGAGGTTGAGCCGGTGAATTCGTCGGCAATTGATCCGGTCTGCGGCATGACGGTTGATCCTGCGAAGGCAGCTTCCGTGGAGCATGAGGGAGCGAAGTTTTATTTCTGCTGCCAAGGCTGCGCTACGAAATTTCGCGCGGATCCGGCCAAGTACCTCCAGCCCAAACAGGCCGCCCCCTTGATCAAATTGACCGCGATTGCTGTGCCGAAGAAAGAGGACGCTAAGGCCGACTACACCTGCCCCATGCACCCCGAGGTACACAATGCAGGGCCGGGCAGTTGTCCAAAATGCGGCATGGCGCTTGAGCCGGCGACCATTGAGGCACCCGCGTCGCGCACGGAGTACACCTGCCCGATGCATCCCGAGATCGTGCGCAACGCACCAGGCTCCTGCCCTATCTGTGGGATGGCTTTGGAGCCGCGCACCGTCTCTGCTGACGAGGGGAATCCCGAACTCACCTCCATGACGCAGCGCTTCTGGGCCGGGGTGGCGCTGACGCTTCCACTGCTCGCGGTCATGGTCTCGGATATATTGCCCAATCATCCGATTCAAAATCTGCTGTCGAGGGCGGTGCTTGGCTGGATCGAATTTGCGCTTGCAACTCCCGTAGTTCTCTGGGCTGGCTGGCCATTCTTCGAGAGGGGCTGGCAGTCG
>Ga0182011_10003774_pt1 | contig 12339 bp, 12 predicted proteins | sample 711E1DmetaG_FD_120481 | JGI IMG/M metagenome (GOLD analysis project Ga0182011, IMG submission 120481) | Permafrost microbial communities from Stordalen Mire, Sweden - 711E1D metaG | ecosystem: Environmental > Terrestrial > Soil > Wetlands > Permafrost | place: Sweden: Stordalen | collected... | reverse complement strand
TGCCTTGGAAACATGATGGCATCGCAATTCTGGTACAAGGCCCAGGGCGACCTGCCCGGTCTGGAAGACGACTTCTCCCGCGGCGACTTCGCGCGGTTGCTTGGCTGGCTGCGGCGAAACATCCACGAACAGGGCCGGCGGTATGACACCCAGGAGCTCGTGAAGGTCGTCAGCGGCGAACCGCTCAAACCGGCGTATTTGTTGCGCTATCTGCGGGAACGGTACCTGCCACTCTATCGAGGATGAAACGCGAGATCACAGGGTTCCAAACGCAGAAGATCCGGTCGATGCGCGAGGTTTCGAGGTTCGTTCGGGAATCCGGAGTCAGATAGCCGGTCTTGAACGCCATGGACCTGATCGACACGCACACGCACCTGGACAGCTTCGCCCGGCGCGGCGAGCTGCCGGCCGTGCTGGATCGTGCCCGGGCGGCAGGAGTCGGGGCCATGATCGCCATTGGGACGGAGCCCGGCGACTGGACGCTCAATCGCGACCTTGCGCGGGAGTACGCCGGGACGGTGCATTACTCGGTGGGGCTGCATCCATGTTCGGTCGAAGCAGACTGGGAGCGGGCGTTCGCGCACGTCGAGGGTTTCTGGCGCGTTGGTCCTGGCTCCGGACCGGACCTCCCAAAACCGGTTGCGTTGGGCGAGATCGGCCTTGACCGGTTTCATCTCCCAAAGGACGCGGCGAGCGCGGAGCGTATCTTTGGATGGCAGCGCGCGGCATTTGCCAGTGGACTGAGGATCGCCGACCATTTGGGTGTGCCGGTGGTCGTCCACTCGCGCGGAGCCTTCCGCGAGTGTCTGGAGATGATCGACGCCAGCGGCGTCGACTGGCGGCGGGTGGTGTTCCACTGCTTCAGCGAAGGGCCGGCGGAGATGGAGGCGCTGGTCCGGCGTGGGGGGAGGGGTTCCTTTACCGGTGTGATTACCTATAAGAACGCCGAGGCTGTGCGGGTTGCGGCCAGATCACAGGGGCTGGAGCGATTGATGCTCGAGACGGATGCCCCCTACCTGGCACCGGTGCCGCACCGGGGAAAACCGAACGAGCCCGCGTTCGTGCACCATACTGCGGAGTATTGCGCCGGCCTGTTTGGTGTGACCCATGAGGAGCTCGCGGCGGTCACGACGGCCAGCGCCCGGGCGTTCTTCGAGATTTGACTGCAGATGAGTTTCTTGCGCAGCAAGAAACTCAGGCCTCGTCAAACTTGCGTGCGAAGAGCTGGCCCAACTCAGCCAGCATCTGGGGAGCGTCGTCGCCGGTCGCGATGAACTTCACCAAGGAGCCCTTGCCAGCCGCGAGCATCATGAGTCCCATGATGCTCTTTCCGTTCACCTGTTCCTCGTCCTTTTCCACGAAGACATCGCAGCGATATTTGTTCGTAACGCGCACGACCATGGCGGCCGGCCGGGCATGAATGCCCATCTTGTTCTGCACGACGAACTCTCTGACGTGCTGCTGGGTGCCTGGAATGGTTTCGACTTTGTCCATGAAGTTCTCGACTGGGGTCGAAATCTCGGCCGGCCAGCACCCGGCTTGCAACCTAAAAACCAAGATCCTCGTTGCCGGGCCGCCCCGTCGGTGACACACCGGGGGGAATGCCCACCACCGCCATCGTCGTCCCCTGTCGGCTCGAATCCACACGGTTTCCGCGAAAGTTGCTGTACCCCATCATGGGAAAGCCGCTGTTGGTTTGGGTTGCGGAACGTATCGCGGCCCAGGCACCGGACCTTCCATTGTATTTCGCCGTGGATCATGAACTGCTTCGCGAGGCGGTCGGGACCCGCGGGTTCAAGGTGATCATGACATCCCCGACTCATGCGAGCGGCACGGACCGGCTGGCGGAGGCCAACCGCATGGTGAAGGCCGACCATATCATCAACGTGCAAGCGGACGAGCCGCTGGTGAGCGGCGGGCAGATCCGCGAACTGGAGCGGCTGATCAGCGGAGAAGCGCCGATGGCGACGCTGGCCACGCCGTTCCGGAGCGCGGCCGATTTCTGCGATCCCAACCAGGTCAAGGTCGTGACCCGCCGTGACGGCCGGGCGCTCTACTTCTCCCGGTCGCGGATGCCGTTCCCGCGCGATCTCGGATTGACAATCGATGATGCCTGGGTCGCGGCCAACCCGTGCTACCGGCACCTCGGGCTTTACGCATATCACGCGGATTTGCTGGAGAGATTCGCGTCGCTGCCGGCGGGCCTATATGAACGGATCGAGAAGCTGGAGCAGCTCCGCGCGCTTGAGAACGGCTACGACATCCTGGTTGGGCTGACCGAAGACCCGACGATTGGCGTCGACGCGCCGGACGATGCAAAACGATTCGAGGAGGCGCTGGCGGGCGGCAACAAGCCGTAAGCTGTAAGCGGTAAGCTCGACGCCGGCAGCGAGAAGCCTTGGCCGATCGGCCACAGGACTTCGGAACGACCACTAGATCTTCCCCGCCTTCCGCTGCTCGATCAACCGGTAGAAGTCGACGAACAGGGAATCGGCGTCATGCGGACCGGGTGAGGCTTCCGGGTGGTACTGCACCGAGAACACTGGCAGTTCCTTGTGGCGGAGCCCTTCGACTGTGCCATCGTTGAGGTTGACCTCGGTGACGATGGCTCCGTGTCGCTCCAAATCTTCGGGCCGGGCGGCAAAGCCGTGGTTCTGCGCCGTGATGGAAACCCTGCCAGTCTCGAGGTTCTTCACCGGCTGGTTCGCTCCCCGGTGGCCGAACTTCAACTTGAAGGTCCTCGCGCCGAGCGCAAGGGTGATCATGTGGTTGCCCATGCAGATGCCGAAAGTCGGGTATCTCTCGATGAGCCGCGCCACCGTCCGGTAGGCGTAATCGAGCGGTTCCGGATCGCCCGGGCCGTTGGAGAGAAACACTCCGTCAGGCGCAAGTTCGTCCACCATCCCGGGGGTGGCGCTGGCGGGGACCACCCAGACGTCGAAACCATGCTGGCGCAGTTTTTTGAGAATATTGCGTTTAGCTCCGTAGTCGATCGCCACGACCTTGTAGCGCTTCGCCGGGGCGACCCACGAACCGAGCGTGGTGCCGGCGAGTGAGAACGGTCTGTCCCAGCGCCCCTCAGGGTCCCACTGATAGGGACTCTTGCAGGTTACCTCCTTGACGAAATCGACGCCGACAAGCCCTTCCCACGCCTGCGCGCGCCGCACGGCCTCCTCGTCGGAAATCCCGGCACTGCTGAGGCAGCACTTCATCGCACCGGTCACGCGGAGTTTTTTTGTAATCGCGCGAGTGTCGACTCCCTGCAGCCCGGGAATGCGGTACTGGCGCAGGTACTCGTCAAGGTCGAAACGGCTGCGCCAGTTGCTCGTGACCGGCGACAACTCCCGGACGACGAAGCCGGATACCTTGGGGCCGCCGGAGGACTCGTCGTCATCCGGGTTGATGCCGTAGTTTCCGACTTGCACGGCGGTCATCGTGACGATCTGGCCGAAATACGAGGGATCGGTCAGGATCTCCTGGTACCCCGTCATGCTCGTGTTGAAGACCGCCTCACCGGTGATGGTGGCCTCTGCGCCGAAAGCGAGGCCCCGGAAGGCCGAACCGTCTTCGAGCGCGAGGACTCCTGAATGTGGCATGGGCATCAAGGCGGGACGAAAGGCTTTTTTGCGCCGTGTGCCAAGGGTTTTGTGGCGTCGCCCCCAACGCGGAGCGGCCTTTTATCTCGGCGCGGCAGCGGGTCTGCCATTCCGATGGTACGATCGTATCATCGGAATGGCCGTCACGCATCATCATCATTGAGTTTCCGCGCCAAAACAAGGGGCCATGGCCAACACAATTGATGCGATTACAAACTCACCTAAGAGACCGGTCTTCAGTTGGTTGCATGTCGGCTGCTACTGTACGAATTGACGGCGAGCTGCAGATTTTGTTTCTTGCCGTCGACAATTCAGCAGCCGAAGCCGCCCTGCGTTCCCGCAGGACGGCGCGGGGAACCCGAACGCCGTGTCGCGCAAGCGGCGCGGTTGGGGCGCACGGCGATGGGCAACCGTTGCCAAGGACACTTCTCAGTCCGAGCCCGTCAGCTAACCTCGCAGGCGAAGGGAAGGGCGATCCTCTGGGACGCGAAGCTCGCGTCATCACGGTTGTCCAGCGGCAACGATCCGTCGTCGCGCTGTGCGACGGACGGCAGATCAAGGCAACCAACATGACTGACAACTCCCTGATGCGGGCGATGAAGAACATCTTCATCGGTCGCGAGCGCGACCTGACCGACCATGGTCTGTTTCACAAACTCTCGCTGGTCGCCCTTCTGGCGTGGGTCGGCCTCGGGGCCGACGGCCTTTCCTCCTCGTGTTACGGCCCGGAAGAGGCGTACAAGGTGTTGCTCGCGCACCCGCCACTGGCGCTGTTTGTCGCGCTGATGACCGCCGTCACGGTGGTGATCATCTGCGTCAGCTATTCGCAGATCATCGCCCTGTTTCCGGCCGGCGGCGGCGGCTATCTCGTCGCGAGCCGGCTGCTCTCGCCGACCGCGGGTGTTGTCTCGGGCTCGGCCCTGCTGATCGACTACGTGCTGACCATTTCAGTTTCGGTAGCGAGCGGCATGGATGCTCTGTTCAGCTTTCTGCCGACTGCGTGGCTGACCTGGAAGCTCGCGGCCTCAGTGGGAGGGATTGTATTCCTCACCGTGCTTAATCTGCGCGGCGTGCGCGAGTCGGTGCTGCTCCTGGTCCCTGTGTTCGGGTTGTTCCTGATCACCCACACGTTTGCGGTGCTCTATGTTTTCGGCACCCACGCCAGCTCTCTGGCCAACCTTGCTGGAGACTCGATGAACGCCGTGCACGGAGCCTCGGCCGAGGTAGGCATGCTTGGGGTGGTTGCGTTGCTCTTGCGCGCCTACAGCATGGGCGCGGGCACATACACGGGAATCGAGGCGGTGAGCAACGGCCTGCCGATCCTGCGCGAACCCCGTGTGCGGACCGGCAGGCGCACGATGGTGCTCATGGCGCTGTCGCTGGGAGGAATGGTCGCCGGCCTGTTCGTGGCCTATTTGCTGGTCGGAGTGCGCCCGGTCGCAGGAAAGACCCTCAACGCCGTGCTCCTCGAACGGCTTGCGGCCGGCTGGCCGCCCTGGTTGGGCAGCACATTTGTGAACGTCGCGCTGACGAGCGCGGCGGCGTTGCTGCTTATCGCGGCGCAGGCGGGTTTCCTCGACGGACCCCGTGTGCTCGCCAACATGGCGATCGACCGGTGGATGCCGTCGCGCTTCACCGCCCTGAGCGACCGTTTTGTAACCATAAACGGAGTCCTGGTCATGGGCGGCGCATCGCTGGCTGTGCTGCTGCTCACGCGAGGGGAGGTGGGTCTGCTGGTGGTCCTGTACAGCATCAACGTATTCATCACCTTCAGCCTGTCGCAGGTTGGAATGGTCCGCCACTGGTGGCAGGTGCGGCTTGAGGACCCGTCCTGGTGGTGGCGCATGGGCGTCAATGCGGTGGGATTTGGCCTCACGTTCTCCATCCTCATCACGCTGGCGTGGGTGAAATTCTTCAGCGGGGGCTGGGTGACGCTGCTCATGACCACCGCGCTGGTTGTCGTGGCCTTCGCCGTGCGCCGGCATTATGAAGGCGTGAGGAAACAGCTCGCAAATCTCAATTTCATCGTCGAAGCGGCGGGGCTCCCGCCTCCGACAGGATCCCGGGAATTCGCACCGAAGTCGAATCGCACCGCAGTCATGCTCGTCAACAATTTCAACGGCCTCGGACTGCACACGCTGCTGGGCGCGATCCGCCTGTTCGGCGGCGGGTTCCGCCGCATGGTGTTTGTTCAGATCGGCATTCTCGACGCGGGCAACTTCAAGGGATCCGACGAAATCGAGCGGTTGCGGGCGCACGTGAAAAGCGAGGGCGAACGCTACGTCAAGTTCGTGGAGATGCGGGGAGGCGAGGCGGAGTCTGTGACCGCGATTGGCCACGAAGTGCTCGACGAGCTCAGCAAGCTCGTCCCCGACCTGGTCGCGCGCCACGGCAATGTGGTCTTCTTTGCCGGCCAGCTCGTGTTCGAACGGGAGACCTTCATGACCCGGTGGCTGCACAACTACACGGCATTTGCCCTGCAGCGATGGTTGTTTCTCCGCGGCCTGCCGTGCGCCATCGTGCCGATCCGCGTGCTGGAGCAGATTCCCGCGCCGGATCCGGCGTCGACGACATGACCGGCCCCCTGGGTCGATCGGCGGACTTGCGCCCGATTGGAATCCCGCGCAAGGTGGGGGCATCATGAGCGCCGAAAAGCCCGAGGTGGCGGCCGGAGCCGGGAAACGCCGTCTGATTGCGAACATCGTGCTGGTCGCGGTGTGGGCGTATGTCGCGATGATCTATCTGCTCGCGTTTGACCAGCAGTTCCGCTGGGGCATATTCTAGCGGGTTTCCGGACGATGCCGGTGAAGACCGCCTGTGCTGGCTGATGGAACTGCTTGGTGTGCCGGAATCCTGGCGAACCGTCGTTTGACAGGTTGATTAGGAGGCTTATTACTTTGTCCTCCTGCACCATGTCCTACATTGAAGATCGCGCCTCCTGGTTCGCCGGCCAGGGGCTGTGGCAACACCTTCCCGAATCTGACTGGCGGGATTGGAACTGGCAGCTGAAGAACCGCATGACGAGTGCGGCCCAGCTGGAACAGTACATGACGCTCACGCCGGAGGAGAAGGCGGGATGCATGTTTGCCAGCCACAGGCTGGCCCTGGCGATCACGCCCTATTTCTTCAACCTGGTCGATCGCACCGATCCCGACTGCCCGATCCGGCGGCAAGTAATCCCGCGCAGCGAGGAAATGGCTGTATCGGAGGAGGAGATGCTCGACTCGCTCGGCGAGGACGCACATTCACCCGTGCCGGGGCTGGTCCACCGGTATCCCGACCGCGTGCTGTTCCTCGTGACGGACCGTTGTGCCGCCTACTGCCGGTATTGCACGCGAAGCCGCCTGGTGAGCAACGCGCAAGACTACAACTTCCATCCCGAGCATGAGCGGGCGCTCCGCTACATTGAATCGCATCCCGAGGTGCGCGACGTGCTGCTGAGCGGCGGCGATCCGCTTCTGCTTTCCGACCGAAAGCTCGACCACCTGCTCGGGCGGCTTCGCGCCATCAAGCACGTGGAGTTCATACGCATCGGGTCGCGCATCCCGGTCTTCCTGCCGCAACGGATCACGCCGGAGCTGTGCGAGGTGTTCAAGAAACATGGACCGGTCTGGATAAGCATCCACGTCAATCACCCGAAGGAGTGCACCCAGGAGCTCAAGGACGCTTGTGAACGCCTGGCTTTCGCAGGGGTGCCGCTGGGAAACCAAAGCGTGCTTCTTCGAGGCGTGAACGACGATGCCGACGTGATGAAGGCGCTGGTCCATCGCCTGCTGCGGATGCGGGTCCGGCCGTATTACCTCTATCAGATGGACCTGATCACCGGCGGATCCCATTTCAAAGTCGACGTGCGCAAGGGGATCGAGATCATCCAGGCGCTGCGCGGACACACGACCGGCTATGCGGTGCCGCAATATGTGATCGACGCGCCCGGCGGCGGCGGGAAGGTGCCGATCAATCCCGAGTACATCGAGCGGATCACCGATGATGAAATCGTGTTCAGGAATTATCGGGGGGAGATCTTCCGATATCCGCTGAAGTCGACTCCACGCAAATCCCCGGACGCTTCCAGAATCCCTGCCCGGGCGGAAGTCGACAATTCTAAAGCATTGGAGTAAAATGACTTGGGGTAATATCGGCCGTCGAGAACCCGGAATCGAACGGCGGCGCCGGGGCGGCAGTTGTTCACAGGAAGTTCACAGGACTTTTTTTCAACGCTTTTGAGTTTGCTGCGTCTATCTCCAACGAAACAAGCATCGTTCTGAAGAACGATCATTGTTGTAGTTCTTACGGTTTGCTTGGTGTTAGGTCATGCAGGGCCGCCTTCAAGAGGGCGGCCCTCATGATTTATGGACTTGAGACCGGCAGCCGGGCAGGCGTCTGGCTTGCGGCGCGTCAGACTTCGTCTGGTCGGTGGCTGAACCAGATGGCGGACGCCGGCGCCACAATGCCTTTCCCAGTGGGGAATCCTCCCCGGCTAGGTCGGGGCGTTCTCGACGATCCGGGCGAAGATCATCTTCCCTCCGGCTGAAGGCAGCACGCTTGTGATCGCAACGGACACGCGCCTGCCGAGATGGGCGCGCCCGGCGCCCACAACCACCATCGATCCATCATCCACGAAGCCCAGAGCCTGACCCTCCTCCTTGCCGGGTTTGACGAGATCAACCTCGATGGTGTCTCCCACCATCAGCTCCTGACGAAGGGCTTGGGAGAGTTGGTTGAGATTGAGCCACTGCACGCCGTGGAACTCCGCCATCTTGGCCAGATTGTAATCGGTCGTAAGCAATTTGGCGCGCAGGGACTGCGCCAGAAACACGAGCTTGGCGTCTATCTCACGCCGCTTGCTGACCTCAGATTCGTGGATGCGGAGATCCAGGTTCTTGATCCGCCGCAGCTCGTTGAGGGCATCGAGGCCGCGACGGCCGCGGGCCTGTCGAAGCGGGTCCGTCGAATCGGCCACCCGCTGCAACTCCTCAAGCACAAAACGGGGAATGACGAGCGCGGCATTGATGAATCCCGCCGAGCAGATCTTCGCCACCCGGCCGTCGATCAGCGCACTGGTGTCGACCACCACCAGGGGGACGTCGACGTCGTGGGGAACGAAGCGGACGTAGGGGATTACCAGATTGAATTCGTCCTTACCCCGCAAGGCGATGACTGCGCCCAGGTACGAGCAGACCACGAACAGTGACAGGCGAAAAAGGTAGACCGTCTGCGGTTCAGTGGCCGAGGCGTATTCGAACAGCGGCGAAATCGAGATCAGGAACGAAACCAGCATTCCCACGGCGATGCCGAAGGTGATTGCGGAGAGGCCGCGCAGCGAGAATCCCTTCAGGAAGATGTCGACGAGAATCACCAGCGCGCCGATCAGCAGGCCGATGAGCGTGGCGCGCAGCCAATAGGCATCCCACTGCTGAATCGTGAAACAAACCAGCCATCCGGTCCCCGCGCAAATGAGCAGGAAAACGATCCGGATGGGCCACAGGGTTCTGTTCATGGAGGCAGGGGAACCGTCGGCGCCTCATCGTTTGAACCACCAGAGCACCAGAGGCAGCAGGATTCCGAGGGCCATCAACGAGCAGAGCACAATGATTGCCCGCCGGGCCCGGTCCTTTTGCTCCGTCGCGTCATCCATGAAAAGCATGCGACCACACCGGCGGGGACATGACAACGCAAAATGGCTCCGCCATTCTTGAAGGGATTGGCAGGCGCGAGGCTCGACAACCGGCAGGGCGATCGCTTTGGTGGGGAGGATGTTTGAGCAGCTCACCATTCTGGCTCCGGGGTTGCTTGGCGGCTCGGTGGCCAAAGCGGTCCGCCGCCGCGGTCTGGCCCGCCGCATCGTCCTTTGGTCGCGCAGGCCCGAAAACCGGGTTCGGCTTCGGGACCAGCCGTGGTGCGACGGGGTCTGCGAATCTCCGGAGGAGGCTGTGCGGGGCGCCAGCCTGGTCGTGCTGGCCGCCCCGGTCGAGAAGATCATCACACTCGTGCAGGCCGTGGGGCCGCACCTGGATGCCGGCACGCTCGTGACGGATGTTGGCAGCGTGAAAGGAGAGATCGCGCGAATGGGTCATGCGTCGATGCCGCCGGGGGTCCATTTTGTCGGCGCCCACCCGATGGCGGGTTCGGAGAAGTCCGGCTGGGAGCACGCTACGGAGACCCTGTTCGAGGGACGCGCATGCTTTGTCACTCCGGTGCCCGGGACGGATGGGCGCGCCATCGAGACGATTGTGCGCTTCTGGCACGAACTCGGCGCGGAGGTAACGACGCTCGATCCCGACGCCCACGACGAGATTGTCGCCCATATCAGCCATCTGCCGCAGGTGGTCGCCTCCAGTCTGTGCCACTTCCTCGCCCAGAAGGACCCGGCGTGGCGCAATTTCGCCGGCGGCGGCCTCCGGGACACGACCCGGATCGGCGCCGGCGACCCGACGATGTGGATCGAGATCCTGCGGCAGAATCGCGACGAGGTGCTGCGTGCGCTGCGGCAGTTCCAGGATGAACTGCACGCGTTCCAGGCGGCGCTTGCCAACCGCGACTTTGTCGAGCTGCGCACCCGTCTCGAGCGGGGCAAGGCCTACCGCGACGCGTTCCGCCCGTGAGGACGTTATTCGCTTGGCGGAAGCGTGAGCTTGGATGAGCCTTGGCGCTGGATGCTCGATCCTCTGCCCATCACTCCATTCACTCAACCGGTGCGCGGCGATGTGGTGCTGCCCGGATCAAAGAGCATCACCAACCGTGCGCTCGTTCTCGCTGCGCTATCCGACCGCACGGTCACGCTCGGCAACGCGCTGTTCAGCCAGGACACGCGACTCATGGTCGAGGCGTTGCGCGGCCTTGGTTTTGCGGTCGATACCGACGAACCCGCCCGCCTCGTCCGCATCGTGGGCCAGGGTGGCGAGATTCCCGTGCGCGAAGCCCGAATCGACGTGGGCAACGCGGGCACGGTGGCGCGCTTCCTCACAGCGTTCGTCTGTCTGCGGCCTGGCGGCGTCTACCATTTTACTGGTGACGAAGCCATGTGTCGCCGCCCAATCGGGGCGCTGCTCGACGCCCTGGCTGCACAGGGCGCGCAGGCCACGACGCGGAGCTTCCCGTTCACGCTGCGCACCGCCGGCCTGCCCGGCGGCGAAGTCGAGCTGGATGCGTCGGAAAGCTCGCAGCTACTCTCGGCGCTCCTGATGGTGGCGCCGCACGCGCGCACGCCGCTCCGAGTGCGGCTCAAGGGTGGGACCGTCTCGCGTCCGTTCGTGGAGATGACGAAGCGAATGATTGCGCAGTTTGACGCAAAGCCAGCCCGGTATGCCGTTGAAGTTGACGCCACCGCCGCAAGTTACTTCATGGCGCTGCCGCTGGTCGCTGGCGGTTATGTCGGCCTGAGGGGCTTCACAATACTCAAGAGCCTGCAAGGTGACATCGAGTTCGTGAAGGTGCTGCGGGACGCGGGCTTGGCTGTGACAGGAGCCGACAACGGTGAAAAAGCGTGGATCGCGAAAGACGCACTGCGACGGGGCGTCACGGCGGATTTCAATGCGTTTTCCGATACCTTTCTCACGCTGGCGGCGATCGCGCCGCTGCTCGCCGGGCCCACGCGCATCACCGGCATCGGGCATACGCGCAAGCAGGAATCCGACCGCGTGGCGGGCGCGGCGCGTGAGCTGCGAAGACTCGGACAGGAGGTGATCGAGGAGCCGGACGCGCTCACGATCCAGCCTCGACCGCTCACCCCGGACGCCGAAATCGAAACGTACGAGGACCACCGGTTCGCGATGAGCTTCGCGATCCTCGGATGCCACGATCTTCACGGCGACGGCCGCCCGTGGCTGCGGATCCGCAATCCCGGCTGCTGTGCCAAGACCTTTCCGGATTTCTTTGAGGTTCTCGGCCGGGTCTGGAAGAATTCACGACTCGAACCGTGAACGCGCCGGATTTCATCATCGTTGCGATCGACGGCGGTGCGGCCGCCGGAAAATCGAGCACGGCGGAGGAGTTGAGCGAACGTTTTCATCTGCTGCATGTCGACACCGGCTCGTTTTACCGCGCGGTCACTGCCGAGCTGCTCCGCCGCGGGGTGAGCCATGCGGATCTTCCCGCCGTGCGCGCCGCGCTTGCCGGACTGGAGCTCGGCACGCGCGTCACGGGCCGCCGCGCGGAGATTGAGATCAATGGCCGTTCGTTGGGCGACGAGATCCGCAGCAAGGCCGTCAACGAGAACGTGTCGCCATTTGCCGCGATCCCTGAGTTGCGGCAGGCGCTCCTGGAATACCAGCGCGGCCAGGCGGATGTGGCGCGAAGTCACGGCTTCGGCGGCATGGTGATGGAGGGCCGCGACATCGGTTCCGTAATCTTCCCGGACGCCGACTTCCGGTTCTACCTGCATGCCGATCCGGCCGAACGGGCCCGGCGGCGCGTTGCGCAGGGTCAACAGGACGCGATTCACGAACGCGACCGCATCGACTCATCCCGCAAGGCGTCCCCGCTGACCTGCGCGCCCGGAGCCACGGCGGTCGACAGCACCCATCTGACCCTGGACGAGGTCGTCGCGCGCCTGGCCGCGCCGATCGCCGCACGGCTCGCCCGCCCATGAACCCCGGGTTCCCCCAGATGCGGATGGAGTTCATCTACGGCTTCTTCCATTTCGGAATGGGTGCGCTTTGCGACATTCACTTTCGAACTGCGGCGAGCGGCGTCGAACACATCCCGCGGCGCGGCGGGTTCATTGTCGCGGCAAACCATGCCAGTC
>Ga0182011_10003773_pt1 | contig 12342 bp, 5 predicted proteins | sample 711E1DmetaG_FD_120481 | JGI IMG/M metagenome (GOLD analysis project Ga0182011, IMG submission 120481) | Permafrost microbial communities from Stordalen Mire, Sweden - 711E1D metaG | ecosystem: Environmental > Terrestrial > Soil > Wetlands > Permafrost | place: Sweden: Stordalen | collected... | reverse complement strand
GTCCTGCGCTTTGGCGATTGTGTTGCGCGCGGAGGGTTCGCTCAAAGCACTTCTGGGCTGGGGTGGAGGGCTCGGATTGTCCCTTGCCGCGTTCTGGCTGACGCGGGAGGAGGGACTATGGATTATCCCTGCACTCCTTGTCATTGCCGCCGGTTCCGTATTTGTCGTGCGCGGGCGTGCACCCCGATGGCGTCTTCTGATGCCCGCACTGGTACTTCCCGGTCTCATGGCGATCTTCATCGTGGGAGGAGTTGCTGAAATCAATCGTCAACGGTACGGTTTCTTCGGCATCACGGAACTCCGCACCGGCGCCTTTCCTGAAGCTTACAACACAATACTTAGCGTGGATCATCGGTCTCGCATGCCAACGGTTCCGGTTCCCAAAGAGGTCATCGAGAAGCTCTACGCCGTGAGTCCCTCCTTTGCCGTGTTGCGGCCCTATCTGGAAGGGGAAATTGGGGAGGCGCGGAGGAAGGGATTCATGACAGTTCGTGAATACGCTGAAAAAGACCCCTTTGTCCGCCACAAGCTGGATGAGTATTTGTCCGTGGATGTCACAGGCATTTGGCGGGCCGCGCTCGACGACGACGGCGAGATGCACGGCGACGGTTTCTTCTGGGCTCTCCGGGACGCCGCGGCGTCAGCCGGGAAACACGGTAGCGCGGCCCAGGCCGCGGAGTTCTATGGACGAATTACAGCCGAGGTAAGAGAGGCCTGCGCGGCGGGCAAACTCACCTGCGGCGACCGCGGAATGATGGTCCTGCAGGCATGGCGGGCTGTCCGGATTCCAGCACTCCTCAAAACTATGGCACGGGGTTTTCTGTTCCTGGCACGTTTCGAGGATTTCGAGGTGTTCATCCTTCCAAGCATGGGAGACGATCAATCTCTCGACGTCGTTCGTTCTCTGGCACGGACGCGCTTGGCACCCAGCCGATTCGAAGTCAAAGGGTGGATCGTCTCTCCGCGGGACGGTCTTTCGATAACGGTTCGCACCGGCTTGGGCTCCATCCTCGCCGCGGCGGAAATGAACTTACCCAGCCCCGACATTCCCGAGGCGACAAACGCCCGATTCCAAGTCACCGGACCCATGGGTGGAAAAATGGGGCTCTATTCGGAATCCTGTTACTTGGAAGTCGCCCGGGGCGACAGAGTGATTTCCCGTCTTCCCCTGGATGGAAGCGTGCGCTCGGTCCATCGCGACGATCTGCGCCTCGCTCTCGAAGAATTCGGTCCGGTGAACGGTCCGTCGGGTTTGGACAGGAAGAAACTGAAGGCTCTGGAACTGCTCGGCCAGTCTTACGGGGTTGCGGTGCCGGTGGTGCTGCTCTGCCTCCTGGCGCTGCCACTTGCGGCGGTCATTATGAGAAGAAGAATCGAAGTCTCGGCCGCGCCCGTGATTGCGATTGCAGGACTCGCGTTCGCCATCGTCGGCCGCATCGGTTTACTTTCCCTGATGCATGCCGGATTCTATCCCACGTTCTTCTTCCGGTGGTATGCGCCGCTCCATCCCCTGCTCCTCATGCTCATCGTCATAACGGCTCAAGTGCTTCGTGGTAGCTTCGCAAAGGGGTCTGTCGGCACTCCTACGTCGCCGATCAATGATCTGCCGTGAACGCCGCCAGGATCACGCGATCGTGATTCAGGTATTGAGGATTCATGCCGGGCCGTGGCGGCAGTTGAACCACTCGCGGGAAACCGGCAGCTCCCAGCATCAAGCGCAATGCCGCCATGTTGGGGATGAAGCTGAGCACGCCCCCGTAGGCGGCGAGGCGATCGGCAGATTGCTGTTCCTCATGGAAGACGGCAATGCTGGCCGGCAGTTCCAACGTCACGCCGGTTTGTCCCCAGCCGCTCGCGATCGGCGCACGCTGCCGCGTCACCTGGCTTTCCACGATGCAGAGGGTTCGGGTCATCGCCCTCAACTTGCGCAACAGACCCAGGGGATTCTCCAAATGGTAAATCAGGCCGAAGCACAGGCTGAGGTCATAGACTAAGCCGCCCGAGTCGAACGCGAAGACATCGTCCGTACTGAACTCGAGGTTTGCCGCATCAAGTTCCAGGATGTGCTGGACGGCGCGGGCGCGACGAATGTTCTGTTCCCGGATATCAATGCCCTGGACCCGGGCGCCGCGGTGGTAAAGTAGTTGCGAAAAATAGCCCTCGTTGCAGCCGGCATCCAGACAACGACACCCGCGCATGCCGCGGGGAAAGATTTCATCCAGCAACGCGCCCAGCATTTGCGCGCGGGTCTGGTGGATCGAGCGAAGTTCCTCGGCCAGAAGGGGTGTCTTGATGCCGTCGCCCAGGTCAAACTCATACATCCAGGCGGGGCTCTCGGCGGCGAGGGAGGCTTTTTGCTCGCGGGTCATGGGCGGTTATTCCGGCGGCCTCACTTCGACACGGGCGTAAAGGAGACCGGAGACTTCACTTCCCGCCCTTCGATATTCTCCGTGGTCACCATGTTGCAATCCCTGCAATTCGGATGCGTTGGATTGCAGCGGGCGTGATCCCATCTGAGCCGCGTGTAACGTGAGCTGTTCCAGATGTCCGCGAAGGCCTGGCTCTTCAGATTGCCCACGCCCGGTCCGCGCCAGAGGTCGCAGGGATAGACATCCCCATTCCAACGGATGCGCACAATGCGCCAGGGCGCATAGCAATCAAGGGCGCCCGGTGCGGCGGGCATGGGGGCTGGAAGTTTCACCGCGCCGGGTTCGAAGGGCGAAGGGAAGAGGGTCCGAATGCCGTACTTGTCACACAGGGCCTGGCAGGCGCCCAGGACGGCGTCGCTTTCCGCGGGCGTATCGATGAGGCTTTCCTTTTGCAGGCCGGTGACGTCCACGCAGTAAATGTGCTGCACCACCAACCGGTCCACGCGCCACTCCCGGCACAGTTCCACCATGCGCGGGAGCTCGTCGAGTGTCGAATGCATGAGCGTATAGTTGATCTGCAGCAGCGGCGGATCGTGACGGTCCGCGCCATGCGCCGCTTTCCACTGGTTGATCCGTCCGATCGCCTCGGTCAACTGCTGAAAACTGCCGTTGCGGCGAATGCGTTCATAGGTGGTCGTGGTGGCTCCATCGATGGAAAGATAAAGTTCCTGCACGCCGCTCGTCAGCAGAGCTTCCGTTGTTTCTTCATCCAGCAAAGTGCCGTTGGTTGTAATCTTGTACACGGGCCCACGATGCTGTCCGACGATACGCAACACATCCAGAAAACGACTGTGCAATATGGGCTCGGCTTCACAGGAGAGCGCGACCGCGGCAGCATAGGGGAAGACCTGTTCAGCGGTCTTGGCGAATAGACTCAAGTCCATTTCGCCCGCCTCTTCGCTGGATGCTTTCCGGTTGTACCGGAGCGTGCACGGCAGGCACGCCAGGTTGCATTTGTTGGTCAAATCCAGCCGAACCATAAGTGACCGCGGGTTCGGCATGCGACGTACCGGGTATTGCTGGCGCACCGGTTCCGCCAACGTCGTCTCGTCCACCATGGTTGCGCGAATAAGCTCGGCCAGGGTCTTTTTCATCTGGTCAGGCGAGCAGTAGCGGCGCACGTGCTCCAGTCCCCGCTGCTGGAGCTTCTGCCAAAGCAGCGGATCCCGATACAACGTGATGATCTTGGCGGCAAACTCCTCAGGATTACTGCCCACCAGGAGGCCATCCCCATCCGCCAGCTCCAGTTGTTCCGCGATCAAGGGCGTGACGACGGCGGGGAGTCCGTGACTCATCGCGTCATACAGTTTTTGCGGGGCGCCTGCGGCAAAGCGGGTCGGAACAACAAAAATTCGCGCCTGCTCATAATAAGGCCGCAGGTCCTCGACATGGCCCGTCACGCAGATGTCAGCGCACGCCAGATCCCGGACGGCAGGGAGATGATTCGTCCCCGCGACGATCAGCCGACAACCCAGCTCGCGTTGCACCAGCGGGAACACCTCTTTGACGAAATAGGTTATCGCATCCTCATTCGGACTTCCGGGCTGGAGGAAACCGCCCACAAAAAGCAGATCTGCACGCTGGTCGAAATCCTGTTCCGGCGGTTGCCCCGACACGGGATTGCCCCACACGTAAACGGGTCCACATCCCAGCTGCTCGATCCGCCTCTTCTCCGCCTCCGACACCGCGATGATCGAGTCGGCCTGCCGCATCAGAGCCAGTTCTTCGTCCATCAAGCGGGCTTGCGCACCCGGGTCGAGCGGCGTACCGGCAACCTGCTGCCTGAGAATCTCCCTTGCCGCGTAGATGCATTCGGCGTCGTAGACCAGCCAGGCGTTCGGGAAAGCATCTTTCACCCTCTGTACGATGCGGGCCGCGTTGTGAGGGCGGCTGATCAACACCAGGTCGTAGAGACCTCGACGCTCTTCGAGGAAGGCGTCGATCCGCGCGTAGTCGCCTGTGATCACTTCGACACCCATGTCCTGCAACTCCCGAGTGTCCGGTTCCCGAGCGGCAGGGTCCGACAACGGAAAGAAGGTGCATACGTATCCGAGTTCCGCGAGGAGACGCAGCATCTGTTGCGAGCGCGGAAAGCCGGAGCCAAGATGCGCGGCAGGCACCATGTCGTCAATAAAAAGCACGCGTTTGCCCTGACGGGTGTCGCGCGCCCGCAACAGATTCCAGTCGCCCCGCAATGGCTGCTGTTTCAGGAATGCGCCCCATTTCTGGACGAAATGGCGCTGGTTGATGCTCGTCCGGTTAACGGCGTCCTGGAAAGAGCTGCTGCTGTTTTCGTGGTGGACCACGGTAACCGCCGGCTGATAGACAACCCGGAAACCTAGGCTTCGAATGCCGAGACAGACGTCGGTATCCTCGTAGTAGCCCGGAGCATAGCGCGGGTCAAACCCGCCCAACCGGGTCAACAAGCTTCTCCGCACGAGCAGGCAGGCCGCAGAACAATAGTCAACGTCCCGTAAATAGTTGAACGAAGGATTGCTCGGATCCGCGCCACGCCCGTACCCCTTTGCGGAGCCATCGCTCCAGATGATGGATCCCGCCTCCTGCAACCGGCCGTCCGGATAAACAAGCTTCGCACCGGCTGCACCGATGTTGGGCTCGCGTTCCAGCGTCTCCACCAAAGCGGCCAGCCAGCCAGGAGTCACCCGGGTGTCATTATTAAGGAAGAGCACATATTCGCCCCTGCAGTGCTGAAGACCATGGTTGCACGAGTGCAGGAAGCCTTGATTCACGTTGTTCCTCACGCTCGTGATGCCCGGCACTTTGGAGAGCACCTGTGGTGTCGCATCGGAAGAGGCGTCATCGATCAGGACCACCTCGTAGGGAATCTCCTGCGTGTTTTCCAAAATGGATCGGAGACAGGCGTAGGTCAGGCGCCACTGGTTGAAGACGGGCACGAGCACCGAAACCCGGGGGTTTTCTTCCCGGACAAAGCGCAGAACGTTCAACGAGGCAATCTCAGCCGCCTCATCCTGCGGTGATCCCACCGGCGCTACGGCGGCAGCAGGTTCCGGCATAGGATTCGAGGCTGGCACAGCGGACGATTTGCCGATCCGCTTGCGGTACCATTGTCCCCGTCGGGTCTGAGCCGGGAAAAGTCCGTCCAGCACGTCAAGCGCCCTCCGGAGGGCGCGCCACGCGACGCTGTTCTCGATCACGCGCAAGCGCTGTGAACCCGGTGTCTGTGCCTGCACCTGCGCCTGTAATGCCGCACATCGGGCCTTGGTTTGCACAAGAGCACCTTCCAGCGTCCGGATTTGACCGTCCTTGCCGTACAGGGTCTTCCTCAACTCGGCGAGCGCACGTTCCCTGTCTTGTCGTCCCGCGGTCAAATCGATCTTGTGCTGCTGTTCCGTCGACTGGATGTGACGCTCCAAGTCCTGAACGTGCTGGAGAATTCTCTCCGAAAGATCCACCAGAATGGAGTTATGGCTCGGGGTCAGCGCGCCGTCCGTACAAACGGCCAGGGTGTAAAGGACTTTCTTGTCCGGGGGCGCCGGACGGAATTCCTTGCCTGTGAATTCCAAGCCATATTCTGCACACGTCGTGGCCGGTTCGTTGACATCCCAGATATAGGACATGGGATAGACCTTCTGCCCGAGAAGCCGGACCTCCCGGAAGTGGTTCCGGAGCAGGGCCCGGAACTCCTCGACATAATACTCCCGAAGATGAAAGGGATTCTCGGTGCCCGGCGCGCCGTTATAGAAGAGTTTGCTGGGGGTGGAAACCAGGAACAGGCCGTCCGGTTTCAACAACCTTTTCACTTCAAGCAGCAAGGCCTGTTGCGCAGCGGCGTCCAGATGCTCGATCGTCTCGAACGAGACCACGACATCGAAGACGTGCCGGCCGTCGACGGGTATCCGCGCGCATTCCCCCCGGCGGAATTCCAGGTTGCCTTTGAGATAGGTGCTCGATGCGTGCTGGAGGGTCTCGATGTCGACATCGACCCCGATGACGCGCGCGGCCTGCTGCGCCAGGAGGTAGCTTCCGTAGCCCTCGCCGCAGGCGATATCGAGGACCTGCTTGCCGGCCACCCATGGCGTCGCAAAGAGATAGCGGTGCCAATGTTCAAGGCCGATGACCGGCCAGTCCAAGCCCGGTACGTAGCGTTCGCCCGTGAATTTCACATCGGTCTCATCGGTACTTCGAGCGTGGAGATTTCTGTGTTTGGAAGACGACGGAATTATATCGGAAATAATCGAGCAAACCGCCCGAAGTCCTAGCCCGTTCATAGTGCCGATGCTCTTCCGCGTTGTCAATCCACGGGATTTCCCCGGGGTCATACTCCTGCCCGCGGACGACGATCCGGGCATCAATGCACTGCTCGCGGAGCAGATCAGCCAAATCGTCGCCGAAATCGGTATAGACCAGGCTGCCGCTGTCCCGCAGGGGATCGCCGTGATAGACAGGCTGGAGAAGAAAACCCGGTCGGCCGTTCTCCCGCCGGGCGCGCGTGATGGTTCGGCGGCCTTCATGAATCGGCACGGTGAACAGATGATGGCCTCCCGGCTTCATCACACGCTCGATTTCGCGGAACGCCTGCCAGGGCTGCCCGACATGCTCCAGCACGTCCTGCGAAATCACCAGGTCGAAAGATTCGTCGGGAAACGTGAGGTGCTCCAGGTCTTCACAACGAATTCCGGACGCGTTGACGGCACCGGCCGGGGTGGTGTCCAGGTATTCGGAACAGGTGTAGCCCGGCATGTTCGCCAACGCGGCGTGCAGAACGCCGTCGGCCTGGGCCTCGTAAATGCGCAGTTCCGCCAGCTTTCCAACCGCGCCACCGAGACATCCCGGGACATCCGGCCCGACGATTCGCAGTAACGCCGATACGAGATCGCTGGTCCGCCGCTTGGCTCCACAACCCGAACACCAAGCCTCCCGAACATTATAGCCGGGAGGCATGGTGAAGTCGCCGCAATGTCCGCAAAGACTGCAGGCGATGGGAGCCTGCTTCTGCATATGCCGGGAGCATGACCGGCCCACGGAAAGCGCGATGGCGGAAGCTGTTGACTTGATGCTCATGAGCCGGGATTGTTGCGGACGGACATGCGTTGTCAAGATTTGTCGATACAGACGAAACCGCTTCGGGATTTCAAGCCCTTCCAATGAACCACGCTCATGAACAAGACGGCCGCAAGCGACACGAGAGTGATCAAGAAACCGATGCCGAAGCTCAACGGTCTGTAACGGAACTCGACGGTGTGCACTCCCGGCTGCAGGGCGACTCCCCTGAAATCGTAGTCGGTCTCCAACAGGGGTTGTTTCTGTCCATCAACGAGCACGGTCCATCCAGGATAATAACTATCGGTTAAGACGAAAATCGCGCGGCGGGGGACACCGACTTGCATCTTCACGGCATTGATCCCCCACTGCGCGGACGTGATGGAAGACTCAAGCGGTCCGGTCCCCGGCGCAGGGTTCTCGGCGGGCCAAACAGGCGGACGGCTGACAATGACGGAAGTTTCGGGATCGAAAGTGCTGTCCGTCAACCGCGCCAGGGCAGCACGGGGACTCTGCACAACCTCCACGCCCGAAGCCGGAACCAGAAAAGCGCGCGGCAGCACACGGCGGTTTTCGAATAGGATGACGGTTCCCTCCTGATACACCGGTTGAAAGTGCTCGGGATGGTCGGCGAAAGGCTTCGAACTGCCATTATCCGTTGAGGTGACGAGATACTTCACGCCCGTCAGATCGAGCACGCGATGCCGGGCATTGGCGATCCGTTCACCTTGCAGCATTACAAACAAATTGGTGGTGGCAATCGTCGAGAGCAACTCGACCGTCCGTGACGAGGCGAAATCGTAGCCCCCGGGCGCATACAGCTGATACATCATTTCGATATTTCCCGGAGCCACGAGATCCGTGGCCGCCACCCGGCAAGAGGATTGGGCATGCTGCTTCAGGTAGTCATAAACAGGTGATGACGGGAATATCCGGTTCTTGGGAGAAAACGGGATGTGGTCGTAGCTGAAGGTCAGCAAATCAATCGCGATGCAGAGGACGGCCGCAACGGAAAACACCTTCGCGCTCATCCTCCGCAGGAAGAAAATGGAAAACACGGCGGCGCTCACGGCAAGCAGTATCCATGAAGAAGTCGAGTTGAGATACCAGGCGCAAGCCCCGGCAGCCTCTCTCCGATGCAGCGCCGCAATGCCTGCGCCACAGAGCAGACAGGCGAAGAGAAGGATCATCCATGGAAGCCCACGCGGTCGGCCTTCGACGTTTCTTTCAAGGGCGGAAAGGCCAAGCCCCGCAAGAACGGCAAGACAGAAATCGGCCACCACGATGACGCGCCAATTCGACAAGCCGGAAAGGAGGGGAGCTGTCCGCGTGACAAGAAAAACAGGGCCCGTGCCATAGATGACTTGCAGTGCCCCTGCCAATAACACGCAGAAGAAAATCACATCCCGCTTGCTTCGCTGGAGGAAGGCAAAGGCCGCGGCCAGCAACGTGAAGATGCCGGTGTAGGCCACCGCCTCCGGGACATGAAGATGGGCTGAATTCGGCGTGCTGGTCATGTCGCGGGAAAGAAACGCGACCATGTCTTTCCACGGCAATGCGAGTTCTCCCCAATGATTCGAGAGAGAATGCTCTATCTGGCCCAGCCACTCCAATGTCGGAAGAATCTGGATCGAGGCGAGGCCGATCGCCAGAACGCCGGACAACGCGAACAGCCCGGTGAACTTCCTCCGCTGGTTTGGAGAATCCGTACAGCCGGGTTGGGGCCAGAACAAACGGTAAACGGCAAAGATGGTCCCTGTCAGAACAATATGGAAGGCGACCTCCGGATGTCCGGCAAGAAAAGGCATCGCGAACGCCGCCGCTGTTACTGGAACAAAGAGCATGGAGCCGGACTGCCTCAAGCGGTTGATGCCCAGGAAGATCAGGGGCAACCACAGGGCCGCATCAACGTGCGTCCACCCCTGCCATGACACCATGAAGCCGGAGAAGGGGAAGATGATCCCGGCGGCCAGGGCGCCCATCGCGGTCGCGCCGAGCGATCGCAGGAACAAGGCCATGAGAAGACCTGCAAGAATGGGCCGTACAATGAACACCAGTCTCCATGCGAGATCCACAGGCAAGGCATAGTAGAAAGCGTTGAGCGGATAGAAAAGTGACGAGATGGAATTTGCGAGAAATGGCGTACCCAGGAGGACGTGCGGGTTCCATAAGGGCAGGACGCCATGATGGACCGATTCTGCGGCAAAAGATCGAAAGGGGTAAATCATAGTGATCAGGTCGCCCATTTCCGAGTGACGGAGCGGAAGGGCGTTGCTCCCCCGGACGGATTCCCACGGCGGGAAGTTGAGCAGGACGTCTGCGGGCAGCGGAACTTTTCCGATGAACGCGGGCCAGTTACTCAGGAGCGCAAGAAAGGACAGGAGAAGAAACGCCTGGACCGGCAGCGAGGATTTGATGAAGGATTTCGTCATCGCTGTGCGTGAACGACAACCGAGTGATAATAGTGGCCCGCCGGCTTCACCAGGCTCGCATGCTTCCCGGCGATGTGAACATCCTTGAATCCAAGCTTCAGCAGAAGCTGTTCGAGGCAGCTGTAGTTCGGGAACCACCACGAAATCCCCTCACCTCTGCTTGAACCGCCGACATACTGCATCGCAGGAGCGTCTGACGGCTCGCACGACATGTTCTGCGCAATGATCAGCGTCCCTCCGCAGACTCTGGCGGCCGCCGCCAAGGCTCTCAGCGGGTTGATGGTGTGGAGCAACACGTCGCCCAGGAACACCACGTCAAATGCCTGCGCCGGAAATCCGTTCGGCAATTCGTAGATGGTGAAATAGGCGCGCTTCACCTTGGATTTCAGGACTCTCCTGCAGAGCAGGAAAGGCCCATCCAGGAAATAGTGGTAGAACTCCTGGCGACTGCACTTGTGAAAGAGGTAGTCCATCTGCTCTGCCGTATAGACGGTGTGATACGGAAACACGTTTTCCATCTTCCTCATGACGTCATCAGCGGTCTCGCCCGGAAACACATCCAACTCGGCTATGGACGGGACTTCCACGGACGTGACATCCGCTCCCCGCTTCTCCAGTTCAAAAGCGAAGAAGCCGGTGGCCGAGCCCACATCCAGCACGCGTTTTCCGTTGAGGGCTTCAGGAAAGCCGTATGACGCCAGCGCGCTCCTGAAATCGTACGTGCCCGGGGTGACCAGGCCGTTGCCGAGGTCGACGGTGTGATACCAGAAATAGTGCGTCAGATCCCCAAGTCCGCGCCTCTGGGCTTGCTGGTCAAAGGCCCGTTTCATCTCCTCGCTCTGCCGGCGCACGGCGGCGGCATCTGCCTCTTCTGGGCGCGGTTGCTCCATGGGACTCACCTTTCAACAAGCCAGCAAGAAGTACCTTGAACAGGCAGTCCAAACAAGGGATTTCCCCTATCCTGGCGACCAGATGATGGGCCAGTTAAGGGCGCAAAGTAATGATCTGTCCATGACCTTGCCCTACCCTGTCCGGCGGGGGGAAGCAGGTGTGGCCCGGTTCAGAATCATCCCCATCTCAAGTGACTTTCCCTGCCTGCAACTGCAACACGTACCCACATGACGTTCCGGCAACGCTGAGCGTACGCCGCGACGGACTACGACACTTCGAGCGCGGTTCCGTAGGCCTCCACGAAATGCAGCGCGTTCGCCATGCCACCCTCTTCATCGATGGCCTGCTTCATCGTGGCCAAGCCGCTCCGGATCCCGGCATCGGCCATGGCGCGCGCGACAAGTGCCACGAGGCATTCGGCGGTCAGGCCGGCCATATCCGTCACGAGCGCGAGACGGTGGTGTACGGCCCTGACACTGTTGCCGGGTTGGTCGCGCATCGCGGGAACGACGACCATGGGCACACCGAGTCGCACGCACTCCATGATGGAATTCAACCCGCCGTGCGTCACCATAATGGACGTCCGGCGCAGCAGAGCAATCTGGGGCACCCACTTTCGGGCCAACAGGTTCGGCGCCGCTTCGATTTGTTCCAGCAGGCGCTGGTCGCTGACTTGCAGCACAAACTGCCAATCCTCCCGCAACCGGCTCGCGCCGACCACCGCCTGGATGAATCGACGGCGATGGGGATACAGGAATGCGCACGTACCCATGGAGCAGTAAACGAGAGGCTTCGTCCCTGCCCCGATCTCGGGCGGGATCGGCTCCTCGGTCCTGTCGAGGTCAACGTAGTCGCCGACATATCGCCGCCCGTCCGCCGGTTTTCCCGCAAGCTGGAAGGCCTCCGGACACAGAACCAGTTCGGGCAACGCAAGACGCGGCCCCATTTCGCCGAACCAGTACGTCTCGTTTTCCCTGCAGCGATAACCCGAGCGCTTCGCGATGCGGATGAACACATCCACGAGGTGATGCATGCGGGTCGGCGACCGGTACGTGCCTAGGAGCTTTGAGGCCAGGCGTTTCGTGAAGAGAAACCTCAGGCGCAACCATGCCCAGGAACTGAGAACGCAAAGCGCGGACCACCACGTGGCCCCGGGCCGCATCGAAGACAGGATCGGAGGGATGCGGGCGTTGGGGTAAAGGGATAGGATGACCGAGATGCTGACGGTCGGTATGCGCAGGCGCAGCGCTCGCAGGGCCACGTACCAGAGGAATGTGTCGCAGAGCAGAATATCCGGCCCGCACGCCCGAAGACACTCGTCGAGCAGACCGTCTTCAATGCGGCGAAGGTACTCGGCAAACAACTGTTCGTCGGACCGCCTCTTGCGCCACGTCCGCAACAAGCCTCGCACGGGCTGCGTCCCCGCGTCTTCGAGCTGCCGGACATGCCCCGCCGGAACGAGGTCCTCCGCGAACGCTACGAATTCGAACTCTTGGGCCTCCACGAGTTCGCGGGAGCACGCCAAGCCGATGTAGACGACCCGGTGGCCCCGCGCGCGAAGTTCCCTC
>Ga0182011_10003772_pt1 | contig 12347 bp, 8 predicted proteins | sample 711E1DmetaG_FD_120481 | JGI IMG/M metagenome (GOLD analysis project Ga0182011, IMG submission 120481) | Permafrost microbial communities from Stordalen Mire, Sweden - 711E1D metaG | ecosystem: Environmental > Terrestrial > Soil > Wetlands > Permafrost | place: Sweden: Stordalen | collected... | reverse complement strand
TCCTTGCCCACTACCTTGACCGCCTCGGCGATGATGTCGCCGATCTCCTGGTCGCCGTTGGCCGAGATGGCGCCCACCTGGGCAACCGATCCCTCGTTCACGGGCTTTGAGAGCTTGCCCAGAGCTCCGCCCTCGCTCCACTTGCCTTCCTTGTCGCGGGTGCCGATGATGACGGTAACAGCCTTGTCAATGCCGCGCTTCAGGGCCGTGGGATTTGCTCCGGCCGCAACTGTCTTCACGCCCTCGCGGAAGATGGCCTGCGCCAGTACCGTTGCCGTGGTGGTGCCGTCGCCGGCCACGTCCGAGGTCTTCGATGCGACTTCCTTTACCAACTGGGCGCCGACGTTCTCCATCGGGTCCTTCAGCTCGATCTCCTTGGCCACCGTCACGCCGTCCTTGGTGATGGTCGGCGAACCGAACTTCTTCTCGATTACAACGTTCCGGCCCTTGGGCCCGAGCGTCGCCTTCACCGCGTCCGCCAGCGTGTTGACGCCGCGCAGGATCGCTTGACGGGAATCCTCACCGTACAGAATCTGCTTTGCCATGTCTTGTAACTCTCCTTGTTCCAGTTGTCAGCCGTCAGCGATCAGCTTTCAGCTATCAGTTGTCTGTGTTCAGTTATCAGGATGCGGAACTCAACGATCAGCGAACGCGATTTGCAGCCGGCGTTCTTTGCTGACGGCTGAAAGCTGATAGCTGTCAGCTACTTCTTGACGATGCCGAGGACCTCTTCCTCGCGCATGATCAGAAACTCCTCGCCGTCCAGCTTGATCTCGGTGCCGGAGTACTTGCCGAAAAGAATCTTGTCGCCCGCCTTCACATCCAAAGGGAAGACCTTGCCTTCGTCGTTCGACTTGCCCTTGCCCACGGAGATCACTTCGCCCTCCTGGGGCTTTTCCTTGGCGCTGTCGGGGATGATGATTCCACCACGGACCGTTTCGCCCTCTTCCAAACGGCGGACGAGGATGCGGTCGTGGAGCGGAGTAAACTTCGTCGCTGCGGTTGTTGCTGCCATTGCTTCGCTTCTCCTTCACGCACGGCCAAGGTTGAGCCCAGGCCGCGGGATTTGAGTGGGTTTTGAAAAAGACTTTGGAATCTGCTGGTTGCATGCCGTAAAGCCGGATGGCCAACCTAATCTGGCAATCCTGTCAGCCTCGTGCTGGCACTCTTGCCTTCCAATTGCTAACGATAGGGAAGTGGGCGGAGGGTTGTCAAGAGGCGATTGTGAAAAATATGAGTTGCCAGCACTAAGAATATATGACCGTATTGAAGAATACCGGTTCGGGGCGTGACCCGATGAAAAATGTCCAATCTGCGGCGGGAGCCGTCGATCTGGAGCCGGAGCACGCTACGCCGTGTTTCCTAACTCTCTTCTGAAAGCTGGGTTTAGGCAGCTTTGACGCGTTCGACGGCGAGGCGCAGACCCATGGCTTTGAGGATTGCGCAGAGGCTGCGCAACTCCGGATTGCCCACGACGGATAAAGTGCGGTAGAGCTGGGTGGGGTTCAGGTTGGCTTTTTCGGCCACGGTTTGCACTCCGCCGAAGACCTTGGTCATCTGGCGCAGGGTAATCAGCAGTTCGCCCTGTTCGCCGTCTTCGAGGATGCCGTTCAGTAGTTTCAGCACATAGGCGGGCTCTTCCTTGTACAACTCCGCCATGGCTTGGTCATGGTTTCGATCTTTCATTGCACAGACCTCTCTTGCCAGTCCAGCATGGATCCGCAAAAGCTCGGGATTCGTAATGGCGTCTGCCGCATATAAGCCAATAGTCGTTTATAAACGAAAATGCTGTCAAGCGGGAGCTGCATAGGGAGGCAAATTTCATCAATTAAATGAAACAGATGGGGAGGCATAAATCTCCCGCAGGTGGAAACGGAGCGGCATTCCGTGGTAGGGTCCAACTTTCGCGGCGATTTTTCCCGGATGGGGAGAACGGCCGGGATCGCGGCTGGAATCCGGACCTCGCACGAACAAGACGGAAGACGCCATTTGTGAGTCCAACAGGCCGGACAGGGTAAATTGTGTACTGTATTAAGGATGGCAATGAGCAGATCACTGGTTATCGTCGAGTCCCCCGCCAAGGCGAAGACGATCGAGAAATATCTGGGCAAGGGCTTCGATGTCCGGGCATCGGTCGGGCACATCATGGACCTGCCCAAGAACGAGATTGGCGTGGAGTTGAAGGATCGCACCTTCGAGCCGACGCTGATTGTCTCTCCCGGCAAGGAGAAGGTGGTGGACCAGTTGAAGAAGCTGGCCGCCAAGGCCGACGAAATTTATCTGGCGCCCGATCCGGATCGCGAAGGCGAGGCGATTGCCTACCACCTGGCGCTGCAACTGGGGACCAACGCCAAGGAAAGAAAAAAGATTCGCCGCGTGACCTTCAACGAGATTACGGAGAAGGCCGTGCAGGCGGCTTTCAAGCATCCCCGGGACCTGGATCAAAATCTCGTGGACTCGCAGCAGGCGAGGCGCGTTCTGGACCGGCTGGTGGGCTATCAGATCTCGCCGCTGCTCTGGGACAAAGTCCGCCGCGGTCTCTCCGCCGGCCGCGTGCAGACGGTCGCCGTTCGGCTGATCGTAGAGCGGGAGCGGGAGATTGGCGCATTTCTGCCGGTCGAGTACTGGACCCTGGATGCGCAACTGCACCCGGAGGAGCAAGCCGGCAACGGCTTCAAAGCCCGTTTCGTTGGAATCGATGGCGAGCCGGCGCGGGTTCCCAACGGCCAGGATAAAGATGGGAAAGACCAGTTCATCGCCAATGCTCTGCCCGATGAGAGGTCGATGAACGAGGTGGTCGCCGCGCTGGGAAAGGCCAAGTGGTCTTTGGCATCGGTTCAGTCCAGAGAGCAGCAGAGAAGGCCTCTGCCGCCCTTCATCACCAGCCAGTTGCAGCGGGACGCATCGAACAAGCTGGGCTTCAATGTGCGGCGCACCATGGGCGTGGCGCAGCGGCTCTATGAGGGCATCGACGTGGGCGCGGAGGGCACGGTTGGCCTCATCACCTACATGCGCACCGATTCGCCGCGCGTGGCGCCGGAGGCCATTGAAGGAGCGCGGGAGTGGATCGGAAAGCAGTTGGGGAAAAAATATCTGCCCCAGCACCCGAATGAATACAAGGGCAAGAAGGCCGCCCAGGACGCGCACGAAGCGATCCGCCCCACCGACGCTTCGCGGACGCCGGAGTCGATTGCCCGCTACCTGAGCGATGAACAACTGAAGCTCTACACGCTGATCTGGCGGCGGTTTGTGGCCTCGCAGATGATGCCGGCTGTCTTGGACGTAACCACGGCCCGGATTGCAGCGGTCAGCTCGAAGACGGGAAAGACCTACGATTTCCGCGCCGGCGGTTCGGTTTTGCGCTTCGATGGATTCTTGAAGGTATACGAAGTTCAGGAGGAGAAGAAGGACGACGACGAATCGGCCAACAAGCTGCCCAGCCTGGACAAGGTGAAGAACCTGGAGTTGGAAAAGCTGGAGAACGAGCGGCACTTTACCGAGCCCCTCCCGCGTTACAACGAAGCCTCGCTGGTAAAAGAGCTGGAAGAGCGCGGCGTCGGGCGTCCCTCGACCTACGCGTCGATCATCTCCACCATCCAGGACCGCGAATACGTGGTCAAGCACGGCGGCTCGCGCGGACGTTTCTATCCCACGGAGATTGGCGTGGTGGTCTGCGACCTGCTGGTGAAGAACTTTCCCTACATCTTCGACACGGCCTACACGGCCAAGCTCGAGGAAGAACTGGACGACATCGAAGAAGGCAAGGAGAAGTGGACCGACCTGCTCAAGGGCTTCTACGGCTACTTTGAGGAAGAGCTCAAGGACGCCGGGAAGAACATGGAAAATATCAAGCGCCTGGAGAGGGTGACGAAGGAAAAGTGCGAAGCGTGCGGGTCGCCTCTGGTATTGAAGTGGGGCAAATTCGGCACCTTCTTTTCCTGTTCGGCCTATAACAAGAAGGACCCCGCTAGCTGCGCCTTCACCAAGGAGAATATCGCGGCCAAGCCGGACCTGAATACGCCGGAGGCCCAGGAGGCCGGCGATACCGAAGAGTACTGCGAAAACTGCGGCCGGGTGATGGTGCTCAAGCGCGGCATCTTCGGGCCCTTCATGTCCTGTCCCGGATACAACGATGATCCGCCCTGCAAAACCATCCGCAAGCTGAGCCAGAAGCAGCAGCAGAAGCAGTCCACGCCGCAGCCCACGGGCGAGGACTGCCCGCTCTGCTCGAGGCCTCTGGTCCTGCGCCAGGGTGCGTACGGAGAGTTCGTCAGTTGCTCCGGCTACCCCAAGTGCAAGTACGTGAAGCAGAACCTGATCGAAGGAATGAAGTGCCCCAAGTGCGGCGAGGGCGGCCTGGCCGAGCGCAAGGCGCGGCGCGGCAATATCTTCTGGGGCTGCACCAATTATCCGAAGTGCGACTTCACGTCGAATTACAAACCGGTGGCGAAACCCTGCCCGGTGTGCAAGAGCCCCTACCTGGTGGAAAAGACTCTCCGCTCCGGAATCTACCTGGAATGCCCCAACAAGAAAAAGACCGCCGAAGAGACCGCGCCGAAGAAGCGGGCCAAAAAGGGAGTAGCGGAGGAGAGTACGGTTGTCTGCGCCTACTCCAAGCGCATTGGGGACGCGCCGCTGCCGCCGGCGGTTGAGACGCACGGGCCGGTGGTGGAACAGAGCGCCGGCAATAAGGGCGGCAAGAAGCAGTTGCAGCCGGCGTAGTGAGCCTGAATCCGTTAGTATGAGGCTGCGGAGAAGACCTGATGGAACGAATGCTTGCCACCCCTGCCGATGCCGAAATCATCCTGAAGCTCTATGAATTGCGCACCGAGACAGTGCTACGCCAGGCCCGCGCCTGGATGACGGGCGAGTTCTGGCCGGCCACCGCGGAAGAGTTTTTCGCCGTGGCCGAAAACCCCGCCGACCCGCACAATGCCTGGCTGCGGCAAGTTTTGACCTACTGGGAGATGGCGGCGGCCATGGTGCTGCACGGAGCGGTTTCAGCGGAGTTGTTTGTCGATTGCAACTCCGAGGGCTTCTTCATGCTGGCCAAGTTCGCTCCCATCCTCGAAGGGATACGGGAAAAGAATCCCTTGTTCATGGTCAAAACCGAGGAGATGGTGAACCGTTTTTCGGCGGCTGCCCAGCGATACGAGGCGGTGCTGAAAAATGTAGAAGCCCGGCGGAACAGCCTTCCGGCAAGGCAGGAAGCGCACGGGCAGTATTCCTATCCGCAAAAATCCTGAGTTCGGAGGGAGGCGGGGGTTTGCCGGGGTCCCCGGCGAGCGATTTCTGCTCGCTAGGGTGAAATTTCAACCCCCGCATGAAGCCGGCAAAATCAATTGGGCTTCAGCCCTGGAGGGAATGCAATCGGCGCTGCAAGGCCAATAGCAAAGCGCCGCCTAATCCGAAACCATCCACTCTCCGGCCACGATGGGACGCGTTCGCGGCAGCATCCCGCGATAGGCTAACCAACCCATCAGAGTCAGCGCGCCCACATAGACGCTCAGTTTCTCCAGGCTCGCCGCGCGCGTCGGCGGCAATGCCTTCCATAGCAACAGCAGCAGCGTCTGCGCCGCCGTCACCGCCCAGACCGAGCCGTAAAAGTAGCGCCGCTCCGTGCCTTCGCCCCTGGTCGAGAGCCTGACCCGCGGTAACTTGCCCAGGATGCCCAGCAACAGTATGAATGCGCACAGCGGCAGGTAAGCGTAACGGTAGATCTGCTGCATGTACCAGACGCCGGTTGCCGCAGCTATCACGAGCCCAGCCAGATTGAGCAGCGCGAAGTTCAGCACGGCATTCCATGCAAAGGTGTAGCAGACTTTCCGATAAAGCGGATTCGGCTTGTCCTCGTCGAAGCGCAGGATATAAGGTCCAGGCTCGGCGCCCGGAAGCCGCCCGCGCAGGCCGGCCGCGCCCGTCCCCGCCAGCACCGCAGCCAGCCACAGCGAATTCCACCGGCTGAACCCATGGGCAAAGAGCGAAAAGGTCAACGGCCCCGGCGCCAGAAAGAACACCCAAATCCAGATTGGCCAGTGGGCCAGCCGGTAGAGACGCGTGTTCCGCTCCCGGATCTTCCGCTCCTGGGCATATTCCACTTTCCCGCTGTATCGCATAGGCGAGAGTTTCGCAGAGCAGCCGCGAGACCGTCAATCCGCACTGTCGATCCTGCTGCTAATCTCCGTGACTGCCATCTATATTCCTAGTCGCTCTTTTCCTCGCCGCTCTGCGTAACCACCGCGGGCAAATCCAAAGCCACCAGGGCAAAAAGAGTCTTTCCGTCCTTGGGATTCTCGAAGCCCACAATGTGCTGGTGGCGCTTCGACCCGGCCTTCAACTCCAGATTGCCCTTGCCGACTCGGTAGTCCCCCTGGTCGATCTTCACATTGCCGTTCCCGCCGTCCTCGCAGGTCAACCCTTCAGAGGTCGTTGTTGGGGTACCCACCGGAGAATTGTATTGGCAGGTAATCACGTCGCCGTATCGGCCCAGCGCCTTCTTGTAGAAGGCTGCCACCTTCTCCTGCGAGTCGGACGTCGCATAGGACACCGCCCGCACCCTCAACTCCCACTCGCCAAAGCCCAGATGGACATCGGCGGACTTGTGCTTGTCGTTGTCCGCCACCTGCCGGGCGCCGGGATAGACAGGCAATCCCAGGTCCGCGGCCGTGGTCTGGTTGGTATTCACGTGGATGCCTCCAAATGGCGTATCCACCTGGACATTCTTGTCCTCTCCGTTGGCGCCTTTCTCGACATTCACCCTGCATCCCGCCAGACCGGCGGCCAACGCCAGGCCGGCCAGCAAACTGATCGCTTTACGCGTCATAGCAATCGCCCTCTTGCCCTGTTATACGCCCGCCATTGTTGAATGGTTCCGGAAATCGCCCCGGCCGGGCGGCATCTGTTGCGTCTTCCGTGATTTCACATCTTCCTGCTTTGTCCCAGGGCGCTTGCGAACGAGAGGAAGACCAGCGCCGCAGGCGAATAGCCGCCGGGGTCCGGCTGCGTAAAATCGCCGGTCTGCGGGTCCATCTGCTGCCGGAACTCGGTGTGACGCATGATCGCTTCGCACCACTGCCGCCTCAGTTGGTCGAGCTCCGTCTGCTTGCCGTAGTGCGCCATCCAGCGCGGCGCGCGCAGAGCGGTCAGCGCCTGCGAGGCTCCGCCCCACGAGTTGCGCGGAATGGGCCGCACAAATGCCGGGTCGTCCTGCGCGATGCTCGAAAGGGGATACGGCGCCCAAAATGCCTTGGGGTTGTGCAGTTGCCGGCTCCAGACGGCCTCGAAGATCGCCCGGTCGCGCCGGTGCTTGAGCTCCAGAACATGCTCGCCCAGAACCCTGCTGATCACATCCGACCGCACACGAACGAAGTTGCCCTGTGCGTCCAGATCGTAGAAGGCCGCGTCTTCCGGCGAGTAGAGCTTCTCCAGAATCAGCAGCCGGATCGTCTCCGCATCGGCTTGCCAGCGCGCCGCTTCATCGGCCTTACCCAGGGCCTTGGCCATCGCCGCCAGCGCCCGCCGCCCGCCGTAAACCGTCGCCGATAGGTCCGGGCAGAGCCGCGGCATGGTTGCAATCGGCGGGAATTTGCGCGCGTCGGCTTCGGGGCAGCGGTTTGGAATCCCCTTCCAGCGCGGGCTGTTGTCGTGCCCCGTGTCGTAGGTGCAAAAACCCTCCACCAGCCCCGTCTTGCGCGTGTCGCGATACTGGCGCAGCCACCCGTCCCAGCGGCTGCACGCCTTGTAGGCCGCCGCCACCAACTCCTCGTCTCCGGTGAGTTGCGCCAGCTCCCACGCCGTGGCGGCGATGGGCACAACCATCTGAATCTGCCCGTAGCCGTTCTCGGTTGTCTTGATGCTCGCCGGCAGTTGCCCATCCGCCCGCTGCAACTCGAAGAAGGCCATGTGATTGTTGCGCGCGGCCTCGAGCGGCGTGGCCTTCGCCGACCCCAAGGGGATGTACTTGGCCATCGTCGCGTAGACCAGCCCCTCGTGCGGCCCGCACTCCTGCCAGATGCCCTGGTAGGTGCTGCCCTCAAAGAGAAGCGGCCTCGGCGTGCCGGGCACGTTGCGGATATTGCCCGCCAGCACGGCCACCGCCGCATCCCAGGTGCGCCGCCACGCTAGATCGCTCGATTCCGGCCCGTTCGAGGGAAAGATCGGCGTCTCCGCCTCTTTCTCCTTTGCGGGAGCGGCTTTCAGCGGCGACGGCACGGCCTGCGCAACCGCACGAAGCGGACCCAGCGCGATCGCCGCTCCAGCGGCCTTTGCCGCGCTCACAAAGAACGATCGGCGGCTTTGCTGCGAACTTTCTAGGTGTGCCATGGAGAACCTCATATTCAATGCGAAGAATTCAAATACTTTGAAAGGGCACGGCTTCAGCCGTGCCGTAAAGGCTGCAACGGGATATGGGCTTTAGCCCCTGAGGGAATACCGTTTGCAGAATCCGTATTCCCTCTGCGGCTAAAGCCGGAATTATTTCGACCACATGTGGCACGGCTGAAGCCGTGCCCTTTCAAAGCTCCAACTTTGCGGAACCCCCTACTCCTTCGGCCCCCCGTTCGGATAATCCACCCGGATCGTCAGAATCTCGTAGGGGTGAATCGGCGCCTTCACCACATCGTCAACCACGGCCAGCGGCCCGCCTTCCGGCGTCTCCATCAGGTTGGTTACCGTCGCCCCCGTCGCTCCCGGCGGAACGTGAAACTCCACCGTCGATTCCTTTCCCGCCCACTCATAGACGCGGAAGATCAGGCCCTTCGCGTCTTCCGCCTTCTTCACCGCCGTCAGAACCACATTTTCCGGCGCGACCGATGCAAACGAGTGGATGGCCGGCAGCGAACCGGCGTGCGCCGTTGTCACCACCGCCGTCAGCGGGTAGTTGTACTCGTAGCCGTGGCGCACGGTCAGCGCCTCCTTCCACGTCCCCGCGTGGGGATAGAGCGCGTAGTGGAAGTGGTGGTGGCCCATATCGGCCTCGGGGGCGGGCCACTTCGGCGAGCGCAGCAGCGTCAGCCGCAGCACGTTGCCCGCCGCGTCGTAGCCGTACTTGCTCTGGTTCAGCACACTTAACCCATGCACCTTCCCATCCGGCCCCGCTCCGCTCAAATCCGCCCAGCGCATCGCCGGAACCTCAAACTGCGCCTTCTCCCACGAGTTGTTGCGCGTCGTCGGCCGGTCGATGGTCCCGTAAGGAATCTCGTACGTCGCAAACGGCCCCGAAGCCGCCAGCGGAAACGCCGCCTTCAGCAGCACGTGCGATTCGTGCCAGTCGATTTCAGTGTCGATGTCGATCTGGTCGTCCTGGAGACTGATGGTTTGAACGAATTTTGAGCTTTGCCATGTGCGGGTCACACGGACAGCAGGATGCGTAATCTTCTCGCCGATTAGTTGGACTGAATCAGCCTTCGCCGGAACATCGATCTGTTTATCGAACGTCCCCGGATCGACGTTCCATGCATCGTAGTCCTTTGGCGTGTCCTTGAAGAACTGAAGCTGATTGCCGCAACCGCCGGAAGCAATGGACTCCTGCTTCGAGGTAATATCAACAAGACTGGTAATGCAGCCGCTCGCCTTGTCGATTACAATGCGAATTTCGTCGTTGTGAATGACTTCCGTTCCGGGTTTTGGGACTTCCTTTATCAGGCGCTCCCATTCGGCATCGACAAAGCGACCATCGACATGAACCACATGTTTTCCATGCTCTATGTGCAACACCTTGTAGCCGAGCGCTGGAACATTGGAGACTTGGAACCTCAATGAATTGGCGCCTGTTTTGGAGTCTTTCGCAACTATTTCGGTCGGCAATGCGAACCCTGTACTCGGATCGACAACTGCAATCCCGTCCAGTGAAGGCAGTTGGGTTTCAATTGTGACCACGCCTGAACGTTCCCAACCCAGGGAGTTGTAGACGATTACCGGGATGCCGTAGCCGCTAGTTACAACCTTTTGGTCCACCGCTCCCAGCGCCTTGGCATCAATCTCATTTGTTGACCACCGCACCACGTCGTAGTCCTTCTGCGCATCCTTATAGATCACCCCGATCCCCGACCCCGCCGCCAAGTCATGGAACTGGTTGAAGAGCACCTTCTTCCAGTCTTCCGTAAGATCCACGGAAGGGTACGCCCGTCCGGCCAGGACCCAGGCCAGCGACGCCCATTTCTCGGCGTTCAGCACCTGCTCCTCGGCCTCGCGCATATTGCGCTTGTGATTGGCCTGCGTCGTCATCACGCCGCGGTGGTACTCGAAGTACAACTCGCTCTTCCACGTCGGAATGCTCACCTTGCCCGCAACCGCCGGCGGAGGCGTGCAACCCTTGGCGATCGACCGGTAATCCCACACCGGGCTGTCGGGAGCGATTTGTTTTTCGAGCGCCGTGAAGTAAGGCTGCGCCGTGCCGAACTCGATCTTCGGCGTCACGTGTGCGGGAAGCGAAGGGTAAACCCAGTGCTTGCCCTGATCCAGAATCGCCCGCGTCGGTCCGCCGCCGTGGTCGCCGATCCCGTAGAGGTCCAGGATCCCCGGCAGCCCCGTGGCCTGCTTCTGCGCAATGGTGAAGTCGCGCGCCAGCCGCACCGGGTTCAGGTTGTCGTTGGCGTAGTCGTGGGGGAAGTACGCCAGCACCTTCGACCCATCCGGCGACTCCCACCAGAAAAATTTGAACGGAAGTTGGTTGGTATCGTTCCAAGCCATCTTCTGCGTCACAAAGTAATCCACGCCGCTCTTTTTCATGATCTGCGGCAACTGCCAGGTATATCCAAAGGAATCCGGATTCCAGCCGATCCTCACATCCACGCCGTAGGCCTGCCGGAACCAGCGCTTGCCCACCAGGAACTGCCTTGCCAGCGACTCGCCGTCGGGCATATTCAGATCCGGCTCAACCCACATCCCTCCCACGATCTCCCAGCGGCCCTCTTTGATGCGCCGGGCAATCTCCGCGTTCATCGCGGGGTACTTGTCGGCGATCCACTCGTTGTATGCCGCGGCGGATTGCGTGTAGGTGTACTCGGGGTACTCGTACATCAGTTGCAGCGCGGTCCCGAAGGTCCGCTTCACCACGTCCACCGTCTCCGTCCACGGCCACAGCCAGGCCGCGTCGATGTGCGAGTTGCCGGTCAGGTGCAGCGTAACCTGTTCCAGCAGCGGCTTCAGCGCTTCGAGCTTCCCACGCGCCGCCGTCAAACTGGCGTCGAATTTGCTCTGGGCCAGACCCCGGGCCTCCGCGCCTGGCGCTTCGGCCGCATCCAGCGCAGCCAGGTCCACGGCCTGAATGGCCCCATTCAGTGTGGCCATCTGCGCCGGGTCGCTGGGCGCGAGCGTTGGAATCAGCAGCGCCGCCGAGAGGAATTCCTCGCGCAGGTCTTCGGGGTTGGGGCGGGATTCGGGGAAGTCGATGCTCAGGGTTGCGCCCCGGAAGCTCTTGGTGTCCACCGTGTGCAGCAGCTTGACCGCGACCGTCACCTTGTCGCCCGGCTTGGCCTGATCGAACAAGACCACCGGCTCCAGGTCGTCGCCCATCGCCACCCGGCGGCCGTTGAAGTAGAGAATCTGGGGCATCGGCCCGTTGGCCTCGGCATGAAACTGAAACCAGATGCGCGCGCCGCTCAGGTCATAGCCGCTCAGCGTGAGTGGAACTCGATAGGTCTGCCGGAACCAGACCGCCTCATTGGGAGCCTTGGTCCCTTTCGCGATCGCTACCCAGCCGCTCTCGTCCAGGTTCACGGCTTCGCCGTGGGCCAGGCCGCCGCCATGCATCTTCCAGACGCCATCGGGCATTTCTTGCAAGCCGGAGAGGCGCTCGATTACGGTGCGGGATTCGGACGGCAAGCCGGCGGCGATCTTCGCGGCATCGGCGGCGCTCTGGGCCGTGGCCCGGCTCGCGGAAAGCAGAACTCCGGCAATCGCCAAAAGGCATGCGGATGCGTAAATACGCAACTTCAAATTGGAAGCCATCTCCAAACAAACCTCGCCAGTATCTTAGAGCAATTCCATAGATTGGGGTAAGGTCACGGGCGCCCCACCCTCGCCGCGCTTTTGTTCTTGCGGTCGGGTGGGATAGCACGACGGCGAAGGAGGATTTGGACCCGTAGCCGCCTATCCCACACCTTGGGACGCGGCCAGCTGGCCCCAGTGCGATTGCCCTTCAGCGGGCGCATACTATTAGATAAGCCGTTCTGTGAGGGTCACCCTCCCCTTGGGTTCCCTCTTCCCCATTGCGGCCATTAGACTTAAAGGGAATTCGGCCTGAACCGCTGCTCTTGGCGGGCTTATGGCCATGGAATGAACGCCGCTGGATTCCGGGGGCACACTGCCCTGCAAAATCCGGCGCATTGGTGTCTGACGAAGGCATC
>Ga0182011_10003771_pt1 | contig 12349 bp, 14 predicted proteins | sample 711E1DmetaG_FD_120481 | JGI IMG/M metagenome (GOLD analysis project Ga0182011, IMG submission 120481) | Permafrost microbial communities from Stordalen Mire, Sweden - 711E1D metaG | ecosystem: Environmental > Terrestrial > Soil > Wetlands > Permafrost | place: Sweden: Stordalen | collected... | reverse complement strand
GGCGATGCCGGTGATGCCGATTTCGCCCACTCCGCGGCAACCGATCGCGTTGAACAGTAAATCGGGCTCTCCTACGAAATAGGTTTCGATCGAACGGACGTCGGGATTCACGCAGACGACGTAGTCAGCGAGGTTGTCGTTAACGACGCGGCCCGTCCTGGGGTCGTAGTGGGTCTCCTCAAGCAGTGCCTGACCCATCCCCATGATCACGGCACCCTGCACCTGGCTTCCCGCGGTCTTCGGGTTGATCACGCGGCCGACATCCATCACGGAGACCACACGCTTCACGCGCACGATGGGCAGACGTTCGTCCACGGCCACCTCCACGAAATGGGCGCCGAAGGACTGAAAGGTGTAAGCTTTTTGCTTGGCGGGAAGATTGTCCGCCCCGGCCGGATTGGCCTCGTTCAACCCTTCAATGTAGGCTGGCCCACCTTTGAGGACGGCCGAGAGCTCCACGCCGCGGGACGGATCGTTGGCCGCGACGATCCTGCCTCCCTGGAAAACCACCTGGTCGGGTGTCAGCCCCGCGAGTGGCGACCCGCTGTTTTCCTGGGCACGCTTGAGCATGGCCTGGCGTAATTTCCCGGCCGCCTCGCTCATTGCCTGCCCTACTCCCGCCGTGGTCGCGGAGCCGCCGGACACGCCGCCCGGCGGCAGGTTGGAGTCGCCCAATTCAAACTTCACCCGCTCGAACGGGAGGCCGACCAGCATGGCCGTCATCTGCGTGAAAACCGTGTAGGCACCTGTGCCCAAATCCTGGGTCGCCGCCGCCCCGATCGCGCGCACGCCGCCGTCGCGGTCAAGCATAAGACGGATACGGGCCTGGTTCGGAAACCGATGCGCCGGATAAGTCGCCGTCGCCATGCCCCAGCCCACGCGGGCCCCATCCGGCGCGCGCATGCTGCCGGGTTCGGGATTGCGCCGGGACCAGCCGAATTTTTCCGCGCCCAGCCGGTAGCACTCCTTTACATTGCTTGTCGAAAACGGCAGCCCGTTGTGCGGCGCCCGGTCGGCGTAGTTCACGAGCCGCAATTCCACCGGGTCCATTTTAAGCGCGATCGCCAGTTCATCCATCGCGCTCTCCAAGGCATACGTCCCGGGATTTTCACCGGGTGCGCGCATAAAGGTGGCGGAGGCAATGTTCGTGCGGCTCACGCGATGGGTGTAAGCGAGGTTGGGGGTGGCATACATGATGGCCGACGATCCGGCGCCGCAGGGCTCGATGTGCTTGCCCACCTCGGAATCGTCGCTTTTCGATTCGTGGCGGAGCGCCACCAGCCGGCCCTGGCCGTCCGCCCCGAGGGTGATCGTCTGCTCTGTCACCGGCCGGTGACCGCAGCCGGTGAACATCTGCTGGCGGGTCAGCATCAGCTTGACCGGTTTGCCGACAGCCTGGGCCGCAGCAGCGGCGAGGAAGGTGTGTGGCCACTGGTCGCCCTTGCAGCCAAATGCGCCACCGACAAACGGACACAACACGCGAACCTGGTCCGGCTTCAAACCGAAGACGGCGGCGAGCGCCTTTTGCCGGTTCACGACCGCTTGGGTGGAATCCCACACCGTCAGTTTGCCGTTTTCCCAATACGCCACGGTCGCGCTCATCTCCATCGGATTGTGCGTCTCGATCGGGGTCGAATAAGTCTGCTTCACGGTGACCACGCCCGTACCGCTCAGCGCCGCGTCGACATCGCCTTTTTCAAACTGCAATGGCCCGGTCATTTCTCCTTTGGGCCACTCGATCTTTGCAGCGGGATCGCCGAGTCCCAGCACCGGCGGCTCCTCGCGGTAGGAGACCCGCAAAAGTGTGGAAGCATAAAGCGCGCGCTCGAGCGTGTCGGCAACGACCACGGCGATGTGCTGCCCGGCATAGTAAATCCTGAGATCGCCGAGGGGCAGACGTTTTTCCGCGTGAAACTTCGCGTCTACGTATTCCAGCTTCGGCATGTTTTTCGGCGTCAGCACGGCCAGGACGCCCGGGGACCGCTCCACCGACGCCGCGTCCATCGCAGTGATCTCGCCCCGGGCGATCGTGCTCGACACGAGCACGGCGTGAACGGCATTTCGCACCGGCGCCTCGGCCGCGTAAACGACGCGGCCGGTGACTTTGGCACGCCCGTCCACGCGGTCACGCGGCTCGCCGACGGGGGCGACAGGCGGGGAGGAATCGGAGGCGGAGGCCATGGAAAATTACGCCAGCGCGGCGGTGGTCTGCAGTGCCTGCATCAGGGTGCCCCGGCACAGTTCAATCTTGAAACCATTGTGCGCGCGCGGCACGGCCGAGCTAAGCTCCGCGTTAGCCGCCGCGCGAAACGCCTGCTCGGTGGGCCGCGTGCCCTTGAGCGCATTTTCTGCCGCGTGGGCGCGCCATGGCTTGGTGGCGACGCCGCCCAGGGCGATGCGACAGTCCCGCACGAGTCCCTCGCGCAGATCGAGCGCGACGGCGGCCGAGGCAAGTGCGAACTCGTAACTCGCCCGGTCGCGCGCCTTGAAGTAATACGACCGGGCAAACCACTCCGTCGCCGGCAGGTCCACGGCCGTGATCAACTCGCCGGGCTTGAGCACATTTTCCTTCGCCGGATCCTCACCGTAGGCCACGTAAAAATCCTGCAGCGGAACGGTGCGCTCACCGCTGACGCCGCGGAGGCGGACCACAGCGTCTAGCGTGATCATCGCCACATCCATGTCCGAGGGATGCGTGGCGATGCAGCGCTCGCTGGTGCCGAGCACCGCGTGGGTGCGATTGAAGCCGCCGAGCGCGGCACAGCCGGAACCCGTCTGGCGTTTGTTGCAGGGCGAGAAGCCGTCGCGAAAATAGGAGCAGCGGGTGCGCTGGAGCAGATTTCCCGCGGTGGTGGCGGCATTGCGCAACTGCGGGCTCGCCCCGGAAAGGATGGCTTGTGAAAGTACGGGGTAGTCTTTCAACACGCGCTCATCATAGGCGAGAGCGGTGTTGCTCACGGTCGCTCCGATACGCAGACCGCCGCCCGGCAACGCCTCGATCTGGTCCAAGCCAAGGTTCCGCACGTCGATCAGGCGTTGCGGCTGATCCACTCCCAATTTGATATGGTCAATCAGATTGGTGCCGCCGGCGAGATAGGCGGGGCGTCCGGGGCCGGTCCAATCGCGGAGGGCCTCGTCCGGCTGCGCCGCAAGGATGTAGGAAAAGTTGTTCATCGGCGGAGCGTTCGAAACATGGCGGGGATTTCACCCGGTCGGTTGCATTGCCTCGCGCACGGCTGCCACAATGTGCTGATAGGCGCCGCAGCGACAGATGTTGCCCGCCATCTGCTCGCGGATTTCGGCATCGGTCTTCGCATGGCCTTCCTTGATCAGCGCGACCGCCGAGCAAATCTGCCCGGGCGTGCAGTAGCCGCATTGGAAGGCGTCGTGTTTGATGAAGGCCGCCTGCACTGGGTGAAGGGCGTCGCCGTCTGCCAAGCCCTCAATGGTGGTGATGTCGTCGCCGGGGTGCATCACAGCGAGGGTGAGGCACGAGTTCACGCGCTCGCCGTTAACCAGCACCGTGCAGGCGCCGCATTGCCCGTGATCGCAGCCCTTTTTCGTCCCATACATCCCCAAGTGTTCGCGAAGGGCATCGAGCAACGTAACGCGCGGTTCGATGGCGAGGGTGTGGGCGTCGCCGTTGATGTTGAGCGTCACGGTCACCGGGCCAGGCGCGGACGGAGACGGCGGGGGCTCAGTGGCGCCGCGCAGGAGACCGCCGACCTGGCTGAGCACGGAAAGCCCGGCACCGGCCTTCAGGGTTCTCGCAATCGCTTCGCGGCGGCTGATGCCGGCGGCGACATCCCGGGCGCCGGTAAAGAATGACGCAGAGGCGAGGGAATCAGCTGGCTCATCCATGATTTGTATTCGCGCACCCGCCTGAAAAATGCCGGAGGGTCGGGTTCAGAACGAACGAGTGACCGGTGGATTGTGTAGCGGTGATGGCGTTTTGGGTGCGCAGCAGGCGTCAACCCGTGCGCGCTGGAAAATACATCCAAACGCGGCCGGCGGCCTATGGGGTCTTGTACTGCCGGAAAATATCAGCCGCACCTGGCAGAAAGTCATGAGTCGATTCACTGGCAAGAGCCTCGCCAGTTTCGTGCACAAACCATTTGTAGTCGATAATGTTGTCAGCGCTATCCTCGCTGTATTGCTGATATCTTGCCGTATCTATCTCGTTGCGTTTCTCGCAAGCCACGCGCGTCCCTCTTCATTGGGCCCTTCGCGCCGGCCAGTCACCCAACCGCGACACCGGGCGCTTCCGCAGTGACAGGCAAACTGACGGCCAAGCACATCTTCCGTGGCGGCATAATCGATCGAGAGGTAGTCACCGGCCTCTATATCTCTTGCCGGCCACGCCTCCATCGTAGTGGTGTCAATGACGAGATTGGGCTCGCAACTGTGCAGGAGCATCCGGCTGAACCACGGGTCGTGCAGATGCAAGGCTGGTGAAATCTGGATCGTGTCCAGCGAAGAGCGGTTGACCAGAACCCCAGAAAGCCGAGCGACCCGTTCTCCTTTCCGAAATGCTCTTTTTGTCCGCAGACCTTTCCCGCGCTCGTCTTTGGTGTTGACGACCTCGAAATTTGCGATGGTCGGATGCCCTTCTTCCGGAGGGACAATCTCCGGGTAAAAGGATTCAAGCCATTTACCCCTCGGCGCCTCATGGATAGGCCTATCGGTGTCACTCATATTCATTCCCCTACCTGCTGACCGGACGGCACGGCCTGTTCAACGGCTATGAGGCCTTCATTCGCATCGTCGACTCGATGTTGAGCCGTACACCAAGTGGCTGAAGGTGACTTCGGAACTGCCCTGGCGCCGGAAAATTGCTTCACTGAACTACCTGTTCGCCGCACACATGTGGCAACAGGATCACAACGGTTTCACCCATCAGGATCCCGGTTTCCTCGACCACGTAGTCAACAAGAAGGCAGATATTGTGCGCGTTTGCCCGCCGCCCGACGCCAATTGTCTGCTCTCGGTCCTGGATCACTTGACCGGAGCACGGTGGTGGGTGCGCCATGGACATATGCCAACCTATTCCACGCTCAATATTGGCGCCCAAACTGCCATGATCATTTTGCCATCCGCGCAGTGTTCAAAAGAACGATCGCCCTGACGTCTGTAGCAGATCGAGGGAACAGATGATGAAGATCACAAACAAGAGGACCAAGACCGCGAAGGTCCCTGCCGCTCCTCATGCTTCGGCTGTTGAGCCCATCCGAGTCGCGACCGCACAACCCCCTATGAGCACGCCGGAGACATCCGAGGTGATCCGGACGCGCCGCGAACTGGAGGCGATTCGGGCGAAATTGCCAGCGACTCCATATGGCGCACTCGACGCCAAACATCGGGCGCTGTTCGTCAAGTTGCGCGCGGCCATGTTTGCGCACCGCGAGGCGGTTAAGAAGGCAAGGGCTGCCAGGACCAAATAAGCAGACAAGCGTATGCGGTGCAAGGAACGTCAGCATCGGTGCAACAGACATGGCGCAACATAAACGCTGGTCCCTCACTTGTAGGAGCCGGGTTTGAAGAAAGGAACCACTTCTCCGAGCCGCAGGCCGGATGGTTACTTGCGGCGCAGCAGAAGGACGACAACGATGATGACGATAAGGAGGCCGACCGAACCGCCGCCAATGACAAGGACACTGGCAAGAACCGGGGAGAATAGGAGGTGCATAGCGCTTCTGTTGTTTTGATGGTGGTCCGCACACGACAGCTCGTTCAGGATAAGCGCCGGACCGGTCTTAGACTATGCGGTGTTAGCCGGATCCGCATTCACATAGGCTTACACCCCATAGCCATCACCGGATATTGAGTTCATCTTGATCCGCTCAGAAGCGTGGCATCGCCGACACCCTACTCAAATCCGCGTCCTAAAGCAGCGCCCCGCTGGGGAATAGGGGGCTGACCCAAAAGCCCGGTCGCAGGAGGCCGAACATCAAAATTCATGACCGCAACGCCGTCTTGTCTCCTCCCTCTCAAAGGCCGCCGTGCGCTCGTCACCGGCGCCAGTTCTGGCATTGGCGAAGCAATCGCCAATCGGCTGGCCGCCGCCGGCGCGACCGTAATCATCGTTTACCGGTCGCATTCGGCCACCGCCAAGAAAACGGTCGCCAACATCGAAGCGACCGGAGGCGAAGCGATTGCCTTCCGCGCGGACATGGCAAAGGAGCGCGATATCAAATCGCTATTCGCGCAGGTTCTCAAAAAAATCGGCCCGCTCGATATTCTGGTCAACAGCGCCGGCATGGAAAACAAGTGTCCATTCCTGACCATGCCGGTGAAGGACTGGGATCAAGTGATGAGCGTCAATCTGCGCGCTACTTTCCTCTGCTCCCAGCTGGCGGCGCAGAGCATGGTGAAAAAAAGACGGGGCGTGATCATCAACATTTCCTCCGTGCATGCGGTCCTGCCGTGGGCCGGCTATGCCCACTATTGCGCCTCGAAGGGCGGCCTGGAGATGTTGATGAAGACCATGGCGCTCGAGCTCGCCGGGAAAGGCGTCCGGGTCAACAACGTCGCTCCGGGCGCGATCTCCACGCCGATCAACGATTCATGGCTCCACGACGCCGCGAAGCGCCGGCGGGAGCTGAAGCGAATCCCCCTGCACCGGATCGGTCGCCCCGAGGAGGTGGCTGGCGCGGTGCTGTATCTCGCGAGTGATGAAGCTTCGTATGTCACGGGCACCACCCTTTTCATCGATGGGGGAAGAACCTTGTAGCCGGGTTTTCCCTGGCGGACCTGACGGTAAACCCCTGCGTTATGAGCAATGACACCATCGCCTTTGGCGCCCCGGGAATCGAGCCGCGATGGACGTCCAGCGCCAAGGACGGCGTCGGCACGGCGTATCATAGCAGCTCGCGCGTGTGGTTTACGCTGAGCCACGGCATCATCAACGAAATCTATTTCCCCTTCGTCGACACGCCCAACACGCGCGACCTGCAGTTCCTGATCACCGACGGCGAAACGTTTTGCCATGAGGAGAAACGCGATCTGCTCCACCAGACCGACTACCCCGAGAAGAATGCGTTGCTTTACCGTCTCACCAATTCCGACCCAGCAGGCCGTTACCGCCTCATCAAGGAAATCGTCACCGACCCGCATTCGCCCGTGCTGCTGGTGCGAACCCGCGTCGAGATTCTGGACGCGACGCTCATTGACAAACTGCGTCTCTACGTGCTGCTCGCGCCCCATCTGAGCGGAACCGGAAAAAATAATTCCGCGCACTGGTGCAGCATTGGCAACCGCAAGCTCGTTCACGCCTTTCGAGAGGGAGTGAGCCTGGTGTTGGGCGGCGCACCCGATTTTAGACGGCGTTCGGTTGGCTTCGTGGGAGCCAGCGACGGCTGGCAGGACCTGATGGATAATTTCAAGATGGATTGGGAATTCTCGCGAGCCGATGACGGCAACCTGGCGATCACGGCAGAGGTGGACTTGTCGGCCGGCTTGGAATTCACGGTCGGGGTCGGATTCGGTCACTCGCCCCAAAGCGCATCCACTCAACTCGAACAGGCCCTCGCTACTTCCTTTGCGGAGGTGCGGGAAAAATTCGTCGGCCAGTGGCAACGCGCCCGGTCCGATCTCGATTTGAGCGCTTACACCGGTGATGGCGGCTCGATGGTCCGCCTGAGCCAATGCCTGTTACTTGCCCACGAAGACAAGACGTTTCAAGGCGCCTTCGTCGCGTCGTTGAGCATACCCTGGGGTGAGACGAAGGACGACAGCGACCGTGGCGGCTACCATCTCGTCTGGACACGCGACATGGTTCAAACCGCAACCGCGCTACTCGCTGGTGGCCTGACGGAGTCGCCGCTGCGGGCCTTGATTTGGCTGGCGTGTGTGCAGGGCGACGACGGTTGTCTGCCGCAAAACAGTTCGATCTCTGGTGAAGCTTGTTGGCAGGGCATTCAACTCGACGAAGTCGCAGCGCCGATCCTGCTCGCATGGCGGCTACAGCAAGCGCAGGCCCTTCGGCTTTTCGACCCGTGGGCCCTCGTCTCGCGCGCCGCCGGCTATTTGATCCTGCACGGACCCGTGACGGGGCAGGAGCGTTGGGAGGAGAATTCCGGTTACTCACCCTCAACGCTAGCGACGATCATCGCGAGCCTCGTCTGCGCCGCGGATTTTGCGCACGGAAGAAATCTCCCCGACCTCGCGAACTTTCTGCTGGATTACGCCGACTGGCTTTCCGCGCACCTCGAAACGTGGACGGTCACTCATCACGGTGAATTGTTGCCCGGCAAGCCGCGTCACTATGTTCGGATCGCGCCGGCCAATCCAGACCAGCCCGGTCAGGCTCCCGACCCGGACCACGCGGAATACATTCTCGCCAACGGCAGCGGACGTCATCCCGCCCGCAACATCGTCGGCGGCGACTTTCTTCACTTGGTGCGACTGGGAGTTCGGGCGGCGGACGATCCCATCGTGGCCGATTCGATCGCGGTGATTGATCACGTGCTCAAACGTGACCTCCCGCAAGGACCGGGCTGGCGCCGTTATAATCACGATGGCTACGGCCAGAAACCCGACGGCCGCGCTTACGACGGGACCGGGGAAGGACGTTGCTGGCCCATCCTGACCGGCGAACGCGCGCACTACGAACTCGCCGCCGGACGCGATCCTTTTCCGTTCATCAAGACGCTCGAAGGATTCGCCAACGAAGGCGGAATGCTGCCGGAGCAAGTCTGGGATGCCGACGGCCTGCCGGCCGGCAACCTAGAGCGCGGCGGCCCGACCGGCTCTGCGATGCCGCTCTGCTGGGCGCACGCGGAATATGTTTCACTCGTGCGCAGCCACCAGGATGGCGTTTGCTTCGACCGCATTGAACCCGTCTACCTGCGCTATGCGAAAGGTGGCCGAACCAGCACAATTGAGATGTGGACGTTCGATCATCCGACCGTACGCATCACTGCGGGCAAAACGCTCCGCCTCATCACGCCGCTCTCCGCGAAGATTCACTGGACCTCGGACGGATGGATGACAGCGCATGACTTGGAAATGCGCGACACGGCCGTGGGCTGCTGGTCCGGGGACTTGGCGACGACTCAACTTGCGGCCGGCGCCAGCGTTGACTTTACTTTCCAGTGGGGCGAGCGGTGGGAAGGGAAAGATTTTCGGGTAACAGTTGAGGCCCCAGCGGTCCCGCGTGGTGGCCTGGATGGCTAGCGACCACCACCCTTCCGCGGAAGGTCGCTGTTTTCGATTTCAGATCTGTTATGATGCAGCCTTTCGCGGTCGAGCCATCCGGGCAAGTTCATGGGCGAGACGCGCGTGAGCAAGCCGTCGCTCATGACCATCAGCATGTTTGCTGCAAACAGGTTTGGGACACGTGCGGGCGTGGCAGTAGGCCTACACCCCATATTAAAGCTCCTGCACCACGTGTAGGGTCGGCGCACGATGAAGACGTTGTTCACGGCAGAGGCGATCTCTAGGGGCGGGCGTTCGGGAACCATCCAGACACCGGACGGGTTATTGGACATTTCATTGGGAAATCCGCTGGAGAAAGGCATCGAGAAGCGCGGTCCCAACCCGGAGCTGTTGTTTGCGGGCGCGTATAGCGCCTGTTATCACAGTGCCTTGATCGGCACCGCCAAGAAGCTCGGCACCACGATCAAGGATTCTGCAGTGCGGACACTGGTGAGCCTGATCGAAGATGACCATGGCGGCTACTGCTTGGCAGTGGAGTTGCACGCGAAACTCCCTGGAATCGATCCTGCCCAGGCCCAACGCCTCATGGACGAAGCGCACAAGACCTGCCCTTATTCCAAAGCCCTGCGCGGTGACGCTTCTGTCAAGCTAGTGGTGGACTAAGCAGATATTGCAATGCAGCCAATGGGCGAATGCCCGAAAAGCCGAACATGAAAAACCACGTCTATAAGCTCATCGAACTCACCGGTACCTCGACCACGACGATCGAGGACGCGGTTGAGAAGGCTATTCAACGCGCCCACAAAACCATCAAGAACTTGTGCTGGTTTCAGGTCGTTGAAACGCGTGGCGCGATTACCAAAGGGAAGGTCGATCACTGGCAGGTGACCATCAAAGTCGGCTTTACCGTGGAAGGCTGAGCGCCGACGACGCCGAGAGTTTTCGGATCAATCGTCAATCTTTATGCCCAAAGAAAACACTACCACTGAATCGACTATCACTCGCGAGCAGATGATTCACCTGCTGAACGACGATCTGGCCGGTGAATACCAGGCGATAATTGCCTACACCGTGTACAGCCAGGTACTAAAAGGTGCCCCCTATACGGACATTGCGCGGGAGTTGGAAGCGCACGCCGGGGAAGAACTGGGCCACGCCATAAGAATCGCCAAACAGATCGACTATTTTGGCGGCATGCCGGCAGTAACCCCCAAGTCGGTCAAAACCTCCAATGACCCCGTGGAAATGCTGCGTGCAGATCTGGAGAACGAACGAGAAACGGTGGGGCGTTATCGCGAGCGCATCCGCCAGGCGGAGGCAATGGGGGAGTTCGCGTTGAGCGAGACTCTGCGCGCGATCATCGTGCAGGAGCAAGAACACGAGATCGATCTGGCGGCGGCGCTGGACATCGACGTGCCCCTCTCAAACGAGCCTGCGGTCAAGAATGCCACAGGAACCAAGTGAGGAATATCGTTGCCGCAAGGAACATGCCACTCCCATGAAACCCCATCCTAACAGCGACCCAGTTCACCACACACACAAGATCAAGGTGCGCATGCGTCAGCTCATCGACCATCTGCGCAAAGACGTCGGAAAAATCACGGAACCGAAGGCCCAGGCGCTATTCGAGACTTCCGCCGAAGTGCTCACCGGCCTGGTGAAAGCATTCAAAGATTACGAGAAGAAGGGAGAAGAGGCTTGGCGATCTAAACCCAAGGCGTCCCGCCCAATGGAAAGAGCTACCCATGCCTCAAGGCGATAAATCCAGCTACACTGACAAACAGAAGCGTCAGGCGGAACACATTGAAGCCGGCTACGAGAAAAAAGGGCTCAGCACAAAGAGCGCAGAAGCCCGGGCCTGGGCCACGGTAAACAAAATCTCCGGCGGCGGGAAAAGGAGCGGATCGGGTCGGAAGAAGGCCTGATTGCAATCAGGGCAGCATCAACCGCCACCACGCACGATAAAGAAGGAGTCATCAGCGAGGATTTCTCCCTTGCCCAGCAATGCGAGAAGGTCCTCTCCCGATTTTTTGATCCAAAGTTGACGCATTTTCCAGCCGGAACCCCAGCCCAAGACAAAACCATCATCAACAATACAATCACCCATGAACATACATACAGAAACGAAGCACGCAGTCGAACAGAACACAGTGCGGCCCTCTCAACTCATCGGCCGCTCACCCGCGGCCAGACTCGCCCTTTTCCTGACGGCAGGCCTCTTCCTTGCGGTTCCTTGCATCAAGGCGGAAACGAACCTCGCTCAGGCAGACAAAGGCTTTATTCTCGCGGCTGCACAAGGGGGCATGACCGAGGTGAAGCTGGGCGAACTTGCTGCCCAGAAAGGGATGCGCGACGATGTGAAGGCCTTCGGTCAGATGATGGTGAAGGACCATACTGCCATCAATGACGACCTGAAAGCGCTGGCGGTACAAAAGGGCGTGACGTTGCCCGGCAGCTTGGATTCAAAACATCAGGGGATGGTGGATAAAATGGCTGCTCTGACGGGTTCGGCATTCGACGGTGCCTATGTTGAGCGCATGATAAAGGCCCACACCAAGGATGCGAAGGCGTTCAACGCGGAAGCTGCCGAGACAAAAGACGCGGACATCAAGAGCTTCGTGGACAAGTCAATACCGGTTGTCGAAGACCATTTGAAGCGCGTCACGGCCATGAAGAAATAGCGCTCTTCGGGAAACCGGTGAGGGTCCCTATCGATACCTGCCATGATTGACCTCACCCTTTCCTTCCTGCCCATCGCCGCAGTCGGCTATTCGCTAATATACCTTCTTTTCGGCGGCGGCCTCGTCGGCGCTGTGGTGATCTTTTCATCGCGAAGATGTTCCGTGAATGAGTTCACGTGTGAGAAACCAGCGGCATGGCGGCATCTGTTCTTCAAGCCATGACTCCAGTTGCGACTTCCAACTGCATGGACACCCATGCCGGACGTTCTATTTCCGTTTGGATGGCCATGGCCGCGCGACCCACTTTCCCGAGCCTCACTCAAAATGAACGCGCCGATGTTTGTATCGTCGGCGCTGGGATGGCCGGTCTGACCACGGCGTATCTCCTGACGAAGGCCGGCAAAACGGTGATCGTGCTGGACGACGGTCCGATCTTCTCGGGTGAAACCGAACGAACGACGGCGCACCTCGTCACCGTTCTCGACAAGAGGTATTTCGAACTGGAACATCTG
>Ga0182011_10003768_pt1 | contig 12352 bp, 16 predicted proteins | sample 711E1DmetaG_FD_120481 | JGI IMG/M metagenome (GOLD analysis project Ga0182011, IMG submission 120481) | Permafrost microbial communities from Stordalen Mire, Sweden - 711E1D metaG | ecosystem: Environmental > Terrestrial > Soil > Wetlands > Permafrost | place: Sweden: Stordalen | collected... | reverse complement strand
CCAGAAAGTGGTGAAGCGTGCAGCCCTCATCGGCAACCTTTCCCAGATTGCAAAGAAGCATGCGATGTGCGTGATCACCGATTACCATAAAGAGAAAAAAATCGGCAGGACGCTGGTGATCGGGGAGCAGCGCCTGCACGAGATCGGGGACGGCTTCGAGCTCCTCGACCTGCTGGGCGAGTGACTTTTTTACAGGTTCTGATAAGTTGACGGTTGATTGATAAGTTTCAGCATGCGTGATAAGTGGCGGTTGATTGTATGCGGGAAATTAAAAAATGAGATTATCTTATGAATCATACTCTTGTGCATGACCACAATCTTCACAAGTCATAGTACCGTGGTTTCCTGCTTCGCGTTCGGCAAGATCCCCATCGCTTAATCCCTCATACTCTCTAGAATTAAAATCATCAATTATCATATTGTTACTGCCACACTTTTGGCAAGTATATTCTATAGGTTTAGAGAATTTCTTATTCGATTCGTTCTTTTTCTTTGACATTTTTATTCACCTTTACGAGTCGACCCGGCTCGCTAAGTCTAATGTCAGAGAACGACCCCTTATAACGGTTCCGATGGGCACTTTTTTGTGCCATAATCGAAGCCCAATTCGGGCTTCTTTTGATGATTTATAATGGTACAATAATAGAGATGGGAGGCGCGCGGTTTTAATTTTTAGAGAGTATTCTGTAAATGTATAGGAATAGGAATTCTTGTACAGCATTAAAACAATATAATGATATATTCCGGAATATAAAATAAGATCGTGATTTGGGATGACTAAAATTACAGACAAGTCTCAGTTGGAAAAACTTCTGAGATTATTCTCAATAAAAATTGTAAGAGGAATTGCGCACGAAAAAGATTTAAAATTTAAATCGCGGGATGTAGATTCACTCGTTGATGAGTTAGTAAAAATGGATTGGACACAAGCCGAAGTTAATGCGATAAAGGAGCTCTATTACAAAATTCGGCGTGAAGAGGACGGGATCTCTAACTTTATGTCACCTCTAAAAAACCGTCCAGAAATAAATGCACTCGCAAAAAAGATGGGGGATTTTCGAGTTCAATTGTCAGCAGATGGTTCAAATGTCGAAAAGGAGGGATTTGGAAATTTAAAATACGATATAGAAAATAAGATTTTAGAATGTGTTCATTTAAGACACATGGTAAAGGAGGAAGTCTCTCCAAGTTTCGATAAAATAGAAGTTCCGAGCAATCCTCAAGTTTATCTTCGGATAGATTGTAATAAAAACAGAATTTTGTTCAGTTCAACCAATTATGGGAATGTGTTGGCAACTCGATCTTTTTTGACGAAAAAAATCGGTCTTGAATTTGATGGCACCAAACTATCTGATTTAACTTCAAAACAAACCAAAGAAAAATTTGAGAAGTTTGTAGAGACATTCGAAAAAAGAGTGAGGGGGATCAAATAATGGCAGAATTTTCCGAGCTCCCAATAATTGAAATTCGAGGCGTTTCGATTAAAATGGATTCTGGGGATATAAATAGAATAAGTTTTGGAGGGCACAAAAATATTTTCAAACATGAGGAGGTAACTACAAAAATTGCACAAGGGGGGAAAATTACAAATATCGATGGAATTTGTAGATATAGAGAAACGGAGTTTAGTTTTAAACTTGCACACACGGTAGGAATGCCCGGAGTGCCGATGAGTCATATTGTAGTTAAAAGGAAAACTGAACTGGGGAAAGATGAGCTTGTACCGGAATTATTTCTCCTAATGTACGAAATTTACGAAAGTATATTTCTTTAAACTATGGAAAATGAACAAATTGATCTAAAATTTGAGATAGACTTCATTATATCTCTGATTGCCCTGATAATAAGTGTCACAACGTTAAAAATTGTCAAACCTATAGGAATTTTCTTTCCGACATTAGGATTAGGGATTTTTCATATAATTTTACTATCTTTGATTTATTCTCTTCCTAAAGGGTTGGTATATTTCCCTACTAAAACTATTAACAATTTAATAAAAATATCAAAAGGGTCATTATTTATTTTGATTATCTCGTTCATATTTTTAATGATGGAAATCTTAACAATGCGATTTACCGAGGACAAACTTAGTATTGTATTAGTTCCAAGTATAATTGTGGTTATCTTGGGATTAACTATCATCCACAAGACCGAAACCTTACAAAACTGGAATAAATTATCTCTTTTAGTAAATCCCTTGCAGATCCGAGTTTATGATAGATTCGAAGAAGATTATCAATTATTAATCAAAGTTACAAACCAATTAAATGAAGAAGTAAATTGTATTCTCGAATTGATCATTCCATTTGACATTATCGTTAGAATTGATGATAATGATACTATAAGAAATAAACACAATATTTCGTTTACTCTTAGAAGAAACGAAGAGAGAACATATCATTTGTTTTTACGTTCTGAAAGAGATTCAGATTCGATTGAAGAATTAAAGGTGAATTTAATACACAAATTTGGAACAATTAAACAAAATGCTGGCCTATACATAAGAAACTAAAAACCACAAAAGAATAAAAAAAATTATTTTGCCGCCAACCCAATCATCGTCTCCCATCGGTTTCCCATCAGATTAATTGGGATATTTGCCATTTGTGCAGGTGTTAATCCGTTAATTCCCATATGAGGCCGGATGTAGTTATAGTAAGTCTGCATCCCAGCGGCGAATTCCTCAGCACCCATTGCGCTATCAAGGCTCCGCATTACCTTAGTCCTCTCTCGGAATGTTCCGTTTAGCCGTTCAAGGATGTTGTTGTTCGGTTTTGTCTCGAAATCTTTCAGTCTGACATGCGGGTTCTGGATTCTGCCAAGGCCATAGAATTCTGCTTTGATTGCATCGTTGTATGCTTGTAATCCATCGGTCACAATCGCGTCCGGTACGCAGTTGGCAGCTTCCTTTGCCTTCCGGAGCGGCTTGCGTGCATCGCTCTTGAACCGGCTTTCTGTTACTTGGCAGGCAAGGAGATAGCGGGTCTTTGCGTCCATGACGTTCCAGATCCACTGGTAATATTTTTTCTCCCCCTCTTTCTTGATGAAAACCGTTGTCTCATCGGAGTGCCAGATATTGCCAACCTCGGCCTTGTACTTCTCGGAGTATCCTGCAAGGAGTTTCAGGTACTTCTTGATCCAGCTTAGGATAGTTGGCTGTGAGACTTCGACGTTCTCAAATTGCTTAAGGTGGTCGGCAATCTTGCGCTGTGATACTCCCTTGAAGTAAAGATCGAGGGTAAGTGTAATTGTTTTCGGGCTGTTCTTCATCCGGCAGAATCCCTTATCGACAACAAACTTATGATTGCATTCATGGCACGCGTACCGCTGGACTGATCCAAAGGTTGTTTTACGGTTTCCCCACTTGAAGACATTAACACTCTTGCAGATGGGGCAGGTAATCTTTGGTTCAGCTTCTTCGATTGCTGTAACCGTGCTGTGTTCCTGAACATCACCGGCTATCTTTAATGAGAGCTGAACGGCGTGGATATGCTTGCAGGGTAATTTGCGTGTCTGGAAATCGGGACATGAGCACATCCAGGTTCCCGTTGAACGCATGCGCTCCTGCCGGTCCTTGGGGAATGTTCTGGTGATGTGATAATACGCATCAATCGACTGTGATCGAACATCCCATTCATCTTCGCCCGTCTGAATAACGGTGTTGGGTTGACTGAGGATTGCTAATCCTCTTAATTCTCTTGGATCGGTTAGTTGGCGGATCATTTCTTGCACCTATTTGTTTACTTGTTAATTACCTATAAGATGTATTAGTATAAATACTTTATTGACTTTTTAAGTGTCAATAATGTATAAATAAAAGGTAAACAAATAGTAAATACATGGCAAAAAATATTAGAGCGGATGAGTCCATTTTAAATTTGGCAACAAGTAATGGCTCTTCTTTGAGGACAACAATACCATCGTGGCTCGTTGCGAAATTTGAACTTAAAAAAGGGGACAAATTTAGATGGCATATCATCAATGAGAAGGATATGGAATATATCGCAATTCAAGTAATGAAAAAACCGAGTATCGGAGAAGAATTAGGAATAAAACAAAACTCGTAGATTTGATCCCCGTTTTTAATTTAGACGATGCTTAGGCCTTGCCTAAGGAATCTGGGCTCAGGAAACCTTTTAAGCCAATATTCCAATATATCTGTAGGCGGTATAAGAAAAGCCGCTAGGCGCGGATTGGGATGTTAGAGATCCCGTTCCGGACACCCAGACGGTCTGCAAGTAATAATCTACAGTTTGGGAAAATAAACTTTCCGGTAGGGGTTCTCTTACATCCCCCACGCCGGAGAAACTGTATGTCAACCACAATCGACTATGCTGTAGTGGCAATGGGTCTGCTCATTGCCTCGGTATTGATCGTTATGTACACACCGGCGTACTGGTGGATGGATTTCTTCACAGTACCGTTCGGGGGGATTTTCTCTCTGGCAGTCTTCGACAGACTGAACCGGGGACAATAATCCCCTTTAACTTCACAAAACGCATAGGTTGACATATATAGGGTAAATCATGTCTCACAAAAATCCGGCCTCAATAATTGCGATAATTCTTACGCCGTTTGTTGTAGTTTGGAGAATCTTCGCAGACAGGATTGTCATTTTAATCGACGAACTCGCGGATATTATTTGGACATGTCTCATCAAAATCCCGATGGAAATTAACAACCTAAAAGAACAGCTTCAAATTTGGCAATATGCATTGGAGATTATTCATAACCTTACTTCATTGCCATTACTTCAAGGAATTTTACAATCGGTTTCTCCATTTGCAGGTTTGGTCTGGCTATTATTTGGAGGTTATATTTTCTTTAAGATCATTTTTCCAGCTATTGTGGATGCACTCTAATTTTTCCGCGCTCTGATCAACCGTGAGTTATCACCAACCGTTCACGCGGTTGATCAACCGTTAACTTATCAGAACCTTTTTACGGGTTCTGATAACTTCACGGTTGATTGATAAGTTTCAGAGCGCGTGATAGGTGGCGGTTGGTAGAGCGCGAAAACGACCTCAAATAAATAACCTATTTATATTGTACAACGTTGTATTCTTTTCCAGAAAGGACATGCCGGGATTCTCTATTTATTCTGGGGAGGTTTGTTCCGATGAACAACTCTCGGAAAGATTGGGTAGGTACACATTTACACAAGATTTAGTTGAAAATGGCGATCATTTTGGGTTAACTGATGAAGTTCAGAATTTTGAAATTCGTCGTGACGGGACAATTCAATTTACATTTTCATCTGATGCGCGATCATCTTTCCCCTTCCGGGGAGGCTCTCGAAGTTATACAAGAACGAATGAAGTGAGTGTTCGGATCATCCGATCAAACACCCTAATCTATTTGCTCGAACTTGTAAAAGGCGCGAAGTCATCCGAAATCTCAACAAAAATATCAACTCTTGTTTATGGTCGGTCATCTGCAATAAAAAAAGCAAAAATCACTTCTAATGCAATAAAGGAAATCGAAAGTCGAGACTATAGAAAAATTAGTGCGGAAGGTTTTTTCGATCTAACTGATCGAGATAGTCTTTTAGTAGCATATGGAAATTTGGCAATCAGGCAAGAAAACGGTTCCGAGGATTTTTCAGAAGTTCATTCAAGATATAGAAACAAATCAAAAGGATATACACGTTTTAAATCAATGTCCACGGGATCTGAGGTTTTTATTTCAGCTAAAAAGGCAAGTCTTTCGATGAAAGGCCCGAGGCTGTCACTAAATAATGTAGAAAGATACATCAAATCTAATTTAATTCAAAGATTACAGACTGGATCATGAAGGTAAATTCTGTTTTAAAAGACCTTCAAATTTTAGGAATGTGGCATTGGAGAGGCTTCCTGTAAATTTTAATCTGTCTTCAGTGAGGAGAATATCTAAACCATGTTCGTTTGATTGTATAATATTGATATTCAGGTCTTTAACGGCAGTCAGCATCCGAGGTTTCTTCTCAAATTTCACTGAAACACTCTCATTCTCAACGATTGGATTAAAGGTTGGGATTTTTCTGTGAATCTCCGTGATTATATCCTTAAATAAAAAGTTCTGAACACCAATCAATCCGGTATTAATGTTTCTAATTCGTAAAGAGTGGAGTTTGAGGGAGATGAGAAAATGATCATAGAGATCCCCATCCGCAGATGTGGAGATTGGACTGATTAAAATGTCGATAGCGCAATCATCAATTTTCTTATGTGTTTTAATAATGTCATCTATTACGGTTGGTTGATTGCCAGTTGTCACAAATAAGACTTCATTCATAAGAGGTAAGAATATTGCAGGACCCATTCCCTCAATTTCTCCAGTCAATGCGATTTCAGCCTCAATTGATGGATTAAAAATCATCAACCTTAACCAATGCCCGAGATTTGATAAAGCCCTCTGGAGTGGCTCGAAGATCATTAAAAGAATTGCAAATAAAGCACATGCAATCACACCGCCGACTATAGTGATAAACCAAATATTTTCAAGTAGTGCTTCCAATCCACTCATACTACCAGATCTAAAGAATATCTTGTTTTTAAAAATACTTAGTTTTTTCCATACCTGTGGGTTATCTTATTGATGCTAACCCGATCATCGTTTCCCAGCGGTTCCCCATCAGATTGATCGGGATGTTTGCCATCTGCGCCGGTGTCATTCCATTGATTCCCATATGAGGCCGGATGTAATTGTAATATGTCTGCATCCCAGCGGCGAAATCCTCCGCCCCCATCGCGCTGTCAAGACTCCGCATAACCTTAGTACGCTCTCGGAACGTGCCATTCAACCGTTCAAGAATGTTATTGTTCGGTTTCGTCTCGAAGTCTTTCAATCTGACGTGAGGGTTCTGGATTCTGCCAAGTCCATAGAACTCTGCCTTGATTGCCTCTTTGTATGCCTGTAATCCATCGGTCACAATTGCGTCAGGTACATTCATCGCAACCTCTTTTGCCGTCTTAAGTGGCTTGCGCGCATCCTTCACGTAGCGGCTCTCAGTGACTTGGCAGGCAAGGAGGTAGCGCGTCTTGGCGTCCATGACGTTCCAGATCCACTGGTAGTACTTTTTCTCGCCTTCCTTCTTGATGAAAACTGTCGTCTCGTCAGAGTGCCAGATGTTGCCAACGTCGGCTTTGTATTTCTCGGAATACCCGGCGAGGAGTTTCAGGTACTTCTGAATCCAGCTTAGGATAGTTGGCTGTGAGACTTCCACATTTTCAAACTGCTTAAGGTGGTCGGCGATCTTGCGCTGTGAGACCCCCTTGAAGTAAAGGTCAAGAGTAAGGGTAATTGTTTTCGGGCTGTTCTTCATCCGGCTGAATCCCTTATCAACAACGAATTTATGATTGCAATCGTGGCAAGCGAACCGCTGGACTGATCCAAAGGTTGTCTTCCGGTTCCCCCACTTGACAACCCTCTCGCTCTTACAAACCGGGCAGGTAATCTTTGGTTCTGCCTCTTCAATTGCGGCGGGCGCGCTGTGCTCCTGAACATCACCGGCAATTTTTAACGAGAGCTGTACCGCGTGGATGTGCTTGCAGATTACATTCCGGGTCGTGTGGTCGGGACAGGTGCAGGTCCATACTGTTTGGTTGCGCTGTCGTGCGTGCCGGTCCTGGAACGGGCGGGTAACATGGTAATATGCATCAATCGACTGTGATCGAACGTCCCATTCATCCTTACCCGTCTGAATGACGGTGTTGGGTTGCGATAGGATTGCTAATCCTCTTAATTCTCGTGGGTCTGTTAGTTGGCGGATCATTTCACTCATCTCTAATGTATCTCAATGTAGTTGTTATACATTATAATACGTTATGCTACGTATTAAACCTTTTGGAGTCGATTGGATTAGAAAGTATTAAATGGGCGGATAGCGTATCCCTATCTTAGATTTGTATGACTCAGATACATTCTGCTACATTGAAAGTAATCCAAGGTGGGAGGATTACAATACCCACTGAAGTAAGGGAACTTGAAAATATCCAAGAAGGGGATTACGTGAGAGTTACAATTGAGAAAGTTACAAGAGAAACCGGCGGGAATCCCCAATGAGAATAAAATTAGAGAAAATACTTGAAAATCAAGATATTGTAATTCTCCCACCTCAAGACGTGATGGAAACACTTGATCTGATAGATTTTCACATCTCTACTGTAATGTTAGATCCTTGGTATAACAGGGGCCTTGGTGGGGAGAAAGAAGATTACATGCCGTGGATTTCACAAGTGCTGGAGAAAACGGGGGGGATTTCTGATCACATATTCCTATGGGGATTCCCAGATATTATTTGCCGAGCATTGGGTCACATGCCAAACGAGTTTGAATTGGTTGCTTGGCTGACATGGTATTACAAAAATTGTCCATCTGTAATCCGTGGATGGAGATCCGCACAGTATACGTGCCTCCACCTTGGAAGAAAGAAAGTGAAATTATACCCTGAAAACTTTATGAACCAATCGCAACTTGAAAGACATGCAAACGGAAAAATGCGATTTATTCCCGGCCCCTCAACGGTAATTGAAGAACCGTTACTCATAGGGTTTTGTGGTAAAAAAGAACAAATCGGCAAGCCGTCGGAAACCACACAAAAGCCGTTTAAAGTCTTTGAACCGATGATCAAAATCACCACCCATGAAGGGGATATCGTTTTAGATCCAATGTGCGGTACTGGAACTACTGGTGACGTTTGTAAAACACTTGGTAGGAAAGTAATTCTTTGTGATTCAAATGAGGAAAGGATCAAGATGTGCGAACAAAGATTGGGGGTTAAAAGGATCAAACTGTAATTTTTATTTTTCACCGAAGAACTCTTTTAGAAAATTGAAAATTTGTAATTTAATTTTTATTGGAGCCGATTTAATGAGCTCTAAGTAGTTAATTTTTCCAGTTGCACTATCGAAAAAATTCTTTTTTGTTACTTGATGTCGAGAACATAACACCCTCCATTTAGTGAGGTCATTTGGGTCGATTGATGGATCAATAGAATGCGGTGTTATGTGGTCTGGAGTGAGTTTTACTTTTCCCCCTCCAACCGGATCAATATCACCCTCTTTTAATGTGCATGCGATCCCATCTTCAATCCATTCGCATTTATTATTGGCTCTTTGAAGGATAGATGCCCATGCAGCAGGGGTTGGTTTTATCCGTTTGTGTGCCTCGGGCCGCTTCTCGGATGTTTTTAATAAGTATTGCCCGGGTTTTAATGATTTGTCGTCTCTCCACGAGAGAATCGAATAGCCCTCATCCGTTCGCAATTCAGACAAACGTTGGTGCCAATTCTCGGGCTCTTTATTTGTAGCGGGATCGCGTGAAGCGTAAATTATCTCCTCCCTGGAAACAACCCTGCCTATATTATCAAGAAAAAGTGCCTCTATTCTTCTCTTAACTGTTTTTTCTTCGTATTTTTTTGGCACGAACTGAGATTGGGCAATATAGTATAAAAATACCGTCGTGTTTAGATTATTATCATCTCGGAGCGACCCCTATAAATATTTAAATAACAGTAAAACCATTTCCTATTATCTACCATGTTAAAAACTAGGTATAGCCGAGTCTGTAACAGGTTTATGACAGGTTATTAACATGGTTACTTATAAAATCTGGGGAATTTATGAGATTTGATGGTTCCATTTCTGTTAATGTTGAAGATTTTGGGCGTTATTTCGTAAGCGACTCTAAAAAATCAAATGGGCTTATCTACGTGCCAAAGGAGTGGATACACAGGGAAGTAATGGTTTTAGTATTGTCTAAAGATGAAAACAAACCGATAACTCAAAAGGGGGAATGAACGATTCCCTATTTAGAGAGAAACAGAATTTATCTGATGGATTGCATCAAGGGAATGCAATCAATGGAACCCAAATCTGTAGATGTAATTGTCACATCACCCCCTTATAATTTAGGTATCGAATATAATGTTTATCAAGATAATAAACTGCGAACCGATTATTTAGACTGGATGGAGTCTGTTGCAATAGAATCAAAACATGTGCTGAAGGACAATGGATCTTTTTTCCTGAATGTTGGGGGATCGTTGAAAGATCCTTGGATACAAATTGATGTGGCCAATCGGTTCAGGAAACATTTCGTCCTTCAAAACGCGATCCATTGGATAAAATCTATAGCCATATCGAAAGAGGATGCCGGGCTCTCTACAAATTTAAAGGAGGATATTGCAGTCGGTCATTACAAACCGATCAATAGTCAACGATTCCATCACGATTGCCATGAGTATATCTGGCATTTTACAAAAAAGGGCGATGTTGAATTAAACAAAGTAGATATCGGTGTTCCGTATCAAGATAAAACTAACATCAACAGGTGGAAATGTACAAAAGGTTCTGATAAAAGAGATCGCGGCAATACGTGGTTTCTTCCATATGAAACAATTCGCGAATCGCGTCCTCACCCAAGTACCTTCCCGGAAAAATTACCAGAAATGTGTATTACAGATCATGGAATAAAAAATGTCGAACTAGTCCTCGATCCATTTATGGGAATTGGAACAACCGCCGTTGCATGTAAAAAAATTGGTGTTAATTTCATAGGATTTGAAATAGATAACCAATATTTCCAAATCGCAAATGAACGGTTGGGTTATGAAATAGATGTTTTAATCGAACAGAAAGGGGAAATGCTTGTTTCAGACTCAATTTAGACTCAAAATTTTTACCGTTGTTTGTGGATAATGATATATTAAAGAATAGATGATTTATATGCATGTCATTTATTTCTGCGGCGCGTGATTTTCTTTCTGACCCGGGAGAATTAGCTGAGGATGAAAACTTAGATGTAATGTATGATACGGTGAGTTATCTTCTTGGGAATGCAATGGGTGTTGAAAATGCAAAGAATACCAACACCATTATTCAAATACTAAATGATAAAGGGCATAAAATCAACGGGCGTAAAATCAACCGTCACCAATGGGAAATTTTAATCTTGGGTAAACTTAGGGACGAGGGAATTTTCATAGCATCTCATAGAACTAAGGGAATGTATATTATAAAAGACAGGGAAGATGCAGAAAAATTCTATCTTCAATATGCAAAGAGGGTGGCAACAGAAAATAACAGATTACTTTGGTTGCACGATCTCATTGAGTTCGGACATTGGGATAAAAACGAATAATTCAAAATAAACGATCAATGCCGCGCGATCAACCGCGACTTATCACCAACCGTTCACGCGGTTGATCAACCGTCAACGTATCAGAACCTTTTTACACAATATATATATAGAACCACAAACCAATTTTAGTGCTAAAAGTGGTGAAATTTATGTCACAGCAACTTGGAGGACAGCAGATACTTATTCTCAAAGAAGGCAGCACCCGTACCCGCGGCCGCGACGCCCAGGGTATGAACATCACCGCCGCAAAGGCAGTGGCAAGTGCAGTCAGGACCACGCTCGGTCCCAAGGGTATGGACAAGATGCTCGTCGACACAATCGGCGACGTAGTGATCACGAATGACGGTGTCACGATCCTCAAGGAAATGGACATCGAGCACCCGGCCGCAAAGATGATGGTCGAGGTAGCAAAGACCCAGGATGACGAAGTCGGTGACGGGACCACAACCGCGGTCGTCATTGCCGGGGAACTCTTAAAGAAGGCCGAGGACCTCCTCGAGCAGGACGTCCACCCGACCATCATCGCAGCCGGCTACCGCCAGGCTGCCGAGAAGGCGCAGGCACTCTTAAAGGACCTTGCCTTTGATGTCAAGTCAACGGACAAGGCGCTCCTGAAAAATATTGCAGGCACCGCGATGACCGGCAAGGGTGCAGAGGCCAGCAAGGACAAGCTCTGTGACCTCGTTGTCCGGGCAGTGACCATGGTCACGGACGATGACGGCAAGGTCGACATTGAGAACATCAAGGTCGAGAAGAAGACCGGCGGCTCGATCGAGGACTCCGAGATCGTTGAGGGCGTACTCATTGACAAGGAACGTGTCCACCCCTCGATGCCCAAGAAAGTCACGGGCGCAAAGATCCTGCTCCTGAACGCAGCAGTCGAGTTCAAGAAGACCGAAGTCGACGCCGAGATCAACATCACCAGCCCCGACCAGCTCCAGGCATTCCTCGATGAGGAAGAGCGCATGGTCAAGGATATCGTTGACAAGATCGTCAAGAGCGGTGCAAACGTCCTCTTCTGCCAGAAGGGCATTGACGACATTGCACAGCACTACCTTGCAAAGGCAGGACTCTTTGCAACCCGCCGTGTCAAGAAGAGCGACATGGAGAAGCTTGCCCGTGCAACCGGTGCAACCCTCGTCTCCTCGATCGATGCAATCTCCAAAGATGAGCTCGGCAAGGCCGGTCTCGTTGAGGAGCGCAAGGTCAGCGGCGAAGACATGACCTTTGT
>Ga0182011_10003766_pt1 | contig 12358 bp, 11 predicted proteins | sample 711E1DmetaG_FD_120481 | JGI IMG/M metagenome (GOLD analysis project Ga0182011, IMG submission 120481) | Permafrost microbial communities from Stordalen Mire, Sweden - 711E1D metaG | ecosystem: Environmental > Terrestrial > Soil > Wetlands > Permafrost | place: Sweden: Stordalen | collected... | reverse complement strand
TTACGGGAAGCTTAAAGATGCATTGATTAATCTATAAAAATAATTTAATTAAAGTTCTTGAATCACCGGTTTAACTACTGATCTTGGCCACGCATTTGAAGCGAAAAACCAATATCAATAAAAATATTTCATTTCTGACACGGTCCGTCCAGCCATTGGCCGCATATCGGCTCTCCGATGTTCTCGGCAGGATCATCGCACTTCTTGATATAGCCACAGTACCTGTGAACCTTTTTGCCCGTGGCGGGGGTGACCTGCTCCTGACACCATAGCTTGAGCCCGCATCCTTCTGCCAGGGTTAGCTTCTTGAGAATCTCCTCCTCAGTTGCGCCTTTCGACAGCAGCTCCTTCAACCGCTTCTCCGATTCTTCCATGGTCATGATACTGTATATGCTCTTGGTTTTATTTAAAATGTCCGTTGGGTTTTGATAACTACACGTCAGCGATGATAGGCTAAATGGCCGAGAATAAATGTGCATAACTGGCCTGGACAAGAAATCTTACCAAAAACGTGGGCCTATTTGGAGGCTCTATATTTCCTTATCATTTCCTGACATTCGAAGGCCACTCCCCGCCTCTCTAGCTCCCTTGTAAGTTCTTCCATGAACACTCCCATGCCTGTGACGTGCCGGTGAGGTGACTCCTGGACTCTGCCTCCCTGGTATCCGTCGCTGGTAGTAAAAACTCCGCAGCATGGACTTCCGGCCACACCCACAATCTTTATGCTCGCGCCTTTGGATGCAAGCAGCTCGATCATGTCTGCGTAACGCACGATAAGCGAACCGCAGAATCGCCTGAACTCGGGCACTTCAAGTTGATTTCTCGTCACTGCCCATCGATCCAGTCCCAGGTAAAGGGCTTCCGGGCAGGGAAGCTGGATAAGAGGGGGCTCAGGCCTGAAACCCAAAGGTCCAAGCCCTTTCACTCTGGTGTGGGGATTCAGGAGGCAGTGAGCCACCACCTGAATCTCCATTCAGCTCTCCTTCGGCTGAAGGTTCTTGATGTACTGGTAGAACCTGATCCCGTCCAGGTCCTCGTAAAAGACTATGTTCTCGGAGGCTCCGCCGACCTTAAGCCTGAGGGTGTTGTTGTGGAACTCCTGGACATACTCCACATCCTCGATCTTGTCCATGGGAACTGTCTGGACTCTATCCCACATTATCCCAGTTCGGACGAAATGGACGTTCTTCCTTGTGACAACCAGCCAGGAGAAGATCTTCTGGTCGTCGCCCATGCCTATCCTTGTCATGGCCAGCATCTGCTGGGTGGCGTACCTCTCCAGAAGCGCCGGAAAGATGAGGAGCGGCTCCTCACCTTCTGCCTTCAGCTTCTTTAAAGCCCTTCGCAGCTTTTTGGGTGTCTCCATGAGAGTGGCGTAGGTGGATTTTAGCGCTAGGTCGCCGTCTATGCTATCTATGTGACTATCTCCTCTAGGACGTCGTTTTCCAGGGCGATGCCGACCTCGCGGGCCAGCCTGCGTCCGGTGGACATGTTGGTCCTCCAAAGCGCGTTCCCGTAGGGGTGGCCGACGGCCATGTGTACGTTGGTCCCACCTCCTACCCTGGGAGCGACATCGTAGATGTAGAAGTTCAAGTCCTTATCCACGCAGGTCTGCAAGCAGAAGGGCCCTATGATTCCCGGAGCGTAATATTCCTTGGTGGCATCAACGTACTTCTCAGCCAGCTCGAAGGCCTTCTCAAGAAGCGACTCGCGCAGCGTGGCAGAGTTGTGGCCGCAGACTGTGTACTCGGGGTTGATCTGCCGCTCCTTCAGAGCCATCTGCTGTGGTGCCGGCAACCTGACATGCCCGTCCAGGCTCGTCTCGAAACGCCAGTCTATGCCGATCAACTCTATCCTTTGGGAGATGGGCGAATAAAAGAAGTCCAGGTTGAACACAGGACCGATGACGTATCTTTCAATCCGTGCCAGATCCAAGCCGTCTTGGTCGATTACTCCCTGCTTTAGAAGGAGGTCAGCCTTCTGGCAGTACTGTTCATAGGAGGCGGCTGTGAAAAACCCGCGCTCAAGGGTCTTGACCGCATGGGGCAGCTTTACCATGACAAGCTCATCGATCTCCTCCGGCTCGATCTGCTCCGGGAAGGGCAGCCCCGCCTTTTCCAGCAGCCAGTAATAATCCCTCTTGTCGCCCCGCTCCTCCGACCGAAGCAGGTTCCTAGAACCTATCAACGGAACGGCAAACTGGTCCTCTACGGCGTCTATCCCGCAGTAAGAGGTGAAGGACCTATTGGGAACGAAGAGGACGTTCTTTGAACGGAGAAACTCCTGGTTCTCTTCTTCGATGACCTCGGAGAACCTCTTAAGCATGAGCACCTCGTCGATCATGCCGGTGATTATCCTGCCTTTCTTGTCGCGGTTGGCCCTGAAATACTTGACATACGGCTTCTCGCGTCCCTCCTGGCAGACCGCCAGAGTCCTGAAGTGCTCCTCGACTGCACCGTCGGCAGTGTCAAGGGCGGAGTGGGAGGCGATCATGCCAATGCGCAGGTCGCCTAGCTCATATTCATTCAGGATCTCCCTAATCCTGCTGCGATCGATCAAACTAAAGCACCCCAAAATAATTACATCCGTCCATTCTATTTCCATCCTGACTTATCAAGGTGACTGTTGAGCTGAATTGAAGACATAGATCTCGCCTTTTCCATTCTCTACCAGATCTCCTACGTACTTCTGGAAGTTGGCGCCTTTCTAACTTGACTAGCTCCATCCTCTGGTAGCTGGGCAAGATTTTCGCCATGACCTTTATAGTAATCGATCCTTTGGTCATCTCCGCTTCAGCGAAATAGGTCTTGCCGCCGATGATTATGGTCCCACTCTGATTGGCTGATCCTGGAAATTCTCCGGCGTCGCCTCCCAACTTAATGTTTTCTACACACATGTGCTTGTCCAGGTATTCTCCGGACTTGCCATCTATCTCAATCTCTAACGCCACGCATGCCGCACTTTTCGCCCCTGTAACCGGCCGACATAGCTTCCAGGGTTGCCGAAGATGGTGATCTTCTCTCCACGTATCTCCTTCCAAAGCCAATCGTCCGCATTTCCCTGTACGCAGCACCCCACTCATACCGCTGCCTGTTCGCATCCCATTTTGCCACGAACATGCACAGCTATGTCGTCGCAGGCAACTGCAGAAGAGCACAAACGTCCTCCCTGAATCATGCCTTGGCTCTCCCTATGTCGCGAAATAGTTCTTTGATCTCTCGAACAGAGCGTCAGTAGCCTCAACGTTAGACCTCCACGCCCTTGAAACGAGGGGTGCCGCAGCCGTTGGTGTCCGGCCTAATAAGCCGTTCGGCCCAAGGGGATGAAGACCATCCCCAGCGGAGGGCTGGATCCTTGTGGGCAGAGAGAACCGCCTGTCAAAAATCACTGGCAATTAGCCAGTTCTTTCCTTCAGATAGTCAAAAGGACCTGTAGTCCTCTTCGGAGACAGAGGTTGTCTGAAGAACTCGGGGGACATCTTTGATTCACAAGCGGCACCCTTGCGTGAGGTGCGGCCGAAGATCACGATCGCCCTTCACCTCAAATCACCCGTACAATCTAGGCCATTCGCCGCTAAAAGTGTGCGGTCGTGCATTACTTTAATATATCTTCTCTCGATTGAAAGTTAGTCACCGATGGAGTTGGGTATTTTGGCTGGGAGAGCTTGGAAGTTTGGAGACGATATCGATACAGATGCCATCATCCCGGGGCGGTACCTTGTGATAAACAACCCAAGGGAGCTGGCGGAGCATCTGTTTGAGGGGCTGCGACCTGAACTGGCCATACAGGTCAAAGAGGGCGATTTCGTAGTGGCCGGAGACAACTTCGGCTGCGGCTCGTCCAGAGAGCACGCGCCTTTGGCCCTCAAAGGAGCAGGCGTAGCAGCCATTGTTGCAAAATCATTTGCCAGGATCTTCTTTAGGAACGCCATTAACACAGGCTTGCCGCTGTTTATCTGCGATGATGTGGACAAGATCAAGGACGGTGCTCCTCTCGAGATTGATAGGGCGGCGGGAACAATTCATGACCTTTCCAGCGGCGAATCGTACACGACTACGCCCCTCCCTCAGTTCTTGATGGAGATAGTCGATGCTGGCGGTCTGGTAGAATACACGAAGAGAAAAATAGCTACAAAGAAAATGAGCGCGGGAGCCAAAGTATGAACTATAAGGTGCCGGTGATTCCGGGAGACGGAATAGGCCCGGAGATCATAGCAGAGGGCAGAAAGGTCCTGGAGGCAGCAGGAGAAAAGCACGGTTTCTCCTTCGATTGGATCGAGTTCCCCCTGGGAGCTGAGAACTATCTCAAGACAGGGGAGCTAGTAAGCGAGGAGACCTTAAAGGAGCTTTCCAATTATAGAGCCATCTACCTGGGAGCCATTGGGGACCCCCGAATAAAGCCCGGCATCCTTGAGAAAGGCATTCTCCTCGCCATGAGGTTCTATTTCGACCAATATGTCAACCTCAGGCCGGTAAAGCTTCTTGAGGGCGTGTGGACTCCTCTTAAGAACAAGGGCCCCAAGGACATCGACTTCGTGGTGGTTCGTGAGAATACCGAGGACTTCTACATCGGCATAGGCAGCCGTGCAAAAGCAGGGCACAGCCATGCCGACTTCGAGGTCAAGCGTGCCCTGTACAACGTCAAGTTCGGGCTAGACATCGACTCAGACAGTGAGGAGATAGGCTACCAGATAGGCGAGGTCAGCAAAGAAGGTTGCCACAGGGTCATCAAGTACGCCTTCGACCTGGCCGTGCGCCGGCGTCATCAGCTTTCCAGCGTGGACAAGGCCAACGTCCTTAGCGACATATACGGATTCTGGAGAGAGATCTTCCTTGATGTCGCCTCAGGCTATCCCTCGGTCAAGACTGACTTCAATTTCGTTGACGCCATAACCATGTGGTTCGTCAAAAACCCTGAGTGGTTCGACGTGATCGTTGCGCCGAACATGTTCGGCGACATAATAACCGACCTCGGGGCCATGATCCAGGGCGGCCTGGGGCTGGCTCCCGGGGCTAACCTGAACCCCGAGGGTACCAGCATGTTCGAGCCCATCCACGGCTCAGCGCCAAAATACAAGGGCCAAAACAAGGTGAATCCCATAGCCACCATCTGGGCGGGAGCCTTGCTTCTTGATCACCTGGGCCAGCCGAAAGCGGCAGAGGATATCGTCACGGCCATAGAGCGGAACCTATTTGAGGGCAGAATAAAAACGTATGATTTGGGAGGAAGCTCAACTACTTCCGAAGTGGGCGCTGAAATTGCCCGGCTGGTCAGGAGTACGTGAGGTTCTTCAAGGGAAAAGGCTTTATGTGGGATGGCGTCATTTCTTTCCCAGTGCAGTTAAAAAGGCTTGAGGCATGGGCCGGCATGCTCATGGGGGCTCGTAGCTCAGTTAGGCAGAGCGTCTGGCTTTTAAACTTTTGTGTAAAGATACCAGGTGGCCGAGGGTTCAAATCCCCCCGAGCCCGTTCATTGCTCCCTTGAGCCTGTTTGCTGCTGTTTTAGAGGTGGTTATGGTGACGAAGTCCGCTGTAAAGGATCACGAACTGGTTCCGGAACACGTTCTGCTCTCAGTGGAGGAGGGCGTAGCGGTCCTTAAAACCTACGGCATTGAGGCTCCTCAATTGCCCAAGATCCATGTGAGCGACCCCGTGGCCAAGGAGATCGGGGCCAAGGTCGGGGACATAATAAAGGTGGTACGGCGCAGCCCCACGGCAAAGCAATCGATCTTTTACAGGCTTGTTATCGATTAAGGTGGTTTTTTGCTCAACAGAAACATTCTATTCAACTCCTATTTTACTAGGGATAAGCTGGTTCACCATCACATCAACTCCTTCAACGAGTTCATCGACCGAGGACTTCAGAAGGTAATAGACGAGGTCGGAACAATCGAGACCAACATCGAAAACACATACGTAAAATTGGGTAAGATCCGGGTGGACCGACCTATGGTCAGAGAGGCAGACGGCTCAGTCGAACGGCTCTACCCGAACGATGCTCGCCTGCGTAACCTCACTTATGCGTCTCCGATAAAACTTGAGATGATAATAGTTGAGGGAGAGGCGGAGAAAGAACCTGTAGAGGCCGAGATCGGCACTCTTCCCATCATGCTCAACTCCAAGGTGTGCAACCTCTCTGGTATGTCCCCGGACGAGATGATCGCCTACGGAGAAGACCCAATGGACCCTGGAGGCTACTTCGTGGTCAATGGCTCGGAGAGGGTGATCATGACCCTGGAGGACCTCGCACCCAATAAGATCTTGGTAGAGTACAATCAGAGGTACGACGAGTTCATAGAGGTCGCCAAGGTGTTCAGTCAGAGGCAGGGCTATCGATCGCTTGTTATCGTCGAGCGTGGGCGGCGGTCCATCCTGGAGGTCTCGTTCCCCTCGGTATCTGGAAGGTTGAACTTCGTGACTCTGCTCCGGGCCCTTGGGATGGAGACGGACATGGACATAGTAAAGGCTGTATCTGATAATCCAGAGATAATCAAATTCATGCTTGAGAACTTGGAGGAGGCAGAGGTCTCCACCATGGACGAAGCCCTGGAGAAGATAGGCAGCCGTGTAGCAGCCGGTCAGGCAAAGGAGTACCAGAAGAAGAGGGCCACCTACGTCCTGGACCGGTACCTATTGCCGCACATCGGAGTAGCAGAGGGCGATCGTTATGCGAAGGCGCTCTTCTTGTCCAGGATGGCGGAAGCCTGCTTCGAGCTGGCCCTGAACCGCAGAGGCGAGGACGACAAGGACCACTACTCCAATAAGAGGCTGAAACTCTCCGGCGACCTGATGGAGGACCTATTCAGAGTGGCCTTCAACCGGTTGACGCGCGACATCAAGTACCAACTGGAGAGGGCGTCCATGAGAAATCGCGAGTTGAACGTTGTCACTACCGTTCGGGCCGATGTGCTAACGGAAAGAATGATTCACCCGCTGGCCACGGGCAACTGGGTTGGAGGCAGGACGGGCGTCTCCCAGCTTCTGGACCGAACCGACTACATGGCCACCCTATCACACCTTCGCCGGGTGATCTCGCCGTTGTCCCGGTCCCAGCCGCATTTCGAGGCCAGGGATCTTCACGCAACTCAGTGGGGAAGGATCTGTCCAAGCGAGACTCCAGAGGGGCCAAACTGTGGCCTGGTCAAGAACTTCGCTCAGGCAGTAGAACTGAGCAAGGGCGTGGAAGACTACGAGGATGTCAAGAAGATGCTCGTCGATCTCGGCGTGATTCAGGTAGGTGGTAACAGTGGTTAAGGCAGATACTTTTGTTAGTGGCGCCAGGGTGTTCGTTAACGGTGAGATCATAGGGTCTCACCCGGATCCTGTGGGCCTGGTAGGGAACCTAAGACGCCTCCGGCATGCAGGCAGTATAAGTAGCCAAGTCAATGTTGCTTACTTCGTAAGAACCAACGAGATCCTCATCAACACCGATTCGGGCCGGGCCAGAAGGCCGCTCATCATCGTCCAGAACGGCAAGGCTCTGGTCACCGATGAGCACGTGGCTAAGGTGGGAGCTGGGGAGATGACCTTCGAGGATCTCGTCAAAGCAGGGCTGGTGGAGTACCTGGATGCCGAGGAAGAGGAGAATTGCCTGATAGCCATATGGGAGAGCGACATAACTCCCGAGCATACCCATCTAGAGTTGGATCCTTCCCTGATTCTTGGCATAGCCGCGGGTCTTGTGCCCTACCCTGAGCACAACGCTAGCCCCAGGAACACCATGGGAGCAGGAATGATCAAGCAGTGCCTGGGTATGTCCATGGCCAACATGAAGCTTCGGCCCGACACCCGAGGTCACTATCTTAACTCTCCCCAGAAGTCGATCGTCAGGACAAAGACCTCTCCTGCTGTCGGCTTTGACGAAAGGCCGGCTGGCCAGAACTTCGTGGTCGCCGTCCTTGCCTACGAAGGGTACAACATCGAGGATGCTCTCGTCATGAACAAGGGCTCGATTGAGCGGGGTCTGGCGCGAAGCCACTTCTTCCGGGTCTCTGAAGCAGAGGAGAGAAAGTACCCGGGCGGACAGGAGGACAAGTTCGAGATACCGGACGTAGAGGTCCGCGGCGCACGGGGCTCTGAGTCCTATGAGCAGCTCGACTCTGACGGCCTGGTAAACCCCAACTCCTACGTCGGCCAGAACGATGTACTGATTGGAAAGACCAGCCCGCCCAGGTTCCTGGAGGAGCCCTCTGAGTTCGGAATAACCCCCCAGCAAAGACGCGAGACCTCGGTGACAATGCGGTCCAACGAGAAAGGCGTTGTGGATATGGTGATTCTAACTGAGTCGTCCAACGGTAACCGCCTGTGCAAGGTCAAGACCAGAGATCAACGAATTCCTGAACTTGGCGACAAGTTCGCTTCTCGGCACGGGCAGAAGGGAGTCGTGGGGCTGATTGTGCCACAGGAGGATATGCCCTTCACAGAGTCCGGCCTAGTTCCAGACCTGCTCCTGAACCCGCATGCCATCCCCTCGAGGATGACAGTTGGTCACGTGCTGGAAATGATCGGGGGCAAAGTCGGATCCCTAGAGGGCAGGTTCATCGACGCCACTGCCTTCCTGGGAGAGAACGAGAACGATCTACGCTCAGCTTTGACCAAGTTCGGCTTCGCTCACACCGGCAGGGAGATCTTGTACGATGGGGCCACAGGTGAACAGATAATGGCAGACCTGTTTGTAGGAGTAATCCTTTATCAGAAACTTTACCACATGGTCACTGGTAAGATGCACGCTCGATCCAGAGGGCCAGTCCAGGTCCTCACAAGGCAGCCAACCGAGGGGCGCGCGAGAGAGGGCGGACTGCGGTTCGGAGAAATGGAAAGAGATGTGCTCATTGCCCACGGAGCTGCTTTGGCTCTAAAGGAGAGGTTGGTGGACGAGTCCGACAAGGTGACTGAGCTGGTGTGCAGTCACTGCGGCATGATCGCAATTCATGACAAGCGCAGAAATGCGGACTTCTGCCCTGTGTGCGGCGCTGATACAGAGATCTATCCTGTGGAGATGAGCTACGCCTTCAAGCTCCTTCTGGACGAGATCAAATCTTTGGGTGTAGTTCCGCGGTTGATTCTGGAGGATGCTGTTTAGGTGTTAGCATGACTGTTCCAAAAAGAATAGGCAAGATTCGTTTCGGGCTCATCTCACCGCAGGAGTTCAGGAAGATGAGCGTGGTCAAGATCATCACCGCGGATACCTACGACGACGACGGTTTCCCCATAGAGATGGGGCTGATGGACCCTAGGTTAGGCGTCATAGACCCCGGCCTACGGTGCCGGTCCTGTGGGGGTCGACCGGGTGAGTGTCCTGGTCACTTTGGCCACATCGATCTCATCGCTTCTGTGATTCACGTTGGCTTCGCCAAGCTGATCAGAAAGTTGCTGCGCGCAGTGTGCAGGGACTGCTCACGGCTGATGCTTCTCGATAAGGAGAAGCAGATGTACCTGGAACAAATCAAGACCCTGGATAAGCTGGGGCAGCCCACGGATGACGTAGTCAACAAGGTATTCGCCGAGGCCAGGAAGCACAAGAACTGCCCATACTGCGGGGCTCCCCAGATGGAGATCAAATTTGAGCGGCCGCTTTCCTACGTGGAGGAAGGCCACAAATTAACTCCGTCGGACATCAGGGACCGTTTTGAAAAGGTGCCCAACGATGATATCCAGATTATGGGAATGAACCCAGACACGGCAAGGCCCGAATGGATGATTCTCACGGTTTTGCCGGTACCCCCGGTCACCATGAGGCCGTCCATCACCCTTGAGAGCGGACAGCGCAGCGAGGACGACCTAACTCACAAGCTTGTGGATATCATCCGAATCAACCAGAGGTTCCAGGAGAACAGGGAGGCAGGTGCGCCTCAGTTGATCATCGAGGACTTGTGGGAGCTACTCCAATACCATGTAACGACCTTTTTGGACAACACCGTATCAGGAGTGCCGCCCGCAAGGCATCGCAGCGGACGGCCCCTCAAGACCCTTTCCCAGAGGCTCAAGGGCAAAGAAGGACGCTTCAGGGGTTCGCTTTCAGGTAAACGTGTGAACTTCAGCGCCAGAACGGTTATCTCCCCTGACCCTAACCTCAGCATAAACGAAGTGGGCGTCCCCATGGACATAGCCATGGAGCTTTCAGTGCCCATTATCGTCAATGCTCGGAATAAAGAAATGGTCAAAACCTTCGTAAAGAGGGGGCCGGACAGACATCCAGGAGTGAACTACATCACCAGGCCCGACCAAAGGAGAGTAAAAGTCACCGACAAGAACTGTGAGGAGGTGGCGGAGCAGATCGACACGGGTTGGAAAGTGGATCGTCAACTGACCGACGGGGACATAGTTCTTTTCAACCGGCAGCCATCACTGCATAGGATGTCCATCATGTCTCACAGGGTCAAAGTGATGCCCTACAAGACCTTCCGGCTCAACCCATCTGTTTGTCCTCCCTACAACGCAGACTTCGACGGAGACGAGATGAACCTTCACGTGCCCCAGACCGAGGAGGCTCGGGCGGAGGCGGAGATCCTCATGAGGGTCCAGGAGAACATTCTTTCCCCACGTTTTGGTGGCCCAATCATTGGCGGCATCCACGATTACGTGACGGGTTCGTTTCTGCTCACCCACGGCTACAAGCCCATAGACCGCCGGGGAGCAATGGAGCTGCTAAAGAAGTTTGACATCGCTGGGCTTCCGCAACCAGCGGGTGTCAAGGATGGTCAACCTTACTGGACCGGAAAGCAGATCTTCAGCGCGGTCCTGCCAAAGGGGCTTAACCTTAACTTCAAAGCAGATTTCTGCTACAACTGCGATGTTTGCAAGGGCGAGGATTGCGAGAACGACGCATACGTTGTCATCGAGGACGGACAGCTTCTAAAGGGCACAATTGATGCAGAAGCCATAGGTGCCTTCAAGGGCAAGATCACCGATCGGGTGATAAAGGAGTACAGTCCGACGGTGGCGAGTTCCTTCCTGGACAAAATGACACTGTTAGCACTGCGCGGGATAATGTATGCGGGGTTCAGCTTCGGCATAGATGACGAAGACATTCCCAAGGCAGCGGCCGAGCAGATCGACGAGGTCACCAGGACGGCTAGGGAGAACGTGCAGAAGCTGATAGAGGCTTACAATGCAGGCGAGCTGGAGCCGCTGCCTGGTCGCACCCTGGACGAGACCCTAGAGATGCGTATAATGCAGACTCTAGGCAAAGCAAGAGACGGCGCTGGCTCCATAGCCGGCAGATACCTGGGCCTGGACAACTCCGGAGTGGTCATGGCAGTCTCCGGCGCTCGAGGTTCCATGCTGAATCTGACCCAGATGGCCGCTTGTGTTGGCCAGCAGTCGGTGCGTGGCGAGCGCATTCGACGCGGCTACGAGGGCAGGACCCTGCCCCACTTCAAGACCGGTGATCTGGGAGCCGAGGCCCACGGTTTTGTGGAGTCCAGCTATAAGGACGGGCTGACGCCAACAGAGTTCTTCTTCCATTCCATAGGTGGTAGAGAAGGACTGGTGGATACGGCCATCAGAACTTCTCAGAGCGGCTACCTCCAGCGCAGGCTGGTGAACGCCCTGCAGGACCTAGAGGTTAAATACGATGGCACAGTCCAGGAGACGCGAGGCATGATAGTCCAGTTCAAGTACGGTGAAGACGGTGTCGACGTCTCCAGGCGCGATTATGCCAGTCCGGACAACGTCAAGCGCTTGATCAAGAAGATCCTGGAAAAGGAGTCGGCATGAGCATCTCTGTGAAGGAGGTTCAGCAGAGGCTCGACCGTGTGGACCTTCCTCAGGACCTCATAGATGCCATTCTCGGCGGCATCGAGGGCGTAGAGGTGACAGCCGAGCAACTAGAGGAGATCATCAACCAGGTATCTGCAGACTACGAGCACGCCCGGGTGGAACCGTGCGAGGCCGTTGGGGTCGTAGCTGCCCAGTCCATAGGAGAGCCAGGAACTCAGATGACCATGAGGACTTTCCACTACGCAGGAGTCGCAGAGATCAACGTAACCCTGGGCCTCCCTAGACTGATAGAGATCGTGGACGCTAGGAAGATACCATCAACTCCGACGATGACCATCCGGCTCACTCCGGACTATGCGCACGATCGAGATCTTGCGCGTGAGGTAGCCTGGGCAATCGAGTCGACTTCCATACTTCACCTGGGCTCAGTAGCCACGGACCTGGCGGAGATGAACGTTTTGATAGAGCTCAACCCGGGTCCAATGGAGCAGCGCAAGATCACAGCGGAAGAGGTGGCCGAGAAGCTGAGAGAGGAGACCGGTCTTGCCGCGGACCAAAAGGAAAACCTCATCGTAATGGCACCCGAAGAGCCATCTTATCGCGATCTTTTACAACTATAGTGTAAGATTAAAAAGATC
>Ga0182011_10003765_pt1 | contig 12359 bp, 9 predicted proteins | sample 711E1DmetaG_FD_120481 | JGI IMG/M metagenome (GOLD analysis project Ga0182011, IMG submission 120481) | Permafrost microbial communities from Stordalen Mire, Sweden - 711E1D metaG | ecosystem: Environmental > Terrestrial > Soil > Wetlands > Permafrost | place: Sweden: Stordalen | collected... | reverse complement strand
CCGAAGCAGTTTCAGGTTGGAGAAGGGTTCGCCGCCAGTGAGTGACAGGACATAGACATGCCCGTCACGGTAGGCAGCGATCTGGTGGATCCAGTCCCGGGCATCCTCCAGTCGTAACTCTTCGTGCCGGTCCGGCCCGGCCTGGATGATGCAGTGGGCACAGGATGCCTGGCAGTGATAGGTCAGTAGCAGACCTACATTCCGCAGGAATGGCGGATCCGTGACACTCTGTTTGAGGTTCATTCGGGAAAAATGATCTGGGGACCTGGTCACAGGGCTGTTTTATTGCTGCATGATGACCAGTTCGGCACCGGCCTTCCCCAGATTCTCGAGGTGCGCCGCCATCATCGTCCGCTCTTCTATGTTGCTGCTGCGCAGAGCGGCGATCAGCATGGCCCGGTCAAACATGATGTAGCCTCTTGTTCCGGGATTCACCGGTAGAAACCGGATATCGCTTTTAAATGTCTTCAGCAGGTCGGTGGGTATTGTGAACTCTTTACTTGGCATCGTTCATCCTCCATAACAAGAGTTACCTGTCAGTAACCCTGATGTACAATAATATTTGTACCTATATAAACATTTTTCAATGCTTTATTGCATCAGGTTTGCGGGATGGCAGGATGTCAAAAAACATCGAAAATAAGAGAGAGATCACGCCGAAAATCCGAAAGGAAAATCAAATATGTAAAAAGATATAGAGTGTATTGAATTAAAAATCCGTCATAATCCTGAACTGGTCGATCTCTTCCCGGTCGAGCTGCTCTAAGAACTCATCAGCAGCATGCGAAACATCCTTCGATGCCGTAATCGCACGCCCGACAACAAGGATATCCGCACCGGCCTTCAGAGCATCCTTCACCACATTGGTACGGATCCCACCGGCCGTCGCGACGAGCAGCTTGCCGCCGGCTGCTTTCTTGAGTGCCGCGATGTCGCCCCAGGCATGGGCGGTATCTTCGACATCGATTGCACGGTGGAGTTCCACGATGTCCGGCTTGAATTTCAGGCTCTGGATGACTTTCACCGGGTTGGTAACATTGAGCATATCGATAACGGAATAGATGCCGACTTTCTTCGCCTCGGTGATCGCCTTCTCCATGGTGGAGACGGGGGCAAGACCGGAGATGACGACAGCGTCAGCGGTTGCATCGGCTGCCATGCGGGCCTCGAGGTTGCCGGTATCGAGGATCTTCAGGTCGGCGATGATGAAGGCATTGGGCTTGACCTTGCGGATATCGGTGAGGACGGAGAGGCCGAACTTCTTGATGAGCGGGGTCCCTGCCTCGATGATGAGGTGGTCGTTCTCCGGGAGTGCCGAAAGGACCGCGGTAAGCTTGTTCATGTCGACGATATCGCATGCCACCTGCAGGTAGGGCGGGTCCCAGAGGCGCTGCACCTTGAATCCCATGATCGCGTGGGTACCCCGGTCCTTCTCCTTGATAAGGGTCTTGTTATCGGGGAACGATTCCATGGCCCGGGTGATGGCAAGCTTGGTGGCGCCGTAGTTGTACCGGTAGAGCTTGTTGAAGTCCTTTGCGTCCGGGTGGACAAATGCAGAGCAGAGGATAACCAGGCTCTCGGTATCAGCACTGCCAAACGCGCCTTCCTCGAGGCTGTCAGCGACTGCCTTTGCAACCGCGGCCTGCACGGGGCCGAACATCTCGGTGACCTGGTGCATGTCCTTTAAGGTTACCTTCGGGATGACCAGCGTCACCGGTTTTGTCAGCAGGTTCGGGCGGACGACCGCAAGGAGCGGGGTGTGCCCGACCGACAACTGTGAGATCGCGTTTGCAAAGGCCGAACCGATCGGGCCTTCCTTCTCGCCCATCAAAAGGTCGATGTGCGCCAGTTCCGCGCCATCGCCGATTAGTGCTTCTCCTACCAGATACATGAAAAACTTCCTTTAATCTTGTGAGTACTATGTGCCCGTAAGATATGATAAAGATTACAAACGGTGAGTTCCGGAGGAACGAAGCGGGAGAAAATTTCATCAGAAATCTTCGACTCGTTGAGGGTCATCAGACCCGGAACGAAAGAAGAACCGAAAGTTCTTCGACTTGGCGGAATCCGCAGAAGTATGATGGAGGAATTTATTGATGGGGGCTGATGCCCCCATACCCCCGTTGTGATTGGTGCCGCCGCCCCGAAGGGCGCCCCGCGGCGGCCTCAATTGCCGGCAGCCCCGAAAACCGTACTTGCCCCGCCGTGCCTCGGAGAGGCCCTGAGGCGGGGAACCCTCGTTGAGACTTGCCCGGTCCTGATCGTCTCCTCAGATCTCCAGCGTACCTGTTACACCATTCCCTTTGCATCCCGCTCAGCAAAAACCTCTTTTGCCGCCGCCATGCCGTTCAGCGCAGCCGGGAACCCGGCATAGACCGCCATCATCATGATGATCTCGACCACTTCCTCCCGGGTGACACCGACATTCAGGGCCCCGTGGATGTGGACGCGGAGCTGCGGTGCAGCATTGCCAAGGGCCGTAAGCGCGGCAACGACCGCCATCTCGCGGGACTTCAGGTCAAGGCCCGGGCGGCTGTAGATGTCCCCGAACGGGAACTCGATGGTGTACCGGCCAAGGTCGGGTGCAATGTCCTTCAGGCTCTCGATGACCTTTGTCCCTGCCTCGCCGTCGACTTCCTTCAGCTTCTCCCATCCCCGTTTGTAGCGTTCGCTATCCATAGAAAAGGATGGATCGCCACACGGATTAAAACCGCCCAAACCGGAACCCTGCGATCAGAGCGGCAGGCCATAGTGTTCGGTGCCGATATGTCTCAGGGGTTTCCCGCCGGCATTTCTCGGAATTGTGTCCACAATGTAGATTCTGCGGGGAATTTTGAACGGGACCAGGTGGTCCATGAGATACAGGCGCAGGTCCTTCCCGGTCACCTCCCCCGATGACGGCACCACCATGGCCGCAATATCCTCTCCGAAGAGCGGGTCCGGAATTTTAAAACTCATCGCGTCTTTCACCAGGGGATGCTGCATCAGGATTGCATCTACTTCCGCCGGAGCAATTTTTTCCCCACCCTTGTTGATCAGTTCCTTTTTTCGCCCGGTAAGCCAGAGAAATCCTTCAGTATCGAGATACCCGGTATCCCCGGTCCTGAACCAGCCGCTGGTAAAAACAAGGGCATTCTCTTCCGGGGCACCTTCATAACCGGCGAAGACCTCGTCCCCCTTCACGACAATCTCTCCCTCCGCCAGGGGCTCAAGAAGTGCTCCCGTCTCATCCATGATGGCAAGATGCTCAATGAGCGGTTTACCTGCGGAACCCCGTTTTGAAGGAGGGAAATTTGTGGCGATCGTCCCCCCTCCCACTTCGGACATCCCATAGGTTTCCACGAGAGGCACCCCCAGTATCTGTTCCAGCTCGTCCCGTACCTGAGCGGGCAGTGCAGCTGATGCTGATTTAATAATCCGTAACGAGTGAGGGTGAAGATCCCCCGGGCCGGTTTTTTTGAGTTCCTGCAGGATTGCCCGGTGCAGCGCAGGTGTTGCAGGATAACAGGTGGGGCGGTACTTTTTCAGGAGCGGGACGATATCGGAAGCAATAAAATCCCGCGGGCAGATTACGGTTCCCCCGACAAACATCACCTGCATCAGGTTGGAATTTGCCAGCATATGGTACACCGGGGTTATCAGGAGAAGGCGTTCTTCTGCCGTATACCGGTTTGCTGCAGCATCCTTTTCTACCGCTGTGCACACGAGCCTCTGGGTAAGGGGCACAATTTTTGGTGCGGCTGTTGTTCCGGAAGTGAGCATGAGGATCGCGATGTCGTCAGGCCCGGCAAACCGGGGCTCGTTTTCAGGAGAAAGTTCCGGCATCAGGGAAAAAATATACCGTGATTCCGGGGAAAGGATCATCTCAATGACCGGCAGGTTTTGCGCTTCGGCCGCGGCGCGTGCCGGTGTGTCGTCACCTTTCTGTACAATAATGGCGTCGACCCGTAATTTTGGTAGATACCGTTCGTATTCATCGCGGGTATACCGGGGATTGATAGAAACACAGGTGAAGCCTGCCATGACGGAGATCATAAGGACAGCGGTTTCCGGGACTCCTGGCGTGAGGACCGCGATCCGGTCATTCCGGCCAAATCCCTGTGCATTGAGCGTTTTCACGACGTGCTGGATCTGCCCGCGCAGTCCCTGGTAGCTTATCGGGGGGAAACCCGGTGACTCGATCGCGGGGTGACCGGGATCCTGGTTACCGGAAAAAATCAGTTCATGGACGTTAGCCGGAGGAGGAATACGATATCGCCGGTAGGTTATGCGGCCGGATGCGTATTGAATCTTTTTGGACAACGGGAAAGTTTCAGGTCTTTGCGGTACGATGGGATAGCTGCATTCCAGGAAAAGATCGGCAGAAAAACCCGAAAAGAAAGGCACATTCGCAGGAATCACCCGGAGAAAACGTGGGGTTGGTGAGATTTGAACTCACGATCGACGGGTCTCTCCGACATGCATCAGTGCTCCAACGGGTCATCATCTTGCAATTCGAAACTCTGAAGAGTTTCTCGTTGCCCTCTCCGGCTGATGCCGGAAAGGTCAATTCAGTAGACCCATTGTTCATCATCTGCGAAGCACAAAGAACGCAAAGACCGCTGGAGCCCGTCGCCATACCGGGCTAGGCCACAACCCCGTGCTGCCAGTGCCGGGACATCCTATCCCGTTCTGACTCAATACAATCGCATTGCATAAACTTAAGAGTTGTGTTCTTTTACCGGTACAGGACGCAGGTGCACCACATCCGGAACAGATCATCAGGCATATAATACCCCATGTCCCAGTATTTCTGCAATGGTTGAGGGCAGCTATATTTGCGGGACATCAGCAGTTCCTCTGCTGGGTATGACCATCAGCGAGATGGTCGACAGTATCGCGGAAAAATACCCGGACACTGAGGCCGTCGTGTCCGTGCACGAGAACATCCGGTGGACGTACCGGGAATTCGCCGAGCGGGTGAACCTGGTTGCCCGCGCCCTGATGGGCCTTGGCGTGGACCGGGGTGCCCGCGTCGGCATCTGGGCCATGAACTATGCCGACTGGGTGGTCGTCCAGTTCGCGACATCGAAGATGGGTGCGATCATGGTGAACATCAACCCGGCGTACCGCACCTACGAGCTCGAGTACGTGCTGAAGCAGGCCGAGATCTCCACCCTGATCATCCAGGGCCGGTTCAAGACCTCGGACTACGTGGGGATGTTCTACGAGGCCTGCCCCGAGGCATATGAGTCACGGGCAGGGAAGATCTCAAGCGAGAAATTCCCCTACCTGAAAAATGTGGTCTTCATGGGCGACACCGTCTATAACGGCATGTACACCTGGAGTGATTTTTTGAAAAAAGCCGACGAGAGCAATATGGACGAGCTCGCCGAACGGGGCGAGGGACTCTCGTTTGATGACCCGATCAATATCCAGTACACGAGCGGCACCACGGGATTTCCCAAGGGGGTTGTCTTAACCCACCATAACGTACTCAACAACGGGTACATCATCGGCGAAGGTATGAAATTTACCGAAAAGGACCGGCTCTGCATCCCTGTCCCCTTCTACCACTGCTTCGGCATGGTCCTCAGTAACCTGGCCTGCGTCACCCACGGCACGACGATGGTGCTGCCCTCCCCGGCTTTTGATGCCGAGGAAGTGTTAAAGGCCGTTGAGAAAGAGCGCTGCACGGCACTCCATGGCGTCCCGACCATGTTTATTACCGAGCTCACCCACCCCAACTTCAGTAAATACGACCTGTCGTCCCTCCGCACGGGCATCATGGCCGGCTCTCCCTGCCCCATCGAAGTGATGAAAGAGGTGAACACCCGGATGCACATGAGCGAGATTGTCATTGTGTACGGCCAGACCGAGACAAGTCCCGGGGTCACCATGACAACGACCGATGACCCGGTCGACCGCAGGGTCAGCACCGTCGGAAGGGCGTTCCCGCATACCGAACTCAAGATCATTGACTATAACACCGGCAAGGTTGTTCCCTGCGGCGAGATTGGTGAGATCTGCGCACGCGGCTACTGTGTCATGAAATGTTATTACAACAACCCTGCGGCAACCCATGGCACGCTCGACAAGGACCACTGGAACCACACGGGCGACCTCGGTACCATGGACGAGGAGGGCTATTTCAAGATCGTGGGCCGGCTCAAGGACATGGTGATCCGGGGTGGCGAGAACATCTACCCGCGGGAGATCGAGGAGTACCTGCACCACCACGAGAAGATTGCCGATGTTTACGTGGTCGGGGTACCGGATGTCAAGTACGGCGAGGAACTCTGCGCGTGGGTGAAGATGAAGCCCGGCCAGACCATGACCGAACAGGACGTGAAAGATTTCTGCACGGATAAGATCGCCCGCTACAAGATCCCGCGGTACGTCATGTTCGTAAACGACTTCCCCATCAACATCTCCGGCAAGATCATGAAGTTCAAGATGCGGGAGGAATCAATAAAAGTGCTCGGCCTGCAGGAAGCGGATAACATCAAGACCGCGTAACCCTGTTCAGCTTTTTTTCACGCCGGCTGTGTCCTGCCGTTATCTGCCGCGGGATACAAACCCCTCCCATTTATTACGGGTGACCCGGATATATGATCCGTATGCAGTGTCCCGACTGTGGGTACGAGGTGGAGGATACCGCTGTTTTCTGTCCGCAGTGCCGCTTCCGGTTCCGCGAAGCTGCCGAAGGACCGGCAGTGACCGCCGACACGGTTACTGACGTACCCGGGAGCGGAGTCATCACCGACGACAGTATCTTTGAAGAGCCACACAGTCAGGAGACACCGACACCGTTCACGGCAAAAGAACTCAAACAGCTGGAAATCCAGCTGCTGCAGCCGGCAGTTCTCGTTGTCCTGATAATCTCCGTTTTTGTGTATTCGCTTGTCTGGACCGTTCCCTTTATCCCGGTGAGCATTGCCGGTCTGGACTTCAGCATGACCGGCGTCATATGCCTTGCCTGCGGGCTCTTTGCAGGTCTCGTGTTTTTCTATATCAGCTGGCGATCGCTCGTGAAATTCCGGTACCGTTAGCAGCCGGGCCGGTATACTGCTGCTCTCCTCTCTGCCGGTATCCTGTACCGGCCCGGCCCTTTTTTTACCGGGTATCGGTTACACGATGCCGAACCAAGCGATATACGAGAGCGAGATCATGACAATGAAAACAACGATAAGGATTTTGTACACGCAGTGATGGCAGATCCCGAACCAGGATGCTTTGTGGTCCGGGTCGAAGGTGGAAGAACAGACCCTGCAGGGAGGGAAACCGGAAGGGTGTTCATGGTCATCGAATGCTTCATGGTGCGACATACTCCCCCAATAGGTTGTAAAGAGGTAAAAAATGTCGTACGACCTTCATGGGGTCCAGCGGACACCTGCCCGCAGGATCGTAAACCCGTGACTGCAGGGGCCGGAAATATACCTGTCCGGAAAAGCGGATATATCTGACAGACTCCCGTTCCGGTACGAGCGGCACTTCAGCAGGATGAGTGATAGTAACTGCCGGGTTCAGAGATAGTACCCGGTATTTCTATTGTTGAACCGGTGCAGTTTTTCCATTATTTATTGCCGGGTAAAGAACGGTCATCCAGAGGAGGTATGCCTGCTGCCGGCATACCCCGGCTGCCGGAAGAAGGAACGCGCCATTCCCGGGACGTTTTTTCCTTGCTGATATTGTACGATTGTTCAATAAGGTAAAACCATGAGTCCGGAAACCAGGATTTTATATGCAGGAGGTCTTCTTGTCCTCCTGCTTCTGTCGACAGGAGTCCATGCAACTGCGGTGAACGGAGTCCAGATCTTCCCGCCGGACCATGTCTGGAATGTGCCCGTTGACCAGCTGCCCGTGGATTTGCGCTCGGCAGATTATGCCGGCACCATCGGGACAACGAGCTATCTCCATCCGGACTTCGGGTCGGGCCTGTATGACGGCGCACCAATGGGGATACCCTACAACCTGGCCGACAATTCCGTACCGAAACAACACGTGACCTTTGACTATGCAGACGAAAGCGATGCCGGCCCCTACCCCATCCCGGCAAACCCGCTGATCGAGGGGGGCGGCGGGAGCGATGGGGACCGCCACCTGCTGGTAATACAGCAGGACGAGAAAAAGTTGTACGAGCTCTATGCAGCCGAAAAACAGCCGGACGGTTCGTGGCATGCGGGTTCGGGGGCAATCTTCAACCTGAGCGGGTATGAACTGCGACCTGCGGGGTGGACATCAACAGATGCCGCCGGTCTTGCCGTCCTTCCCGGCCTTGTGCGGTACGATGAGGTCGCGGCCGGGGAAATTACCCATGCTATCCGCTTTACTGCCCCCAGGACGCAGGAAGCATATATCTGGCCGGCGCGGCATTATGCCTCGAGTATCACGGATCCGCGGTATCCCCCCATGGGGCAGCGGTTCCGGCTGAAGGCGTCGTTCAACACCTCCGGCTACCCGTACCAGGCACGTATCATTCTTACGGCTCTCAAAAAATACGGGATGATCCTGTCCGATAACGGCGGGGCCTGGTATATAACCGGGGCCCCGGACGACCGCTGGGACAACGATGCCCTCCATACCCTCCAGCAGGTGAAAGGGTCCGATTTCGAGGCCGTGAACGAGTCGTTGCTGATGATCGACCCGGCCTCCGGCAGGGCAAATCCTGCCCCGCCGGGACTGCTGGCACTGCCCGGGCAGGCATCCCTGCCGACAGACCCGGATCATGACGGTATTTACGAGGACCTTAATGGCGACAGCAGGACGGACATTACGGACGTGACCCTCTTCTTTACGCAGCTGGACTGGATCGCAGCCAATGAACCGGTCACCGCCTTCGATCTCAACGGGAACGGCCGGATCGATTTCGGCGATATCGTGCTGTTGTTCAAAAAAATTTAGAAAGATGGTGCAGATACCAGGACCTGGCGGACCGCCGCTCCTGTCTCCCGGCCGCAAACAATTCTTTCCGAATCTGCACGGACGGCAGCGCTTTTCCCTGCGGATACCCCGGTCAGGACTGCTGCGCCCGCTGCACCAGGGCCTTCGCTGCCCGGGCTGCTTCTGCCAGGACCTCATCCTCCCCGGGGACTTCCCGGCCGTGCATCAGGACCCTCCCGTTGCAGATCGTGGTATCGACGCAGGCACCATTGCAGGCATAGACAAGGTTGGAGTCTGCGTTGTGGAGCGGGGTATTGCACGGTTCCTGTACCCTGACGAGGATGATATCGGCCGGGGCACCGGGCACCAGACCACTGCCGGTGGCAAGCCCGAGGGCCCGTGCCCCCCCGGGACCTGATATTTCCAGTGCTTCGCCGGCAGGCAGGAGAACCGGGTTGTTCCAGAAGAACTTCTGGAGGAGGGCGGCGGTCTTCCGCTCCTCGAACATATCGAGGTTATTGTTGGAGGCGCACCCGTCGGTGCCGAGGCAGACATTCGCCCCTGCTGCTTTCAGCCAGTGATAGGGCATGGCACGGTTGGTGGCAAGCTTCATGTTGCTTGCCGGGTTATGCGAGACCGAGACGCCCCGTTTCGCAAGGAGCCTGCACTCCGCCTCGTCAAGCCAGCAGCAATGGGCGGCAACCGTGCTGGGGGTCAGGATCCCGCAGTCATCGAGATAAACTGCCGGGCGTTTCCCGTTATGTGCAATGCAGTCGTTCACCTCTTTCTCCGTTTCTGACAGGTGGATATGGATACCGATCTCCTGCTCCCCGGCAAATTCCGCGCACCATTTCAGTCCTTCCGGGGACACGGTGTACGGGGCGTGGGGGCCCACCGCGGCCCGGATCCGGGGGTTGTCAAGCGAGCGGATATGGCGGACAAGGTTCTCCGTGGCCCTGCACTCGGCTTCCCGTTTCTCCGGGCTGAAGAGATCGATGAACCCGTACGAGAGGGTTGCCCGGATACCGGCCTCGTTAACAGCGCGGGCAGCCTCGTCCATCATGAAATACATATCATTGAAGGCAACCGTCCCGCTCTTTATCATCTCAAGGCAGGCAAGTTTTGTCCCCCGGTAAACATCGCCGGGGGCCAGGTGGGCTTCAAGCGGCCAGATCTTCTGGCTGAGCCAGTCCTGCAGGATCATGTCATCGGCATACCCCCGCAGGAGGCTCATGGCCGCGTGGGTGTGGGTATTCACCAGCCCGGGAAGCGCGATCATCCCGTTTCCGTCGATGATTAGGTCTGCTTCCCCCTTACATTCCTTCCGGATGCCTTCACCGACCGCCCGGATAGTCCCGTTTTCCTCAACAAAGATATCTGCAGTCCTGCCGTTCAGCTGCACGTCCGCAATCAGGATTGCCTGTTGCCTGCCAAAAATATCGTCCATAGTGCTCCTCGCTTACGCCATCTCCCCGATAATTGTATTCAGGATCTTGCCGGTCCGCTCCCGGTACTGCCGGGAAATTTCCAGCACTTCTTCCCAGGTGAGCACCCCGCCCGCAACCCCGTTTGCGTAATTATCCACCGTGCAGATGGCGGCAAACGGCATCCCGAGCTCGCGGGCGAGGGTCGCCTCGGATGCAAGGGTCATGCCCACGATGTCGGCAAACCGGGAAAGGGCTGCAATTTCGGCAACTGTCTCGAAACGCGGGCCCCGGGTCTGCACGTAGATGCCTCCCAGCCGGGCAGCCGGAATGATACGGCGCAGGTCCTGCGAGAGTTCCGGCGACAGTTCCGGCATGACATGTGCAACGGCATGATCGTGGATGGAGGGGATCCCGGTCACGCTCAGGTAATCCGTGGGTATGACCAGCGAGCCGGGGGTGATGTCATGGTTCAGGGACCCGGACGAACCGAACGCGATGACGCGGTCCACGCCGGCAATGGCGAGCGCGGCCATGTTCGCGCGGAAATTGATCCGGTGGGGCGGCAGGTCCTGCTGGTGGCGCATCAGGAGTGCAACCTCCCCGATCAGGACCTCCGCGTTGCCGAACGGCGTGTCAACCTGCTTTTTTTCCAGATCGGGAAGCGCGGAAAAGAGGAGGCTCGTGCCGCCGACAATGCCGAGCATCACGGCCACCCTAGCGGTGACCGGAACCGCCTCATTTCCGCTTCCCTGAGGAACTGCTTCATGCGATCCCTGTCCTGTCTAAAACTGATTTGGCGGGTGCAGCACTAATAATTAGCGTATTTTTTTGCGGAGAATCTCAGGGAATGAGATGAGGTGGAAAAAGCCATCAATAGTTTCAACAAGCGAAATTTATGAGATGAAATAATGCGATTTTAAAAAAGAATCGTATTAAAGAAAACCTTTTCAGAGAACATGATACCCCCCTCTTGCGCTACCAGTCCCCCATTGGGGGATGCTGAGGGTCTTCAGACCCGAAGCAAGCGAAGAACGCGAAGCGTTCTTCAAGCCCGGGGCGCATTGTGATAGAACGATTTGAGTTAGCGTAAATTCTCATGATTTTCTTACAGGTAATACGTCATAATCCCAATAGGGGGGTGCCCCAGCGGCGGGGGCATGCTTGCATGCCCCCAAGAGCGTCAGAGTTTTTTTGAGGGATTCTGTGGACCCGATTAATCGCTTCCTTTGATCCGTTTTTTTGAGTAAGCGTAAAAAAGGGGAACAGCACAATAGTTCCTGCTATGGGGACATTTCTCACCGTCAGCGATGAGACGATAAAAAAGGGCGAATGCACGGATATCTATTTTATCCGGACGGAAGAAGCACTGAAAAACGACAGGATCAATCCGTATGTGGTCATGGAAGTGACTGCCACGTCCCTGCCGGACGCGTGGGCGGTCTTCTGCGGGCTTGCCGATGTCATCGCCCTGCTGGACGGGATTCCGGTGACGGTCGATGCAATGCCGGAGGGCACCGTCTTTTACCCGAACGAACCAGTGCTCCGCATTGCCGGGAGATACCGGGACTTCTGCCGGTACGAGACTGCCATCCTCGGGTTCCTCTGCCATGCATCCGGCATTGCAACCGCTGCTGCCCACATCAGGATCGCTGCCGGAGACCGCCCGGTCTACTCCTTCGGTTCCCGGCGCCAGCACCCTGCAATTGCCGCTATGATCGAGAGGGCAGCCTGGATCGGTGGTGTTGAGGGGGTCTCGAACACCTGCGCACCGGAAGGGATGCCAGTAGTCGGGACAATGCCCCATGCCTTTGTCATGTGCTACAAGAAGCCGGAGGACGCATGGCGGGCGTTCGACCGAAGCGCCCCGAAGTCTGTCCCGCGGATCATGCTCTGCGATACCTGGTGCGATGAGAAGTCTGAGTCCCTGCGGGCCGCGGAATGCGGTGCTGCGGCGGTCCGCCTCGACACACCCCGCTCCCGGCGCGGGAACATGCGGGCGATCATCGAGGAGGTCCGCTGGGAACTTGACACCCACGGGCATAACGCGGTGAAGATATTCCTTTCCGGGGG
>Ga0182011_10003764_pt1 | contig 12361 bp, 14 predicted proteins | sample 711E1DmetaG_FD_120481 | JGI IMG/M metagenome (GOLD analysis project Ga0182011, IMG submission 120481) | Permafrost microbial communities from Stordalen Mire, Sweden - 711E1D metaG | ecosystem: Environmental > Terrestrial > Soil > Wetlands > Permafrost | place: Sweden: Stordalen | collected... | reverse complement strand
TAGAGACAATATACGATATGGTGATTTCAGTGCGAGCGATAATGCGGTAGTGGCGGCGTCAAAGATGGCGAATGTGGACCATTTTGTGCGCACGTTACCGCACAGCTACGATTTAGAATTGAACGAAGAGTCCAGTAATATTTCACAGGGGCAGAAGCAGTTATTAACCATCGCCCGGGCTTTCCTCGCCAACCCGCAGATATTGATTCTCGATGAGGCTACCAGCTCGGTAGATACCAGGACGGAAATCCTGATTCAAAAAGCGATGGTGGATTTGATGAAAGGCAGAACCAGTTTTGTGATTGCTCACCGTCTTTCAACGATACGCGATGCAGATTTGATTCTCGTTATAAACAATGGCGACATCGTCGAGCAGGGTAAGCATGAGGAATTACTGGCGGCCAACGGTTTCTACGCATCACTTTATAAGAGCCAGTTTGAGATTGCACCGGCAGACTCACTCTAGTTAGAGACAATTACAAATAACGCTAAGGAGGAAGCCTTCCAGATAGAAGGCTTCCTCTATTTTGACTAAAACATATGCATAATACTATTTCAGCCTACGCTCCTTGGCTTCGATAAAGATTAAAATATATTATGCATTTAAGTTTTGATGTCATTCAGATAGATTCTTTACGAGCACCCATGGGCATAGGCACCGATAGAAGACATCCCTATATTCAGGCTCTGGTGACTATCGGTTCGAGCAATTAAACAAAAATGGACCATCGCTATGCCCCTTTTTATCATGTAACAAGATGACGTTTTGTGTCGTTGGTTGAACATTCCGTCAGGTTGTTCAATGGGAGAACATATGGTCTTAGCCTCCTCGCAAACAAAGGCTTGGCTTGATACTGATGCATATTCCGTATCAAGTCCTAGCATAGCAAACCGGTGAGATGCACAATTCGCTGGGGAGCCAAAAGCTGCCCCGCCGTTTAGATTGCCTGCCGGACCTCATGTAGACCCGCTTTAGGAAATTGGGGTTGATTGGACATAGCCCGTATTAAGTGACAAGCATGGGAAGAGGTCTGGCCCACCGTTGCGGAGCCCGAATATCAGAAAAGGAGGGAACAAATGATCAAGAGCGTAGGTATTGACTTCGCGAGCGCCGACGAGCGCAAGGCACGTTGTCTCGATGAAAGGACGGAACCCCGTGACGGCTTCGACTTCGACACGTCGCCCGAAGGTCTGGCCAAACTGGAAGCGAGGATCTTCAAGAATGGCTCCAACCCTATCGTTGTGTTCGAGCCCACCGGTTTAGCTTGGGTTAGATATTCTCGCTTTCTCGAAACGGCAAAATAAATAAGTTGCGCAAAGATAGGCGCGAAATTTGCCAACACTAAGTGTCTCTTCCAAAACGTCATCCCAATTGTGTTCACATGTGCGACCTACACTTACCGGTAAGGGGGATGTACTAAAACTACCTCTTTAATGATGGTATCTACGGTGTAGGGATGACATTAATTGTTGTTACCATCTTAACCCACATTGAAGCGTCGGTAATATAATTGAAAGTAGAGATAGTGCCCAGCTCAATCGGCCCAGTGGAATTATCTAAGGGATTTCCATATTCTGAGAAAATTATGGAAATTGTTGGTTTTGTCGGTCTAGTAAGAAGGCCTCCAGCTGAATCATAAATATTGAAATCACCATTGATTCTCTGGTCATACGATAATGTCTGATAACTACCATCGGAAGCTGTTATTTTAACGCTTTGCCCTTCAGTAATGCCACCCACTGCGTTAAGTAAATCTGTCAATGCAACTCCTTGATAAGGATAGGGCCCTATGATGGTGCCGTCCTGTTCCTTTTCCCCACCGTATCCAGTTACTAAATTGGCATCTTGCAAATCTGTCATCGAATAGGTCTTTATAACGCTTCCGTTAGTAACAGTGAGCACAGCCGGTCCTTCCGAAGTCGTTATAGGTGGGGCCTGGGTTGTTGTGTTTGCTGTGCTGCAGGAAGCAAGCAACATTCCAGCTAATATCAAAAAACTTAAACTTAACCAAGTAATCTTCCTCTTCACTCGCTACCTTCATTTTGATTAATCATCAATAATTTTTTTCTTTTATACCGATAATTACTAATCTTTAATACAACTATACAACAAAAAGCATCCTAGAAGAGATTTTTTAAAAATCCATGGAAAACTGGTCAAAGAAACCGAAACCGACATGATACACGAACTGTTAGATCTCAAGCAGGGCGAGAAACTACTTGATTGGCTAAAATTGCCGGGTAATACCAAAGAAAATCTGCCACACATTTACGCAGCGTTGCATCAGCTGTACCCCCCGGTAAACTATACATCATTGGGTAGCATTGAATTAGAAACGCCACTTGTTCCCGTGAAAGGAAGTCCGGTGGATTCATTTGATGATGACCAATGTGGTATTTTGTTGCCACACAGGCAGAATGTGAGACTCCCATAAGGAAAGGATTATTTGTGGCAAATGTAACAGTTGGCTTGCCATGGATGATGGGACGATGACAGAAACAACAGGAATGGTTCCAAGTTATTGTAGGCATTATTATTCATTATACGACAATAGGGTTTCGAAACTAAAGAATGTTCCTAGTCGATATGCTAATTGATGTAAGATAATATTTTATCTAAGGTAGGAAGAGGGAAATATAATTAGAGTAATGTCTTGTGACAATTAAGCGGTAATGCTAGAATTGGCATAACTAAAAGGACTTGATTTTGGAATAAGGGGGAGGTAGACAATGATGTTGGACAAAACAAAAATAGGGTTTGAAAAACCCAAAGAGATAAATAATAAACCAGAAAAGCGGCTTTTTAATGGCCATGAGTATGAGCTTTGCTCTACGACCGATAGTAAGAACAGGGCTAATACGGAAGCTAGAAAGCAACGCAAGCGGGGCTTTCATACTAGAGTTATTGACCTGCAAAATGGGATGTTTTCCGTCTATCGTCGTCCGAATAAACAGAGTTGAGTATTCCACATTCAATCAGGAGTGAAACTACGGGTTTCAGTCGCAGATTGCGTTAACATGCATGCATACATTACTTATACAACCTTGTTAGCCCTAATAACCTGGTTAAAAGGGTTAGACCAGTTGAACAAAATGTGTATATAAGAAATTTCACCTATTCGGTAACTCAATGAGGCACAATCCGTTTTCTAAATGTCATAAATCTGGCATATTTCTCAAATGGATTTTATGATTATTTAATGAAGAGCAGTTTAAACTAAGATGCGAAAAGATTATTCTTAAGTTATCAATAATTTATCGAAGGAAGGGAGGTAATTATATGAAACTAAGTGCTCGTAACGTGTTGAAAGGGAAAATAGTTAAAATTATACCGGGTGCGGTAAATTCAGAAGTTATATTAGAGCTATCTGGCGGATCTCAAGTTGTATCAATTATAACCAAGGAATCTGCTGAAAACCTGGGGTTAGCTGTTGGGAAACTGGCCTATGCCATAATTAAGGCATCTAGTGTAATGATTGGAGTGGATTAATCTTATCCTATTTTTGACATTGTTTTTTAGGCTGTGGTAAAGTAGAATCAATTGAATATAGCTCACTCTTCGAGTTGATATGCCATGGTAGCAAATGGTGTATCAACCGCTGGACTTATTAGAAGTTCAAAGGGCGCTGCCAGAAATGACAGCACCTCCCGTATTAGGAAAGGAGAGGTACGCACATAATTTTTAGCGCCTCCTTTCGAAGCGCTTTTTTTATTGCAAATTTAATGAAACAAAGGAGAATACAACGAAAGTGAAAAAACTAATCAAACCAATCTTCAAGACGCTTCTGGTCACCACCGTTTTAGTAGGACTGGTGGCATCGCTTTTTGGTTGTAGCAGCGCAACCACCCCAACTACTGCGACAACTACAACAACAACGACTACAACAACTACAACTACTACTACTACAGCTCCAAAACCTGCTAACCCACAATTAATCTTATCCAGTACTACCAGTACCCGCGATTCCGGTCTGATGGATGTTTTAATACCGATCTTCCAAGAGCAAACCGGTTATATTGTTAAACCTATCTATAACGGTTCCGGAGCTGCCATGACTTTAGGACAACAAGGCAACGCCGATGTCTTATTGGTACATTCCCCTGCAGCCGAAGTAACTTTTATGGCAGGCGGCTATGGTATCAACCGAGTGCTCGTTATGCACAATGACTTCATTATCATGGGACCACCATCCGACCCGGCAGGGATTAAAGATATGACTATCGCCGTCGACGCTTTTAAGAAAATAGCGGCTTCGGGAGCTACCTTTTACAGCCGGGGTGACAATTCCGGTACGGATGCAATGGACAAGAGTATTTTTGCTAAAGCTGGTATCACTGTAAAAGACGGTGCAGCCGCTAACCCGTCCTGGTATATTGAGGGTGGGGCAGGTACCGGTATGCTGGATTTACTTCGTATTGCCTCTGAAAAAGGCGGTTACGTACTAACGGATCGGGCTACCTATGTAGCTAACCAATCTGTTTTGAGCTTAAATATCATGGTGCAAGGTGACCCGCTGTTATTGAATATCTACCATGTCATTCAGGTGAACCCAGCCAAGTTCCCTAATGTCAATGCCGCCGGCGCCCAGGCTTTTTCAGATTTTATGGTTGCCCCAGCTACGCAGGCAATAATCGCTCAGTATGGCATATCACAGTACGGTCAAGAACTTTTCTTCCCGGATGCCGGTAAAACTGAGGCACAGTTAGGAAGCCAATAATAATACCAGTGATTTCTAAAGTTCAGCTCTCAGCTTTAAACTAATTTATTAAAGCTGAGAGCTGCTGGTTTTAATTGACAAATGTAACCATATCTGCGAATATTTCCTGAGAAATCACCTCCGGTTGTATTTATGGGAATAATATTTGACGGAATAAAACAGGCGTTTCTCCTTTTAATCCATGGCGACCGGCAAATGCTGCAAATTGCCTCATTGTCATTAGTTGTTTCCGGGACAGCAACTGCATTGAGCCTGATTATTGGTGTACCTCTAGGGACTTGGTTGGGGCTAACCAAATTCCCTGGTCGGCGTATCTTTGTTAGTCTGGTCAACACAGGCATGGGTGCGCCACCGGTTGTGGTTGGCTTGATCGTCAGTATTTTCTTGTGGCGCAATGGCCCATTGGGTATCTTGCATTTGATGTATTCACCGGGTGCTATGATTATTGCCCAGGTTATTATCGCATTCCCAATCGTAGCTGGTTTCACTTTAGCTGCTGTTCAGCAATTGGATCCGAAGCTGAGATTACAAATTACAGCGCTGGGGGTTTCCAAAATACAGATGGTCTGGCAATTGTTGCTAGAAGCCCGTCTGCCCCTGTTAGCGGCGGTGATGGCAGGTTTTGGAGCGGTGATATCTGAAGTTGGTGCTTCGATGATGGTAGGGGGTAATATTACGGGTCAAACCCGGGTTATGACAACTGCCATAGTCGGGGAGAACAGTAAGGGCAATTTTTCGCTAGCGATTGCGCTTAGTGTGATTTTGCTGGCATTGGTTTATCTTGTGACTCTTGGGCTCACGCTTATTCAGCAGAGGAATAAAGTGCGATGAACCAATCTGTGCTGACCGCATCTAACTTTGCATTGGAAGCTAGTAACTTATCTACCATATTGGGTGGTAAAAAAGTATTGGAAATACCTTCATTGCAGGTACGCACCAATGAAGTACTTGTAATCATCGGACCCAACGGCTCAGGAAAAACAACTCTACTCTTAAGTTTGGCGTTGTTGTTAAAACCGGCATCCGGTTCGATACTATATAAAGGTCATTCCACGGGGACTAATTCCGCAACGTTAGGGCTGCGGCGAAAGCTAGCGGTGGTGTTCCAAGAACCATTATTGCTTAATACCACAGTATTGAATAACGTCACTCTTGGATTACGAGCACGTAAACTTTCCACCGAAGAGATAAAATCTAGAGCCCAGAAATGGTTGAAGCGCTTTAGTATTACGGCACTAGCGCAAAGGCAGGCAAAAGCACTGTCAGGCGGTGAAGCCAAGCGTGTGAGTCTAGCCCGCGCTTTTGCTCTTGAGCCAGAAGTATTATTTCTGGATGAGCCTTTTAATGGAGTAGATAGTCCTACCCGTCAGGCGTTAATGGAGGACTTTGGGAGTGTTTTACGCGAAACCAATGTGACTACAGTGATGGTAACACATGATCGCAACGAAGCTTTAATGATTGCACATCGGGTAATAGTTTTAATCGATGGGCACATCCGCCAGATCGGCACTCCGTCGGAAGTGTTCTCAAACCCGGTAGACGAAGAAGTTGCCAGTTTTGTCGAAGCAGGAAATATCATGCATGGTGCTATAATCTCACAGACTGAAGGTCTGGCAGTGGTAGATGTAGGAGGACAACAACTTGAGGTTGTTTCCGAATTATCTGCCGAAACAAAAATAACCATATTTTTACATGACGATGACATCACACTTTCGCTGCCGTCACCACAGGCCAGATTTAGCAGTGCCCGGAACCAATTAATAGGAAAAGTGGTAAAGTTTTTTCCTATCGGTTCCCAAATAAGGGTTTCTGTAGATTGCGGTATTCCTCTGGTCGCATTGATTACCCGACGATCATGGGAAGAGATGGGACTAACAGTTGGAGAGACAATAATTGCCTCATTTAAAGCTTCAGCAATTCACATAATTCGGCAGCGATGATCTTGAACATATTACAGTTCTGAGTGCTCCACTACACTTGACATTGTAGAACCCTCCAATCGCCATCACGTACGTATTGACATGAAGTTGAGGCCGTGTTAAAGTAGATTCAATTGAATATTGCTAACTCTTCGAGTTGATATGCCACGGTAGCAAATGGTGTATCAACCGCTGGACTTATTAGAAGTTCAAAGGGCGCTGCCAGAAATGACAGCACCTCCCGTGTTTGGAAAGGAGAGACGATCTAGGTAGTTATCGCTGTTGGGCACCTCCTTTTTCGGTGCCCTTTTTATTTTTTCAGAAAATATTATACCCATCAAGGAAACATAGCTGCTCAAGGTTATTAAATAATAATCGAGGCCAGATTTTCGATAGATTGGTGTCTATTTTCAATCAAACCAGATTTTGAGACTCTGTGAAGAAAGGAGTGCATATTCATGAAAAGATTAATTAAAAAATTGCCTTTATTCATTGGTATTGTTATTTTTCTGACGTTACTTGCGTCAGGATTCGCTGGGTGTGTAACCAAAACAGTAACAGTCTCACCGGGGACGACTAATGCAGGGTCGATTGCACTTACTATCGTAAAAGGTACTCAAACAAAAACATTAACCATGGCAGATATCGAGGCACTCCCGGATATCTCCGATTCGACCGGGGATATCACCAGTTCGGGCACTATCGAAGGGCCGTCCCAATATAAGGGTGTCGCTTTAACTGATATTCTTAAGGCGGTGGGCGGGATTACTGCCGATGAGGGCGTTAGAATCTCTGCCAAAGATGGTTATTCTATGACTTTCTCTTATAACCAGATTGTCAAAGGAACCGAGTTCCCTACCTATGATAGTACCACTGGTAAAGAAGTTCCTCCTGCAGCCACAATAACTGTCTTCATGGATTACGAAAAGGACGGGCAACCTCTGGATGATAGTGTTGGTCCCTTAAGATTAGGCATCATGGCGCCAGGGCAGGTAACTGATGGGCACTGGTGGGTAAAATGGGCACAGAAGATTGAGGTCATAGCGTTACAGCGGTCTTGGACTTTAAATGATGTTGGAACGATAACCGAAAACATTAGCAAATCGGATTTCGAGGCAGGCTGTGCCCCCGGGTGTCACGGGGTTTCCTGGACAGATGCTCAGGGACACGTCTGGTCAGGCGAACCGCTCTGGTTACTGGCTGCCTATGTTACCCCCACAGATCCCAGTAATCCTATGGGGCAGTTTAACACAGCTGTCTGGAACCAAGGTTTCGAGGTGGAAGTAATTGCGTCCAACGGCTCATTGGTAACATATAGTTCTTCCGATATTAACAATAATAACAACATAATTGTGGCTAATCAGGAAGATGGCCAGCCGCTATCCAGCACCCAATTTCCATTGGCATTACAGGGGAGTGGCATTGATTTACAGCATCAGATTAGTACGATATCCAGTATCAAGGTGATTTTACCTACCACTACAACAATGCCATAAAACAGTCTGGCCGGATTGTTTAATAGAGTTTCTTATGCAATGTGACCTAAGGTTGGGAATAATAAAAATGAAGGAGAAAAAATGGTGAAAAAGTTTACTTGGTTGTGCCTTGGACTAATGATGGTTGCAGCGATGTTACTTGCGTCCTGCAGCGCTTCAACCACAACCACAACGACCACAACTACCACAGCAGCGGGACCGACTATACTTACAGTGACCAATGGGAGCATAGTAAAAACCTATTCCTTAGCGGCTCTGCAAGCTTTAACAGCCGTAACGGGAAATGGAGGAACCAAGGGCAAGGGTGGTGCCGTCACAGGCCCATTTTCTTATCAAGGTGTTGCACTAACAAATTTACTTGATTCAGTTGGTGGTGTTACTTCTGTACAAAGTGTTACATTAACGGGTTCGGATGGTTACACTAAGACATTAACCTACGACCAGATAACCAGTGGTGGTTTTAATACCTATGATACATCCGGCAACCCGGTTACTCCCACAACAACGCCAGTGCTTGCCGTGGTTTACTCATCGAATGGGACTGCCCTTGATAGCAGTACGGGTCCGCTGGAGTTAGGGCTCCTCAATTCCCAAAATTATGTTAGCGATGGGAATATGTGGGTAAAATTACTAATCAAGATTGACGTCGTAACCGCCCAATAGAAATAACCTTTAGAGAAATAATTGAATTAAAAAGCGAAAGCGATCTCGACCATCGCACTCTGTGTATTGGCTATTTGCCGAGGAAGTGGAGTACATGAAGGTAAGATTACTTGTTGGCATGCTGATAGTTATCATGAGCATGGTTACAGCATGCACTTCCTCTTCCCCTTCCCCGGCGCCCAATTCAACAAATAATACGAATAGCAGAAAAACCAATCTCATTGTTTTTGAGGCGGATAGCCTTATCGTTCCATTTGCTCAAATTCAAAAAGAATTTGAGGCAGCTAACCCGAACATAAATGTTGAGATAGAAGCTCACGGCAGCATTCAGGTCATCCGGCAGGTTACCGAACTCAATCAGGATGTAGATATTGTTGCCGTGGCTGATTCTTCGTTGATACCGATGTTAATGTATCAAACACTGATGCCTAACGGCAAACCATATGCCGATTGGGACATCGAGTCAACGACCAACCAGTTGGTTCTGGCTTACAATTCAAAAAGCAAATATGCCGATGAAATTAGTGCTAATAATTGGTATCAAATCATTTCACGGCCTGATGTCAAGTTCGGATTTGCGGACCCGCGTATGGATGCCGTAGGCTACCGCAATTTAATGATGTTGAACCTCGCTGAATCATACTATGGTGTTGACAATATTATGCGGGATACCATCGGAAAATATTTTTCCATGCCTATTACTGAAAGCGAAGTAAATGGCATCTCAACCATCACCATTCCCGAGTTGTTGGAACCGACTGAAAGCCATATGGTGCTGCGCGGGGCTCACATGGAACTTCTAGCTTTATTACAGTCAGGTGACATCGACTATACCATCGACTATAAAAGTACCGTTATTCAGGATGGCCTTAGTTATATGGAATTACCACCGGAAATTAATCTTGGCGACAGTAGTTTTGCTTCGGACTACCAGAAGGTGGTTGTCCAGACAGACTATCAGCGTTTTGCAACGGTAAATCCGGTCTTCGAAGGGTTGCCGATCGTTTACGGCATGACCATTGCCAATAATTCCAAGAATCAAGAAGCAGCGGCAAAGTTCATCCAATTTGTCCTCGGTCCCGAAGGTCAGCGTATTTTCAATGATAGTCACCAACCGGAACTGTCACCTCCGCAATGTGATAACATTAATGCATTACCTGATTCACTCAAGTCCTTTTTTCATTAGGTAGAATCTTTCCAAAACCGAATTGTTAAGCATGCATTTTTACAAGCTGTCCTCAGCTTCAAATATTTGTTGCTAGTCCATTATATAACAATACATTTAAAATACTGCCGTTTTGCATTGTAGCGCACTTAGCACAATTTTAAACTTGATTTCAGGCGTATTTTTAGTGCAAGCCGATGGGTGGGTAAGTGCTCACGATAAAATAAAAGTGGGCATTCATCTCTGAATGCCCACCAATTGTACCAAAAGGGAACACCATTGCCTTTACCAGTTATCGAGGGGTATCATCTTTGATTTCTTTGATTAGTTTCCTTGCTTCCTCAGCAAATTCTTGTGGCACAAGGACCTTCACCGCTCCCAATCCATCCATGACCAATCCATAGATTCTACCTGCACTTTCACATTGTAAGAAAACAGGAATTCCTTCACTTTCCAAATGAGATTTGATGACGTCGGCAGTTAATTGTCCCCGAACTGTTTCAATAACTACAAAGTCTGATTTTTTCTTTGCCATAATTTAATAATATTTAGTTACTGACCTATGGTCAAGTTTTAAGTAAATAACCGCGAAAAACTTTGGGCAACAATACAAACACGGATACCTCATGGAAAATCAAACTCAACATTCACTGGGTTTTCTTTAGCTGCTTTCTGTAACTTCGCCCAAATAGCGCGAACTAGACGTGATTGAGACTACGAAAAAGAAAAGACACCCGGGGTACTAATTCGGGTGTCTTTTCAAGAAAAAGAGGCCTACAAACTAATGGGGTGTAGCCTTAATTATAACAAAACTAGCGCCACAACTTCAAATTATCTGCCGGATTGGCCTTCCGGTGCATCTTGTTAGGCATGCATTTATCTACTTTATCACCTGGACATTCGCTAAAAACCTAAGATAATCCCTTTCACATTACCTTCATAGGAAGCAGAATATCTATCCTCGTGGAGATTAACTAAATTAAGCAAAATGAGAGTTACTACAATCGGGAGAAAAGACGCCGATTATTTTTACTCTTTTACATTATTGTCTTTAGCTATCTTCGGGTCAGGTGTGGCTCCAATATGTAGTTTAATTTTGTATTCTTCGGCGATAAAAGGGGAATATCCTTGGATTGTATTTTTACTATCCTCAGTAATTAAAAGCCCCATTTCACATTTTGGGCAGGCTTGATTGCATGGTTGGAGTAATGCCCAACCATAGTAACGCCGACCACATTTGGGACAGATGCCTTCAATCATGATTATCAAACTCCAATAAAAAACCGACCTGATACAAGCCGGTTTCATCATTAACTCCCTGGAAGCGAAGTCGTTATCGTTACGGAAGACAAATCGGGTGTGGAGGTGCTTGTTGAGGAACAGGAGGCCATCAACAAAGTTAAAGCAGTTATTAAGCCTACAACCAGACGATAGGCACTAAAATGTCTCCAGACTCTTTTCATATCTCTCTTCTTTTAAGAGGTCACTACTTGAAATTATAGACTAGCAATATGAACATGAAATGAATAGTTTTGGGGAAGTGTTGGATAGTTCCTCGACCGATGTTCTCACGATAGAGACTATGGGAAATCGAACTCAACATCCAACGGGTTTTATTTAGCTGCTTTCTTCTGGACCTTCGCTAAGAACTTGAGGTAATCGGCTTCTAAATCACCTTCATAAGACTGAACATTACCTTTGTTTTGTTCTCTGAACTGATTCAAACATCTCATTGGATTGGCTAAAATTGCCGGGTAATACCAAAGAAAATCTGCCACACATTTACGCAGCGCTGCATCAGCTGTAAACCCACCCGGTAAACTAAACATCATAGGGTAGCACTGAATTATAAACGCCACTTGTTCCCGTGAAAGATGATCTGGTGGGTTCAACTGATGATGTCCGTATTTATATTTTGTAGCGCCACAGGTAGAATGGGGAATTCCCAATAGCAAAGGCTTATCCGTGGCAAACAGAATAGTCGGCTTGCCGCGAATTATGGGACGGTGACAAAAATTGCAGAGATGATTCCATGTTATGGTTGGCATCGATGTTCATTATATGATGACGGACTTGAATCGATAAAACCAATGGTGCTCCGAATTTTAAGATCGAAAAGCTACTCGAGTCAAAGCCAGCCACTATAGCGGTGTGCCAGATGATGGTGCCGGTCTCGCCCAAGGCCCAGCGTGAAGCACAAAGAGGATGAGGAGAACAACAATAATAGCGATAACAATAATCAAGACGATGTGAACCACACCGCTCATGTCATTAAGACCTTTTCCGTTCATAACTCCGCCTTCTGCCTGACCGCACTGCTAATTTACCATGTTATCAACATGGTAAATTACTTGTCCATACCTCTCAACATACCACGCAAATAGGAAATTTCACCGAGAT
>Ga0182011_10003763_pt1 | contig 12362 bp, 9 predicted proteins | sample 711E1DmetaG_FD_120481 | JGI IMG/M metagenome (GOLD analysis project Ga0182011, IMG submission 120481) | Permafrost microbial communities from Stordalen Mire, Sweden - 711E1D metaG | ecosystem: Environmental > Terrestrial > Soil > Wetlands > Permafrost | place: Sweden: Stordalen | collected... | reverse complement strand
GGGTCAGAAATCAAAGGCGCAGATTTTTATAGCCATTCAGAAGGGAATATAAGATTCTCAGTCGCACCTGTCTGGTTTAAATTCACGTACCTTTTCAATTCTGGTAAAATGTCAAACAGAGGTAATAATTCTAAAGAAGATATTGATAATATGCCGAAGAAAGGATTCTAGGCTGGGTGTTTTAAAAAATTTGTTTAACTTTATTCCACCTTCTGCAACCTCTAAAATAAATATTATGAAAAACACAATGATCGCTCTATTTGTTAGTGTCGCTATCTTCACGTTGACCGGTTGTGCGCCTGTTCAATTTTATTCAAACAGCGGTCTCACCGTAAAAACTGGTTTAAAGTATTATACAGTAAAACCATTTTTGCATGTTGAAAGAGATGCTGAGACTAACAGGATTGTAAAAGCAACAGTCCTATACCTGCCAGATCTCGCTAATCCTCAATATATGAGAATACGAGAGGGGGTGAATTCAAAGAAAGTCAACCTGAAATTCACAAATGGATCTATAGATACTTTTGGATATACTTCCACCGGGAAAATTGGCGAGTCTGTCGACGCATTGGCAGCTATGATCTCAAAAGGTACTGATGCTTTAACAGATCTGAATGCACTTAAAAGCCTTCAGGCAGTAAAAGCTTCTTCAAATACAGTTGAATTATATGAAATCATTTTTGGAGCCGATAAAACAACTCTCAGAGAAGTGACGATAGGTAAGGAGTGACACAAAAAACAACAAAAACGACCTTTGCATGTTAATACTAACAAAACACTACAATGAGGAAACTATTTTTTATTCATCTTTTATCAGTATTTACTATGGGAAAAATATTTAAAAAATTCTCTTTCATCTCTTTTTTATTGATCTTCAGCCTTGGGGTAACCGCTAATAATCCTCTTGCAACAAAGCAACAGGTAGAAATGTTTAAAAGCTCCAAAACCTGTGTTGTGATGGAAAGCGGGGTTAGTTTTTTTAATGCTCCTGTTAAAGATGCAGTTCAGAAATACTGGAAAGCAACACAATATGAGTTTATTGATCAGAATGAGTTTTCAAAAAGAATGAATGACCCGAAGTATTCTTTCATAGTGCTGATGCAGGGAGCTTACGATAAGGATCCGGGTGGCGTCAGCTACAGCTATATAAGCCTGGTACTTGGAGACGCATCAGGTAATTTGACAAAGATGCCGGAATTCTGCAGTATACCTATTTCATACTCCGGCGATTTGGATGCTGATTATGAATATGTTATACCTTCAATTATCAAGTTCATGCAGATACAACTAAAAAATCTGGAAAAAGATCGTTTCCTCATTTCATTGAACGGATTGAAATACTATAATAAAACAGGTTATAAAGAAAAGGTTTTATTATTTAACAAAGCTAAAATGGCACCAAATGCTGATTCCCCTGAAAAAATTAAGGCAGTATGTGAGTATAAAGTTAAACTTCTTTCTACTTCCGAGATTCAGAAAGAGCTGTCCGGAAGTCCGGTTAATACATTATTCCATTTTCATGTAGGTGCTCCTCAGGATGGCGGTGCAGGAAAATGCTTCGAAATGTTATTTGATGTTGAAGGTAACCTCTACTATTTTAATTTCCGCAAAATCACCAATGATAATCCGGATGGGTTCAACCTGAATGATTTCAAAAACATCATTTGAAATGATTTATTTGGTTTTGTCTGGCAAGAGCATATATTATGATATGGGATCGGGCATAATGCTGAACCTGTGAATCATGCAACTTTTTTCAAAATATTTGTAACACATTTTAAATTCTGTGGGTTTAACTTACCGATATAATATTTGATGTATATCTGCTGGAATTTTAAATGGGAAAGTTAGTTCCTGAAAATTATCTGTTAATACGTAATAAAATAGAATATGTTTAATAAAAAGGTTGTGTATGAGGCACTTAAAGGCAGTCTGGAACTCGAATCAGACCGAAAATTGACACCAGATAACCGGCCAATTGGTCAGGATAGTTTAATATCACTGCTGATTCACGACATTTTTGGTGGAGAAATTTTAAAAACACATAAAAGAAAAAACTGGCATTTTTATAACCGGATTGAAGGTGAACGCGTCGATTTTACCGGATCTGAGGTAAAATTTGACAGAGAGGCTATATTCGAAGACATTCCTTCCACCCCTGATGAGACGTATGATTATATAGATCAGACCGATTATACAACTTTTTTCACGAAGTTTGTAAGGACATTCGAAGAAAAAGTTGGTCTTGATAAATATCAGACCAGCGTTTCGTCGTGAAGATTTTTCTTATGATATTTTAAATTACAGGATACCCTGCTTTCAGGGTATCCTGGTAGTCTTGGTGATGAGGGTGATCATGAGCAGAAGCCTGGAACGTTAGTGCCAGGTTTTTTTGTCTATGAATGAATAAAATCCATTTTATCGTGTTAAAAAAACGACTTCCAAAAACCCGAAAAAGATCAGATTAAAGATTTTGAAAGGTTAAGGTTAAGAATAAAAGATACTAAACCTCTGCCTTAACCTCAACCTGATTTTTATTGTTTATTTTTGCAGGCTTTTATACTCAGTTATTTATCAGATATTCTTCTAAATGATTACAGCTTCAAATCTAAGTATCCAGTTTGGGAAACGCATTTTATTTCAGGATGTTAATCTCATTTTTACACCGGGCAACTGTTATGGAATAATAGGGGCAAACGGAGCCGGAAAATCAACTTTTCTAAAAATGCTTTACGGAGCTGTTGAATACCGTACAGGCTCAGTTTCTTTTGGACAGGGAGAAAGGTTATCTGTTCTTAAACAGGATCATTTTGAATTTGATGAATGCACTGTTCTTGATACTGTTATGATGGGACATACACAGCTATGGAGTATCATGAAGGAAAAAGAAAGTCTTTATTCAAAATCAGATTTTTCAGATAAAGATGGATTAAGGGCATCTGTATTGGAGGAAAAATTCAATGAACTGGACGGATGGAATGCAGATAGCAATGCAGCCAGTTTATTGAGCGGCCTGGGGATAAAAGAACAACAGCATCATAAGCTATTAAAGGAACTCACCGGGAAAGAGAAGGTGAAAGTGTTGCTTGCTCAGGCTCTGTTTGGAAAACCTGATAATTTACTACTTGATGAACCGACCAATGATCTTGATCTTGACACTGTAAACTGGTTAGAGAATTACCTGTCCGAATTTGAAAATACAGTTCTGGTAGTGTCGCATGACCGGCATTTTCTTGATTCAATATGCACACAAATCATTGATATAGATTTTAGCAGAGTGCAGCAATTCTCAGGTAATTATAGCTTCTGGTATGAGTCCAGCCAGTTAGCTCTCCGGCAACAACTTACCCAGAACAAAAAAGCTGAAGAAAAGAAGAAGGAGCTGCTGGAATTTATTGCACGATTCAGGGCTAACGTAAAGAAGTCAAAACAGACAACAAGCAGGAAGAAGATGATCGAGAAGCTGAATATTGAAGAGATCAAACCATCAACTCGTAAATATCCAGGTATTATTTTTACACCAGGTCGTGAACCTGGGAATAGTATCCTGACAGTAAAGGGACTGAGCGAAACAGCTGATAGGAAGCTCCTCTTCAGAGACCTTAATTTTACCGTCAACAAGAATGATAAAATAGCTTTTTTGTCAAGAGATTCCCGTGCCATGACTGCTCTGTTTGAAATTCTGAAAGGTCACGAACAGCCTGATCATGGTTCTTTCGCCTGGGGACAGACGATAGTAAAAGCCTATCTTCCGCTTGAAAACGAAAAGTTTTTTGAAAAGGATATAAGCCTGATTGACTGGCTGGCTCAATATTCGGAAGATACCAGTGAGCTGTATTTGAGGGGTTTCCTGGGAAAGATGCTTTTTTCAGGAGAAGAGGCCAACAAAAAAGTGAATGTGCTTTCAGGAGGAGAAAGAGTCCGATGCATGATTGCACGCATGATGATACGAAATGCTAACGTAATGCTTCTTGACAGCCCTACGAACCACCTGGATCTGGAGTCAATCCAGGCGTTTAATAATACTTTAATAAGGTTTAAAGGAAATATTCTGATGTCTTCCCACGACCATGAGTTTATTCAGACCGTCTGTAACCGGGTGATCGAAATCGGACCGAAAGGAATGATTGACAAGCAGATGGAATATGATGATTATATCTCGGATGAAACTCTTATAGAAAGAAGGCAAAGTTTGTACTAGCCGGCACGGAAAGACAGTTTTCTTTCCTAAATGTACCGGTAAAATTCTGATTATTTATAAGCAAGTTTCAGTTGTATTGTTGTCTTTGTCGTTCCTGACGTATTAGAATTTCTCTGATAGCTATTTCCTCCGCCACCCATTCCGCCACCGCGCATACCACCTCCGCCCATTCCACCGCCTCGCATTCCTCCGCCACCACCCATTCCACCTCCGCGCATGCCACCACCACCGCCCATTCCACCACCGCGCATACCGCCTCCTCTGCTTCCTTCACCATTGCCGGAACCACTATTTGATCCGGGAACCGGGTTAATTTTAATCTGAAAGTTAAATATTCTGTTTGAGTCAGATGGAACCAGATTATCTCTGTAGAAAGCTGAAAACGGGATAACGGCTTCATAATTCATAATACCGTTTTTATCAAAATCAATAGCTGCGAAGATTCCTGAGTTGTTTATTGCTGACAAGGGTATAATTTTCCCCAGGTGTTGTTTAAACCCGGTCAACTGTATTTCTGTTGCCTGTGCAAGAAGTTTTAATTTATAAGCAGAACGGTCAGGCCTTTCGCCCTGCCTATCTTTTGTTTGCTGATAATCGGGTTTTATATCTGTAACTGATACATTTCCAATTGGATATTTAATACCTACATTAAAGGACTTTTTACCGAGAGTGTCTATCAGGAATTCTAGACCGGAACGGAGTATTTTTGTCTGCAGAAAATCATTTGATATGCTGCAAACAAAATAGAGGTTATTGTGGTCGTTGGTAATATTGTAACTGATTCCTGTTTCCTGGTCATAAAATCTTAACGGGTTAGACCATTCGGATAATTTTCCATCTATTGTGACTTTCTTGGTTTGCCAGCCGGATGTATTGTATATTTTGTTTGAACACGAAATATAAAAACTAGCAGCCAAAAAGAGAAAAATAATTTTCTTCATTTGAATAAGTTTAAGTTTTTACACAAACCCCTTTTTAGTGAAATCATCTGATGAAGGTGTTATCTTTAAGTAATATCATAAAACTGATGTCTGGATCGAAAATTCAAAAGTCAACTTTAAATAAATTGAACACAGATTGTTGATTATTAGACAACGATTTTTGTATAATTATTCCCTAAACTCCGAATACTTTTAATTTCACTGATATTGTTCAGTTTTGTCCGCATGAGTAATCTTGTTACCGGATATGAGTAGAAGGGCAAATGAAATTGTTTATTAAGTTGGTTTTGTCGTGGTAAACAAATTTAATCTACCAGTATAGCTACGGTGTCTTCAAAGAAAATTTTCAAATTGCTATTGATATATTATGAAATCAGAAAATTTATAATACTTTTGCGCTTCATTTATCCTCGAAAGGCTTTGCGGAGCCGGTTAGTAACCTTTTCAATGAAGCGTCGGAGATCAAAGCGGGGTGTAGCGCAGCCCGGTTAGCGCATCTGGTTTGGGACCAGAGGGTCGCAGGTTCGAATCCTGCCACCCCGACAAAAGAAAAAGCCTGGCACGAAAGTGCCGGGCTTTGTTTTTCCGTTGCGTTGAAAGCGTGCTTTCATAAGCATAAGGGAAACAAAGACCGTAAATGAGCGAAGCGAATGACAGGCTTTTTCTTTTAAGTCACCCCCAACCAGAATCACAAGCGAACGAAGTGAGCGAGTAATCCTGCAAATCATGGAGCGAATGACAGGCTTGATAATCAGAAATTTTAATTAAATTTATTCTTATTAAACTTCACATGTATAAAATTATCGATTATTACTATTTAATGTCTGCCATTATAAGTAATTCTCATGCTGAGGATTGGTCGCTAAGTGCAAAACCTGGATTTCTCAGACTAATTTGAATTTACTTTCATTTAATAATACCCATCAAAAGAGAATTTTAAAATTCAGCGTGATTCAATGAACTTAAAAATAATTCTCGAACTTAAAAAGTTGAAACATGAAAAAAACAGTAGTAATTACAATGGTCATCATTCAATTGAGTATTATTGCAAATGCACAGTATCAAACGAGTGCCAATGTAAAAGGAGAAGGGTATTATGCGAATCCCATTTTTGCAGGAGATTATCCTGACCCTAGCTTAATTCGCGATGGCGACGATTATTACATAGTTCATTCCTCGTTCGAATATTATCCGGGTTTATTAATTTGGCATTCAAAAGATTTGATTAACTGGACTCCGGTTACAAATGCCTTGCACAAATATATTGGTTCGGTTTGGGCGCCCGATTTAGTTAAGTACAAAAACAAATATTATATCTATTTCCCGGCGAACAATGAAATATATGTTGTAACTGCCAATTCAATATATGGCCCATGGAGTGACCCCATCGATTTGAAAATTAATAACATCGACCCTGGTCATTTTATTGATGAAAATGGAAAACGTTATTTATATTCTGCCAACGGCGGTTACGTTCCTTTATCTGATGACGGCCTATCTGTAATTGGGGAAACAAAACATGTTTATAATGGATGGCCAATCCCTCGTGACTGGACGATTGAATGTTTTTGCCTGGAAGGGCCAAAGATTACAAAACGTGGTGATTACTATTATCTAACCGTCGCCGAGGGAGGTACCGCCGGGCCTGCTACTGGCCACATGATAGTTTCCGCACGTTCAAAATCTCCATTTGGCCCATGGGAAAATTCGCCCTTTAACCCTATTGAAAGAACTATCAATAATTCTGAAAGATGGTGGTCGAAAGGGCATGGTACTTTATTCGAAGATGCTAAAGGAGATTGGTGGATAGTTTTTCATGGGTATGAAAATGGGCATTATAATATGGGACGCCAAACACTTCTTCAACCTGTGGAATGGTCGAAAGATGGTTGGTTTAAAACACCTGTTGGCATAAAAACAGACCAACCAATCAAAACGCCTTCGGGAATAGCTTCAAATTCAACTTTTTCTTTAAATGATGACTTTAATGGAGTATCATTAAAACTACATTGGAAATTCTTTGGTGAATACGATACCAATCGATTCCAATTAGTTGACAACTCTTTGGTTATTAAGGCAAAAGGAAATTCTGTGGGTAATTGTTCACCGTTGCTATGCATAGCGTCAGACCATTCGTACACAGCAGAAGTAGAGTTATTTATTGAAGGTAATGCAACCGGTGGTTTGATTCTCTTTTATAACAACAATTATAATTCGGGCATTTTGGCCAACAACGAGAATGTTTTGGCTAATCTCAGAGGCTGGCAATTCGTATCAGAAAGCAAAGTGATTAAAAATCATGTGTTTCTAAGACTTAAGAATATCAACAATACTGTAGATATGTTTTATAGTACTGATGGTATTAAATGGAATAAAATAGAGAATTCGGTTGAGGTCTCTTCCATGAATCATAATGTGCTAAGTGGATTTTTAAGTTTACGAATCGGCCTTTGTTCCATCGGCGAAGGGAGTGTAAAGTTTAAGAATTTCAAATATAAACCAATAAAATAAAGTTATGAATATAAATGAAACTGATACTCTGTTAACTGGCTTAAATTCAGGTGGAAATATGATATTAAAAAATATTAATTAAATTCAAAGATGAAAAAGAATCTATTCAAATTCGTATTCCTAGGTGGAATTATTATTTTACTTACATTAAAATCGGTATGTTACGGTCAGAACGTAAAAAATACTCAAAAGATAACTGCAAAACCTGTAATGGACATTCTCCATTTGTTTACTTCGAAAGATGTACCTGACTTAGGTTCATCCGAAACAAAAGTAGAACCTTTTAAGCCCGAAGTATTTTCAGTACCGGAAAATCTTCCCGGAAATGGATTGGCCCAACATCCAATGCTCTATTTTGGTGAGTGCTACAACATACTTTATTTGATAAATAAAGGGAAAATAATTTGGACGTATCAAACAGGCGGTGGTTGCGAATACGATGATGTCTGGCTACTTTCGAACGGGAATATTTTATTTTCAAGAATGCAATATATTGCTGTAGTAACGCCTAAAAAAGAAGTAGTTTGGCGTTATGATGCCCCAAAAGGAACTGAAATTCATGGCTGTCAACCAATTGGTTTAGATAAAGTTTTGTTTGCGCAAAATGGAATTCCTGCGAAATTAATGGTCTATAATATAAAGACCAACTCCATTGAAATTCAGCGCAATTTACCAACCGATTCTACTAATGTTCATGCCCAATTCCGCCGGATTCGCGTAACAGAAAAAGGTACCTATCTTGTTCCATTTTTAACAATGGGCAAAGTTATTGAATATGATAAAAATTTTAACGAAATATGGCGCTATGATATACCTTCGCCCTGGGCTGCTATTCGTTTGAGGAATGGCAACACACTTATAACCGACGAAAGAGAAATTTTAACCCGTGAGGTAAACCCGAAAGGCGAAACTGTTTGGGAATTACGTCCAGGCGATTTGCCTGAAAAATGCCGGTTTATCAATACCCAAAGCTGCACTCGCTTAGCCAATGGTAATACAATTATTTGTTCGCGTGGTGATAGTGGAAAAGGGCCTCAATTAGTGGAAGTTACTCCTGACAAAAAAGTAGTTTGGGTACTTTGGGATTGGAAAAATCTTGGTCCGGCAACTGCCGTACAAATACTCGATGAACCTGGATTTCCGGAAAATCCCGGGGGATTGGAGCATTAATATTTAAAGCAATAACTAAGAATTAATCTCTATGAAAAAATTATTACTAAGCATCGCGTTTGCTATTTTTATTTCGTTCCAGATTTTTGCCCAAATAAAAGAAGGCAGAAGTTACATGATTATTGCAAGCCACAGCAAAAAAGCTTTGGAGATCAAACAATCAACGAACATTGCTGAACCTGGATTGATTCTTCAGCAAAACGATTCAACTGGAAATGAAAACCAACTTTTCTTTTTTAAGAAAGCAAAAGGTGGTTATTATCAAATAATTGCAAAGTGTAGCGATCTTTCGCTGGAAGTTAAAAACAGTTCGCTAAAGGACCATGATACTATTCAACAGAATAAATATCTTGGGCAAGATAATCAATTGTTTACCTTGGTTAAAACTCCAAATGGAACTTACGGAATTATCAACAAAAACAGTGGTTTTGGTTTTGATGTTCTTGGTGGCGACAAATCATTTGGCAACAATGTGGCAATTATCCAGTATCCCGGTTCCAGCCATACTAACCAGTTATTTAGAATTGTAGATTTCGATAAAGTTCAAAATACACCAATAGTTGATTTATCGAAACATTCTTTTTTATATACTGGTGAATGGGATTATCGAAAACCGGTTCAAACTATATTTGTAGTGCGCGATGGTAAAATTGCATGGTCGTACGGAATTCCGCTTAATAACGAGAAAGGCGAAATGGAAGAATTGGGCGATGCAACTATGCTTACGAATGGAAATATTCTATTTTGTAGAAAAGTGGGTGCCAGCATAGTTACGCCCGACAAAAAAATAATATGGAACATTGATGCTGAAAAGGGTTGCGAAATTCACTCAGTGCAAGCGCTCGGTTTACAGAAAGTTTTAATTATTCAAAACGGAAACCCTGCCAAAGCAATGTTTATTAATACGAAAACGAATAAAATTGAAAAGACCATTATTCTTCCCACTGGAAATCCAAAATCCAGTCATATGCAATTCCGCCGTGTTCGCTTAACACCCGATAATACTTTGCTTGCAGCACATTCAGATAACGGGAAAGTAGCCGAATACGATTTGAAAGGAAAAGAAATCTGGTCGTATGCAATCAGTAACTTGTGGGGAGCTACGCGTTTGAAAAACGGAAATACGCTTATCTCTTCTTTTCCATCAACTGTAACGGAAGTGAATAAAAAAGGTGAAATAGTTTGGGAATTCAGTGAAAAAAATGTTACGGATTTTAACTGTTATCTTTTTCAGGGAGTGAGCCGGCTGGAAAACGGGAACACAATTATTTGCAACTGGTGTCCCTGGCACTTGAAAAACACATTGGATTGGTCTGGTACAGTGCAGGTAATAGAAGTAACACCCGACAAAAAAGTCGTTTGGGAAGTAAACGAATGGTCTGAACCACAGGATTTAGGTACGGCTTCTTCTATACAAATACTTGATGGTTTGAAAATTGAGAAATGAAAAAAAATGAAATAGGTTATAAATTAAATTTAATGCCCTTCCGAACGCACCCGCATCGCTCTAAGACGAAAAAAAGAGGTTGACGGAATTAACCTCGGACGTCCCAAAGGATCAAAAGACAAGAAGTCAAGAAGGAAGTCAGGGTATATTTTAAGACATGCAAGAGAGAAACAGGAATCAGCGTCACAAAATAGTATTCAGAAGCCAATTCAGAACTTTATTGATAAACAATAGTGGGTAAACAAATATGGGGTCGAAAAACCCTTTGTTTTTGGTATCAACCTCCACTGTTCTGGCTGGTGTAACCTAATGTCCGTTTGTTTGTAACTATTATTACAAATTAGGTTTAAATAAAATAAAAAAATAGTTAAGCAACAAGGTCTTCATTCCATTTCAAAACGAAGTGCTACTTTAAATCAATTCTGTCCACTTAAATATCTGTGAATAATGTAATTACTTTTTGCAATTATGTAATGTATTTCGGAATTAACAGATGTACTTTTACTCGGTGAAAATCTCTTTTTAATTTAAAACAATCAATATCCAACTAAATATAATTGATTTTCACTCTTACAGCTATTTTATGAAATGATGACATGAATAAAAAAGTAAAGTCTGATAAATTAATTATTGCCTGTGAAGCGAAAGAAAATCATGCAGAAGAGTTAGTCATCGCTAAGGAAGAGAATACAAAACGAGTAGCAGAGTTAGCCATTGCTAACGAAGAGAAAGCAAAACGTGAAGCGGAGTTAGTCATTGCAAACAAACAGAAAGAAAGACGTGAAGCGGAGTTGGTCATCGCTAAAGGAGAGAAAGCAGAACGTGCAGATGAGTTAATCATTGCAAATATAAATAAAGCAGAACGTGCAGATGAATTAATCATAGCTAATAAAGAACTTGTCTTTCAAAACAAGGAAAAAGAAAAACGGGCAGATGAATTAAGCATGGCTAATAAGGAACTTGCATTTCAAAACGAGGAGAAGGTAAAACGTGCAGATGAGTTAGTCATGGCTAACAAAGAACTTGCTTATCAAAACGAGGAAAAAGAAAAAAGGGCGGAAGAATTATTCACTGCTAATAAAGAACTTAAACAATTACTTCAATTAAATTCTGATAAAAACCGCTTTATCTCAATTCTTGCACACGATTTAAGAAGTCCGTTTAGTGGTCTTCTTGGTTTATCAGAAGTATTAATAGAAGATATTCGCAAACTCAATACAGACGAAATTGAAGATATCGCAAATAATATTAATAAATCCGCAAAAAGTTCTTTTAAATTACTGGAAAACATTTTAAGTTGGGCAAGAGCGAAACAAGGTAAAATTCCATTTGACCCTCAAATATTAAATTTTACAAATAATTGTGAGGATGCAATTGATGTTCTCAATCCAATTGCTAAAGCAAAAAACATCACAATCGATTTTTCAACAGGAGACCATATAAATGTTTTTGCAGATGTTGATATGTTTAAAGCGGTGTTGCGAAATCTTGTTTCGAATGCGATAAAATTTACCAATGCTGGTGGGACTATAAGCATTACTGCAAACCAAACAGATTCAAACATAACAATATCTGTTTCGGACAATGGAATAGGAATAGCACCTCATAATTTACTGAAACTGTTTGAAATGGCAGAAGTTAGTACAACAAAAGGCACGGCTGAAGAAACAGGGACAGGTTTGGGATTATTGCTTTGCAAAGAATTTGTTGAAAAGCACGGTGGCAAGATTTGGGTTGAAAGTGAAGTTGGGAAAGGGAGCGATTTTAAATTTACTTTGCCAATTTATGCTGAACAGGCAAATGCTATAAATAATTGATGGATACCATGAAAAATTGAAAATTGGGAACATACACATCGTTTAGGTATATATTTATCAACTAACAATTTTCTATAAAAGATAATACTATGTTTAAAAACCAACAAATAATATTACCCACAAAAAACACACCAGAGGTCATTCTTGACCCGAAAGGGATTATTAAAATGACAGGTCGGTTAATTCCCGAAAATGCCATAGAATTCTTTAATCCAATTGATGAATGGATAAATGAATATTTTTGTAATGCTTCTGATATTACCTACTTTGAAATT